>Ga0190269_10000873_pt1 | contig 14975 bp, 10 predicted proteins | sample Popmic249IS_FD_133749 | JGI IMG/M metagenome (GOLD analysis project Ga0190269, IMG submission 133749) | Populus adjacent soil microbial communities from riparian zone of Blue River, Arizona, USA - 249 IS | ecosystem: Environmental > Terrestrial > Soil > Riparian zone | place: USA: Arizona...
GCCGAAGTCGATGAGCTTCGCCTGTCCATCTGCCGTGCAGCGCACGTTGCGCGGGCTGACGTCGCGGTGCAGCAGCCGCCGCGAGTGCAGGAGCGCCAGGCACGAGCACACGTCGAACAGCACGCGGCACGCGTCCTTCCAGGGCAGCGGCGAGCGTTCGACCAGGTCGCCGCCGTCGAGCAGCTCCATGGTGTAAAACGGACGCGCCTCGTCGAGCCCGTAGTCGTACACCTCGATCACGCGTGGGTGACGCAGCTCGGCGAGCGTGCGGAACTCGCGCTCGAACAGGCCAGCCAGCTCACGCTGCTTGTCAGGCGCCGCCGTCAGCAGCAGCTGCTTGAGCGCGACGCGCTCGCCGTTGCTGTCGTCTCGCACGCGAAGCACGCGCGCCATGCCGCCCTGGCCCAGCAGCGTCTCGACCGCGTAACGGCCCGCGATGCGCTGCGGCAAGCGCGCGAAATCACGGACCGGGTCCGGCGGCGGGGGCTCGGACGTAGGGTACGAATTGGAGCGACCCATCCGCGATCGAGCATACGGGCAATGCCTCACGCCATGGGCCGCCCCGACCGCTGGGGATGGCCGATCGGTATCACGTGGGGCGCACGACACCTACTCGGGTAGGCATGTCACCGCTGGGGGTTTCTTTTCTTCGGGGGGCGTGTCGGAGTGGGGCGGTCCCATTCGTCCTTTGGGAGACCTCACAAGGAGAATGCCCATGAACCGCATCGCCCCCTGTCTCTGGTTCAATGACCAGGCCGAAGAGGCCGCCAAGTTCTATACGAGCGTGTTCAAGCAAGGGAAGATCCTCGAGATCACGCACTATCCCAACGCCGGCCAGGAGATTCACGGCAAGTCCGCAGGCTCGGTGATGACCGTCGTGTTCGAGCTGGATGGCACGCGCATCACCGCGCTGAACGGCGGTCCGCAGTTCAAGTTCACGGAAGCGATCTCGCTCATGATCGACTGCAAGACCCAGGACGAGATCGACTACTACTGGGAGAAGCTGATAGCCGGCGGCGGCAAGCACGGTCCGTGCGGCTGGCTCACGGACCGCTTCGGGCTGTCCTGGCAGATCTCGTCCGCGGAGTTCGACAGTTTGATCGGAAAGGCGGACCCCGCGCGGTCGGCGCGCGTGTTCGGCGCGATGATGAAGATGTCGAAGATCGATCTCGGCGCCTTGAAGCGCGCTTACGACGGCGAGTGACCCTGCAGCCGTGAGCGGCAGAACGCGGACCGTCCCGGCCTAACGGGACGGCCCGCTCGCCCGCGATTCAGCTCACTTGATCTCGCCGCAGCCGATGCGACCGCCCGCATTGCCCGTGGGCTGCGTCATCAGGTCATCCGGCATGGTGTGGACGATCAGCGCCTTGCCGATCAGGTCCTTCGGCGACCCCGTGCCGATCTCCCACTGCGCGTTGGACGCGCTCAGGCTGCCCTTGCCGTCTGCGCCCACGGTCATGTTGCCGAGGTCGCCCAGGTGCGCGCTCGGGCCCGGCGCAGCGTGATCACTCATGTTGGGGTTCCAGTGACCGCCGGCGCTCATCGCGTCGGCCGAGCTGCAGTCACCCTTCTCGTGGATGTGCACGCCGTGCTCGCCCGCAGGTGCACCGCTGACGTCGAGCGTGAGCTTGATGTTGCCCGGCGCGCCCTCGAACCTCGCGGTGCCCGCGAGCGTCTTGTTGTCGGACTTCGGCTGCAAGCTGGCTGTGGCAGTTTCGCTCGTGGCTGCGTTTTCTGTGGTGCCCTCGTCGGCACAGCCCGCGCCGAGCGCGCTCGTCAGCAAGGCCACTGCGATTGCGTTTCGCATGCTCTCTCCTCCAACTGGGTCCGAGCTGGACCCGCGTCCTCGAAGATCACTGCGAACTCTGTGCCGACCGCGAAGTCACTCACCGGCAGGCACGGCGACAACCTCGTTGCGCAGCGCGCGATACGCCGGCACGAGGCCCGCGAGCGCTGAGGTGACGACGACGAGCCCGGTCGTGCGCAGCGCCGAAGCCCACGGGAACACGAACTTCAGGTGCCAGCCGGTCTCCGTCGCGACCAGGGTGCGGAAAAACACGTGCGTCTCCACGACGCCCACGAGGATGCCGGCCACCGCGGCGCACAGCCCGAGGAACGCCGCCTCGATCACGATCGACGTCGCCACCTGCCCACGCGTCGCGCCCACCGCGCGCAGCATGCCGAGCTCGCGCTGCCGGTCGAGCACGGCAGCGATCATGGTGCCGACCACGCCGAGCAGTCCGATCACCAGGGTCATGATCTCGACCGCGCTCGAGTACGAGAACGCCTTGCGCACGATCTCCAGGATGTGCTGCTGCACGCTGCTTGTCTTCGTCACGAACAGGCTGGAGTCGCCCTGTCCTGCCGACAGCGCGGCGCGCAAGCTGTCTGCCACGCTGTCGATCGCGTGCTTGCCATCGACGTAGATGAAGAGGCCGTCCACCGCGTCGTCGTTCCAGTACTCGTGGAAGTAGCGCAGATCGAGGAAGCCCGTGCCCGACTCGGACGTGAAGTCCACGACCACCGCGCGCACGGCGAGCGTCACGTTGCCGCCCTTCGGCGTCATCAGCTGCAGCTCGTCGCCTGCGCTCACGTGCAGCAGGCGCGCGGCGTTTTCGCTCAGCACAACGCTCGGCTTCGCTTGCAGATCCCCGGGCGCGAGCGCCGCCCCTTGTACGATCTCCCAGCCCTTGCCGCGCGCAGCGGCCTCCCTCAGGAACACGTCGGTGTCCGTGGCCACCAGGCGCAACCGAATGTCGCCGACCATCTGGTTCACCAGGCGATAGCGCTGGATGTCCTCCACGCCCTGCACCGCGCGCACGGTGTCCACCGCGCCGGGCAGGAGCGCGACGTGGCGTCGATCGAGCACCGGAGAGCCGCGTGTGACAGTCAGATCGGCCGTGCCCACCTGATCGGCCCAGCGCGACAGCGAGTGCTCGAACGAGCCGAGCCAGCTGCTGACGGAGAAGCTCATGCCCACCGCGACCATCAGCGCGAGCACGTTGATCGTGCTGCGGCTCAAGGTACGCTCGACGTAGTCGAGGCCGAGGCGGCCCGGCATGCCGAGCAGACGCTCCACGACGTGCACGAACAGCGCGCGCATGCCGACCACGAACGCGGGCGTGGCGAGCGCAGCCGCGAGCACGGTCACGCTCAGCTGGAAGAAGCCGCCGAGCGCCGTGCCCTTCAGGATCGGCAGGAGCAAGAGGCTCGCGGTGACGGCAGCCAGGAGCAGCATGACGTAGACCGGCGGGCGCTTCAGCTCGACCGAATTCGCGCCGCGCAACACGATCGCGGGATCGAACGTCGTGCCGTGACGTGCCGGGAAAAATGCAGCCACGAGCGCCATCAGCACGCCCGCGACCACGGCCTGCCACACCAGGCTCGGCTCGAGCTCCGGCGCGATCTGCGACGTCGAGATGAACAGCGTGTCGAGCGTCTCGAGCGTGCTCGCGACCGAGATGCGCGCGAGCCCGCGCCCGATCAGGATCCCGAGCGCCGAGCCCGGGATCGCGAGGATCGCGGCCTCCAGCATGAACAGCCAGATCATGCCCGAGCGCGTCTCACCGAGCGCGCGCAGGATGCCCACCTCGCGCCGGCGTTGCGCGACGGCCACGGCCACCGCGTTGTAGACGAGGAACGCGCCCACGAGCACGGCCAGAAAGCCGGACACCGACAGCCCCATGTCGAGTGAGGCCGTGAGCGAGCGCAAGCGCGTGCCGACCTGCTCGGGAGCCTCGACCTCGTGCTCGCCGCCGAGAGCGGCAGTGACCGCGGAGCGCACGTCCTCGAGCCGCGCGCCGGAGTCCTTCGCGATGGCGATGTCCACGCGATCCACGAACGTGCCGCGCGCAAACGAGACCTGCGCGGCGTCGAGGAACATGACTGCGACTTGACCGCCGAACGACGCCGCCGCGCCCTGATCTTCGAGCACGCCGCGGATGTGGAACGGACGCGGACCCTCGGACGTGAGCAGGCGCAGCTCGCTGCCGACCTTGAGGCCGTGTCGCTCCGCAAAGCGGCGCGAGAGCAAGAGCGCCTGTGGATCGTTCACGAACGACAGCGGATCGGAGATCGCGGTGCGCTCGCCGCTCTGCACGTTGAAGGGCAAGAAGTGCAGGTCGCCGAGCAGATCGACGCCGAGGATCAGCAGCGACTCGCCGTAGTCGGGCGCCTGCGCGGTGACCTCCAGGCTCGCGGCGACGTGCTCGACGCCGGGCACATCCGCGAGCTTGCCGACCACGTCACCGGGCACGCCCACCCCGGAGCCCTGAATGCACAGATCGGCGCGACCGGCGATGCGCTCGACCATGTCATCGAACGCGCCGTACAGGCTGTCGATCGCCGCCTCCGTGGCGACGTACAGTCCGACGCCGAGGGCGATGCCAATCACGATCAGCAGCGAGCGCAGGCGCGCGCGCATCCAGTGACGAAAGCTGATTTCTCGAAGCAGTACCAGCACGGGTTAGCGACTCGGCTCTAGACGACGACGACTCGCAGACAGCGCGCTCCCATGGCTGTGCTCACGACCGTCCGGGCTGCCTAACACAGAATGGAGAGCCGCGCTCGCCCGATGGGGCGTCCTGGCGTGGGAACAGGCGGAGACCGAAGCGCGCTTTTGCGCAGCGCGAGGTGTGGGTCGGGGTCGGTGACCGGCTGCAGTCGTGCCTCCGTCGGCTCGCCGTGCCGCAGCTGTCCTCGTACTCGAACGCATGCACGCTGTCGTCTTGTGAGCAGCGCTCTCCTGCAAGGTGCGCCAGCGCCGCTGCGAGCAGCGCGCTGGAGTTTGATTCGCGCGGTGCATTCGTGCAGCCTGGAGCGGCGATGTCGCGAATCTCGCTCCGCTTGCTGCTCGCGCTCGCTTGCTCCATGCCTGCCGCGGCGACGCGGGCCCAAGCGGTCGTGAGCCTGAGCGACCCGGCTGCGGACGCGTCGTTCCAGCTTGCGCCGGGCGTGATCGTCGCGCCTGGGCTCGGGTGCGTGTACGCGCGCGCCCCGGGTGGCGCCGGCATCGAGACGCTCGACGCGCGCACCTTGCGCCCGCGCGCGCATACGCTCGCGGCGTCCGTGCCGCTGCTCGTCACCGAAGGCCAGCTGCTGGCGCTCGCGCCCGGCAACAAGCTGCAGCTCGTGTGGCTGGACGCGCGGACCCTGCGCCGCAATCACGCGAGCGCAGCGCTCGAGGTCCCGGACTGGCTCGCCGCGGGCTTGCGTGAGACTGCAGCTGACAGCAGCAGCTGGAGCGCGGACGTGAGCGACGCGATCTACGTACGCTACGTCGGCAGCTCGCGTCACGTGGGCGTGGCAGCGCCGGCCCCGCGTGGGACGATCCGCGTCGATCCGCAGACCGGTGCTGCCGAGCTGGTGGAGCGCGCGCCGGTGCCTGCGATGGCGCTGAGCTTCCCGCTCGTGGAGCCGATCCGTGCGGGGCCGTTTTTCGTGGCCGGCTTGTCGGTGGTCGTGTCGGTGCTCGGCGGTGAGCCCAAGCGCGTGCGCATCGAGCGGCGGCGCTTGAGCGATGGCGCTCGCTTGCCAGCGCTCACGCACGCCTTGCCGGCCGGCAAGGGGCTATTGTCGCTCGATCGCGGCGCGCTCTGGATCGCGGAGCCTGCGGGCGACGGGAGCGTTTCGGGCGCGCGCTTGATCGGAACGCGAGACGGTCGGGAGCTCGTGCATCTGCCGTTCGATCGCGTGCCCCAGGCGTTTTTGAGCAGCGGCAAGCGGGTCTGGTATGTGACCGAGGAGGGGCTCGGGACCCTGGAGCTCGGCAGCGGGGTGCGCGTGACGCCTCGGGCGCTGTTTGGTGCGGACGCCGCGGGCGCGAGTGTTGCGGCGGCCGCGTCACGTTGACAGGGCGCGCGCGGACGGGCATGCACGGGGGCTGGCCGCTCCGGAGCGGCACTACCCCCGTGATGGAAGCCGAGCAGTCGACGAAGCAGAAGCAGCTGGGCGCGGCGGAGTTGTTTGCCGTGGCCGAGCGCGTGGTCTGCTGGGAGGATGATTGTGGCCGCTCCGAGCTGCAGCATTATCTCGCGCTCTATGCGCAGGCCGGCGAGGAAGCCGCGCGGGAGCTGAGCGCGCTCGGGATTCAGCCGCTCGCGCAGGCGCCGCTCGCTGCAGCCGCGCAGACGGGCTCGGCTCTGCGCGACGGGCTGCTACGGCAGCGCGCTCACACGAGCGCATTGATCTCGCAGCTGCAGCGGGCGCGCAGCACGCGCGCGAGGCGGCCTCGCTACGTGTACGCGATCGCGGCCATCGTGGTGCTGGCCGCGAGCGCGCTGGGCGTGCATCAGGCTCGCGATCCGGTGGTGCGGATGTTCGATCTCGGCAACGTGAGTAGCAAGAAGCCTTGGCGTTGCTCGAGCGGCGCGACGGCGTCGATGCCGCTCGGCGGGACCCTCGATACGCCCCTCGGCTCATACTTTTTCTTCACTGCGACCGAAGACGAGCCCTGGCTGGAGGTCGACTTGCAGCGCGAGACGCGCATCCGCAGTGCGCGCATCCGAAACCGGGATGACTGCTGCGAGGAGCGCGCGGTGCCACTGGTGCTGGAGGTCAGCACGGACCACGAGCACTGGCAGAAGCTCGACGAGCAGCTGCTGCCGTTCGATACGTGGGACGTGCGCTTCCCCGCGACTCGCGCGCGCTGGGTGAGGCTGCGCGCGCGCGCCCACACGGCGTTGCACCTGCATTCGGTCGTGGTGCGCACGTTGTAGCCAGCGCAGGTGGGCGATTCGGGCGACGGGCTCGGGCGCTGCGGATTAGAATGCAATCGCATGCTGATGCGATTACACTCGTGCGGTGCTCACCTTTCGCGCGAGTCGCAGCGCCACGCTGGGCGCAGCCCTGAGCGGGCTGCTCCTCGCGTGTGATCGCACAGGCGCGGCCGGCGGGGCGGCGACCGTGCAGCCACCCGTGGATGGGCAGCTGCCCTGTGCGGTGCAGAACATCCTGCGCGCCAAGTGCGAGAGCTGTCACGGGCACCCCACGCGCGAGACCGCGCCCATGTCGCTCACGACCTGGCAGGAGCTCCACGCGCCTGCCCCGGGTAAGACGGAGCCAGCCGCGCCGGTGTTCCAGCGCATGCTGCAGCGCATCCGCGACACGCGCTCCCCCATGCCGCCGCGCGGCCGCCCGCAGCTGACAGAGGCGGAGCGCTCGACCCTGGAGATCTGGCTGGTAGCGGGCGCAAAGCCCGGAGCCGCCTGCGCCGCCACGGGCGGCGACGCGGGCCGAGGGTCCGAGGTCTCACCGACCAGCAGCGCGGCGCAGCCACCGAGCGCACCCGCTGCCAAGAGCAGCAGCCCCCCTGGCGCGAGCGCAGAGCTTCCCAAAGCTGGCAACGCTGGCGCTGCCGGGAGCGCGCTCACGCCGCAGGCGGCGGCGACGGCACCCGGGGCCGGCGCAGGCACTGCAGCTGTGGGCGGCACGATGGCGGGCGCCCCTGCCCTGCCCGAGCTGCCGACGGACGCCGAGTGCGAGTACGTCGACATCCTGGCCCGCAACGACCTGAGCAACAACCCGTACCGCGTCCCCGCGGACACGCGCGACGACTACAAGTGCTTCCTGTTCGACCTCGCGTTCGAACAGCCCACGCAGGCCCTGTCCTTCGCGCCCGTCACGGACAACCTGGCCGTCATGCACCATTGGCTCCTGTACTCCATGGAGACGTACGGCTCGCGCGAGGCCATCGTGGACTGCGAGTACCCGCCCGGTTACCGCATGATCGCGGGCGGAACCAGCAGCACCAACACCTGGGCGTTCCCACCGGAGGTGGGCATGGCCATGGGCCGCGGCCTGTTCATGCTCGAGGTGCACTACAACAACATCGGCAAGGCCGAGACCACCGACCGCAGCGGCGTCCGCATCTGCACCACGAAGCGCCTGCGACCGAACACGGCCACGGTCTCCTGGCTGGGTGTCGAGGCGTTCATCGTGCCGCCGAGAGCTGCGAGCTACCAGGTGGGCAATCGCTGCCGGCCCACGAGCCGCCAGCCGATTCATCTGCTGCGCTACTGGCCGCACATGCACAACCTCGGCGTCCGCGCCGTGATGCGCCTGACGCACGCCGACGGTCGCAGCGAGTCGCTGCACGACGCGCCGTACGCCTTCGACGACCAGGTCTCGTACCCCACCTCGTACGTCATGCAGCCGGGCGATTCGCTCACGACGACCTGTTATTTCGACAATCCCAACAATTATCCGGTGGCGGCGGGCTTCAAGACCTCGGACGAGATGTGTAATCACTTCGTGATCGCATATCCGGCGGAAGCCCTCACGAACGACGCGCTCAGCGCGTGGAATGTGGCCTGCGTCGGCCCACCAACGCCCCCAAACTCGCCGTAACCCACGTAACCGTAACCATAATCGTAACCGTAACCGATCTCCTCTCGTCCAAGCGGAAGAGTCAGTTACGGTTACGGTTACGGTTACGGTTACGTGGGTTCGGGCATCTCGGTGGCGGCTTGTAGTTGCTTTGCGGCGTTGGTAATGCTCTCGGAATGATGCTCAGGGTTGTCGCGGCGCTCGTGCTGGGCCTGGCGGCGTGCACCAAGATCGGTGCGCCGTCGAAGCCGCGCGCCGATGCGGTCGCCGATTCCGCCGGCGTTCCCTGTGCAGTCTCGCGCATCCTCGCGAGCAAGTGCGCGACTTGCCACGGCCATCCGACGCGCGAGAACGCGCCCATGCCTCTCACGACCTGGGACGAGCTGCACGCGCTCACTCCTTCACGGCGCGACGCAGGCGTGTTGGTGCACGAGCAGATCGCCCTGCGCATCCACGACCGCGAGCGCCCCATGCCGCCGCCCGGTCAGCCGCAGCTGAGCGTCGATGAGCTCTCCACCCTCGACATCTGGCTGGGCGCGGACGCACCGGGCGGCAGGACCTGCGAAGCCATGGTCGAGACGAGCGCGCCCGCCGACGCTCCGCAGCGCGACGACACGCGCACGAACACGGGCGGCGAGCCCGGCCGGCCCTCCACTGTCGATGCCGGCACGGTCTCTACTTCCCCGGCCCCGACGTCGACGAACTCGGGGCAGGCGCAGAGCGCCGCGGGCAGCCCCTCGCCGAAGCCCGATGCGAGCAGCGAGCCCACGCCTGCGCCCGATGCAGGCATGCCGCCGACGCAGCCGGTCACGAACCCCGACGCGCCCGTGCCGCCGGCAGACGGGGAATGCGAGTGGGTGGACCTCCTGGCCCGCAGCGATGAGAGCTACACGCCGTACCGCGTCGCGGCGAACGCCAGCGACGAATACCGCTGCTTCGTGTTCGATCGCAAGCTGGACGTCCGCACGCATGCGATCGCGTTCAAGCCGGTCGCAGACAACGTCAAGGTGCTGCAGCACTGGGTGCTGTACACGCTCGAGTCGCTGAGCACGCGCGACGTGGTCACGAGCTGCGACTACACCGCGGGCTACCGCATGATCTCCGCGGGCGCGCAGGGCACCGATCCCTGGTACTTCCCGCCAGAGGTCGGCATCGACGTGGGACGCGGCTTGTTCATGCTCGAAGTGCACTACCACAACGCGGGCAAGCCGGAGACCACGGATCAGAGCGGCGTGCGCGTGTGCCTGAGCAGCAAGCCGCGCCCGAAGGTGGCCACGGTGTCGTGGCTCGGCGTCGAGCGCTTCGTCGTCCCAGCGCACGCCGTGGACCACGTCGTGTCCAATCGCTGCAAGCCGACCTCGCGCGAGCCGATCCACCTCTTGCGCTACTTCCCGCACATGAATCGCCTCGGCACGCGGACCTCGCTGCGCGTGGATCACGCGGACGGCACGAGCGATGTGCTGCACAACGCATCGTACGCAATCGACTCGCAGAAGACCTACGCGATCCCATACGTGATGCAGCCAGGCGATTCGCTGCTCGCCACCTGCTACTACAACAATCCCGGTAGCTCGACGGTGACGCTCGGCTTCAAGGCGAGCGACGAGATGTGCAACCACTTCGTCGTCGCCTACCCTTCGCTCGCGCTCACGAACGACGCCCCGAGCGGCTGGAGCGTGGCGTGCCAGGGCCCGCCGTGAAGCTCAACGTTTGAAGCGGCGCACGTGACCCACGAGCGCGTCGAGCGCCTGCTCGTTCAGCTGCTTGGCGAAGCCCGGCATCATGCCCTTGCCATTCGCGATCACCTCGCGCAGCTGCGCATCGCTGCGCGACGCCTGGTACTCGGCGCTGCTGAAATCCGGCATCTGCGCGCCGGGCGGGCGCCCGGGACCTTGCCCGCGACCGTCGCGACCGTGGCAGCTCGCGCAGGAAACGCCAAACAGGGCCTCCGCCGCGCGCTCGGGCCCACCCTCCTCGGGCGCTGCGGGCGCAGGCGTGCGTGCGGGGTCGGCTTGCTCGGGCTGCCCGTGATCCGAGGGCTGCCATTCGCGCGTGGGGGTGACGCGGCGCTCACACCCCGACAGGCATGCCCCCACGGCACAACCGATCAGCAGCGCGCGCGACAACGCGCTGCGGAGGTGCGCGGCGGGACAGCGGTTGGGTTTGCTCGTCAGCCGGGAGGTCTTCGTCTTCATGTGGCCCTGCGCGCGCCGGCCGGCACGCGTGCATGCGCCACATAGACGGCCCGGCGCGGTTTGACAAGCCCGCGCGGGTCGGATGTCACCTCACCCGCAAAGCGCGCGATCGGTTTGACAGGGACGCGTGCGGCGGTGAAGCTCACAGGCTCGCCTTTTGGACCTGCCCGCATTGTCGCGCGTTCCTCTACCCCTCCTCGTCGTCTTCGCCTTTGCGCTCACCCTGACCTCGGCGCTCGCGCTGTCGCAGGTCGCGGGCGCGTACATGGCCGTGTCCGAGATCCGGCCTGGCATGAAGGGCTACGGCCTCACGGTGTTTCGCGGCCATACGCCGGAGCGCTTTGCGGTCGAGGTCATCGACGTGCTGCACGGCTTTCGCCCCGATCAGGATCTCGTGTTGATCCGCACCGAGCACCCGGTGCTGTCGCGCGCGGTCACGGTGGCCGGCATGAGCGGCAGCCCGATCTACCTGAATGATCGGCTCATCGGCGCGTACGCCTACGGCTGGACGTTCGGCAAGGAGCCGGTCGCGGGCGTGACGCCGATCGCCAACATGTTGGCCGAGATGGCGCGGCCGATCGATCCGCGCATCTGGAAGGCGATCGGCACACTGCCGGCGCTCACGGGTCAAAAGCCGGCGCCCCCGCGCACGCAAGCGCGCCTACGGCCGTATCTCGGCGATCGCCGCGAGGGCCCGTTCGACGCGCTGCGCACGCACGGCGCGAGCGTGAGCTGGGCGGGCGCGCACACGGCCTACGGCCAGCCGCTACCAGCGGCGACGCCGCTGCAGGTCTCCGGACTGGGCCAGGCGGGGCTCTCGCTCCTCGAGCGCGAGCTCGGGCCGTACGGCCTCGTTCCCGTGCAGGCCGGAGGCGGTAGCGGCGCTGCCGCTGACAGCGGCAAGGCCACGCGCTACGTGGACGGCGGATCGATCGGCGTGCAGCTCGTGCGCGGCGACGTGAGCGTGATGGCCGTGGGCACGGTGACGCACGTGCAGGGCCAGAAGCTCGTGGCGTTCGGGCACCCGATGCTGAACGCGGGGCAGGTCGCGCTCGCCACGTGCACGGCGCGCGTGGTGCACGTGCTCGCAAGCGAGATGCGCTCGTTCAAGCTGGCCGAGCCCAGCACGCCGCTCGGCGTGCTGGTGCACGATCGCCAGGCCGCCATCGTGGTCGACTCGCAGCTGTCAGCGGATATGTTGCCGTTGAAGCTGCGCGTGCACGGCGTGCCGAACGCGCCACGCACCGAATGGAACATGCAGATCGCGAGCCACCGCATGCTCACGCCGGGGCTCGTGATGTCCGCGCTGAGCAGCGCGCTCGAGGCCACCGCGATCGATCGCACGGACGCCGTGCTCCGCGTCGACAGCCGCGTCGACGTCGAGGGCCACGGCAGCCAGCGCGTGAGCGACGTGATGATCACGGGCGCGGGGCCCGCGGACGGCGGCGCGCTCAGCCGGCTGCGCGCGTTCTCGCTGATCGCCGCGGCCTATGGCAACCCGTTCGAGAACACGCGCGTCTCGAGCGTGGAGCTCGACGTGCACGTGCGCTTCGAGCGCGATCTGCTCACCGTGGTGGACGCGTCGCTGCCGAGCGACGTCGTCGATCCCGGCTCCACGGTGCAGCTGGCCGTGACCTTGCGGCGCTTCGATGCCTCGGAGGAAGTGCAGGTCTTCCCCGTGCAGATCCCGAAGAGCGCGGCCGGCGAGAGCCTGGAGCTGAACATCGAGCCCGGCGACGAGATCGAGCTGGAACGTCCCAAGCCGAACAGCCTGGCCGATATCCTGCACGCGGTGCGCCTCGGCTATCCGGGCACGTCGCTCGTGGTCTCCACGAAGCTCCCGAGCCAGGGCGTAAAGCTCCGCGGACAGCTGGTGCGCAGCCTGCCAGGCTCGGCGCTCGACAGTCTGCAGCCCGTCAACGAAGCGGACAAAGGCGCGCTCTTCCCGAGCTACGAGCGCAAAGAGCTGGCGCTCGGTCATCCGGTGACCGGCTCCCTGAAACTCAAACTCAACGTGCGAGCCGAGCCTCTGCGATGAAACTTCGACGCCTGTGGCCCTCTCTCTTACTCGCGCTCTGCGCGCACCGTGCCCACGCCAGCCCCACCCGCTCGTTCGTGCTGGACAGCGCCAGCACCTTGAACGAAGGCAAGCTGGATGGCACGGCCGTCGACTCGGATGGCACGATCATCTCCGGGCTGCAGACGCGTCGCACGGAGCTCCCGGGCGTGCAGTCCGCGAAGAGCTTGCTCGTGCTGCCCGATGGCAGCGCGTACGTGGGCTCGGGCAACGACGGCAAGATCTACCAGTATCGCGCCGGCGCGGCGAAGCCGTTCGCGGAGACGAAGCAAGTGATGGTCAGCGCGCTCGCGAGCGATGCGCGCGGCACGCTCTACGCGGGCACGTTGCCGAACGGCAAGATCTTCGCGGTCTCGGGCGCGGGACAGCTGCGCGAGCACGTCGCGCTGCCGGGCGCGGAGCACATCTGGGCGCTGCTGTACGACGACGCGAAGAAGATCCTGTTCGCCGCAACGGGTCCTCAGGGCAAGCTGTTCGCGATCGACGACAAGGGCAAGGCGGACGTCTACTACGACAGCGAAGACGCGCACGTCATGGCCCTGGCGCGCGCGAGCGACGGCAGCCTCGTCATCGGCACGAGTGATCGCGCGCTCCTGCTGCGCCTGCGCGGCCCGGGTCGGGCCGAGGTGATCTACGACTTCGAAGGCAACGAGATCACCGCGCTCGCGTTGCGCGGCGCGCAGATCGCCGTGGTGGCGAACCTGTTTCCGAAGAGCGTGACGCCGCCGAAGCCACCGGCACCGCCGAGCAGCGACAGCCACACGGCGGGCAACGCTCCTGCCCAGACGCCTCCGCCGGCGCCCGATCGGCCGAGCGCAGGCAAGGGCCAGCTGTACCGCGTCACGGCGGAGGGCCAGGTCGAGAAGTTGTTCACGGCGGACGAAGGCCATCTGACGACCGTAGAGTGGGCCGAGGACGATCTGATCTACGTGGGCACAGGCAAGGAAGGCCACATCCATCGCGTGCGCGCCAGCACGCGCGATCACGCGCGGCTCGTGGATGTCGACGAGCGCCAGATCCTCGCCACGCGGCTCGCGGGTCCGCACCCCGTGTTCACGACCGGCGACGGCGCCGCGATCTACGAGGTGCAAGCCGGCAACCAGCGCGATTGGACCAGCAAGGTGCTCGACGCGGGCGGGCGCGCGCGCTTCGGCCAGCTCGTGCCGCGCGCGTCCGGTCCGATCGCGCTGCGCACGCGCTCCGGCAACACCGACAAGCCGGACAACAGCTGGTCCGACTGGTCGCAGCCGCTCACGGCGGCGGGCGCGATCGCGAGCCCGCCTGCGCGCTTCCTGCAGGTCAAGCTCAGCCTGACGCAACCGAGCAGCGTGGTGTACGCGCTCGAGGCGTATTATCTCGCGGACAATCAGGCACCGCTGATCAGCGAGGTCAGCGTGGAGCCGCCGCGACCCAAGCTCGACAAACCCGGGCGGCCCGCCTCCGTCAGCAGCAACTACAAGCTGCGCTGGAAGGTCGACAACGCGGACAACGATACCTTGCGCTATCGGCTGTACGTGGCGCAGGAGGGCGCGGCCCGCCGCCGTCCACTGCTGCGCGACAGCGACATTCAGACCGGCACCGAATACACCTGGGATACAGATGGCGTGCCGGACGGCTACTACCGCGTGCGAGTGGAGGCGAGCGACGAGCTCGACAACCCCGAGCCGCTGACGCGCAAGGCTCAGGCCGAGTCGGAGCCGTTCCTCGTGGACAACCGCCCGCCCGAGATCCCGGAGCTGCGCCTACAGGGTGTGCGGGTCACCGGCAGCGCTCGGGACGAGCAGGGGCCGATCAGCAGGCTGGAGTACAACGTGGACGGCCTCGAGTGGCGCTTGCTGCGCGCCGACGACGATCTGCTCGATGCGCGTGAAGAGCGCTTCTCGCTGCCGCTCCTGCAGCTGCCCAAAGGAGAGCACCTGCTGTCGGTGCGCGCCGTCGACGCACGCGGCAATAGCACCACGCGCGAGCTGACGGTGACCGTCCCCTAGCGCACGCCGCTGACAGCGGCCGGGCACGGCTCCTGCTTCGATTGAACGAGCCATGCCCAGCCCCGCCGATAACCCTGACCTGCACGGCAACGTACCGGACCAGAGCCGCGTCGTCCTGCTCCTCGTCGACGTTCTCAATCCGCTCGACTTCGAGGGGGCCGAGGCGTTCGCGCCGCGCGCGCTGCAGACGGGCGAGCGCATCGCGAAGCTGGCGCGGCGGGCCAGGGAGTCGCATGTGCCAGTCGTGTACATCAACGACAACATTGCAGGACGCTGGCGCTCCGACTTGAGTCACCTGCTCGCGGCCGGCGCGCAGTCGAATGCACCGGGTCGGCCGCTCCTGACCATGCTCAAACCAGAGGCCACGGACTACGTGGTGCTCAAGCCCAA
>Ga0190269_10000874_pt1 | contig 14959 bp, 12 predicted proteins | sample Popmic249IS_FD_133749 | JGI IMG/M metagenome (GOLD analysis project Ga0190269, IMG submission 133749) | Populus adjacent soil microbial communities from riparian zone of Blue River, Arizona, USA - 249 IS | ecosystem: Environmental > Terrestrial > Soil > Riparian zone | place: USA: Arizona...
AGGTGCTGCTGGCCGACACCGCGCACGACCTGCGGACGCCGGTCGCCGCGCTGCGGGCCCTCGCCGAGACCGCGCTGCAGCAGCCGGACCAGCGCACCGAGCTGCTGCCGCGTGCGGTCGACCTGGCCCGGCGCATGGGCACGATCATCGACGGCGTGCTGATCCGCGCCCGGCTGGCCGCCGGCGTCGAGCCCCTGGAGAAGCAGCCGCTGTGGCTCGACCAGATGGTGTCCACGGTGGTCGAGGAGACCCCGCACGAGGGCGCCGGCATCACCGTGACGACCGCGCCGACCAAGGTCCTCGCCGACGCCGGCCTGGTCCGCCGGGCGGTCGGCAACCTCGTGGACAACGCGCTGCGGCACGGGCGCGTGCCCGGGCGGGCGGCGGCCGTGCACATCACCGTGGCCGGCGGCCGGGTGACGGTGGCCGACAACGGTCCCGGCATCGACCCGGCGACCGCCGAGGCGAGCTTCGACCGGTTCACCAGCGCGAGCGGCTCGAGCGGGCTCGGGCTGTCCATCGTCCGCTGGGTCGCGCAGGCGCACGGCGGCACGCTGCGCGTCTACAACGCCGAGAAGGGCGGCGCCATCTTCGAGCTCGAGCTGCCCGCCGCCGATTGACGCCGATGTATCGATGGTGGACCGATCATGTACACCGTCTTCTATGCTCGCTGGCGTGACGACGCACGGGGTGGGCCGCCGCATCGGCGCCCGGGCCGGCCGGCTGCTACGCCCGCGCGCCCGGGCCGGCCGGCTGTTGCGCCCGCGCGGCCGCGGGCGGCTGCCGACGGCGCTGGTCGCGGTCGCGTCGCTGGTGGCCGTCACCGCCGCGGTGTCCAGCGCCGCCACCGCCCCGCCCGGCGCCCGCTTCGCGCAGGCGGGGCACTGGTTCGCCAACCCGGCCGAGGATGTGGTCTACCACGTCAACGGCTCGGCGCGCTCGGTCGACGCCCAGGCCCGCATCGACGGCATCGGGCCCGGCAGCCAGGTCGTGCAGGGCGACACCACCGGCTACGTGATCAGCAGCGACCGGATCGTCGAGTTCGGCAAGGCCACCCTGTCGGTCGAGCGGACGCTCACCCCGCCGGCCGCCGAGATGCCGGTCGCGGTCGAGGCGAACGGCGGGCCGTACCTCGTCTACCGGGAGACCGGCACGGTGGTGCGGCTCGGCGTCACCCCGGCCACCGTCCGGGCCGGCGGGAAGCTCGGCGACCCGGTGGCCACCCCGGACGGCACGCTGTGGCTGCAGCGCACCGGCAACGTGCTGTGCCGGCTGCGCCCGGGCACCGTACGCCTGTCCTGCCCGGCCAGCGCGCCCGAGCAGCACACCGGGGCGCTGAGCGTCGTAGGCGACAGCCCGGTGTTCGTGGACACCAGCGCCGACACGCTGAGCCCGGTCACCGCCGACGGGCTCGGCCGTGCCACGCCGCTCGGGGTGGACCTTCCGGCCGACGCCCGGATCGCCGGGGCCGACGTGCAGGGCCGCCTCGCCGTCCTCGACCCGGCCGGGCGGCGCTTGCACCTCGTGGACGCCGGCGGCCCGGGCTCCGGCCGCCCGGCCACCGCGCCGGTCACTGTGGACCTTCCGGAGGGCGCCTACTCGGCGCCGTCGGCCGGCCGCTCGTCGGTGGTGCTGCTCGACACGGGACGGCGGCAGGTGCTCACGTACGACCGCGACGGCCGCCGCCAGGCCGTGACCGCGGTGCCGGCGGAGAGCGGCGAGCCGAGGCTGGCCCGCGGCGAGGACGACCGCGTCTACGTGGAGGGCGGTGAGGGCCGGAACGTGCTGGTCGTCGACGACCGTGGGCGCGCTGCCGCCGTGCCGCTGCCCGGCGCGACCCGCCCGGCTCAGCCGCCGTCGAGCGCGCCGCCGAGCGTGCCGTCGAGCGCGCCGTCACCCACGACCACCGTTCCTCCGCCGCCTGCGGACACCTCCGGCGACCCGGAGCCCGGCTCCGGAACCGAGGCGCCGCCACGATCCACGCCGCCCGTCGAGCCGCCGGCCTCCCGGCGCGCTGCCGTGCCGGCCAGCCCGCCCGGGATGCCGCCGGGACTGACGGCGAACCCCCGGGGCGGCGACCTCGCGGTCGGCTGGGGCGCCGCCGCGGCCAACGGCGCCCCGGTCACCGGCTACCACGTCACGTGGGCGCCGGCCGCCGGCGGGAACGGCCGGACGATCACCGCCGCCGGTGGCAGCCGCTCCGCCACGCTCACCGGGATCACCCCGGGGGTGGCGTACCGGATCACCGTCGCGGCGCAGAACTCCGCCGGGCGCGGACCGGCGGCCACGGCCCGCGCGACGGTTGCGGCCCCGGCCCGCACGCTCACCGTCTCCCGCGGTGACACCACCAGCTACGACCACGGCTGCGAGCCGCCGGAGTGCGCGTTCATCCGGGTCGAGCTGCGCGGGTTCGAGCCGAACTCGGCGTACGAGATCGAGCCGTACTCCTCCGAGTGGGGGCACTTCAACCCGGGCGCGCGGCTGACCACCGACGCGGAGGGCAACCTGACCGCCCGGCGCCGGTTCCCGTTCAACGGGGTGGGCCAGCGGGTCTGGGTGGTCGTCGACGGCATGCACTCCAACCACCTGCTCTGGACCGCCGGATGAGCGCCGGCGGAGGCCGCCCGGGCCTGCACCGCCGGGTGCGCGCGGCGAGGACCGCCCGGACCGGGAGCGCCGGATGAGCGCGGCGGAGGCTGCCCGGGTCGCCGAGCGGCTCATCGGCAACGTCGAGCGGGTGATCCGGGGCAAGCCGGAGCTGGTCCGCCTCGCCGTGGCCGGGATGCTGGCCGAGGGGCACCTGCTCATCGAGGACGTGCCCGGCCTGGGCAAGACCACCCTGGCGCGGTGCCTGGCCCGCAGCATCGGCGGCTCGTGGAGCCGGATCCAGTTCACCCCCGACCTGCTGCCCACCGACATCACCGGGGTCAGCGTCTACCACCAGCGCGACGAGCGGTTCACGTTCCACCCCGGCGCGGTGTTCGCCAACGTCGTGGTCGCCGACGAGATCAACCGCGGCACCCCGAAGACGCAGTCCGCGCTGCTCGAGGTGATGGCCGAGCGGCAGGTCACCGTCGACGCCGAGGCGCACCCGGTGCCGCGGCCGTTCCTGGTCGTCGCGACGCAGAACCCGATCGAGCTCGAGGGCACGTACCGCCTGCCCGAGGCCCAGCTCGACCGGTTCCTGCTGCGCCTGGCGGTGGGCTATCCGGACCTGGACGCGGAGGTCGACGTGGTGCTGGGCTCGGCGAGCGGGCGCGGCGCCGACGACCTGGACGCCGTCGTGGAGGCCGGGGCGCTCGCGCGGGCCGTCGCCGCCGTGCGGGCGATACACGTCGACCCGTCGGTCGCGCGGTACGCCGTACGCCTCGCCGCCGCCACCCGGGAGCACGCGGCCGTCCGCTTCGGCGCCAGCGTGCGCGGCAGCATCGCGCTGGTCCGGGCCGCCCAGGCGCTGGCCGCGATCGCCGGGCGCGGGTTCGTCACCCCCGACGACATCAAGGACGTCGCGGCGCCGGTGCTGGCCCACCGGGTCGTGCTCACCGCCGAGGCGGAGCTGAACCTGCGGGGTCCCGCCGAGATCATCACCGACGTGCTGGCCTCGACCGCCGCGCCGATGGCGAGCACGGGCGGCTGACCGTGCGCGTGACCCGCCGCGGGTACGCCGTCCTCGCTGCCGGGGCCGCGCTGCTCGCCGCCGGCTGGCAGGGCCGCTACCCGCTGGCCGGGGTGCTGGGCGCGATCCTGCTCGGCGCGGTGCTGGCCGCCGTCGCGACCGCCCGGCGCGCCCCGCATGTGACGGTCCACCGCTCGGTGTACCCGAGCCGGGTCGCCCGCGGCCGCCCGGCGCTGGCCCGGCTGCGGGTGAGCAACCCGGGCGCCCGCCGCCAGCCCGGGTTCACCGCCACCGACACGGCCGGAACGGTCACGCGCGCGGTCCACGTGGGCGGGCTGCTGCCCGGCGCCGAGACCACCTTGCACTACGACCTGCCGACCGCGGCGCGCGGCCGGTGGACGGTGGGGCCGCTGGCGCTGGAGCGCGGCGACGCGTTCGGGCTCGCCGGCAGCAGCACGGCCGCGGGCGGGACGGCGACGCTCTGGGTGCACCCGCGGCAGCTGCCCGCACGCGCCTCGTTCGGGGGCCAGCGCCGGCACCACCACGAGGGCTCGCTGACCGACCGGGCGCTGCGCGGCTCGGTGGAGCTCACCGACGTGCGCGAGTACGTGCCCGGCGACGAGGTGCGGCTGCTGCACTGGAAGGCCACCGCCCGCACCGGCCGGCTGATGGTGCGCGACCTCGCCGACCCGCAGCGCGGCCGCTTCACCGTGCTGCTCGACACCCGGGCGGGCGCCGCGACCGCCGACCGGTTCGAGGAGATGGCCGACGCCGCCGCGTCGCTGCTCGGCGCGTCCGTCCGGGCCGGGCAGCACACCTGCCTGCTCACCACCGGCGGGCTGCGGGTCGCCGTGGCCGCCGCGCCCGGGGCCGAGCGCCGGCTGCTCGACGCGCTGAGCGAGCTCGCCCGCGACGACGACCCGGCAGCTCCGCCGCTGGGCCACGGCGGGCACCTGGTGGTGATCTGCGGCGACGGCCCGCCGGTGCTCCCGGCCGGCTCGCTGCGGCGGCGCTTCACCGAGGTGTACGCGATCGCCATGGGCACGCCCCTCGACGTGCCGGGCGCCCGCATGCTGTACGCGTGCGACGCCGCCGAGGCCGTCCGGCGCTGGAACGAGGCGGTCGGGTGAGAGCGCGCACGGCCGGCGTGGTGCTCGCCGCCGCCGCGGCCGGGATGCTGTTCGCGCCGGTGTTCGGCGTCGCCGCCCTGCTCGTGCCGGTCGGCGTCCCGGCGGCGGCGGTGCTGCTCGTGGCGCTGCTCTGCACCCGGCCCGTCGCGGTCGACTGGCGTCCCGTGCTGGCGCTGCTCGCCGGGCTGCTGGCGGTCGTGGCGAGCCTGTTGCGCCCCACCACGGCGATGCTGCTGCCCACGGCGGGCACCGCCCGGGCGCTCGGCGCCGGCGTCACCGACTCGTGGCGCCTGGCGCTGCAGTCCACCTGGCCGGCGCGCCCCGACCCGGACCTGGTGCTGTTCGTCCCGCTGCTCGTCGTGCCGGCCGCCGTGCTCGGCGTGGAGATGCTGCGCCGGCTGCCCGCTCCGGCGGCCGCCCTGCTGCCGAGCCTCGCGGTGGTCGCGCTGAGCCAGCTGTACGCCCCGCTGGACACCGTGCCGGCGGTCGGGGCGGCGCTGGCGTACGCGGCCGCCGGCGGGCTCGTGCTGCGGACCGGACCGTGGCGCCGGGTCCTGCCGTCCGCCGCCGTGGCCGTGGCCGCCGCGGTCGGCGCCGGGGCGCTGCTGCCGGCCGGCCCGCCCCGGCACACCCTCGCGCAGCAGCCCGCGCCACTGCCGCCCGCCGTGCTGCGCAACCCGCTCGACGAGGTGGCCGGGCGGCTCACCGACCCGTTCCAGCCGGTGTTCCGGGTGGCCGGGGCGACCGATGTGGACCGCTGGCCGGTCGTCGTGCTGGCCGACTTCGACGGCGTCACCTGGGCCCCCGCCGACCGGTTCCGGCGCCTGGGCAGCCGGGTGCCGCCGGGCGCGGGCGTGACCGTGCCGGCCCGCGAACGCACCGCCGAGATCCGCCTCGCGGCCGGGCAGGGGCCGTGGCTGCCCAGCCAGACCTGGCCGGCCCGGGTGCAGGACGCGGAACCGCTGGTGGCGGAGGACGAGGGCACGCTCCTGCTCCCGGCCGCCCCCGGCCCGGTGACGTACCGGCTGAGCTGGTGGCAGCCGCAGACCGACGCGGGCACGCTGGCCGCCGCCGCGATCGACCCGGCCGCGCCGGGCGGCTTCGGCGACGTCGGGGTCATGCCTCCCGCGGTCCAGGCCCTCGCCACCCGGGCGGTGCACGGCAACCGGGCGTCGTTCGCCACGGCCCTCGCGCTGGAGAGCTGGTTCCGGGAGAACTGCCGGATCGCCATCGGCCGGCAGGCGCCGGCGGGGCACGGGTGGCCGCAGCTCACCCCGTTCCTGCTGGAGACCAGGCGCGGCACCAGCGAGCAGTTCGCGTCGGCGTACGTGGCCCTGGCCCGGTTCCTCGGCATCCCGGCGCGGCTCGCGGTCGGCTACCGGATGCCGGTGCAGGCCGACGCCGACGGGCTGGTCACGGTCCGCAACGGCGATGTGCTCGTCTGGCCCGAGGTGGCCGTCCGCGACGTGGGCTGGGTGCCGCTGGACCCGACCGGAGGCGCGGCGGCCGCGGGCGCCACCGGCGGCGGGCTCGCGGGCATGGCCGAACAGGCCCGGCAGAGCCTGCCCCCGCCGGAGGACCTGGACGATCCGCCGGTCGCCGCCGCCGCGACGCCGGGCACGGCGGGGGAGAGCTCGGGGGTGCCCTGGCCCGCGCTGCTGGCGCTGCCCCTGGTGCCGCTGGTCGGGTGGCCGGTCGGGGCGCCGCTGCTGTGGACCGTCCGCGCCTGGCGGCGCCGCCGGCGGCCGGGGCCCGCGGCGGTGGCCGGGGCCTGGGAGGAGGTCCGGGACAGGCTGCGGGCGCACGGGGCGACCGTCTCCGCGGGAATGACCGTACGCGACCTCGCCGCCGCTGCCGCCGCCGTGGCCGACCCGCCGACGGTCGCGCAGATCCACCGGCTCGGCGCCATCGTGGACCGGGCGCTGTGGTCGGGGGAGGGGCCGGACGCCGAGCACACCGCCGAGGCGTGGACGGTGGTCCGCTCGGTGCGGCGGGGCCTGGCCCGCGGCGGCCTCCGGCGGCGGCTGCGCGCGGTGCTCGACCCGCGAGCGTTGCGCAGCCCCCGGTAGCGACGCCTACTGCCGGCAGACGGCGCCCCGGATCGGCTTGGGGGCGGTGCTCACGATGTCCACGCCGTTCGTGCCCTGGACCAGGAAGCAGTACTTGCGGACCGGGTCGACCTCCACCGAGTACGTGGTCGCGCGCCCGGCGAGGATCGGGCGCGCCGGCAGCCCCTCCGGCGCGAGCACGATCGCGTAGGTGAGCGGCTGGCTGCTGCGCCAGGCGAGGTCCACGACGTCGCCGCGGTCGGTGGGGTCGGCGAGCTCCAGCAGCATCGCCGGACGGCTCGGCGCGGCCGTGGGCGCGGAAGACCCGGCGGGCGGCGGCACAGCGGCCGGCATGTCCAGGTCCCGCGGCCGGTTCACCCAGAACAGCAGGCCCGCCACGGCGGCCACGGCGAGCAGGGCGGCCACGCCGAGGTGGACGCGGCGGCGCGACTGCGGTCCCGGCGCGAAGACCAGCAGCGGCGCGCCGGCCGGTCGCGGGGCGGGCGGCTGCCCGGCGCCGCCCAGCCGGGCTCGCACGGCGGCGGCGTCCGGCGGCCGGTCGGCGGGATCCCTCGCCAGCAGCTCGAGCACGAGGGCGGCCAGGTCCGGAGGCAGATCGTCGCGGCGTACCGGGGGAGCCGCCTCGGTGAGCGCTCGCAGCAGCCGGTCGTCGTCGGACTCGCCCGGCGCCGCGGCGTGCGGGCCCTTGCCGGTCAGGGCGAGGTGCAGGACGGCGCCGAGGCCGTACAGGTCGGAACGCTCGTCCATGACGCCGTCGCGCAGCGTCTCCGGCGCGCCGGCGTCGAGCAGCCGGCCGGCCGGCGCCGGGAAGGCCCGGCGCAGCGCCGCCCCCGCGTCGGCCAGCACCGGCTCACCCGAATCGCGGAACAGCACATTGCCGGGGCTCACCCCGCCGTGGCACAGACCGGCCCCGTGCAGCGCGGCGAGGGCGTCGGCGAGCGCCGCCCCGAGCGCCACGGCGTCGTCGACGGACATCGGGCCGAAGGCGGCGACCAGCTCGGTCAGCGACTGGCTGCAGAGCTCCATCCGCACGCCCTGCCGGCCGTCGCCGAGGTCCCGCAACCCCTCCGCGGCCAGCAGCGGCGCCCGCCCGGCGAGGCGGCTCACCGTCCGCAGCTCCGCCTCCACCTCCGCCCGGGTACGCCGGTCGAGGCGGCCGGGGAGGGGCTTGATCGCGTACGCGGCGCCCGTACCCGGATCCACACCGGCCAGCACGCCCCCGTCGCCCAGCGGGACCAGGTCGCTCCCGGCCGGATCGGTCGTCATGCCCGTGTCCCTCGAACGTCGGCGGTCAGGTGCTGCACGCTCCATCGTAGAAGTGGACCGCAGGCGCCTCCGCTAGCCCGACCACAACGAGAAACCCTGGGTGCCCGTCCCGGTGTGCCTGCGCGGATCGTTCTTCTGCGGCGCCACGCGCAGCACGGCGCCCGCCGGGGACATCGTCTCGACGGTGAGCGTCAATCCGTACGCCAGCCGCAGCTTCCCGGTGCCGGTGATGGTGGCGTTGACGCTGTCCCGGTCCACCACCGCGACGATGAGGTTGAGCTGATCCGGCTTCCGGTAGGTGACGATGACCCCCTCACAGCTGAACTTCCCGTCCAGGGCGAAGTCCGTCTGCCCCGTCACGACGATCTGGCACCGGCCGTCACTGCACGCCTTCGCGTCGGTCCCGTCGGCCGCCTGCAGGGGCGGCGCCGCGCTGCTCGGCACGGCTGACAGCCCGGTGCTCGGTTGCTTCTCCGGCTGCTTCTCCGGTTCGTCCGCCGGGGAACACGATGCGGTCAGGAGCAGGGTCAGGAATCCGGCGGCGACTGCCTTCACACACGCACCTCCCGCAGGCTCGGCGACGCCGGCTCGGGGCCGTGCTGGTTGGGACCCCGGGTGCCGGGCAACGCCAGGAGGACGAGCAGGACGAAAAACCCGAACGGCAGCAGGTTCACCAGCTGCAGCCAGCCCGAGTACCCGGCGTCGTGCAGCCGGCGCGCGATCAGGGCGGTCAGCGGGATGACCGTGGCGAGGTAGTAGCAGCCCAGCACACCGAAGATGGCCTCGTGGACCGTGCCGCCCAGCGTGGCCAGCACGGCGATCACCAGGAGGTGGACCAGCACGAACATCCAGTACTCGGCGCGGCGTGCCCGTCCGCGGTAGTCGGCGTACCGGCGGAACGCCGAAAGGTAGTAGTGCACGGTTGTCTCCCGTTCCGGCCGCCCGCCCGTCGAACGGCACCGCCGACGCTAAGCGCGTACCGTCGTCGCGGGCCGCGGATGACCGGAACCTGCCAGCGCCCGCCGATCAATAGACTCCCGGCCATGGATTTCGTCATCGCCCTGCGCGGCTACGAACGCACCGAGGTCGAGGAGGTGCTGGCCCGCGCGGACGCGGCCATCGCGTCGGACAGCGAGACGATGCGTGCGGCGGCCCGGGCCGAGCTGTCCACCGTGGAGTTCACCGTCTGCCTGCGCGGCTACGACACCCGGGAGGTCGGCCGCGCCGTGGCGGCCCGGCTCCTCCGCCTCGGCGGGACGCCGCCGCCCCCTGCCGAGCCACCGTTCCTGATCGCGCTGCGCGGCTACGACATCACGCAGGTGGACGCCTTCCTCGCGCGGGCCCACGAGGCGCTGGCCTCGGGATCCGAGACAGCCCGCGCCACGGCGCGCCAGGCGTTGCGCACGGCGTCGTTCCGCCAACGGATCCGGGGGTACGCACGCGCCGAGGTCGACCGCGCCGTGGCCGCCCTCGCCGGCGACCTCGACCGGTAGGCGGCGTGGCACGAACCCGGGATTCGCCGGCGCGGAGTCTCCCCTAGCGTTCGGGAGCCAGCGATCCACGAGCCGACCGACCCGGGAGACCCGCCAATGTTCCGCACCGCACCGGTACGCCGTTCCCGCTCGCGCTTGATCGTGACATGCGCGGCCGCGGCGGGCGTGGCGATCGGGGTGCAGGGCTGCGGCGGGTCCTTCGCCCACGGCGAGCCCGGCTCGAGCCGGCGGGCCGCGCCCGTCGCCTTCCTCCCACCACCGGAGCCCGCCGCGCCCGTGTCTAGCGCCGCGTTGCCGCCCGCCGCGCCGCCGGGCGTGCCGTCGGCTGCCGGGGCGGGCATCCTCCGGGGGGAGCGGCAGGTTCTCGTGCTGCCGGTGAAGAACGAGGCCACGCTCGCGGTCGCCGGCGCGGGGCACCTGCGGCTCTCCGACACCTTCGGCGACGCCGCCCTGTTCGTCCTCACGCCCACCGCGGGCAAGCACCAGATCCGCACGGCGAAGCTGCGCCGTGGCGGCGAGGCGTTGTGCGTGTCCGTACGCCGCAACGGCCCCCACCCGCTCACCCTCACCACGGCCAGCTGCGACGCCGCGGCACCCACCCAGCTGTTCGCCATCACCGCGGCGGGCGACGCCTGGACGATCGCCGCGGCCGGCGGCGCGTACGTCCGGGTGAGCGCCGCATCCGGCGTGATCGTCGAGGAGACCGGCGACGGCCCGGCGCCGACAGCCTTCCGGCTCGTCGACCGCGGCCCGGCCACCCTGCCCGCCCTCGACTGACCTCGCCTCCAGGCATCTCCTCGTCGATCGTGGCCCACCATGCTGCCCGCCCTCGACTGACCTCGCCTCCAGGCATCTCCTCGTCGATCGTGGCCCACCATGCTGCCCGCCCTCGACTGACCTGGCACCTAGGTTCCTAGGATGCTCTAGGCGGTGTGTGCCACGGTGAGTTCGCGCACGGCGGGAGGGCGTCGGCGGGCGGGTCGATGGCGGAGGCCGTGATCGGTCAGCAGGTGGTCGTGTACTGGGCGCTGACCGCGGTGCCGTCGTCGGAGGCTGCGACGATCACCGACACCGGCCCGTCGCGGTAGGTGAGCCGGTTGGACTGCCCGGCGCTGAAGCGGCGTGCGGTCTTCGGCACGACCTCCGCCAGCCGCTCGTCGATGCTTGCGGTGTCGGTGGCCGCGCTCGTCACCGAGACCGTGGTGATGGCGCCGGTTCCGCAGCTCAGCCGGCTCTCCACGACCGTCGCGGGGCTGGTGCCGAGGTGTCGCAGGAGGTCGGTCAGCGCCGCGACGCCCGCGCTGGATCCGGTCGGGGCGCCGGGCGCAGTGGCCGCGCCGAGGCTGCAGCCGCTCCGGGCCGACACGGTGAGCCAGCCGGGGCTCAGCCGCCGGACGGCCAGCGTGGCGCCCGCGCCCAGGTCGGCCCGCAGCGCCCGGACTCCGGCAGCGGCCTGGCCCCGGGTGGTGGCGTACCGGTCGGGGAGGCGCTGCTCGATGGCGGTGATGAGGGCGTCCTCGGTGCCCTGGTCGGTGTAGAGGTCGGCGCTCGCGGTGAAGATGCCGCCCTGGCGCAGCGGCCCGAGGCGGCATCCGCCGGAGCGTACGACGGGGCTGACCGCGACCGCGGCGTCCGGTCCGGTGGCGGCGAGGGTGTCCGCGACGGCGGCGGTCATGTCGGCGACCACGTCGCTCACCTGGGGCTGCCGCCCGGTGTCCCAGCGCCACCATGCCACCGCGGCACCCGCCCCGGCGACCAGCACGGCCGTCACCGCGGCAAGGATGATCCACAGCCGCCGCCTCGTCTTCGTCACACGGCCATTCTGCCGGGGGCGGGGGAGGGGGCGACGAGCCCGGGGCGGCTGGGCCGGTCGTCCGGGGAGCGGGCGGGCAGGCGTACGGTCATCGTCGTGCCCACGCCCGGGCGGCTCGTGGCCGTGATCGTGCCGCCGTGGGCTTCCGCCAGTTTGCGGGCGATCGGCAGGCCCAGGCCGCTGCCGCCGGTCGCGCGGGCGCGGGAGCTGTCCGCTCGCCAGAAGCGGTCGAAGATCCGGGGGAGGTCCTGCTCCGCGATGCCCACGCCGGTGTCCGCGACCGCGACCGTGAGCCCGTCCGGCCCGGCCGCCGCCGTCATGGTGACCGTGCCGCCGGGCGGGGTGTAGCGGATGGCGTTGGACAGGAGGTTGCCGACCATCTGACGCAGGCGTACCGGATCCGCCTGGGCTTCGGGGTCTCCCTCCACCCGGACCGTCAGCGTGACGCCCGCCTTGGCCGCCGCGCTGCGGTGGGCCTCGCTCACCTGGGTGAGCAGGTCCGCCGCGTAGACCTGTTCCGGGTGCACGCGCAGGTTGCCCGCGTCCGCCGCCGCCAGGTCGCTGAGGTCGTCGATGATGTGCTGCAGCAGCAGCGCCTCCTCGTGCAGGAGGTCGAGCAGGGCCGGGTCCGGGGCGGTGAGGCCGTCCTGGGCCGCCTCGAGCCAGCTGCGGATGTTGGTCAGCGGGGTGCGCAGCTCGTGGGCGACGTCGCTGACCATCGCGCGGCGCTGGGATTCCGCGTGTTGGCGGCGTTCGGCGAGGTCGTTGAGGGCGCGGGCGAGGTGGCCGATCTCGTCGTCGCCGGCGACCGGCATGGGGGAGCGGTCGTCGACCGGTTGCGCCGCCGCGTCGGTGAGGGCGCGCAGGGGGCGGACGAGGCGGCGGCCCACGAGGACGGTGATGAGGATGGCGGCGAGCAGCACCGCGCCGGTGACCCAGGCGATGCGCAGGCTGTTGGCCCGGGAGAGGCTGAAGACCGGCTGGTCGGCCGGCTCGGCGGGGTCGGTGACGAACAGCAGGGCGGGCGGCGCCACGTACGGCCGGAGCTGCTGGACGCGCGCCTGTTGCACGCAGGTGCGGACCCGGGTGGCGACGGCGGTGTCGGTCTCCTTCTCCGACGGGCCGGTGAGGGGGATGACGGTGAAGTCGCGCGTGATGATGAGGGAGGCGGGGGTGGTGCCGAGGCAGCGGGCGGTGCGGGTGCGCAGGTCGCGCAGGGCGCGGTCCTCGGTGGGCGTCGTGATGTCGCCGACCTGCTCGCGGCACACGGCGACCGCGCCCTTGGGGTCGAGGGTGGTGGCCTGCAGCTCGGGGCGGCCGGTGGGGCCTTCGACCACCTTGCCCTCGACCCGGTACTGCCCCAGGCACTTGAGCTGTGCGTCGATGAGCCGCTCGAACTCTTGCCGCTCCCGGCGGGGGAGCTTGTACGGGCCCACCGCGCGCGGGTCGATGCGTTCGGTGCCGCCGGTCAGCCCCAGGTCGAGACGGAGCGGGTCGACGGTGGCCGAGGGGCGGGCGGTACGCAGCGACGGCCCCGGCGCGGAGTCGGCGATGACGTCGCGGTCCTCGCTCATCAGCGTGATGCGGCGGTTCAGTTTCTGGGCGCGGGGCTTGATGAGGGCCTCGACGCCGGTCCAGTCGCTGTGCGTGGCGGCGTACCGGACGAGCTCGTCGTAGACGCTCTTGTCGTCGGCGAGCGAGCGGCCCTGTTCCTGGCGGATGGCGCGGGTCGTGGACTGGGTGGCGAGCCAGGCGGTCGCCACGATCGCCGCGACCGCGATGAGGATGGAGGTGGCGAGCAGGCGTGCGACGAGGCTGCGGCGCAGCGGGACCCGCGCGCGCCTCACTCGGCGCCGCCGGTGAGTTTGTAGCCGACGCCGTACACGGTGACCAGCAGTTTCGGCCGGCGCGGGTCGGCCTCGATCTTGCGGCGCAGGTTCATGACGTGCACGTCGATGGTGCGCTCGGTGGAGTTGCGGTCCAGGCCGCGGGTGCGGGTGAGCAGCTGGGCGCGGGTGAAGACCCGGCCGGGCTGGCGGGCCATGGCCTCGAGGATGGCGAACTCGCCGGGGGTGCACTCGACGGGTTCGCCGCCGGCGCTGACCCGGTGCCGCGCCGGGTCGACGGTGACCGGGCCGACGGTGATGGTGGCGCCGGCCGCCGGGGTGGTGGTGCGTACCCGGCGCAGCAGCGTGCGGATCCGGGCCATCAGCTCCCGCGGGCTGTACGGCTTCGTCAGGTAGTCGTCGGCGCCGAGGTCGAGGCCGAGCAGCAGGTCGTCCTCGGTCGAGCGGGCGGTGAGCATGAGCACCAGCACGTCGGACTCGCGGCGCAGCGCGCGGCACACGTTGAGCCCGTCGAGCCCGGGCATCATGACGTCGAGCACGAGCAGGTCGGGCGGTTCCCGGCGGGCCTGGGCGAGCGCGGTCAGGCCGTCGTGCACGACGGTGGCGGCGTGACCCTCCGCCTCGAGGAAGCGCCGGAGCACCTCGGCCTGGCGGGGGTCGTCCTCCGCGACGAGCACATGGGCACACACGACGGCGACTATAGGGCGGTCCGGCGAGGGCTCCCATGGTTCGCGGGCGAACCTGACAACTTCCTCACGATTTCCGCCCACGATGGTCCGCATGTCTCCTGAGGCCCCGACCGAGCGGATCCCTGTGCCCGGCGTCGCCGACGAGCCGCCGGCCCGGCCGCGCCGCCGGGGCCGGTGGGTGGCCACGGCCGTGGCGCTCGCGCTCGTCGCCGCCGCGGTCACGGTGGCGGCGCTGACCTGGCCGGACCGGCCCGCCGCGAAACCCGCGGCGCAGACCGGACCGGCGGTGGAGACCGTCGAACTGACCCGGAAGGACCTGTCGACCACCGAGTCGCTGCCGGGCACCCTCGGGTACGGCGCCGCGCGCGCCGTGGCCGGCGGCGGCGAGGGCATCGTGACGTGGCTGCCGAAGCCGGGCGCGACCGTACGCCGGGGCCAGCAGATGTTCCGGGTGAACGACGAGCCGGTGCCGCTGTTCTACGGCAGCCTGCCCCTGTACCGCCCGCTGACCGTGCGCAACACGGTCGGGCGTGACGTGCGCATCGTCGCGAACAACCTCAAGGCGCTCGGGTATTCGATCGGCCCCCAGCCCTCGCCCGGGGAGTGGGTCAGCAGGCCGCAGCCGGCCGGCGCACCTGCCCCCGAAGGGCGGGAGAAGAAGGCGGCAGCGCCGGAGCCGACGAAGGTACGCAGCGGCGACGGGGTGCTGACCGCGGGCCTGATGGCGGCGATCAAGCGGTGGCAGGAGGACCTGCGGCTGCCGGAGACGGGCGGGATCGGCCCCGGGGACGTGGTCGTGCAGCGCGGCCCCGTACGCGTGGACTCGGTCGCCGTGGAACCGGGCGCCCCCGCCGAGGGGGCGCTGATGTCGGTGACCCCCACCGGCAAGGTGATCACCGTGCTGGCCGACGCGAACCAGGCCGGCGCGGTCGACCGCGGCGACAAGGTGAGCGTGTCGCTGCCCGGCGAGAAGACGGCCGCCGGCAAGGTGACCGCGGTCGGCACCGAGCTGAAGACCCAGGACGGCGACTCCGGC
>Ga0190269_10000875_pt1 | contig 14957 bp, 10 predicted proteins | sample Popmic249IS_FD_133749 | JGI IMG/M metagenome (GOLD analysis project Ga0190269, IMG submission 133749) | Populus adjacent soil microbial communities from riparian zone of Blue River, Arizona, USA - 249 IS | ecosystem: Environmental > Terrestrial > Soil > Riparian zone | place: USA: Arizona...
CGTGAGCGGATCTCCTGACACCGCGGCGGCGCGAGGCGGCGGGAGCGGTGGTCCGGGCGATGTTGCAGCTGATCGAGGCGGTGAGAGCGATGCCGCCGCAGCGGTGAGCGGCGGGCGGCGCGCTGGCGACGATACTGACGTGCAGGGCGGCGCCGCTGGCACGACCGCAGTCGACGGCGGTGAGCCGAGCCCCGCAGCTGATGGCGGCGCTCCCGAGTACGGGGCGACTGGGCACTCGCGTACGTTGCAGCCGCCACCTGCGCGAGCGGCTTCCGACTTCTTCTTGCAAGTGGGGCACCTGCGCGACGTGCCGCGTGGCAATGCGTCGGACCTTCTGCGCCTCGCGCCCGGGATCTCGCTCACGAACGAGGGTGGGGAGGGCCACGCGGAGCGCGTGTACCTGCGCGGCTTCGATGCGCGCGAAGGGCAGGACCTCGAGCTCACTGTGGACGGCGTGCCCATCAACGACGTGGGTAATCCGCACGGCGAGGGCTACGCAGACACGCACTTCATTTTGCCGGAGCTGGTGCGCGCTGTGCGCGTGCTCGAGGGTCCGTTCGATCCACACCAGGGCAATTACGCCGTCGCCGGCAGCGCGGAGTACGTGCTGGGCCTCGAGCGGCGCGGGATCGCAGCGACCGCGCAGCTCGGCTCATTCGACACGCAGCGCTTGCTGCTGACCTGGGCGCCCGAACAGCAGCGCACCGGCACGTTCGTGGGCGCGGACGTGCGCCGCAGCGCGGGCTTCGGGCAGAACCGCGCCGCGGAGCTGGCGCGCGCGCTCGGGCAATACGAGCTCGACCTCGGCAAGTCGCGGCTCCTGCGCGTGCTCGCGACGTCGTATGCGACGCGCTACGGCTCCGCGGGCGTCGTGCGCGAGGATGACTACGACGCGGGCGCCATCGACTTCTACGGCAGCTACGATCCGACCCAGGGCGGCGACGCACAGCGCCACGGCTTCGCGCTGACGTTCGAGGAGAGACACCCCGAGTGGGCCCTGCGCCAGCAGGTCTTCGCCACCCTGCGCGAGCTGCGGCTACGCGAGAACTTCACCGGCTTTCTGGAGGATCCGCCGGAGCCGTTCCGCAGCGGCAGCGCCCAGCGCGGCGACATGGTCGACCAGAGCATGTCGGCCGTGACCGTCGGCGCGCGCGGAAGCCTGCGCCAGACGCGCGAGCTGCTCGGCCGGCCGCAGAGCCTCGAGCTCGGCTACTACGCGCGGCACGACGGCGTGGACTCCGCGCAGCGCAGGCTGCGCTGGAAGACGGTGGTGCCGTATCGCGTGGACTTCGACTACACGCACGCGGTCACGAACGTGGGCCTGTACGCCGACCTCGAGCTGCGTCCGCTGCCTTTCGTCAGCTTGCGCGGCGGCCTGCGTTCCGACTTGTTCCTGTACGACACGCTCGATCGCTGCGCGCTCCACGACACCGTCTTGAACTCGGCGACGCCGGTGCTCGACGAGCTGTGTTACGTGCGCGACCGCGTCGGCCCGCGCGATCCCAGCTCGCGTCGCAGCGCGAGCGGCCTGGCCTGGCAGCCGCGCGGCACGTTGATCATCGGCCCGTTCGCTGATCTCAGCCTCGTCGCGGCGCTCGGCAGCGGGGCGCGCGCGGTCGATCCCAGCTACCTGGGCGACGGCGACCGCGCGCCGTTCTCGCGCATCCTCGCCGCTGAGGGAGGCGTGACCTGGAGCCGCGAGCTGGGCTCCATCGCGCTCAACCTGCGCGGCCTCTACTACTCCACGCACGTCGGCCAGGATCTGATCTTCAACCAGCAGGAGGGCCGCAACACGCTCGCGCCAGGCACGCGCCGGCAAGGCATGCTGGTCGCGGGCCGCGTGCAGGGCAGCTTCTTCGACGTCTCGGCGAGCGGCACGTACGCGCACGCGCGCTTCGAGGAGGACGAGCTGCCATCCGCATCGGCGTATCGGCCGGCCGACGCCGGCACGCGCGTGCCGTACATCCCGAGCTGGGTTGCGCGCGTCGACGCGGCGTTCTTCCGGCAGCTGCCTGGCTTGCGCATCTGGGGTGAGCCGCTCGCGGCGCGCGCCAGCCTCGGCGCCTCGTACACCTCGCCGCGCGCGCTCACGTACGGCGAGCAGGGCCAGGCCACGTTTCTGGCCGACGTGGCGGTCGGCGCAGCGCTCGGTGCGTTCGAGCTCGGCGTCTCGGTGCAGAATCTGTTCGACGCGCGCTACCGCCTCGCGGAGTACAACTACGTCTCGGAGTTCCGTCAGGACGCCGCCGCGCCCAACCTGCTGCCGGTGCGGCACTTCACAGCCGGCGCACCGCGCAGCGTGCTCGTCACGCTCACGGTGCACCTGGGCGGCAAGCCCGCGGAGGGCTCATGAGACGCCTGCCGCCGCTATTGGCTGCGAGCCTCTTGCTGCTCACGGCGGCATGCAGCGAAGATGCGGGCAGCGTGCGCCGCGTGCAGCTCGCCGTGTCCGTCGTCGGCGTCGTGCCGAGCGACGGCCTGCAGACTCCTTCCGGCTGGGAGGTGAGCCTCGCAGCCGCCGAGCTGAGCGTCGCCGCGGTGTACTTCCGCAACGCGAGGAACGACGGCGGTACGGCCGACGAGCAGGGCAGAGTGGTCGCGCAGGTGCTCGGCCCCTTCAGCATCGATGCGCTCGATCCGGAGCCGCAGCGTCTCGACCTGCAGGTGAGCGCCGTCACCGAGCGCGCGCTGAGCGCGGAGCTGTGGCTGACGGAAGCGCAGGACGGGCCCGTGGCCGACGCGCTCGGGCCGTTCCTGGCGCTCGCGCACGTCGCCGGCACGGCGCGTCGCGACGGCCAGGAGGTCGCGTTCGAGGGCGGGCTGCAGTTCCCGGAGGGCAGCGAGCAGAGCGGCTATCAGACCTGGTCGAATCGGCGCATCCGGCGCCTGGCCTGCGATTTCCTGCCGAGCGCGGACGGCGAGCTCCAGATCCGCGTCGATCCGAGTCACTTCCTGGATGCCGTGCAGTTCGACAGTCTGAGCGAGCGCGACGGCGCGCGCGGCTTCGTCACCCCGGCCGAGCAGCTCCAGCTGCGCAACGGCATCGCGCTGACGAGCGCCTACGACTTCGAGCTCAATCCGTGACGCCGGCATCTGCGCTCAGCGCGCGATAGCTGAGGCGCAGGACTTGCGGGTAGTACACGGCGTCTCTCGGCGGAAAACGCTTCAGATCGTTCACGACGTACGTGAGCACGAGGTCCGCGCCGCGCTGCTCGGGGTGCACCTTGGCGGCGTACGCGATCAGATCGGCTGCATTGGGCAGCGCGCTCTCGGGTGGGCGAAAGAACGGCTGCAGCGCGCTCCACGGCCCCTCTGGACGCGGCGCCGTGCGCATACCGAGCTGCGTGCCCGCCTCGCTCAAGAAGAGCCCCTGCACCTGCAGCTGCACGAAGCGCCGCCGCTCCGGCTCGTAGTGCACACTCAGCTCGACCTGCCCTTCCTGGAACAGCGCGCTCGGCTGCGTGCCCTCCGGCAACGCGCTTTGCGCGACGAACGCGCGCTCTACCCACCACTCGGGATCCTCCAGTGCGCGTTCCGGCAAGCGCGCGAGGCGCGACAGCGGCCAGCGGGCCAGATACACGGCGTGGCCCTGGCCCTTGTTCTCCACGCCGTATGCGTACAGGTGCTCGCCGTGGATCAGCACGCTCGAGCCGAGTAACTTGCCGTAGCCCTGCTGCGGCGCGCCGAGGATCCGTGGCTGCCACGCGGACGGAGGCGCGCCCGGATCGTCGATGGCCACCGCATCCCAGCTCTCGACGCGAAAGCCGAAGCCGCCGCTCTCCTTGGCGACGCGCATGCGGAACAGCAGCAGCTCGCCGCCGGGCAGGCGCGCGCCGTGCAGCGGCCACACCCAGCGCTCGGAACCATCGATGTCCCGAAAAAACGAGCTCGGTGTGCCGCCGGGAGCTGCTGCTTGCGTCCAGTAGAAGCGCAGCTCGCTCTGGCTCAGATCGTGGGCACGCGCGCGGTCCGCACCGCTCTGGATGCCCACGCTGTTGCGGATGAACTGATTCGGACCATTCTCCCGCGTGCCGTCGCCGCTCGGATCGATGAAAGTATCCGCGAACAGCCACAGCACGTGCGTGTCGTCGAGGTCGACGGAGTAGGCGCTGTCCGCGCCGAGCCAGCTGCCGTTGTCGTGGAACCGCGCGCTGGCCGCCGCCCAGGGCGCGGCCTCGGGCACGACGTGCGTCCCCGCAGCTGCCTTGGTGCGATCGGAGGTCAGCTCCGGCCGTGGCGCGGGTGCGGCGCACGCGAAAAGGCAGAGGACGAATAGGCTGACGATGCGCTTCATGGAAGGCTAGGCAGCCATCGATCGCGGCCCGACGTCAACCATTCCATCCCACGACTAAAGCCCAAGCCCAAGCCCGAGCCCGAGCCCGAGCCCCGATCTCGCAAGTCAGCTGCACGAGGCGCTCACTCACGGGGCTAGCGAACAACGTCGCAGCATGCAGAAGAGCCGGGCTCGGGCTCGGGCTCGGGCTTTGGAGCGCGCTCAGTCGCGGTTCCGGACGCAAGCGACGTCCGATTCGTCGTTGCGTGAGACCTCGCACTTGCGCACGCCGATGCCGCGAGCATCGCACGCGGCTTGCGCGCACTTGCAATCCAGCGCATCGCGGCAGGGGTTCGGTAGACAGGCGTACGCGACGTATGCGTTGTCGCCGCTACCAGCGTCTTCCGGCGCGTCGAGCTGCGCGTCGCCGTAGCTGACACAGACTTCATTCGTCTCGCAGTGCAGCTTGTTCCCGCAGTTGCGCGACGCCACGCGACTGCGGCACTGGCCTGCCTCGCAGCGTGCCTCCGTCTCCACACCGGGCTTGATCGCGCGGCCGTCCTCCGCGCGGTTCGGCGTCGCTTCACACACGCACGGGCGCACGGTCTTGGACGCGCAGGTGCTGACTTCTTCCAGGCTTTGCACGTTCACGCCCACGAGGAGCGTGTTCGCGCAGCATGTGGGACGAAACTCCAGGGCCGCGCAGTCGGCGTCGATCGTGCATGCCTTGTGCTCGAGCAGGTAGTCCGCGTCGATCGTGCAGATCTCGTTGGCGACTGGGTCGCCAGCGTCCTGCACCTCGCTCGGGGAGGCGGCCGGGGGAACGAGTGTAGTCGCCCGACGTGGCTCGCCGCCGCTGCACGCTGCAAGACCCATCACCAATGGTAGCCATGAGATCAGCGGCCGCGCCGCAGGCGGCCACGATGAGCGCGCGTCGCGCGTGCGCCCCTGCAAGGTCTGGCCACTCGCATGCCGTGAGTGCGTCAACAAAACCCCCAAATGCTGGCAGAACACCACCGCAGTAGCGCGTGAACGACGCTCGCGGGCTTCGCATCGCGCACGCACAGGACTACGGCGCGCGCGTTCTTTAGTGTTGCCACATTCGAGCTGCGACTCCAAGTGGAGCTGGCTCGCTTCGCAAGACCGGCCGGCTGTCCCGCGCCCATAGCCAGCTGAAGCTATGAGCGGCGGACACACAACGCAAGCTACTCGGCGGCGATCAGCTCCAGCCCGAGGAGGCTTTCGCGCGCAGCGTGCGAATCAGCGTCTCGGCGCGCGCCAGGCCCAGGTCCAGGGCCGCGGCGATGAACTCGGCTTCCTTTGCATCGGCGCCTCGGCCGCGACCCGTGCTGGAGCCCGCAGCTCCGCGCGCAGCGCCTGCGCGCAGCAAACGCGCTGGAAGCTTCTCGGGTGCCTTACGACGTGCGTTGGCGCGAATGGTGTACACCTGGGCCGCGCTCAGCTTGATGCCCTTGGCTTTGCCCTTCTCGATGACCTCGGCCGCCGACAAGTTGGAGGGCAGGGAACGCACGAAGGCCGACTTGTTCACGCCACCCGACGCGCGGCCGCGACCGGCGCTGCTCGGACGTGCCGACGATGCCCGCTTGCGTCGCGCGATGGCGCGGATCGCATGCACGTCGTTGCGCGTCAACACCATGCCCTTGGCGCGGGCCCTGGCGATGACGTCCGCCGATGGCATGTCGAATGACAGGCTGCGCACAAAAGCCGATTTGTTAGGCCTGGCGCCGGCTGTCTGTTGGATCTTTCTGGCCATGTATCGTCTCTCCCCTTGCGATCGGACCGTTGATTGTTGGGTCGGCACTATGCTCACGGAGTGCCGTGGTGCAATAGCCCCGTGGCGGCTGGCGGCGCATCAAGAAGACCACAAGCGATCCCTCGGGGCAATCGCGTTAGGGCGACGGAAAAGCCGTGAACGTGGCCCGACGCGTACGTCGGGAGCAGTAATTGTGGCTCGATCGCGCTAGTCGCATTGACGTCAGGCCCGCGAAGGGCAAAGCGTTAGGTCGCCATGAACGATCGATTCCAGCTACGCAGCCACTTCCAGCCCGCCGGTGACCAGCCGCGCGCAATCGAACAATTGGTGGCGGGTCTCGAGCGCGGTGAGCGGCACCAGACCCTGTTGGGCATCACCGGCAGCGGCAAGACGTTCACCATCGCCAACGTCATCGAGCGCCTCAATCGGCCCGCGCTGATCATGGCGCCGAACAAGACACTCGCTGCCCAGCTTTACGGTGAGATGCGCGAGCTGTTTCCAGACAACGCAGTCGAGTATTTCGTCAGTTACTACGATTACTACCAACCCGAGGCGTACATCCCGACGAGTGACACGTACATCGAGAAGGACTCGATCCTGAACGAGCGCATCGATCGCATGCGCCACAGCGCGACGCGCTCGCTGCTATCGCGCCGCGACGTCATCATCGTGGCGAGCGTGTCGTGCATCTACGGCATCGGCTCGGCCGAGTGGTACGACCACATGACGATTCGCCTGGAGCTCGGCGAGGGGCTGCGCCGCGATGAGCTGTTGAGGCGCCTCGTGGACATTCAGTACGAGCGCAATGACATCGACTTCCACCGCGGCACGTTCCGGGTGCGCGGCGACGTGATCGAGGTATTTCCCGCATACGAGGAGGAGCGCGCGGTCCGGATCGAGTTCTGGGGCGACGAGATCGAGTCCATCAGTGAGATCGATCCGCTGCGCGGCAAGGTGTTGCACGCGCTGGAGCGCTACGGCATCTACCCCGGCTCGCACTACGTCACGCCGGAGCAGCAGCGCAAAAACGCCATCCAGTCGATTCGCGAGGAGCTGGTGCAGCGGCTCGCCGAGTTCGAAGCCGATGGCAAGCTGCTCGAGCGGCAGCGCCTGGAGCAGCGCACCAACTACGATCTGGAGATGCTGGAGCAGATGGGGTTCTGTCACGGCATCGAGAACTATTCGCGGCACCTGTCCGGGCGCAAAGCGGGCGATCCACCGCCATGTTTGATCGACTACATGCCGGAGAACTTCCTGCTGATCATGGATGAGTCCCACCAGAGTGTGCCGCAGGTGGCCGCCATGTTTCGCGGTGACCGTTCGCGCAAAGAAACCTTGGTGGAGCACGGCTTCCGCCTGCCGAGCGCGCTCGACAACCGGCCGCTCAAATTCGAGGAGTTCGAGCCCAAGATCAAGCAGGCGATCTACGTGAGCGCGACGCCTGCGGAGTACGAGCTGTCGCACTGCGAAGGCGTGGTGGTGGAGCAGGTGGTTCGGCCCACCGGCCTGCTCGACCCGATCATCCACGTGCGGCCGATCGGCAATCAGGTGGAGGACCTGCTGGGTGAGGTGCGCAAGCGCGTCGAGCGCAACGAGCGCGTGTTGGTGACTACGCTCACCAAGCGCATGGCTGAAGATCTGACGGAATACTATTCCGAGCTGGATGTGCGCTGTCGTTATCTACACAGTGATGTGGACACCCTCGAGCGCGTAGAGCTGCTGCGCGACCTGCGGCGCGGAGAATACGACGTGCTGGTCGGCATCAACCTGCTGCGCGAGGGCCTCGATATACCCGAGGTCTCGCTCGTGGCCATCCTGGACGCGGACAAGGAAGGCTTCCTGCGCTCGCCGCGCTCGCTGATCCAGACGATCGGGCGCGCCGCGCGCAATGCGGGGGGTGAGGTGATCATGTACGCCGACAAGATCACCAACGCGATGCAGAAGGCCATGTCCGAGACCGAGCGCCGCCGAGAGCGGCAACAGGAATACAACCGGCAACACGGCATCACGCCGGAGACGGTCATCAAGGCCATCCGCGACATGCTGCCGGAGGCCGGTGGGGGAGATTACGTCACTGTTCCCATCCTCCGTCCGGGTGAGCACAGCGACGAGCCCGAGAAGCTGCTCGAGGAGATGCGAGCGGAGATGTTGCTGCTGGCAGAGCAGCTCGAGTTCGAAGCCGCCGCCAAGCTACGCGACAGGATCGCGGCGATGGAGAAAGGGGCAGACAGCCCCAACGAAGAACCCTCCCGCTCCGGCCGCGCCACGCGCAGCGCTGCAGGCCGAAATACGGCCAAGCGTGCCCGCAGGCGTTAGTTTGTTCCCGTCCAGAAATCGATGAAGACAGCAGAGTGGTAACCGCCAAGGCACCGCAGACGCCAAAAATGAGGGTTTGGCTCGCTGGCGTCCGCGTCTTGGCCGTTAGACCTCCGATGCCTAAGGTAGGAGCGGGCCGGGCTCGAGGGCTTCGAAGGCGCTCGCCGGGATTGCCTTCAGGGGCTCGACGTCTGCTTCGGAGAAGCGTTCGTCTTGCTCGCCCTGAAAGTAGAAGTCGCTGCCGTTGTCCGCGAGGATCATGCCGTAGCGCTGCATCGCGCGCGCGACGGCGAGCGCTGCGCCGCTGAAGCTCGACAGATCGTAGCTGGCCTTGAGCCGCACCCGCAGGCCCATGGGCGGTGCGTCGGCGTTGCCCTGGCAGCCACCTGGCACTGCGTGGTGGGTGGCAGGTGCCACGTAGTTGGCGCGCGTGCAGCGCAACGTGAAGCGGATCGCGTGTTTGATCTCGCCGCTCTGAGCTTCAGCGTAGCGCACGAGGCCGGGCGCGATCGCGAGGCCCGCGGCGTCTGCGCTCGTGTAGCCCGAGGGGCGTTGACCTTCGCTGCGCCGCGTCAGATCCCAGATCGCCCCGTTGCTGCAGTGCCAGCCGTCGCTCGCGTAGCGGCAGGCGTAACCTTCGTAGAGCTGACACGTTCCTTCTTGCACGACCAGCACGTGACAATCGCCATCGCATGCGCTCGCGTTGCCGCCTTCGACGCGCACCTTGTCAGGTCCCGGGAACGGATAAGGCCCGGGATCACTCTCGTCCGCATAGTCGTCGAACGTGATCGGGAGCTTGGGCTGCGTTTGCGGCACCACGTTGATCGGGATGCCGTAATGCTCTGCGCCGGAGTTGCCGTAGTCGGGGTGGATGCGCTTGCTGCCGACCAGCGCCTGCACGTGCGCCGTCCATTCGGCACTGACGGCAGCGCTCTCGACGTTGCGATTCCAGACATCGTCTGCGGGAAAGGCGGGACACGCACCGAGCTTGGCCTCGCCGGGGCTCGCGCTCGCGCCGCCGCCTCCTCCCGCAGCCTGTCCGCCCCGTCCCGCGCCTCCGGCGATCCCGCCTCGCCCACCGGCGCTGATGGGGCTGCCCGCCGAGCCCGCGCCCCCGCGCGCGCTGCTCGTGCCCGGACGCCCGCCCGTCGCGGACCCGCCGCCGCCGCGTCCGGCGCTCGACGCCACTTGGCCGGCGTCTCCGGCCGAGGACGGGGTCGAGCCCGCTGAACAGGCTGCAGTCAGCCAAGTACAGAGAGTGAGCATGAGCCGGCGCATCGCCCCAGTGTAGCCGCAGCAGGCGTGTCCTTTGCAGCCATTGGCGGCAGCCGCGGCCGCGATATCGCGCACCTCGACCGCCACTTCCCGCGCGCAGCGTGACCTTTCCTACCCAGGCTCAGGCTGGAGGACTTGCGGAGACACGCGGCGGACTCATGGGTTGAGCTAACCTACATCGCGCGCTAGACTGGCCCTTCTGCGGTGTCTAGATAGGCGTGCGGCAGGTCCGACGCTGCTGTGGAGCGGATTGCCTTGAAGAAGAAGCTCGAGCTCACGCGCATGGCGTTGTCGCCCGGTCGGTCCCGGAACGGCGGTCGTCCCCGTGGACAGCACGCCGTCCGCGGGTCGCTCGCGATGCTGGCTGTGACCGCCGTCACGCTGGTCTACTTGGCGGCTTCGGCACCGTCCTCAGCCCAGGACGCCCCCGCGGCCACGCCTCCCGGCAGCGCGCGCGTGCTGGAGTTCCGCTTCACGCCCGTGCGTAACGCGCAGCTCGCGCTGTGGGTCGAAGACGCCAAGGGGGCGTTCCTCTCCACCGTGCGGTTGACGGAGGCGGTGGCGCTGCGCGGCATCGGCAACCGACCCGGCGCGTCGCAGATGAACAGCGGCTTCCGCTGGCCGTACGGTCGGCGCGAAGGCGTGCTGCCGGTCTGGGCGCACCGTCGCCTGGCAGCACCCGGCGCCAAGCCTTTCCGCCGCGTGATCTTCCAGAACCGTCGCTCGGAAGGCCTCGCGTCGCGTACCAGCGAAGACTACTCGCGAGACGACTACTTCTGCCTCTCGTTCAACAACTCCGCTTCCAAGAAGGACGCGCTCGACGCCGTCAGCTGCGCGAGCGTGTTCAACAGCGACAAAGGTCGCTTCATGACGGAGAAGGACGTGGCGGCTGGTTACGCCGAGCCGTACGAGGACATGGCGCCGCCTCACACCGGGCGCATGCAGCCGCTGACGACGGAGTCACCGTACCCACCGCGCCGCGATAGCAAGAGCTGCAGCGGCTCGAACGCCATCTGTTACGACCATCCAGACCTCTCGACCTTCAACGCGCACGCGCGCGATGTGATGCCCGACATCGACGAGGTCAGCATGGCCACGCCGCCAGGCAACATGCCGCAGCAACTCGTGTGGCAGGTGCCGAACGATTGGCCGGCCGGTCGCTACCGCGCGTGCATCGAGGTCAACGTCGAGGGTGACTACAACGCCACGTACAACGATCGCAGCTTTCCCACGCCCACCACGCCCATGGTCAGCTGGGATTCGTGGGCGATGAGCTTCGGCTATCCGTACCGCGGTCAACCTTCGGTCGTGTATTGCACTCCGTTCGAGCTGGGCGGCGCGGGCATGCAGACGTTCGGCGTGTCGCAGCCCGAAGGCACGCCGGGCAGCTGGGACACTGCAGCGCCCGGTTACGGTGCGCTCGCCAGCATGGCCGACATGACGGACGACCACAGTCGCGCGCCGGGCAGCGGCGCCGATCGCTTGTTGAAGACCGACGGCGCCGAGCGCTTCACCGTGGTCGCGAAGGCCGGCGCATCGTGCGAGGCCAACCGCGCGCCGGGCGCGATCAGCGACATGCGCGTGAACACGCATCCGGACGAGCTGGAAGCCTGGCACTACGCCCAGCTCGAGTTCCGCGCCGCGGCCGATGACACGGGCGTGTTCGACTACGACGTGCGCGTCTCGACCGAGCGCATCGTGGACGAAGAGAGCTTCATGAGGGGCATACCGGCGAAGGCCGCGACCCCCGCGGCAGAGGCGCTGCACATCCCCACCGGCACGCCCCCTGGCAGCATGATCGCAGCCGATCTCGGTGGCCTCGCGGCCCAGACGCACTACTACGTGGGCGTGCGCGCCGTGGATGGCTGCGCGATGGCCGGGCCCGTGAGCGTGGCCGAGATCACCACCGAAAACCGCATCTTCGCTACCGTGACGCCCTGCTTCGTGGCGACGGCGGCGTACGGCACACCACTCGCTCGCGAGATCTCGGCGCTGCGCCGCTTCCGCGATCGGCACATGGCGAACAACGTCGTGGGTCGGGCGTTCGTGAGCCTGTACGGCAGCGTGGGTCCGAAGCTCGCAGACGTCATACGGGAGCACGCTGGTCTGCGTGCTGCCTCTCGCGCCCTGCTCGCTCCGGCCGTCGCGCTCGCGCGCCTGTTGGACGACTGATCAGGGGGTGTCCCCAAATAATGCGGCACTTCGCATTTCGCGGCGCTTTTATGCCTGCGTTTTTCGCGGGTGACCTGACGAAAAATCACCACAAACTGCTCGGTCGATTATTTAGGGACACCCCCTAGAGCCTCAAACCATGTCCATTCGCCGTCCTCTCGCGGGCTGCCTGCTCGCGTTCCAGTTCGCCTTCTTCGGGGCCTGTGCCACCGTCAAACCGTACGAGCGCGAGTACCTGACGCGCCCGGGCATGGACATGAAGGGCGAAGCGCTCGCCTCGATCTTCGAGGCGCACGTGCAGAGTGCGCGCGAGGGGGCGGCCGCCGGGCACGTCACGTTCGAGAGCGCTGGCGGCGGATGCGGGTGTAACTGATCCATGCGAGCATTTTCTCGGCAGGGTGGCGGTCGCGCCGTGGCGATCGCCCTGTGGTGTGCTTCGCTGGTGGTCGCTGCGTGGGCGCTGCGCGCGCGTGCGGACGAGGCCAGCGGCACATGGACCGGCGAGCTCGAGGGCCGTGGCAACTACTACTACGAGCGCTCGACGCGCGTGATGATCCCGACCGGGCGCCTGACGCTCGAGGCGCCCAACGGCGTGCGCATGCACGGCGAGTATCTCGTGGACGTCATCTCGACGGCGAGCGCCGCCGCTCGCAGCGACAGCCAGGACAACGTGTTCACCGAGCTGCGCCACGGTATCGGCGTCGGTGTCGGCAAGCTGTTCACGTTGGGCGACCACGAGCTCGACCTGAGCTTCCACGGCATCTACAGCACCGAGACCGACTACTACTCCTGGATCTTCGGCGCGCGCGCGAGCTACGCGTTCAACGAGAAGAACACGACGTTGGCGCTCGGCGTGGTCGGGGTACACGACATCGTCTATCGCAATCTCGGCACCTTGGGCATGCACGATCCCGCGTTTCGCGGGGTGCTCGATGGCGTGACCACCAGCCTCAGCTTGTCGCAGGTTCTGTCACCGGTGTTGATCGCGAGCCTGAGCTATCAGTTCGCGTACCTCACCGGCTATCAGGGTAATCCTTACCGGCGCGCGCTCGTGGGCCCACGGCCGCTCCCGGAAGCGCCGCCCGAGGACCGCCAGCGCCACAACTTCGAAGGGCAATTGCAGTGGTACGTGCCGGCGAGCTCGACCACGTTCCAGGTCTTCGCGCGCTTCTATACGGACTCCTGGAGCCTGCAGGCGATTACTCCGGAGCTGCGCATCTACCAAGCGCTCGGTCGGGATTGGACCGCGCGGCTGCGTTTCCGCTACTACCTTCAAGGGCGAGCGTCGTTTGCGTTACCCCACGGCCAGATGGCGTACGCTGAAGGCTACACGGGGCCGCTCACGAACGATCACAAGCTGCGCAGCTTTCACAGTGAGCAGCTCGGCTTACGCATCACGTATGCGCTCACCGGCTTGCAGGGGAGCGCGCTCGGTTTCTTGAGCCGCGCGGTGTTGGATGTGTCGCTCGACCACCAGTGGAACAACAACGGTTTCAACAGCCCCAATAACCTCATCGGCACGCTCGGTGGGCGCCTGCCGTTTTAGGCCAGCGCCATGGATCCTCTCGTCGTCAACGAGCGTCTGACCATCCCCGCGCAGCGGCTGTCATTCGCAGCGGTGCGTGCGTCGGGCGCGGGCGGCCAGAACGTGAACAAGGTATCGAGCAAGGTCGAGCTGTACTTCGACCTGGCAGGCTGCACGGAGCTGATCGAGCCGGTGCGCATGCGGCTCGCGGGCCTCTGCAAGAACCGCATGGACGCCGAGGGACGGGTGCGCATCGTGAGTCAAGCGACGCGCGATCAAGGGCGCAATTTGGACGATGCGCGCGAGAAGCTCGCGGAGCTGATCCGCGCGGCGCTCACGGTGCCGCGTGCGCGCAAACCCACCAAGCCCACGCGCTCCTCGCAGCGGCGGCGCATGGACGACAAGCGCCGCGAGTCGAACAAGAAGCAGCTGCGCGGGCGGGTGCGTGCGGACGACTGATCGCTGAAACGCAGGCCTTCCGCGCGCTCGGCACTGGACCTGCAGCGCGGTCTTTGGGACGCTAGGCGAGCGGCTCTGGAGCAAATCGAGGCCGCCCCGCTGAATGGCTGCCTCCTTGGCACGAGTACGAGCACACGCACGAGCTGGCACGCTAGCGCGGACCTCAGGGGTTTGCCGCACGGACGCGCGCGTACGCTGCAGCTCTCGGCGGCTGCTGGCAGCGGGCATCTTCGCGCTGCTCGCGGGCTGGACCGCGCCGGTGGGTGCGGAGGTGTACGTGGCGCCCCGCCATCCCAGCAAAAGCAACGTGCGCTACGCGAACTTCGAGTGGAAGTTCATCGACATCCTGGTCAACAAGGAGCGCAAGCTCCAGCTGTCTTACGCGCAGGGTGGCCGCTTGCATCGCGGTGCGCTGCCGCGACCAGAGGCCGCCGCCTGGACGTGGCCGAGCGCGCAGGACGCGCCGCGCCAGCGCCTGTCCCAGAGCGTACCGACCGTGCCGCTCGCGCCGCTCGAGGCGCACAGCACCTCGCCGCGCGCCGAGGTGGGCAAGGGCGGCGGCGTGCGCCTGTACTTCTACGAGCGCGAGCGCGCCATCGCGCGGCGCGCCGCAGCGAGCATCGAGGAGTCTTACAACTATCTCGTGCAGCAGTTCGAGTACACGCCGAACACTACGTTCGCGTACTTCCTGTATGCGAGCTACATCGAGTTCCTGCAGACTCAGCTTTTCCCGCTGCAAGAGGGCGTGCTGGGCGTGACGAGCCCACAGAACCTAGACGTGACCCTGCCGTACTTCGGCGACGCGCGGCTGTTCGCCGACGTGTCCACGCACGAGCTGGCGCACGAGTTCACGATCCAGAAGATCGCGAACGCAACCGCGCGTGCGGGCCTCACGGGCGAGGCGATCAACCTGGCTCCGTTGTGGTTCGTGGAGGGCTTGGCCGAGTTTTACGCCAAGCGCGGCATCGACGCCGAGACGGACATGTTGGTGCGCGATATTTTGGTGAACCCCAAGAGCGAGCAAACCTACGTGCTCGGCTCGTTCTGGGAGGAGCGCCTGAACACCTTGTGGACGTACAAGGTGGGCCAGGCGCGCTGCGCGTTTCTGGAGGAGACGTTCGGAAAGGGCACGATCCAGCGCATTTTGGAGGCCATGCCCAAGC
>Ga0190269_10000876_pt1 | contig 14950 bp, 14 predicted proteins | sample Popmic249IS_FD_133749 | JGI IMG/M metagenome (GOLD analysis project Ga0190269, IMG submission 133749) | Populus adjacent soil microbial communities from riparian zone of Blue River, Arizona, USA - 249 IS | ecosystem: Environmental > Terrestrial > Soil > Riparian zone | place: USA: Arizona...
GCGCTCCTTTGTCTTGATGTTCTTCCCGGAAAGGACTGCTTGGACATGATCAAACATGCTCTGCGAGATAATCGGCCTGTGCTGCCCCGCATACAGTTCACCCCGCACCTGCACTCTAATCAGACCGGCATAGAAAGGGTTATGCAGCATCTTTGACATGCTGTTGCGGCCGGTCTTCTTCCCGTTCCTGCTGCGCAGGCCAAGGGCGTACATTTTTTCAACTAATGCATCAAGCCCCCATTTGCCTGTTGCGTATAACTCGAAGGCGCGCTTAACCAGTGGCCCCTGCGCCGAGTCTATTTCTTTGGGCTTGCCCTTACCGCAGTTCAGGTAGCCGACAGGGGCCGGCCGAGGATACAGACCCTGCTTGAGACGGCCGTAAAAGCCTTTGCGGGTCTCCTCACGCAGGTTCCTTATATAGTCAGCAGCCACTACCGCCTGAATGTCCGCAGACAGCCGCCCTCCCCTGGAATTTAGGTCCAGGCTTTCGTTGGCAAAGTGGACTTCGATACCCCGGTCAATGAGTTCGCCGAGGTCTGCCCAATCTTTGAGATTACGTGCGCTGCGGTCAATCTTATGGATTATGACGCCGTCAGCCTTACCGCGAGTGAGAGCTTTTATCATCTGATTAAAGACAGGGCGGCCGAGCTTGGCTGCGGTTTCTTTCTCTTCAAATTCCTCGACAATGGTTAAGCTCCAGCGGGCGGCGTACCTTTGGATGGCCTCGCGCTGCTCAACAAGGGAGGTGCCCTGCTGGCCCTGCCGGAGGGTAGAGACACGGATATACGAGAGGTAGCGTTTGAGCATGAACGTAAAGATTGGCTTAAGTTCGGGTAATTAGGGCCAAACCCTAGTGAGAAGGTTTGCGGCCGGACTTTATTGCAGCGTATCCAAGCCCTCAGGGTCTGTCAACTTATTGACCCGCTCATATATTCTCCGGATTACATCTATGTAGCGGGTAAGGTTGTACTCGGCCCGGGCGAGCCGCTCGGGGGGCCAGTCAGGATATAAGCGACTGAGGTCGATATTCTTTTGTAAGCCTTTCTTCTCCGGCATGTATGTTTATTGACGCAGTTCTAAATAATCTTTATGCCACTTAGGCAGGCGATTTCAGGCAGACTTAATCAAGTTCGATGCGGCGGGCATTTGGGCTCTGGCGTAGTAATCAGTTAAGCCGGCTGCCACTGCCGCAAACATCCGGGCGTAGTACAGCTCTTCCCATACGCCTCTGCCCTCTGCGTACTGAGCCAGTTCCGGATAGCGGGAAGAAATGATGCGGGCCAAATGCTGCTTTGTTGCCCGTTTTGGGCCGCACAGGAAACGGCGCACAGATTTGGGCGCATACTCATAAACCGCTACTCCTTCACCCTCTGCCGCCCGCTTCACCTCATGAATCACTGCTACAAGACGCTCGCAGTTGGATTGGATTACCAGACGCCTGACCAAAGCTACGGAACGGGGCTGATACGCGGCGATAAACTGGCGGATAATTTTGGCTGCGCTGCCGCACACATCATCTATTTCCTGCCTATGACTTACAGTTTTTATGCCGTAGTACAGCAGGTCGGAGCCCTCAAAGACGGCAACACCCATCTCCCTAGTTCCCGGATCAACTGCCAGTATTCTGTTTCTTGTCATGTGTGTATCTTTTAATGAGATAGAAGAAAACGGCGGCCCGGCTCTTCTTTATTTTCTCCGCCGGATAGCTCTTGGCTTCCGCAAAGGCGCGGAAAACAGTTGCAAGAGGATACTTCTTGAGATATTGGAGATAGAGGCTTTCGCGCGCATGATCGCCTAAGGCGTCAGAGATGCTACGCGCCAAATACTCCCGTTTAGTTTTCGGGCGGGTCTGCTCCTTCATACAGGTGCACCTTGTTTTTAATTACTGTCTTTAACTAACTCTTTTTGGGGGTGGGGCGGGAGGCGGATTTGGCTTTTAGCTATGGGGGAATTGAGAGAAGGAAATTGATTTTGTATTTCCGAACCGTCCTGTCAGAGTGCCTTTAACTGTCCGCTCTCACTACCCGATTTGGCCTGCTTGGAGGGCGGGCGGAGGGGTTTCCACTTCTGGATGTGGATAACGTGGGAGCGCCCGGCGCGCGTGACAGTAATATACCCGTGCCTTAAGAGGCGCGACTGCAAGCGGCGGACAGTGCGGGCGTGTATTCCCATGTCAGAGGCTATAGTGTCATGCCTACGCCAAAGCTCCCCCGTCTTCCGGTTGGCATAAATTAGTAGGTAGACGAATAGCCAGATGGCGTTTTTCATCTGTTTGTAGTGTCGGGCCTTCGGGTCAACAACCAAGCCGCGCCAGATAGGGCTCCACCAAGTTTTACCCTTATTTTGTTTATTGAGAACATTCATGAGGCTATGGATTAACGAAGGTGGGCCAGTTTCTTGGCAAGCTTGGTGACGTGGCGATACACATGGACTAATTCTGCTTGGGAGGCTGCCGGCGTGTTCGCAAGGTCTGAATAGGTGCAGAAGTTCTGCCCGTCACCCTGCTCTGTTTCTGCCAGGTCTTCAGTTATGTGCTTCAAAGCCGGACTGCCCTCAGTTTTGCGCCGTACTTCATTCTGTAGCTCCTCGAATAAACCCTTGAAGAGAAGATGAAGCGGCTGACGGTAAATAATTTGGAGCATAAGGGCGGTCTCCAGCGTAGGCATACGAGTTCCCTTTTCATAGCGGGAGACTTGATCGACCGTGTGGTGATTAAGAATGTAGGCAACTTGCTTTTGCCGAAGCGAACGGCGCTTGCGGGCGAGCCACAGGCGGTTCTGCTTTTTGTTTTTTCCTCCGATGTGCATTTTATTTCGGGTGGTTACTTGCTGTACTTCTAATGTAGCAAGGTGAGGCAACCACCGGAAAGAGGAAGAAATAGCCTGGAGAGGCTAATCTGGAAAGTTTCTGTGGATGAGGTGTGTATAAATGAATTTAGTCAGAATCTGTCTTTATCTATCTTTTAATTTTCCTTGAAAAAATCTTTATGTGAAGTAATTACAGAACTACTAACAACAATTACTCACCAGCTATACAAAATTAAAATTTCTTGAAGACAATACCTGAATTGACAAGAAAGGTCCGTTATTGTAAGGTTTTGTCTGTTTTTGTCCAGACATGACCAGTATGATGCAAAACGTGAAGATGGCGAAGTCTAAAAGTCATAAGAACAACTTAAAATCAATCCGGCAGTCAGAAGGGATTAACAAGGCTAAGTTAGCGCGTGAGGCGGACGTATCTGAAAGGCACATTAGCAGAATTGAGGCCGAGGAAGTTACACCTCTTATCGAAACGGCAAATAGAATTAAGAACGCGATAAATAAGCTTAAAACTTCGAACAAACAGGATTATACGCTTAACGAGATTTTTCCGTATCGTAAGGATAATTAAATCCTTAAGGCTAACCCTAGCTTAATACTTTGGTTTCATACTCTCCTTGCAGAAAAGGAGGGGTTTTGATACATTTTAAACTAGGTTAATCGCGTTTAACCTCAACGAACGGGAACCTAGGAGAAAGCATCAAAGTGTTTTCTCCCCAGAGTTAAAGGGAGGAGAAAGATGCTCGAAGAAGGAAAGTCATCGGATATTCCGTACAGTGTACGTGAGCAACATTTTTGCGTTAAGCACCATGATACTGTTGGCCCGTTCGTGGACATCATGCTAGGAGTGTTCACGACTTGCCAGTGGCAAAAGGCTGGCTCACATGTCGATTTAGAAGAAGCTCACAAGCATGTCTTCGGAGACAAAGAAGGCGGCGTTGAGCGTTGCGCTTGGTGCTATCCGACATTTGAGCGTAGGCGAGACTATCAGAAAGAATTCTTCTCTTGATTCTCACGCCTCATCTTGCCGAATAAGATTCTCTGAAAAGAGAATCTTTTCTTTTACCGCTCTACCTAAGTATGTAGAAGGAGATTTTTGCGCCTTATGGAGCAGAAGTCTGTAGGTATGGTCATTTTAGGCGCGGGCGGGTACATGGGGAAGAATGGTATTCATGCCCTTAAGTATTTGTCAAAGAAACTCGAAGAGGAAAACATAGCCCTGCGCTTGCTTTCTTTTGCTGAGCCTAGAGAGCAGAATTGGGAGGAAATAAAAGACTTATGTAGCAGTTGTATTAACCAACGGCCTTTGGAAGCTAATAGGTTAGTAGAAGCCTTACCTCTCGTAGAAGCTTTAAGAGGCGAGGATCACTATCCAGTAATTATATATGATGCCACCCCCACAACCCTCCATTTCGGCAACCTCCTTGAAGTTCATCAGCGCGAAGATAACACCCTTCTTTACTTAGGTGAGAAACCAATCTTTACGGATGAATACGAGATAAAGTACCTCACGGAAAATACAGGTGAGGATTTTCAGTTCTTCTGTGAATTCATTGAGACGGAAAATCCAGTTTTTCTGGCAGTACATAAATATCTCAACAAGGTAAAAACGGACCTTAGTATTAAGGAGATGTGGCTGTGGAGAGCTGGTTGCAGCGGGATTAAAAAGGCTATTTCGATAGGACGTGGCGGAGTTGAGGGTGGTGCTTTGGAGGATAAGTCATTACACGATCTGTCTATCTCGGCTGGCCTACTAGGATCAACTAATATTGAAGAAGTCATAGTAGAGGATGCACGAATTCATAGCCTCATACTTCATAGTGACTATTTTTTTAAAGAGAACAGGAAAGCCTTTTTAACTGCCGGGAATAAATCATCCAGCCAGATTATAGCGAATCTTAAAGAGAAAGATTTATTGCCAGCCGACGGCTTATTTTCTATGCGAGTCACATGGAAGTTGCCCGACCGGGAAGTGCCAGCAAAATATCTCTTCAGTTGGGTAGGCTACAATCAGTTAGAACAAGAACTGGAGTTCGTGTCTGAGTTGGAAAGACTTGGTTTCCCCATTGAACCGGCTGATGTAGAATCTAGTTATCCTAAACATGCGCCCAGGAAGTGGTTGGATATCTCTGAGCCATTCAAATACGTTAATCAAACAGAACACTATCAAGCGAAGATGCAAGAAGTACGTATCGGGATATTTAAGTGTGATTCAGCAACAGGAGAGAAATATATAGTATGCAATTTCTTGTCCAAGTATAATTTGCATCGTTATGCTTACGTTGTTGAATTGAAGGATGGACGAGCGGAAATTATCGAGACGTTATTTTTGGATGAAGATAGCTCTACCACTTATGAAGAGAAGAAAGGCGCAGACCTTTCAAAAATATTCGATGATGTCGTCAAACATGCTTTCGGTATAAAGCGTGCTGACTTCATTGGGCGTAAAACAACTCTTCTTACTCACGGAATAATGATAGAGGCCCGTAAACAGGCCATAGAAAATTTATCAACGGATGCGGAGCGTTGGTTTGAAGCAGCAAAAGGTATCTTTGAAAGGAATATTACAGTTACGAAAGTATAGGTTTATATAAGAACTGACCTTAAGGGCCCCCTCTAAAGCAGGAAAAATAAGCTAGCCAAGTTCCGTCGAACCCCACCGATACATTTATTGGACATCTTGAAGGGCGGCTCCGTAACTCAGCCACCGCTTTCAGCACCTCACTCGGCGCGTTATGTTCTGAATATCCATTACCGTTGTAAATGGCTATGAATCCGCCGTTGGGAAAGAACGCTATATCGTTCACCACGTCAAAATCTTTCAGCCCGTTGAGGAATACTCTGAGAGGGTGCTTCTCTGGCAAGTACGTTCTGTAATTCCAAATCTTCCCCCCGGAATTATAATCCCTGATAATTATTATTGCCTTGCCGTCAGGAGCGAACCTGAGAAACTCTACGTTCTGATGTTGATCAACGCATTGCTGTAGAGACTTGCCCAATTCTTCAGGGACATTACTCCACATAGCTCCACGGATACTGCTAAAGTAATTTCGGGCTGGTTGCTTCTTAAAGATCACCCACCCGCCATTTGGGGCAAATGCCAAAGACGAAGCATCGTAGCCCTCACCTATCAGCTTTATCACCTCATCAGGTAAATTTTTGTAGGTTATCTGCCTGGGCTCTCCGCGAGCGAATATAAATTGATCCTTAGAGAATATTGAGGCCCGGTCAATCAAGTGACTCTTCCCTATAGCACCTACAAACCTCCACATTTCATCTGTAAAGTTACTGGAAATAAAGCCGCGCTGATTCTTGGTTCGCAGGAACTCCGAAAGCTCGGCACCCTGCGCCTGTTGCTGCCTTTGCTCAAAATACTGCCGTGTGGATTCGGTTGGGTCGGCCAGTTCTGCGCACGATATAGGCCGCTTTGAACTGCTGGTTGTATAATTTCCCGCCTCTTCAATGTTCCATTTGCCTCTGCGTTTAGTTATCAGGTTCCTGTAAAAGAGACTCTCGCTTCCGAAGGTGCGCCACTGGCCCCATCTTTTTCCTTGCGCGGAATATTCGCGGGCAAGGCGATAGTCGAACGCCACTGTCCCCCTAAACTGGTAGCCGTTAAGACTATCGGCTTCACTCAAGTTTGACGGAACCACCCTTATCGACACACCCCTGTATTGAATGATGTTTCCATTGGGGATTCTTGAATAATAGTCACCGCCGCACCTTGTAACCCTTGCCTGCCAAAATGCCTCCCCCTGCCTCCGGGCTTCCTCCAGGGTACTGATGTTTGCCGATGGTGTTGGTGCTCCCCTCCCCTTTTTCTGAGTCCTAACCTCGCCGGGCAGTGCCAGAAATAAACAAACAAGGAAAAGCAGGCTATTGAATGTTCTTTGTGAGGCTCGCGGGAGGACAGTCGTAGTAAGTGCGTCACAGAGAGGTGTTATGCAACTCATATTACTTCCCTTCTTCAGTAACTGTAGTTATGTAGGATGGCGGTTACTCACTAGGTGCGTGATTGGAACATCTGCCTATTCAACTTCAAAATCAGCGTCTAAATCTGGCCTGCTCCTCTAAGGGTTCTGTAATTGGTTGTTTTGGCAGGCCGACTGCTGCCAGATGTCTAACTGAAACGCTAAGCTGGATGGCGATCCTTGGTGTATATTTCTTAAGGTCGCAGTAATACCCGATGCATAAGGCAGCTTCATAGGCCGGCTGATGTTGGGGGTCAGGGATTCGAGAGGATTCCCGGCCAAACTGAAAAACGGAGACATACTATATGTAAATACGTTGGATGTAAATACGTGGGCTGACTGTCTTGCCCCTACGTTCCCGTCAGGAGGTATCTGCTGATGGGAAGGAGCCCGCGGCCACGTCCTGCTCGCTTAAGTGAGAAACTGTTGCAGATTCGTATGAGTCTTGGCCTGTCACAAAGCCAAATGCATAAACGCTTAGGACTTCAAGACAAGCTGTTTGCCAGTGCTGTCTCGGGCTATGAAACCGGCACACGGGAGCCTCCCATACCTATACTTCTGAAGTATGCCCGTATTGCCGGAGTGCCAATGGAGGTACTGGCTGATGATGAGGTGGACTTACCTAATAAGCTGCCTGCCTCGGCAGGGTACGAGTGGGTAATGAAACGAATTAGGGTGAAATTTAAGCAGCAATAATCTCACAGTATATCGTGTAAAAATCAGAACTGGATATTGCAGAATTTATACCTTACAAGTAAATACTATCGCATCAACCTATGTATAAGACGCTTATGCCACGAAAGGGTTATTTTGTGGAATAACCAAACATGCTTTCAAATTATTATCAATAGTCTAAGTGGAATACTTGCTAGTTTCCCATTGATTATTAATAACATGAACAAAGAACGGCCAAGAGTTTTACCTTGGAGTCCCTATTCTCTCTAACAGCATCAATGATGTGTGTATGACCTGCGCAAACAAGTCGGGACCTTTCTCATAGTTCTTGCGCTGTACTATTTTTAAGGCATCAAAGAATTTCTCGGCATCAATCAGCTCAATCTGAATCCCTCTTAGTGCAGCGCGTTTAGCGACCCCACTAGCCCCAGATTGGAATTTCGATGTGGTTACGAAAATACCTTTGGTATATCTCTCTAACATTAGGGCGCCCACTAGTGAACGTATCTGCTCAACGCTTATGGAATTTCTATAACGCTTTACCTGCACACCGATTTCGTTACTATCTTGCCCCTCTAGAATAATATCAATACCACCATCGCCAGAATATGCTGTCACTTTAGCTCGATAACCTAGCCCCCTAAACACACTTGCAACAGTCTCCTCGAATAGTCGAGGATGCATATCATATCTAGATTCATATTTAGCCACGAGATATTGCTTAACTTCTTCTATAGGAGTGGATAAATCGATGAGGTCTAAGTCGTGAAGAGTTGCGACAGCCCCATAATACTCAACAAACTCGTCTATTAAGTCTCCAACTTCTCTACTTATCTTCCACCAACCACATGTTGGGCACATGCTGGCATCGGTACGCTTACCCAATGCTATCCCTCTTTTTAGTTTGGAAGTGTAAGAAGCAATATCATCAACATCATCGTTATCTATGACTACTAAATTTGGTAACTCTACTAGCTTGGTTTTACAAAATAGACAATCTGCTAAATAAAGACCCTCCTCAACCAAGTCCTTATCTTTAACGTGGCCTTGATATTCCCAGATTGACATTTTGTTTCCCTTAGCTATATCAGATCAATTCTGATTGAGCTACAAGATATACTGATGAGAATCTCATACTTCACTTAGGCAGTAATTACATCAAGTTTAACCATCTCTATAAGTAACTTTTACTCCTAGTCTTCAGCAAGATTCAATACATAATGTGAAGCGTTATATAGTTCTACAAAAAGGTTTAAGTGTGGAATAACCCCATGTTTTCCGGGCTTGTCCTATGGGGCTGACGCTATCGCTGTTGAGTTCCTTGACGAATTCTGCCGACTTGCTACGCTACCCTTATTATTAACCCCACGATTTATGGAACTTACTCAAGAATACTTTGACCGGCAACTGCAAAAACTTGCCACTAAAAAAGACCTACATGCTGCCTTAAGGTCCCAGACGGAAAACCTAAAAGACTATACGGATAATCAGACAGCATCACTTGCCCGCGTCATTGCGCTCACTGTAGCTGAACCGATGGAAAAGCATTTCTCTGAGTTAAAAGACCTCTTGCAAATTAAGGAAACCGTTGAACGCCACGAGCGAGAAATCGCCCACCTCAAAGGGCTGCTCCGGGCTACATAATTTCCTTCTCCGATCTGCCAAAATAAGGTAAAACTTTACGCCGTACTCTGCGACGTGCTTTTTTATACCCTCATTCCTCTAGGATGCCTTAATGCCGGAGCCCTTACCGAAATACGCCAATCTCCCGCCGTGGCTGCGTTGGTTGCTCTTGAAGCTCTTCCCGCCAAGTCAGGTAAATCATCCGGGTGACCTCGACGGCTATTCCCGTAACGATGCGATTATCCTCAAGGCGTTCCTTGACCGCGATCTCAACCAGCTAAAAATATTCCGGCGGCTCAGTATTCCGGTGCCAGAAATAATTAGGCCGATGACTATCGTCAGGGCGGAATACAATATGCTGCATCCGTATAGCCCGCAGTTCTACCTTCCGTGGCACTTTTACTTTTGTGCTCGCTTGCCGCTTCCTTCCGGCGCATCCCGGTACACCACAGAGCCGGAAACAGCGGTGTACTTTTTTGTAAGCGACGAGTCAACAGTTATGGAAGCCGAATCAATGCTTCAGGAAAAAGGGTTGCTTGAAGTGGCGCGGAAGTATCCCGGCAAGTGGTACACCCGTGATCCGTACTGGTGCCTAAAACCTGAAGGTGAAATACGCATAGGGCTATCTTCCCCTATGCAGGACATATCAGTGCCCCCTTTCTTGAAAATCATTGAAGAAAAAAATCCGCCGCTGGAAGAGGTCCTTGGCTATCCCTTACCCGAGCTTGAAGCGATGCAGCGAAGGATTGATTTTTATCAAGCCTTTGCCGCCTCAACACACCCGCCTACCTTGGCCGGGCTCCTGGAGTATAACGGCGATAAAAGTCGGATTCCCGACTTCCCTGACTCCGTACTCTTTGGCCTATCCCTGCCGCAGCCAACTTTCAGCGCTGATACCGTTTCGCTCAAAATACTGCCGAGCGGTGATGCCTCCCCGGCCCTGATGCAATCCTTCATCACAAGCCTCAGGCCAGCAGAGCATCCTATCGCTTTCGAGCTTATTGATGATGGCAAGTCCGCTTACATGCAGGTGACCTGCCATGAAGAGAATAAAGACCTCGTTTCAAGGCAGCTCCGGCTGCACTTCCCTAAGTTCGGCGTTCAGGAAAATAAAGAGGTGATTACGGGCAAGCTTTTCGGCGTCTCAGTGAAGCCTACCGCTTTGTACCAGCCGATACGGACAATAAAGGATTTTCCGCTCGACCCGCTCGGCCAATTGTTCGCCATTCTCGATGAAGCCCCGCCGGATGCGATCACGGCCTTGCAAGTGCTGTTTTTCCCGCTTCCTGATGAAGCTATCCTGACGGTGACGGATCAATTGCAGGAGAGAAGTGACCGGCAGGCTGACAGCAAATTAACCAACCGAATCCGGCAGGGGTTGCAGAAACTTCCGGCTTGGCAGGTAACGGTGCGGCTGCTTGGCAATAATCGCGCAGTGCTTTCCAAGCTGAGGGGTAATTTTTTCGGCCAGTACCAAGTCGCGGGCCAGAGCCTTACTTTTTCTGAAGACTGGGCGGCAATTCCCGACCGGGACATGAGCGATTGGACGGTCCTATCTACTTCTGAATTAGCGGCCTTCGCTCACTTCCCGGTGTCAGAGAGTTTGGTATAGCAAGGAAGTTCAATGCCCCTATTCAACCGCCTCCAGCGCGCAGGTGCTTCCTTCGGCATCCCGCCGGAACTATACACCTCAGGCGGGGTGGCATTAGGCGAAAGCACGCACGGGGGTCGCACGGTAACAGTGAGCCTGCCTGAGTCCGTGCGAGACCGGCATGTTTATCTTGTAGGTAAAACCCGCTCCGGCAAAAGCACCCTTCTCCTAAATATCGCGCTTCAGGATATTACCCGTGGCGCTGGCGTAGCCGTCATTGATCCCCACGGGGATTTGGCTGAAGACTTATTGCATCATATTCCCGAAGACCGCATTGGGGACACCATTTACTTTGACGCCTCAGACAAGCAGCACCCGATTTCACTCAGCATCCTGAATGCCCAGTCCGATGAAGAAATTGGCCTCTTGGCCGATGACCTGATGGTCACGTTCAGGAGGCTTTCAGAATCTTGGGGCGAGCGCATGGAAACGATTCTGCGCTACACGTTCCACACGCTGCTGCGCACCTCGGGCAGCACCTTTATCGACATCCAGCACATTCTTCAAAACCCGCAGTTCCGTCACAGGGCGGTACAGCAAGCAAACTTCCCCCTGTTGACTGACTTCTGGCACTGCCAGTTTCCCCAGCTACCTAAAGATGCGGCCCAGCCGATTCTCAACCGCATGAGCAAGTTCGTGCTCTCCCCCACTCTTCATGCCATGCTGTCACGGGCCGAAAGCCGCCTTAATTTTCAAGAAGTGATTAAGGGGCGCAAAATCTTGCTGGTTAACCTTGCATCCGGGAGAATCGGGGAGGATAACGCAAAGCTTTTAGGCTCTCTTATCGTGTCGCAACTGCAGCTGTCAGTCATGCGGCAGGCGGCGCTTCCAAGAGAGCGGCGAACCCCGTTTCACCTGTTTGTAGACGAGTTTCAGCACTTCACCACCTCGGCCTTTGAAAAGATTCTGAGCGAGGCGGGCAAGTACAAGCTGTCGCTGACCTTGGCCCATCAGTACATCTCCCAGCTTCCAGAATCGCTCCGGCACGCAATTTTGGGTAACGTCGGAACGCTTATCATGTTTCCGCTCGGGCAGCAGGACGCCAACGCCCTCAGGTCGGAGCTTGGCGAGTTTGAGCCCAGTGACCTTGCAAACCTCTCGGCCCAGGATCATGAGGCCCTATGCCGCCCGGCAACGCAGAGCCGCGACACCTTTAAGTTTATAACCCTTTCGCCGCCGGAGCCGCCTGAACAGAGTTTTGCTGATGTAATTATCGAGCGGACGCGCGGACGGTATGGCGCTTTGCCCTCACCGATCCGCCAGCATGATATAAATGCGGGAAGTCGCACTCCCCCGCCGCCTGTAGCGGAAACGGAACTGCCTCCGGAAATAGATATGCCGCCGGATGCAGTTGAGATTGCCTTGAGCGACGCCTCCCGAAGTGCTGCGCCCGAAGCTGCCTCAAGCGTTATGCTGCCGGATCAAGCCGCACCAGAACAGAGCCGCACTACCGCCAAATCATCCCACGGACCAGAGCGGATTACAGCAACATCTCCGATCCGGCCCGGACGCGGCGGAGGCCAGCATAAATACCTTCAGGAGTTGATCAAGCGTCTTGCTGAAGACAAGGGCTTTCGCGTAAGTATCGAACAGCCGGTGCTCGGGAAAACCGGCTTTGTGGACGTATCATTAGAGAAAGAGGGCAGGAAGATTGCCTGTGAGATATCGGTCACGTCAACCGATGCCTATGAAGTAGGAAACATCCAGAAGTGCCTTGCAGCAGGGTATGACACAGTCATCATCCTGTCTGCCGAAAAAAGGGCCCTCAAGAAAATTGAAGCTGCGTCGCGCGAACACATTTCGGCAGAAGCTCTCGAAAGACTCCTGTTCCTTCAGCCGGAAGAGTTCGTCGCTTATTTGGAAGAGACACAAGGACAAGCTGCCGGCCAAGAACAGACGGTGCGCGGGTATAAGGTCAAGGTGCGCTACAGCGCGGTTGATGCGGAAGAGCGGCGGGCGCGGCAGCAGGCAATCGCAAAGGTCATCGTTCAGGCATTCAAGCGGATGAAGCACGGCAAGGAGTAATCACCGGACAGTAAAGGATGCATCAGAACCAGCGGCACGCTTTGTAAGTGGCCTCGGTGGTGAAGGAGTGGCAGCAATGACATCAAAGCAGTCCAAGGATAATCAGGAGGGCAAGCGGGTCGGCGTCTGGATTCGGGTTTCTACGGAAGATCAAGCCCGAGGGGACAGCCCGGAACACCACGAGCGCCGAGCCAGGTATTATGCCGAGGCCAAAGGCTGGCGGGTGGTCGAGACTTATCATCTTGAAGCAGTAAGCGGTAAATCAGTCATTAATCAGCCTGAGACCGAGCGGATGCTGGAAGACATTAAGAGCGGCCACATCACCGGCCTTATCTTCTCCAAGCTTGCCCGCCTCGCCCGAAACACCAGGGAGCTTTTGGATTTCGCCGACCTGTTTAAGTTGCACGATGCCGACCTAATTTCCCTGCAAGAATCCATTGACACCTCAACCCCAGCCGGCCGGTTTTTCTACACGATTATTGCGGCAATGGCGCAGTGGGAGAGGGAGGAGATCGCCGAACGCGTGGCAGCCTCCGTGCCTATCCGGGCCAAACTAGGCAAACCCTTGGGAGGGGCGGCGCCGTTCGGCTTTAAGTGGCAGGACAGAACACTGGTTCCCCACCCGCAGGAGGCCCCCATCCGAAAGCTCATGTACGAGTTGTTCCTGGAGCACAAACGTAAAAAAACCGTAGCTAAGCTTTTGAATGAAGCCGGCTACCGGACGCGTAACGGCTCTCGCTTTACCGACACCACCGTTGACAGGCTCCTGCGCGATCCTTCGGCTAAAGGCAAGCGCCGGGCTAATTACACCAAAAGTACTGGAGATAAGAAGCACTGGGTGCTCAAGCCCGAAGATGAGTGGGTATACAGCGACGTGAAGGCAATCGTTTCTGAGGAACTGTGGGAACAGTGCAACCTTATTTTGGCCGAGAGGCGGGCCAACGGGAAAAGGCCAGCCAAGAAACCGGTGCACCTGTTTGCCGGCGTGGCCTTCTGCGCCTGCGGCAAAAAGATGTACGTGCCCTCGAACACCCCCAAGTACGTCTGCTACGGCTGCCGGAACAAGCTGCCAGTGCCTGACCTTGAGACCATATTCCAGGAGCAGCTCAAAGGCTTCTTTTTCTCGGAGACCGAAGTCGCCAAGTACATTGGGGAGGCGGACAGAACAATCCAAGAGAAAGAAGCCCTGCTGAACACCCTAGAAAGCCGACACAGGAAACTCAAAGGTGACATGGACAAGCTGCTTCGGCTTTACCTCGACGGCGGCATCAGCAAGGACGGTTTTAGCGGGCAGTATAGCCCGCTGGAAAAACAAGCTAAGCAGCTTGAAGACCAGATTCCCCAGCTTCAGGGCGAAGTTGATTTTCTGAGAATCCAATACCTGTCGAGCGGCCAAATTCTGACCGAGGCCAGAGACCTCTACTCACGCTGGACTGATCTACAACCCGGCGAAAAACGTCAGATTGTAGAAAACACTGTAGAAAAAATCATTATTGCCAAAGAAGACATAACAATCGAACTCGGCTACCTACCCTCCTCCAACGAATTAATGGCAGAAAGGCAACGCAACTTCAGGGGTTCATCGCCGCGGCGAGCATGAAGGAGGCCGGGAAGGTCAGGGACATCGAGGCGCGGCTGATAGTCACGCGCTGGTCTTCGAGCGGCTGGCGCAGGACTTCGAGGACGGAGCGGTCGAACTCCGGCAACTCGTCGAGGAAGAGGACGCCGTGGTGCGCGAGCGAAACTTCGCCGGGGCGCGGGACCGTGCCCCCGCCGACGAGTCCGGCGTCGCTAATCGTGTGGTGCGGCGAGCGGAAGGGCCGGCCCGCGACGAGCCCCGCCTGCCCCGTGAGCCCCGCGACCGAGTGAATCTTCGTCAGCTCCAGCGCCTCCTCAAACCCGAGCGGCGGCAGGATGGTCGGCAGCCTCTTCGCCAGCATCGTCTTGCCCGAGCCGGGCGGGCCGATGAGCAGTATGTTGTGCGAGCCGGCCGAGGCGACTTCGAGCGCGCGCTTGACGGCGAGCTGGCCGCGCACCTCTCGGAAGTCGACGTCGTAGGGCGCGTCCGCCGAGAGCAGTCGCGCCTCGTCCACGCGCAGGGGCGCGGGGCCCGCGCCCGCGCGCAAGGCCGCGACCAGCTCGACCGCCGCGCGCAGCGTCGAGACCGCGTACACGTCCACGCCCGC
>Ga0190269_10000877_pt1 | contig 14949 bp, 12 predicted proteins | sample Popmic249IS_FD_133749 | JGI IMG/M metagenome (GOLD analysis project Ga0190269, IMG submission 133749) | Populus adjacent soil microbial communities from riparian zone of Blue River, Arizona, USA - 249 IS | ecosystem: Environmental > Terrestrial > Soil > Riparian zone | place: USA: Arizona...
CCGCCGCTCCACGAACGACCGGACGCCCTCCGCGGAGTCGTGGGCGTGGGACTGCAGTTCCTGCGCGGTGGATTCGGCGGCGAACGCCGCCGCGCGGTCGGCGTCCAGCGAACTGTTGAACAGCTGCTTGGTGAGCGCGATCGCGCTGGTCGGGGACTGCGCGAGCCGGTTGGCGAACTCGTCAGCCGCCGTGGCCAGATCGGCGGCCGGCACGACCCGATTCACCAGCCCGAGCGCCAGCGCCTCCCGCGCCGGCAGCGCGTCGCCGAAGAACGCCAGCTCTTTGGCCTTCTGCAGCCCGATCCGGCGGGGGAGCAGGTACGCGCCGCCGCCGTCGACGACCAGGCCACGGCGGACGAACGACTCGAGGAACGTCGCCTCCTCGCTCGCGACCACCAGGTCGGCGGCGAACGCCAGATGAGCGCCGATGCCGGCGGCCGGGCCGCCGACGACGGCCACCACCGGCTTGCCGCAGTCCAGGACCGCGCTGACCAACCGCTGAGCGCCGTTCCGGATCCGTCGCGCCGCGTCGCCGACGTGCTTCTCGCCGCCCGCGGCACGGTCGCCGGCCAGGGCCTTGACGTCGGCGCCGGAGCAGAAGTGCCTGCCGTTCGCGGCGATCACGACCACGCGGATCGACGCGTCGGCGTCGGCGTCGCTCAACGCGGCGATCACGGCGTCCCGGTCGGCCGGGCGGAGCGCGTTGGCCGCGGACGGCCGGTTGAGCGTGATCCGGCGGATCCCGCCGTCGTCGGACACCAGCACGGCGTCCGCGGTAACCGACGCTTCGCCGGCCGCCTCCCCTGGCGTCTCGGAGACCGTTTCGACGGCTGCCGCGTCGGCAGTCCCGGAGACGGCCCCGACGGCCGCGGCGGCGATCGCGGTGCCGGCGTCGCGGGCCTCGGCGGCCTCCACGGTGGTACTCGGCGTGTCGGAGCTCATCGGGTGCCCTCCACCGTGGTCGGCGTGAATTCGGCGCGCAGGTGCTTGATGCCGTGCAGGAAGTTCGAGCGCAGGGGGTCCGGCTCGCCCACCGCGTGGATGTCGGGCAGCAGCTCGAACAGCGTCCGGAACGCCACCCGGAGCTCCAGCCGGGCGAGGTTGGCACCCAAGCAGTGGTGCGGGCCGGGCGCGCCGTACGACACGTGCGGGTTCTTCGGACGCCGGATGTCGAAGCGGGTGGGCTCCGGGAAGTAGTCCTCGTCCTGATTGGCGGAGCGGTACCAGAGCACGACCTTGTCGCCCTCGTTGAAGATCTGGTCACCCAGCCGCACGCCGTCGGCGGTCACCGTGCGGCGCATGTACAGCACGGGGGAGGCCCACCGGACGATCTCCTCGACCGCGGCGGCACTGTAGGTATCCGGGTCGGACTGCCAGAGAGCACGCTGCTCGGGGAATTGGGTGAGCGCCACCAGTCCGTGCGAGATCGCGTTCCGGGTGGTCTCGTTGCCTGCGCCGACGAGGAGGATGAAGAACCGCGCCAGCTCCTCCGGCGACAGGTTCTCGTCCTGTGCGGCGACCAGCGTCGTGATCAGGTCGTCCCGCGGGTCCGCGATCCGCTCGGTGGCCAGCCGCTGCAGCAGCTCGGCGAGCGCCTCACCGGCGGCGAAGACGGAGCGGGCGACCGCGCGCGGAGTCTGGTCGGGCACGTACTCCGGGTCACTGGCGCCCAGGATGATGTTGGTCTGGTCGAAGATGAACTGCTCGTACTCGCGCGGAATGCCCATCATGTTGTTGACGATGCGCAGGGGCAGGAGAGCGGCCACCTCGGTGACGAAGTCGCATTCGCCGCGTTCGGCGACGTCCCCGATGATTTGCCTGGCCGAGGCGGCGACGTCCTCGCGCAGCAGCTCCAGCGACTTGGCGGTGAAGCCACGCGAGACGATCCGGCGCATCCGGGCGTGCTGCGGGTTGTCCATGTCGATGATCGAGCCGCGGTACTCGCGCAGCGACGGGGGCTGGTCGAAGATCGTCGTGCCGAGTCCGGAGCAGAACTCGTCCGGGCGCCGGCTGACCTCTTGGACGTCGGTGTAGCGGGTCAGGGCCCAGAACCCGCCACCCCGCGGGTCACCGGAGAGATCCCGCTCCGGGACGTACGGGCGCGGGTTGTTCGCGCGTAAGTCGGCGAAGAGCGCGTCCCGCTCGGCCACCGGACGCGTCCACCAGGACAGGTCGTCCAGCTGCGCGCCGGGATCCACGTGGGTACTCGTCATCGGAATCCGCCTCTCAACCGGCTGCCGGGTAACGCAGGACGCCGCGCAGGTAGTTGCCGGTGCGCATGTCGGCGTAGCCCTCGTTGATCTCGTCCAGGGAATAGGTCTTCGACACGACACCGTCCAGGTCGACCAGACCGGCGACCCACAGGTCGATGACCTTCGGGATGTCGGCGCGTGGGTTGGCCGAACCGTAGAGCGTGCCGACGATCTGCTTCTCGTTGAGCGTCAGGTCCATGAGGCTGACCGAGATCGATCGCTCGGTCGCCGGGTGGATGTTCGTGACGACGAGACGTCCGCGTTTGGCCGTCATCGCGAGCGACTTGGAGATCAGCCGTCCCTCACCGCGTCCCATCGTGCTGATGAACCGGTCGACGCCGCGGCCGTACGTGGCCTCCTGCACGACCGCGGGCGCCTCGTCCCAGGACCCGGCGACGTGCGTCGCGCCCATCGAGAGGGCGACGTCCTTCTTGGCCGACGACGGATCGATCGCCACGATCACCCGGGCGCCGGCCAGGCGCGCGCCCTGGATCGCGGCGGCGCCGATGCCGCCGATGCCGGCGACCGCGACCGTGTCGCCCGGTGCGACGTCGGCGGCGTAGACCGCGGAGCCCCAGCCGGTGATGAACCCGCAGCCGAGCAGGCAGGCCCGGTCGAGCGGCACGTCCGGGTGGATCTTCACGCAGCTCGACTCGTGGACCACGGTGTGGTGGGCGAACGAGCCGATCAGGCAGGCGGTCGCGACGTCCTGGCCACGGGCGTGGTGCCGGGCGGTTCCGTCGGCGATCTGGCGTCCGGTGTAGAGCCGTTCGCCGAGGTCGCACAGGCTCTGATGGCCGGTCGAGCACGACGGGCAGCGGCCGCAGGACGGCATGAAGCTGAAGACGACGTGGTCGCCCGGTGCTACGGAGGTGACCTTCTCCCCGACGTGCGTCACCACGCCCGCACCCTCGTGACCGCCGATGCACGGCAGGTGGAAGGGCATGTCGCCGGTGACGATGTGGTCGTCGGAGTGGCACATCCCGGAGGCGTGCAACTCGACCTGAACCTCTTCCGGACCGGGTGGGTCGAGCTCGACGGTCTCGATCGACCACGGCACGTCGCGGTCCCAGAGCACCGCTGCCAGCGTCTCCACGCGGCTACCTCCTGCGTTCTTCCGCGGCCGGAACGATGACCGACTGCTGCTCGACGTACTCGCTGATTCCTTCGGGGCCGCCTTCCCGGCCCAGCCCCGACTGCCGCCTGCCGCCGAACGGGCTGCCCAGGTCCATCGCGGCGGACGAGTTGACGGCCACCGAGCCCGCGTCCACACGTGCGGCGACGGCGGCTCCGCGCTCGGCGTCGGCGGACCAGACGCTTCCGGCCAGTGCGTACGGCGTGCCGTTGGCGATCCGCACCGCGTCGGCCTCGTCGTCGTAGGGAATGACGACGGCGACCGGGCCGAAGATCTCCTGCTGCGCGATCGGCGCCGCCGGGTCGACGTCGGCCAGGAGCGTCGGTCGCACGTAGTAGCCGCGGTCGAAGCCGTCCGGACGCCCGCCACCGGCGACCAGCCGGGCGACGCCGCGGGCGGCGTCGATCAGGTCTTCGATGCGGTCCCGTGCGGCCGCGGAGATGACCGGGCCGAGGTCCGTCTCCGGATCCGCGGGATCGCCGACGCGTAGCGTGCCGACGGCGTCCGCGATGGCATCGACCGTCTCGGCGTAGCGCGAGCGGGGAGCCAGGATCCGGGTCTGGGCGATGCAGATCTGCCCGCTGTTGGCCATCGCGCCGTCGACCAGGGCCGCGACGGTTGCCGCGTCCAGCACGACGTCGTCGAGGAGAACCGCGGCGGATTTCCCGCCCAGCTCCAGCGTGCAGCGTCGCACGTCGCGACCGCACAGCTCGCCGATGCGGCGACCCACCGCGGTCGATCCGGTGAAGCTGATCTTGTCCACTCCCGGGTGCCGGACGAGGTACTCGCTGGCCGCAGCTCCGGCCGGCAATACGCTCAGGACGCCTTCGGGTAGCCCGGCTTCCGCGGCGGCCGCGGCCAGCGCGAACGCGGACAGGGGTGCCTCGGGGGACGGTTTGAGTACGACCGAGCAGCCGGCCAGCAGCGCGGGAGCGACCTTGAGCGCGGCGGTGAACAGCGGTGCGTTCCACGGCACGATCGCGCCGACGACCCCGACGGGCTGCCGGTGGATCCGGACCTGGCCGCCGAGGAGGCCGGGACGGGTCTCCTCCCACGGGTACGTTGAGGCCAGCGCACGGTGCACGCGGAGGACGCCGACCGCGGTTCCGACCTGGCCGCCGACGGCCCAGCGACGCGGTGAGCCCACTTCGTCGGAGATCAGGGCAGCCAGTTCGACGGCGCGGCCCTGCAGGATCTTGCCGATCCGGCCGAGCACCTCGCCGCGCTCGGCGGCCGGAAGGCGTGACCAGCGGCCGTCGTCGAGGGCGCGGCGGCCTTCGTGCACGGCGGCGTCGACGTCAGCGGGATGGGCTTCGCGCACCCGGCCCACGAGTGCCTCGGTGGCCGGGGACCGGACCTCGACGGTCCGGTCGCCTGCCGACGGTCGCCACCGCTCGTCGAGGTAGAGCTCGTCGTACGTCCGCACGTGACTCGTCCTCCCGTGGGGCCCGCCGCTGGGTCCCGCTCTCTGGAGGCGAGTCTGACGCCATGTGCACTTCTGCGCAAGGGTGTCAGACACGGTCGTTTACCGGAGTTGAGGCTCGCCGATCGATGGGCGACGCTAGGCTCCAGTTCATCTATTTCTGACATCGCGTAGCGCTAATCGCGAGGAGTGGTGGTCACATGGGTGCGCCGGTCGGTGCCGAGGGTGCGCGGTTCGAAATGGTCGTGGAACGCGGAAAGATCCGGGAGTTCGCTGCCGCGATGCAGTGTGACGACCCGGCGTACCAGGGTGAGGACGCGATCGCTCCGCCCACCTTCCTGGCCAGCGCGGTTCTCTGGGCGCCACCGGAGGCCCGGGTCGAGGTGGGTTTCGAACGGCGGCGGCTGCTCCACGGCGAGCAGGAGTACGTGTTCCACGGGGCACCGCCGCGCGCCGGACAGGTGCTCCAGGCGGTGGAGAGGATCGTCGACCGGTACGAGAAGCCCGGGCGACGCGGTGGTCAGATGCGGTTCGCCGTGGTGGTGACCGAGTACCGCGACGAGAGCGGCGAACTGGTTGCCGAGGCGCGGGCGACGTACATCGAGCGGGCCGCCGCGTGACCGCCCCCGAACTCGCCGTCGGCAGCGTCGCCGCGGAGAAGCAGTACGGCCCGATGACGACGCGGATGTTCGTCCGGTACTCGGGCGCGTCCGGTGACCTGAACCCGATGCACTACGACGACGCGATGGCGCGGTCCGCCGGCTACCCCGGCGTCTTTTCGCAGGGCATGCACATCGCGGCGCTGCTGGCCGGCTACGCGGTGGAGTGGCTGGGCGCACGCGAGATCCGGCGGTTCGCGGTGCGTTTCCGCGATCAGGTCTATCCGGGTGACGTCCTCACCTGCGGTGGCGTGGTCACGGCCGTCGAGCGCCGGGAGGACGGGACGCTGGTGACCGCCGACCTGCGCGCGAGCGTCGGATCCGATCGGGTGGCGCTGACGGCGACCGCGCAATTTCTGTTCGCCGGGTAGTCGGGCGCGGCCGGGAACCGCGGCCGGGCTATCCTGAACAGGATGTCAGACGGAGAGATCTTGCGCCGAGACGGCTACTGGCCTTCGAGTCCGGTGGTCGGCCAGCGGGGTGCCCAGACCCGCGGGCGCATCGTCGAGGCGGCGCTGCGGCTGTTCGAGACCGAGGGCTTCCACGGCACCTCGGTGGACAGCATCGCCAAGGGCGCCGCCACCTCCCGCGCCACGGTCTATCAGTACTTCGAGAGCAAGGAACAGATCTTCGTCGAGCTGCTCGAGGAGTGCGGGGCGGCACTGTCCCGGGTGGTGCGGCGGCTGGGCCCGCTCGGCCCCACTCCCGAGGGCTTCGACAACCTGCACTGGTGGCTCGGTGAGTGGGCCTGGGTCTACGACAAGTACGCCACGATGTTCGTGCAGTGGACGAACGTCGACGCCCCTGGCACCAGCACGCGCCCGCTGGTGCTGGGCTTCGTCAACCACTACAACGCGCGGATCGCCGAGCGGCTGACCACGAGTGGTGTGGAGGGCATGTCGCCCGGCGACGCCGCGCTGGCGCTGACCAGCCTGGTGCACCGCTTCAACTTCTTCCGTCACCGCCAGCACGACCCGTTGCCGGACGTGGAAGAGGCAGTCGACGGGCTCGCGGTCCTGATGCAGCTGATGCTGTTCCCGGACACTCCGCCGGACGCATTCGGGAGGCTGCCTGCCCTCGACGGTACGGCCCGGCGCCGGCGGGCGTCGATCTCCGTCGTTCCGGCGCCGGCGACTCCCCGGCAAGCCCCGCCCACGGTCGAGTTGAGCCGTCGTGCCGCCGCGACCGTGGACCAGATTCTCGCCGCCGGCACCCGTCTGCTGGCCGAGCGCGGGTACCACGCCACCGGCGTGGACGATCTCGTCGCGGAGGCCGGGTTCGCGCGCGCGACGTTCTACAAGTACTTCGACGACAAGCTCGACCTGCTGCGGCGGCTCTCGGCGGACGCCGGTGCGGTGGCCAACGTCCTGATCGAAAAGCTCGCCACGATCGATCTGGATGGTGGCTCCGACGACGCGCTGCGGGCCTGGCTCGAGGAGTTCGTGCCCTTCAACCGCCGTTACCTCGGCGTGTTCCGGGTCTGGGGAGAGGGCAACCTCACTGATCCGGACCTGGTGGACGCGGCCGTCCGGTCCAATGCCGCCATGCGGGACGCCGGCCTCCGGCTGCTACGGCAGGTCGAGCGTCCCTATCCGCTCGACCTCGACGTCGCGGCCGCGGTGTTCCTGGCCGTGCTCGACCGGCTGCCGGAAGCGGTGCACGAGCGGGACGAGTCCGCTTCCGACGACGAGATCGTCGAGTTGATGCTCGCGGTGCTGCGGCGCGGGCTGTTCAACGGCACCGTCGCTTCGCGCTGATCGTCTCTCTCCTCGCCATTGACCGGCGTTCCGACTTTCGTGTACAAGGAGTCAGAAAGCTTTCAACGTCGGGGCCCGTGTTGGAGTAAGTGTGCTCACCGGGCCGCTCTGATCAGGAGTGCACATGACCGTTGATCTCAAGGCTGCTGAGTACACGCTGTCAGGACTCCGGCCCTTTCCGGTAGCGGTGACGACCATCGACGCGGGCGAGGTCAACGGGCTGATCTCCCTGTCGGCCGGCGCGGCCAGCATCGTCCCGGAAGCGCCGCGGGTGACGATCAGCCTGACCAAATACAACAAGACGCACGACATGGTGCTGCGCTCCGGCGTCTTCGTGACGCACCTGCTGGCGGCCGATCCCGAGCGGGCATTTCGGGATTCGCTCGCGATCTTGATGGGCCTGGGCGGCAGCTCGGGTCGCGACGGCGACAAGCTCGGCCAGTTCCGCACCAAGCCGGGCGCGACCGGCGCGCCGATCCTTCTCGATGCGCTGTCGTACGTGGAGGCCCGGGTGGTGCACTCACTCGACATGGACGAGAGCACGCTCTTCGTCGGCGACGTGGTGGGTGCCGAGCGGCTCGGCGAAGGAAGCCGGCTGCGGATCGGCGAGGCGTGGAAGAGCCTGCCGCCGGAGTGGATCGAGCAGTACGAGCGCAACCACGAGCCGCAGCTGGCCAGTGCCCGTCGTTACCGGGGGCTCGGCGACTGAGCGACGGCACCGGCCCAGGCCGCCAATACGGCGGCCGGGTCGGCGAGGCCCGGGCCCGCGGGGTGGTCAGTGTCGTCGACGCCGGAGTCGCGGGGATCGCACCGGGACGGCACGGCGGGCGTCCGGGAGAAGCGCGGCGCGGCCGCGGGCTCGACGACGCCGTCCCGCGGCAGCAGCGTGCGGCGGGCGGCCAGGTGGGGGTGCGCGGCTGCTTCGGCGAACGTCAGCACCGGGCTGACGCAGGCATCGACGTCAGCGAAGATCGCGGTCCACTCGTCCCGCCCGCGGCTGCGGAACGCGTCCGTGAACGCCGCGCGCAGCGTCGGCCAGCCCGACCGGTCGTCCTGAGCGGGCAGCGTGGCCGGGTCCAGCCCCAGCCCCTGGAGCAGCGCGGCGTAGAACTGCGGCTCGAGGGCGCCGACGGCCATGTGGCCGCCGTCCGCGGTCGGGTAGACGTCGTAGAACGGCGCGCCCCCGTCGAGTCGGTTGGAGCCCCGGCGGTCGGTCCAGCGACCGGCGCCCCGCAACGACCAGATCGCCTGCGCGAGGTGTGACACCCCGTCGACGATCGCCGCGTCGATCACCTGCCCGCGTCCCGAGCCCGCGCGCTCGACCAGCGCGGCGAGCACCCCGATGACCAGGTACGTCGAGCCACCGCCGAAGTCGCCGACGAGGTTCAGCGGCACCGTCGGCGGCTCCCCGTCGCGGCCGATCGCGTCGAGCACCCCGGTGAGACCCACGTAGTTGATGTCGTGGCCGGCCCGCTGGGCCAGCGGACCGTACTGGCCCCAGCCGGTCATCCGCGCGTAGATCAGCCCGGGATTGCGGCCGAGGCAGTGCGCCGGCCCGACCCCGAGCCGCTCGGTGACGCCGGGCCGGAACCCCTCCACCAGTACGTCCGCGTGAGCCACCAGATCGAGGACCGTCTCGCGTCCGGCGCGCTGCCCGAGGTCGAGTTCACAGATCGCCCGGCTCCGCGGCGGTGGCCCGCTACGGCGCGCCCCGGCGCCCGGGCGTTCGACGCGGAGCACGTCCGCGCCGAGATCGCCCAGGATCAGGGCGGCATGCGGCCCCGGGCCCATCCCGGCCAGCTCCACGACGCGGACCCCGTCGAGCGGGCCCATCGCTCAGACCCCCGCCGCCGGGGACAGCGCGGCGGCGACCTCCGCGCGGAGCACCCGCCGCAGCAGCTTGCCGGTCTCCGTGTACGGCAACTGGGGACGGACCTGGATGTGCTCCGGCGTACAGGTGGACCGCAGGCGGGCACGAACGTGCGCACGCAGCTCTGGTTCGCTCACCGGTGCCCCCTCCGCCAGCACCACGGCAGCCACGACCTTCTCACCCCAGTCGGTGTCGGGAACCCCGAACACCGCGGCCTCGGCCACGTCCGGGTGGGAGAGCAGTGCCGCCTCGATCTCACCGGGGGAGAGGTTCTCACCCCCACGCACGATCACGTCGTCCAGGCGGCCGTACACGAAGAGGAAGCCGTCGGCGTCGAGCATCCCCGCGTCCCGGGTGGGGAACCACCCGTCGGGGTCGGTCGCGACGCCGCCGAGATACTCGCCGGAGACCTGCTCGCCGCGGACCCAGATCTCGCCGCGCTCCCCGGCCGGGACCGGATCACCGAGCGGATCACGCACGCTGACCTCGAGGCCGGGCAGCGGCCGGCCGACCGAGCCGAGACGCGCCCGCACCGCGGGATCGGTGCTCGCGAACGCTTCGCGATGGTCGTCGGGACCGAGCACCGCAACCGTGCTCGACGTCTCGGTCAGCCCGTAGGCGTTCACGAATCCGACCGACGGGAGGAGCCGCATCGCCCGCTCGATCACCGCCGACGGCATCGGCCCGCCACCGTAGGACAGTGAGCGCAACGCGGGGAGCCCGTCGGCCGCCCCGCTCTCCAGCGCGTCCAGGATCCGGTTGAGCATCGTCGGCACGACCATGGCGTGAGTCACCGACTCGGCGCGGGCGAGCGCGACCCATCGGGCGGGATCGAAGGACTCCAGGTGCAGAACGCGGCGGCCGGCGTAGGTGTTCGACAGCGCCGCGGAGACGGCGGCGATGTGGTAGGGCGGAACACTGATCAGAGCTGCCTCGGTCTCCTCCGCGCCGGCGAACTCCACCGTGGACAGGATGTACGAGGCGAGGTTGCGGTGCCGGAGCACAGCCGCTTTCGGCTCCCCGGTGGTACCGCTGGTGAACAACAGCACGGCGATGTCGTCCGGCTCGCCGCCCGGTCCGTCGGCCAGTGCGGCCGTCGGATCCGCCGCGACGCGGAGCACCTCGTCGCGGTCGATCAGCGTCAGGCCCTCGACGCCACGGAGGCGCTCGGCCGTGCCGGGACCGACCACCACGGTGGCCGGGGCGATCCGGCGGGCGATCGCGAGGAGCTGGTCGTCGGCCAGGCGGTAGTTGAGCGGCACGAACGGCCGGCCGGCCAGCGCGGCGCCGAAGAGCGTCAGCGGAACGGCGGGGGAGTTGAGGTCGACCAGCCCTACCCGTTCACCTCCGGCGGCGGCCAGCAAGGCGCCCACCCGCCGGGCACGGAGACCGAACTCCGCGAACGTCACGCCGTCCGCGCAGCGTCCGAGCGCTACCCGGTCGGCCAGGCCCTCCGCGGCCATCTCCAGCAGCATGCCGAGGTTCATCGCTGTGTTCCCGGCACCTCGAGCACCATGGCCGAGCCCATGCCGCCGCCGGCGCACATCGCGGCGACCGCGATGCCGCCACCCCGCCGGCCCAGCTCGTGCACGAGGGTGGTGACCATCCGCGCGCCGGTGGCCGCCACCGGATGGCCGAGGCTGCACCCGCTACCGCTGACGTTCACGATTTCCTCGTCGATACCGAGCATCCGGGTGGTCGCCACACACATCGAAGCGAACGCCTCGTTGATCTCGAAGAGGTCGACGTCGTCGAGCGTCAGCCCCGCCCGCCGCAGCGCCTTGGGGATCGCTTTCACCGGGGCGAGCCCGGTTTCCGCCGGGTCCACGCCGACCGAGGCCCAGGAGCGGACGATCGCCAGCGGCGTCAGCCCGCGTTCGGCGGCGACCCGATCGGAGACGACCGTGACGGCGGCTGCGGCGTCGTTGATACCGGAGCTGTTGCCCGCCGTGATGCTGAAGCCCGGGATCTCGGGGTGCAGCGGCGCGAGCGTTGCGAGCTTCTCGGCCGTCGTCGTGCGCCGAGGGTGCTCGTCGACGTCGAAAACGCCGGTGGTGCCGTCGGGCCGACGGACCTGGAGAGGGACGATCTCGTCGGTGAAGCGTCCGTCGTCGATGGCCCGGATCGCGCGCTGGTGCGAGCGCAGGGCCCAGGCGTCCATCTCCTCGCGGGTGACGCCCGCCGCCTGCGCGGCGGTCCAGCCGACAGTGATCGACATGTCCATGTTCGGGGCGTCGGGCCGATCGGGATGGCTGGGGGACATCCAGTCCTCCGCCACCTCACCGGTTCCGGGGATCCGGAACGACAGACGCGGCGCGGTGGAGCGGGACTCCACGCCACCGGCCACGACGACGTCGTCCATGCCGGCGCGGATACTGGCGGCGGCGGTCGCGACCGCGGTCAGCCCGGAGGCGCAGTGCCGGTTCAGCGCGAAGCCGGGAACCTCGGTCATCCCGGTGGTGACGGCCGCGTGGCGCGCCACGTCGCCGCCGCCGTACATCACCTCACCGAGAACGAGGTCGTCCACGTCTCCGGCGGCCAGACCGCTGCGCTTCACCGCGGCCTCCACGATCGCGTGGGCGAGGTCGAAGGCGCTGGTGTCGGCCAGCGTCCCCTTGCGGAACGTGCCGATGGCGGTGCGGCAGGCCGAGACGAGAACTGCGTCGGGCATGGGAGCTCCTCGCGGGTGGACGCCAGGGTGGCCCGGCCACCCTTCCGCCCGGATTCTAAGAAGATTCTGACTATCCGTCTACGTCTCGGCTGCGAGTGCCTCTTGCTCGACTTCGGGTCTGCTCACTAGTTTCTGACGGGATGTAGAACGTAGCTGAGGGGATGAGCAATGACGCGACCCGCTTCCCGCCTGCTGCCGGAGGTGACGGCGGACTCGGCGGCGTTCTGGTCCGGCGGTGCCGACGGCGAGCTCCGAATCCATCGCTGCCACCACTGCGGCCGGTTCTTCCACCCACCGGTGGGCGCCTGCTTCCGGTGCCGCAGCCGCGACGTCGCCCCGGAGGCGGTGTCCGGGCGCGCGGTCGTCGCGTCCTTCACGGTCAACCACCATCCCTGGTTCGGCCCGATGTTTCCCACCCCGTACGTGATCGCCCTGGTGGAGCTGGAGGAGGGGCCGGACGTCCGGCTCACCACCCAGATCGTCGATTGCGAGCCGGCGGCGGTGTCCATCGGGATGCCGGTGGAGGTCGTGTTCGAGCACCACGAGGACGTCTGGGTGCCGGTGTTCCGTCCGACCGAAGGAGGCACGCCCCGATGACGTTCGTCGACGACAAAGTGGTCATCACCGGAATCGGCCAGTCCGACGTCGGCCGCAAACTCGGGCGGGGCGGCGTGGACCTCGCGCTGGATGCGGCGCTCGAGGCGATCGCCCACGCCGGTCTGGAGCCCGACGACATCGACGGAGTGGCCAGCTACCCCGGCCCGGCGATGGCCGAAGGCGGGTTCGTCGGCGCGACCACCCACGACGTCCGGGACGCGCTCGGGCTGCGTACCACGTGGGCGCTGAGTGGCCTGGAGACGCCCGGCCAGGCCGGGACGCTGATGGACGCCGCCGCGGCGATCGCGACCGGCCGGGCCACCCACGTGCTCTGCTTCCGCAGCGTGTTCGAGTCCACGGCGCAGGCCGCCGGCCGGGCCAAGGCGCTGACCAGCACTCCCGGTCGAGCCACCGGGCACGCCGAGTTCCGGAGGCCGTTCGGAGCGGCGTCGCCGGCCAACTGGATCGCGCTCTACGCGCAGCGCTACATGCACGAGTTCGGCCTCACCCGTGAGCAGCTCGGGCAGATTCCGCTGAACGCCCGGCGCAACGCCGCGCTCAACCCGAAGGCGATCTACCGCGATCCGATGACGCTCGAGGACTACCTGTCGGCGCGGCTCATCTCCTACCCGCTCGGGCTCTACGACTGCGACGTGCCGTGCGACGGCGCGACCGCGGTCGTCCTGTCCCGGCGGGGGACCAGCGCCGGCGGTGGACGGCCGCCGATCGCGATCGAGGCGGCCGGCAGCGGCCTCTACGAACGACACACCTGGGACCAGCGCGTCGACCTCACGACGATGGCCGCGCACGACGCCGCCCATCACCTGTGGGAGCAGACCAGCCTGACGCCGGCCGACGTGGACTTCGCCGAGCTCTACGACGGCTTCAGTTATCTCACGCTGCAGTGGATCGAGGCGTTGGGGTTCTGCAAGCACGGCGAGGCGGGTCCGTTCCTGGCCGAGCCGGAGCGGTTCGCGCTCGACGGCGAGCTGCCGATCAACAGCCACGGCGGCCAACTCTCGGCCGGTCGGCTGCACGGCTACGGCTTCCTGCACGAGGCGTGCGCGCAGCTGTGGGGAGAGGCCGGCGAACGGCAGATCCGCAAGCCGCTGGAGATCGCCGCGGTGGGCATCGGTGGCGGCCCCGAGGCCGGCTGCCTGCTGCTGCGTCGCGAGAGCTGAGGTCTTTCCGGAATGGTCACGCGCGGCCGTCGACCGGGCGGCTGAGCGTCGTCCCACTTCTTCTCGACAGCGAATTGCGGGACGTGGCGGCGGAGGCATTCGTTCTCGTCCACACCTTCTACGCGCTCTCGTGATCGGACCGACGGTGACACCGGTCCTTGTATTGCGTTTTCTGAAGCTGAGTCTGCATCGCCCGCGTCGACTCACGAGCTGAAAACTGAGACTCTGCGAGGCGATCACCGACTGCCGGGTGCGTCGTGCCGCGTCGCTGTTCTGCACGTTGATGCCGCGATCACGAGGCAAGACGCCACCGGGTCCCGCTGTGGGGGTGGGAATGTGCGAGGCCCTCGAGCCCGCTGCGCCGAGTCCACCCGAACCGGTGCAGGTATTGACGTGATCGACGTCACGTCCATAGAATCTGACACTGCGTTTACCCAACGTGAGGCGGGAGTCAGCGATGACTGCAGTCGACGAGACCGGTTCGATCGACACCGACTTGGATCACCACAGTGAGGATTTCCGGGAGCACAATTACGCCCGGATGGCAGAACTCCGGGAGCGTTGCCCGGTCGCCAAATCGTCGGCCTGGGGCGGTTTCTGGTTCTTCAGTTCGTACGCTGCCGTTTTTGACGCCTGCCGCGACCACGACCTTTTCAGCAGCCACATGTCGAAAGCGGTTCCGAAGAGCGCGAACGAAACGCCGTTCATTCCGATCGATATCGACCCGCCGCGGTTGGAGAAGTATCGCAAGCTTCTACTTCCCGCGCTGTCGCCGAGCGCTGCCGCACGCCAGCAGGCGGAACTCACCACGATCACCAACAGGCTCATCGACGCGTTCATCACCAGCGGTGAGGCGGACCTGGCCGAAGCGCTCTTCACGCCGCTGCCCGCGCGATGGATCTTGCGGCTGCTCGGATTCGAGGAGGATCGGTGGCCGGACTGGATCTCGTGGCTCCACACCCTGATCCACGAACGCACCACCGACATGGACAAGACCGTCGAGGCAGCCGGGCACATCTACGGGACGATCGCCCAGGAGATCGCCGTACGCCGCGGCACACCACGCCCCGACGGGCTGCTCACCGAGCTCATGGACGCGGAGATCGACGGCGTCCGGCTCACCGATGAGGAACTCGGCGGCATCGTGGTCCTGCTGCTGCTGGGCGGCATGGACACCACGGCGGGCCTGACCGGGAACGCGCTACTCCGGATCGACGCCGATCCGGCGCTGCGTCGCCGCCTGATCGAGGACCCGGCGGTCCTCGACGCCGCCACCGAGGAGTTCCTCCGCCACGACACCCCCACCCAGGGGCTCACCCGGGTGGTGACCAGGGACGCCGAGTTCCACGGCCGACAGTTACGGAAGGGCGACCGCGTGATGTTGATGTTCGCGGCCGCCAACCG
>Ga0190269_10000878_pt1 | contig 14946 bp, 14 predicted proteins | sample Popmic249IS_FD_133749 | JGI IMG/M metagenome (GOLD analysis project Ga0190269, IMG submission 133749) | Populus adjacent soil microbial communities from riparian zone of Blue River, Arizona, USA - 249 IS | ecosystem: Environmental > Terrestrial > Soil > Riparian zone | place: USA: Arizona...
CCGCGCTCTACGACGCGATGTTCCTCCCGGAGGCCTGGGTCCCCTACCCCGACGCCGAGCCGGTGCTGGCCGGCCTGCGTGAGCGGGGCATCAAGGTCGCGGTGGTCAGCAACATCGCGCACGACCTGCGGCCGACCTTCGACCACCACGGCCTGACGCGGTGGATCGACGCGTTCGTGTTCTCCTACGAGCTCGACGCGATGAAGCCGAGCCCCAAGATCTTCACCGCCGCGTGCGAGCAGCTCGGCGTGGTGCCCGAGCGGGCGCTCATGGTCGGCGACACCACCGCGGACGCCGGGGCGGTGGAGGTGGGGACGCCGGTGCTCGTGCTCCCGGCCAGCCCGCCCGGCACCGTGCACGGCCTCGCCGCCGTACTGGCGCTGACCGGCGCCTGAGCCGCCGAGCGCCGAGGCGGCCGGCCGAGCGGGCCGGCCGGGACGGCACTCGGGAGCGGCTAAACGTCTTGCACCTCCGGCGCTCCCGGGGAAGGCCCGCTGCCGCACCGAGCGGCTCCGACATCCCCTCCGTACCGATCGTGTCCTACGGAGGGAATGCTGTGATGCTCGAGATCCCCGGCCGTCGTGCCGCCGCCGCGGCGACGGCCACCGCCCTGCTCGGAGCCGGGGTATTGGGTTTCGCCTCGACGGCGCTGGCCGCCGCCGGCTCAGCGACCACCGCCGACCTCGCAATCACCGGCTTGAGCAGCGTCTACGGCAGCACGATCGGCGGAACGAACATCGTACTGGCAGGTAAGGGCTTCAGCCGCATCGACGAGTCGTCGAAGAGGGCCGTGCTCTTCGGTACCACCCCGGCGACGTCGTTCCTGGTCCTCTCCGACACGCAGATCTCCGCGAAGGCCCCCGCGGGCTCCGGCAAGGTCCGGGTCTCGGTCACCGACGGCACCACTACCAGTGCCGACTCCGCCGCGGACGACTTCACCTACCTCGAGCCGCTCGGCGTGCAGGTACCGAACAAGACCGAGCTCTCCGCCGCGGGCGGGACCGTCGTGCGGGTGACGCTGTCCGGGAAGAACCTGAGCATCGGAACCTCTCAGACCACGTTCGCCCAGAAGAAGATCACCGCGACCGTCGACGGCACCGCGGCGCCGCTCACCTGGGTCGACGCGACTCACGTCGACCTGACGGCGCCGGCCGGGTCACCGACGAAGAGCGGGGGCAAGGTCTCGGTCGTGGTCTACAACAACGGTGTCGCCGGCCCGGCCGACACCACCCACGCCCGCTACGACGCCGTCGTGACGAAGCTCAGCCTCGCGACCGGAAAGACCACCGGGACGACCGGGACCAGCGCCAAGCCGGCCCTCACGATCACGGGTGTGGGCCTGAGCGGCGCCACCGGCTTCCGGTTCGGCCGGACCCCGGGCACGTGCGCCGCCGTGAGCGGCAAAGAGGCCACGACCTGGACGTGCACGAACATTCCGGCCGGCGCCATCGGCGCGGTGGCCGTCTCCCCGACGTTCGGCGACGGGCGGATCGCGGGTCTCACCGCCGGTGCGATCTACACGTACACGAACCTGTAACCGACTCGAGCGAGCGGCGAGCCTCCGGGCTCGCCGCTCGCTCAGTGCACCGAGAACCCGCCGTCGACGAAGATCGTCTGACCGGTGACGTAGGCGGCCGCGTCGCTGGCCAGGAACACCGCCACCCCGGCGTAGTCCTCCGGCTCACCGTTCCGGCCGATCATCGTCCGCGCCGCCATCTGCGCCGCCTTCTGCGGATCGGCGAAGACCGCCGCGGTCAGCGGCGTGCGCACCACACCCGGTGCCACCGCGTTGCAGCACACGCCCGCCGCCGACCACGCCTCGGCCTGCGACCGCGTCAGCGCCGTGACCCCGCCCTTGGAAGCCCCGTACGCGCCGCTGTTCAGGTACGCCCGCACGGCCTGCTGCGAGGCGACGTGGATGATCCGCCCCCAGCCCCGCTCTGCCATCCGCGGCCCGAACCGCTGCCCGAGCAGGAACGGCGCGGTGAGGTTCAGCTCCAGGGTGGCGTCCCAGTCCGAGAGCGTCAGCTCGCCCATCGGCGGCCTGTGGTTCAGCGCGGCCGCCGTGACCAGGATGTCCGGCTCACCGAACGCGGCGACGGCCTCCTCGGCGGCGTCGGCGACCGCGGCCCGATCGCCGAGGTCGGCGCTCACCGCCGCCGCCTCGACGCCGGCCCCGCGCAGCTCGGCGACGGTCGCGTCCAGCGCCTCGCGCCCGCGGGCCACCACGACCACGCGCGCGCCCGACCGCCCGAGAGCCGACGCCATCGCCCGACCGATCCCCGAGCTCCCGCCGGTCACCAGCGCGACCCTCCCGGCGAGCGAGAACAGATCCAGCGTCACGACGTCCTCCCGTAGGTACTCAGCGTCACCGAGACGGTGACCTCGACCGGATCCGGCAGCGTCCCGATGCGCTCGGCGAGCGCCTCCGGCTCGACGTGCCACGCGGCCGGCCCCATCGCGACCGCGGTCAGCGCGTCCGCGTGGCTCAACCGCACGGTGGTCTCGACCGCCTGGTCCGCGGCTCGCGCGAAGTACGGCCCGAGTGCGGCGTCGAGCCGGTCGGCCTTCCGCGGGTCGACCGAGACCGCGCCGACCGCGGTCGCGAGCTCCCGCAGGTGCCGCCCGGTGGGAGCGACCACCAGGACCGCCCCGCCGGGCTGCAGCACGCGGTGCAGCTCCGCGCCGTTGCGCGGAGCGAAGACGTTCAGGACGACGCTCGCTGCGCCGGTTCGCAGCGGCAGCGGACGCCAGGCGTCACAGCGGATCGCACCGGCGCGCGGATGGGCGCGGGCCGCGCGGCGCAGCGCGTAGCCGGAGATGTCGGCAGCGACGCCGGTGTGGCCCGGCAGCGCGTCGAGGACCGCCGCGAGATGATGGCCGGTCCCGGCGCCGAGGTCCACGACGCCCCCGGGCCCGCCGGCGCCCGGCGTCGTGCCCCGGGTGGCCGGTCCGGAGGGACCCGGGGACGCGCCCCGGGTGGCCGGTCCGGAGGGACCCGGGGGCGCGCCCCGGGTGGCCGCTCGCGAGGCGGCTACCGCCGCCTCGGCCAGGGCCTGCGTGATCGCGGCGAAGTGGCCGCCGGCGAGGAACGACTCGCGGGCGGCGACCATCGCGGCCGTGTCACCGGGCAGCGGCGGCGCGTGCCCGGTGAGCAGGCTGGCGTAGCCCTGTTTCGCGACGTCGAACGTGTGTCCCCGCGGGCAGCGGAGGCTGCGGCCGTCGAGCGCCAGACCGACCTCGGTGTCCGCGCGAGCGGCGCAGTGCGGGCACCGCAGACGATCGACGACGTCCGCCAGCACTCTGCTCGTCCCCTGCCTGCTCCGCCGACCCACCGGAGAGCATCCTCGCACCCCCCGGCGACAGTGCTCAGGTCGGGACGCAGACCCGGCTGGTGGCCACCTGCATGTTGACCGGCGCGTTCCGGAAGTAGCTGGGGTAAAAGGCCTGGAGCCAGAAGACGTACGGGGCGCCGCGGGTCAGCGACCCGATCCGCGCGGTCGCGGTCTGCCCTGCCCGCGGCGGCCGGACGTTCACCTGCCGGTAGGTCGAGGGGGCGTTGACGCTGATGTTCTGCGGAACGACCCACACCTTGTAGGCGCTGACCGGGCCGTCCCAGTAGCTGCGGATCCAGCGCAGCGTGCACGACGACGGTCCGGCCGCCACCGTGACCTGGACACGCCAGTACGGCTCGGCCTGCGCGGGCGCCGCCGGTCCGAGCACTCCGAGCAGGACGGCGAGCCCGAGGATCGTCGCGGCGACGCGGGAGCGTGGTGAGAGCACACCGCACTATCGGCGGGCGGACGCCCGGGCTGACGATCGCACCCGAGCCACTCCCGTCTCACGGTCAGGTGGAGGCTTGCCCGCCGGGCCCGAGCCGGTCGCGCGCACCGAGCAGGCGGAGCGCGGCGGGCACCGTGGTCAGGCGGAGTGGCAGCGCGGCGGCGGGCTCCCCGTCGGCGAAGACGCTCGCGCCCGGCGCGTTCAGCCGGACGGAGGCCGCGCGGTAGGTGCGGACCGCCGGATGCGTGACGTGCGTCCCGGAGTAGAGGCGCGGCTTCACCCGGATCAGCTCGAGCCTGGTCACCGGCTCGACCACGGTGACGTCGAGCAGGCCGTCGGTCGGGTCGGCGGCCGGGCACATCCGCATGCCCCCGCCGTAGCTGCGGGTGTTCCCGACCGCGGCCAGCACGGCCGGTGTCTCGACCTCGCTGCCGTCGAGGTCGAGCGTGAGACGGTACGTCCGCAGGCGGGCCAGCTCCGCGAGGATCGCCAGGTCGTAGCGGCGCGGGCCGCGGGGCCAGCGCATCCGGTTGGCCCTGGCGTTCACCGCGGAGTCGAACCCGACCGACAAGATCGCCGCGTACCACCCGGCTGCCCGCCCGTCGGGCCGCTCGATCCGCACCGCGTCGATCGTGGTCGACCGGGCCGCGGCCAGGTCGGCCAGGATCGCCTGCACGGCCGCTCGCGGCTCCGGCGGGACACCGACGGCGTCGGCCAGGTCGTTACCGGTGCCCAGCGGTACGACGCCGAGCGGCACTCCGGAGCCGGCCACCGCCTGGACGGCCAGGTGGGCGGTACCGTCACCGCCCACGGCGACCACTCCGGCGGCGTCCGCTTCGACGGCGCGGCGGACCGCGCGCATCGCGTCGGCCTTCGTCGTGGCGGGAAGCAGGAGCGGGCCGGCCGGGGCCAGCGCGTCCAGCACCGCGGTCAGGTGGCGCCCCACCTGCCCGCGCCCGGCCGCTGGGTGGGCGAGCACGGCGAGACGGCCGACGGGACCGTCCGGCCCGGAACGGTCAGCACGCGAGGACACGGCGCACCCTAACCCGCGCCCCACCCGAGACGGCGGGCCCTCCGGCGCAGAAATCCGCCCCCACCGGCAGCGGTGGGGGCGGATCGCCGTACCTGCGTCAGCTCAGTCGAGGTCTTCCCGGCGGGTCGGGCGAGGTGCTTCGCTCGCTTCGACCGGACCGCTGGCCTGAACGGGGCCGCTGGCCTCGACCGGTTCGAGCACCGGTTCGATCTCGGATGCCTCGTCGTCGTCGAGCCCGGCGAACTGGTTCCGGGCGGCGATCCGGGCCTTCCGGCGTTCGTTGAGGAATGCCGCCCCGACGGCCGCGAAGTAGAGCGCGGTCATCGCCGCCCCGAGCGCGGTCATGCCGAACGGGTCGGGGGTCGGCGTCACGACCGCGGTGAACGCGAACGTGAGGAACACCGCGGCCCGCCACCAGCCGAGCAGCCGTCGTGCGCTCGCCACACCCGCCAGGTTCAACATGAACACCAGCAGCGGGAACTCGAACCCGACCCCGAAGATGAGCAGCATCCCGGTGACGAAGTCGATGTAGCCGGCGATGTCGGTCGTGAACTGGTAATCGCTGTCGACCGGTAGCAGGAAGTGGATGCCCTTCGCGACCACGAAGTGCGCCAGCACCGCACCGCCGACGAACAGCGGCACCGCGAACGCGATGAACCCGTAGGACCACCGGCGCTCGCGCTGGTGCAGCCCGGGCGCGATGAACGCCCACAGCTGGTAGAGCCAGATCGGCGAGGAGAGGATCAGCCCGATGTAGAGCGCGATCTTCAGTTTGACGATCACCGGCTCGAGCGGCGTCTGCGCGTTGAGCTGGCACTTGGCTTCCGCGAACCGGCTGCAGTACGGGTCGGTCAGGAACTTCTGCACCGGCGTCGAGAAGTACAGACCGACGCACAGACCCACCACGATGCCCAGGCACGCCTTGAAGAGGCGGTCACGCAACTCACGGATGTGCTCCATGAGCGTCATCGAGCCGTCCGGCGACACCGGCCTCTTGGGGGTGCGCCGGCGCAGCCGGAGCGCTGGGCTCACCGCTGGTCGCGGGTCTCGCTCCGGGAGTCGACCACCCGGGATTCGACGACCGGGTTGGGTCGCTCGCCGAACTGATCGGCCGGGTCGCCGCGGTCATCGGTCAGCGGCGCGCGATCGTGCTGGGCCTCTGCCTTGCCCTTGACGTCGTCCTCCATCAGGCCCTTGGTCTCGGCCTTGAAGATCCGCAGCGAGCGACCGAGGCCGCGAGCCGCATCGGGCAGACGCTTCGCCCCGAACAGCAACAGCAGCACGACGACGAGCACTGCGATATGCCAGGGCTTGAGAGCACCCATGACGACACCTCTCCTATCGGATACCGGTTCATCGTACGTCTCACCGGGCAGGCGAACCGAAGGATAGGCCCTAGGACGGAGGGCAAATGACCCCGGCCCAGGTGCGTCGGTGCGCCGAATCGGCCCGGATCGGCGGGAAAGCGGACGCTCGTCCCCGCCCCGGTCACCGCACGGGGCGGATCGCCTCGACCTTGGTCTGCACCTCGAGGACGCGCGCCTGGAGTGCTTCGAGCTCGGTCTGGAGCGACTGCGCCTCGACCGCCTTGCCGCGCAGCACGCCCACCGCGTGCTGCAACCGCCGAAGCCTCGGCAGCAGCGGCGCCGCGACCGCCCCCAACGCCACGACGCCCACTCCGACCAGGGCCACGACGATCCAGCTCGCAACGGTCACGCCCGTCACCCTAGTCCACCGGCTCCCGGGCCCGACCGCTCCGGTGGGAGGTCTCCCGCGACGCCGGTCAGCCGGTGTAGGCGGCCAGCGCGGCGCGCGCCTCCGAGCGGACCAGCTCGACGAGCTCGGCCGGGCCGACGACCTCCGCGTCCTCACCGAGCCCCATCACCAGCCGCCGTGCCCACTCCAGGTCACTGGCCTTGAGCACCACCTGCCAGGTGCCGCCGGGCTCGGCTCGGACCTCCTCGCACGGGTAGTACTCGGTGATCCAGCGGCTGCCGAGCCCGACGCGCAGCGTCACCAGCGGGCTGTCCGGCGGCGGCTCGAACACCGCGCCGTCGGCGAAGCGGAAGCCACCGTCGGACGCGGCGGGCAACCCGCGGGCGGGCACCGACGGCTCCTCGAGCTCGGTCAGCTCGTCGATCCGGTCGAGGCGGAACATCCGGACCGCCTCCGCCCTCCGGCACCAGGCTTCCAGGTAGCCGCGGCCGTCGACGAGGAGCAGACGCATCGGGTCGATGACCCGCTCGCTCGTCGCGTCGCGGCCGGCCGTGTAGTAGACGATCCGTAGCGCGCGGCCGCGCTCCAAGGCGCCCCGCACCCGGGCGGCGATGCCGGTGTCCTCGTAACCGCCCGTGACGGCGACCTGCTTCGCGGAGCGACCCGCCTCCCCCGCCGCGCTCTCGACCTTGGCCAGCGCCCGGCTCACCGCGGCGCCGTCGACGCCGGGCGTCTCCCCCAGTGCACGGAGCGCGACGATCAGCGCGAGCGCCTCGTCGGCCGTGAGCCGCAGCGGCCGATCGAGCTCGGCGTGGTAGGTGAGGGTGACGGTGTCCTCGTCCAGGGACATGTCGATCAGGTCACCGGGGCCGTAACCGGGCAGTCCACAGACGAACAACAGCTGCAGATCGTCGCGCAGCTGCTTCTCGCTGACCCCGTGATCGGCCGCGACCTCCGAGATCAGGGCGCCGGCGCGCGCCTGGCGGCAGGGCACGAGCGCCAGCAGGCGCGCGAGGCGCTCGGTTCCCGAGCCGCTCATCGATCGGTCTCCTTCCGGGCTCCGGCCGAGGCCCTCGCCGACGGTTCCCGCGGGGTGCCCGGCCGGGCCTGCGGTGCGGACGCCGCCTCGCCCGCCCGCGCGGGGCGGGGCGCCGGGATGCCGGCCGCCATCCGGCTGAGGTGCCGGATCACCGCGTCGCGGACGTCGGGCGGGGAGAGCACGACGACCGCCGAGCCGTAGCCGGACAGTCGCACCGCGAGCGCCTCCGGGTCGGAGTAACGCACAGTGACGACGTCCCACGCCGCTTTCGCGTCGGGCGCCGGTTCGCCGCAGCCGTCCTCGTCCGTGTCCGGCGCCTCCGGGGGCGGGCCGCTCGCCGCCGGAGCGTCCGGGTCGTCGACGGTCACCCGGCCGACGTCGCCCGCGCGAGTGACGTCTGCTTCGAGCAGTTCGGGGCGTTCCTCCTCCTCCGGCCGGACGTCCTCCGCCGCGCGCCGCAGACCGGCGGCCGCACCGACGCGGACCCGGACACGCGCGGCCTTCTGCTCGGTCGGCTCGGGGTCGAACGCCCGGACCTGGGCGACGAGGTCGAGGCCGTCCGGCGGGGCGAACGCGTCGAGCGGGCCGAAGCCGCTGACCGTACCGACGACGCGGGAGAGGCGGAAGCAGCGGGTCGCGCCGCGATCGAGGTCGTGCCCGACCACGTACCAGCGGCCGCGCCAGGACACCACGCCCCAGGGCTGCAGCCGGCGCTGGCGGGGCTCGCCGTCGCGCACCGCCCGGTAGTGGAACCGCACCGCGCGGCGGACGTCGATCGCGGCCAGCATCGGGGTGAGCGCGGGATCCGCACTCACCACCGGCTCGATGCCGAGCGGCGGTCCGTCGACACCCTCGACCCCACCGGCGCGCAGCTTGGTCAGGCCGCTCGAGGCCGCGGTCGAGAGCTCGGCGTGGTGCCAGAGCCGGGCGGCGATGCCGACGGCGGCCGCTTCCTCGGGGTCCAGATGCACCTCGGGGAGCGCGTAGTCACCGCGCGTGACGCGGTAGCCCGGTTCGTTGTCGAACACACTGTTCGTTCCCGTCTCCAACGGGACACCCAGGTCGCGGAGCTCGCCCTTGTCGCGCTCGAACATCCGCTGGAACGCTTCGTGCGATTTCGGGTCGTCTTCGTCGTGCTCGTAACCGGGCACGATCGTCGCGATCTGCGCAGCGGTGAGATACCGGCGTGTCGAGAGCAGGCAGAGCAGCAGGTTGACCAGGCGTTCGGTGCGTCGACGGGACACACCGAACGACGCTACTTCACTTCCGCGACCGGCGTGGCGCACCCCGCCCGCCTGTTGACGACGGGTTGCGGTTCCGCTCCGCCGGTGGACGCCGCGTCCGGCGGCCGGAGAGGGGCTACGGTGTCCGGCGTGATTCGGTGGCGGCGAGGGCGCGTGGAATCGGTCGGCCGGGGCTGGGCCGGGGCGGTGGAGCTGACGGCCCTCGTCGACGGGGCGCCGGTGCGGGCACTGGCCTACCCGGCGATGGTGGGCACACCGGTCGTCGGCGACGCCGTCCTGCTGAACACCACCGCGCTCGCGATGGGGCTGGGCACCGGCGGGTATGCGCTGGTGGTCGCGTTGCCGGAGCGGTTGCCCGCCGACCCCGACGTGCTCGACGGGCCGGGCCACATGGTGAAGGGGCGGTACACGCCGCAGCAGGTCACCGTGCTCGGCGTCGACGAGCAGGACTCGCCGCACCACGGGGTACTGGCCGCGGACGCGTCCCTGGAGGGGATGCCGGTCGTGGTCGCCGATCTGCACTCCGCGCTGCCGGCGGTCCTGGCCGGGGTGCGCGCGGCGCGGCCGGGTGCCCGGATCGTGTACGTGATGACCGACGGCGGCGCGCTACCGCTCTGGTTCTCCCGCACCGTGGCGACGCTGCGCGCGGCGGAGCTGCTGGCCGGCACCGTGACCGTGGGGCAGGCGTTCGGGGGTGACCTGGAGGCGGTCACGCTGCACACCGGACTGCTGGCCGCCCGGCACGTGCTGCACGCGGACGTGACGATCGTCGCCCAGGGGCCGGGGAACCTCGGGACCGGGACGCCGTGGGGCTTCTCCGGGGTCGCGGCCGGGGAGGCCGTGAACGCCGTCGCCGTGCTCGGCGGGCGCCCGATCGGCGCGCTGCGGATCTCCTCGGGCGACGCGCGCGACCGGCATCGCGGGGTTTCGCACCACTCGCTGACCGCGTACGGCCGGGTCGCGCTGGCCCCGGCCGACCTGGTGGCACCGACCCCCTTGCCGGCCGAGCTGGCCGACCGGGTGACGGCGCAGCTGGCCGCGCTGGCGGAGCTGGCGGAGCGGCACCGGATCGTCCACGTACCCGTCGACGGGCTGGACGAGGCGCTCCGGGCGCTGCCGGTGACGCTCTCCTCGATGGGCCGGGGGCTCGACGCGGACCGCGTCTACTTCGAGGCCGCGGCCGCCGCCGGCCACTACGCCGGCCGGTTGTCCGCCGGCTGAAGCACACGGACCGGCCCGGGCGGATGCCCGGGCCGGTCGCGGTGCGAGGAACTGCTGACCGTCAGTAGGCGGCCGAGGTGAACGCCGAGGCGCTACTGGCGATCGTGGCGCGCGTCGTCCCGGCCTTCAGGTCGTCGACCAGGAACACCTGGTAGCTGCCGCTGCGAAGGTTCGGGGTGACGAGCGAGCAGATCAGCTCGTTGTCGCTGATCACCTGGACGCCGGTGCACTCGGCCACCGGGGCACCGGCGGTGCCCAGCGCCGCGGTCTCGTCGTACGCTCCGAGAGCCAGCAGCACGTGCGTCCGGTTGTCGGCGCCGCGGTAGGAGCCCGCCGAGCCACCGGTCGCGTCGATGGTCTGCACCGAGCCGCCCTTGACCGGCGAGAGCGTGACGCTCGTCGAGCTCGGCACCGTCAGGACGTAGTACTCGGTGTCGGCGTCGATGCTCGTCGTCGTCGTGATCGTGCCGGTGAAGACGACGACGTCACCGACGGCCAGGCCGTGCGCGCCGCTCCAGGACACCACGTTCGTGGTCGTGGTGAACGTCGCCGCACCGAGCTGCACGCGGGTCATGTTGTCCACGTCGTACAAGCCGGTGGTCGTACCCGTCAGGGTGATGTCGACCGCGGTGCCACCGGGCGCGGTGCCCAGCGTGAGCGTGGTGCCGCTCGGCGCGGTCAGCACCCAGTAGGTCGCGTTCGAGACCAGCGGCGTCAGTCCGGTGACCGTACCGAGCCTCACCCGGTCACCCGCGGTGAAGCCGTGCGCTCCCGCGGTGGTGATCACCTCGGTCGACGGGTCGGCGCTGGCGATCGTGGTGACGCTGGCCGGAGCCAGGTTGGCGAAGTCCACCGTGGCGTCCCGGAAGCCCTGGCCGAAGATGTCCAGGATCGGGCTCTCGGTCGGCGTCATCGTCGACGGGGTGATGTCGAGACCGTCGTAGTACGTGTACTGCGTGCCGTACGTGACCGGTCCGCCCTCGGTGGTGAGCACGATGTTCGTGCTGCCGGCCGCGCGCGCCGGAACCGTGCCGGTGACCGTGCCGGCCGCCGCGTTGACGACGGCGTTCTCCAGAGCGGTACCGCCGACGGTGACCCGCGCCGCCGCCGTGATGTTCGTGCCGGTGACGGTCAGCGTGTTGCCGCCCTGCGCCGGGCCGGACGTCGCCGACACGTCGGTGATCGTCGGCGGTGAGTACACCTTGTACGTGCCGGTGGTCAGCACGGTCGCGGCGGAGCCGCCGGTGTCGTAGACGCAGACGTTGTAGGTGGTGCCGGCCGGGACGCTCACCATGTTGGCGCGCCCGCACGATGAGCTTGGTGCCGCTGAGCACGGTCACGTCCGACGGGGTGGCACCGTAGGCCGGGCCCCGGGTGCTCAGCGTCGCGGTCTGGGCGCTACCCGTGGCGGTCGCCGGGGCGCTCACCGTGACGCTGGTCGGGCTGTTCACCGTCGTGATCGTCGTGGCGGCCGGGAGGTTCGGGGTGACGATCGTCGAGCCGACGTCACCGGCGTGGAAGCCCGCGGTCGCCGAGGTCACCGTCGTGCTGCCGCTGGTGGTGGCGAGGTCGGCCACCTTGCGGACACCGATGTTCAGCGTTCCGCCGGTGCCGGATCCGGTCGCGGCGGCCGAGATCGTGACGCTGGTCGAGCTGCCGATCGTGGTGATCGTCGCTCCGTTGGGGATGTTCGTCCCCTGGATCACGCGCCCGACGTCGGCCGCCGTGAAGTTGGCGAGCGCCGAGGTCACCGTCGTGCTGCCGTTGGTCACCGCGTCGGCCACGGTGCGCGGCAGCGACGGAATCGGCCCCGTCGTCGTCGGGCAGGCGGTCAGCGAGAACTGGATGGCGTTGGCCGCGATCACGCCGCCACTGTTCGCGACCCGCAGCGTCCCGCCGGACGTCCGGAAGGTGTTCGCCGTCGGCGAGGTGATGCTGATGACGCCGCCGGCCGGTCCGGTGGACGGCGAGATCGTCGCCACCACCGCCGCCTGGGCGCTGGGAACGCCGACGACTCCGCCGACGAAGGCGCTTCCGGCGACCAGCGCGGCTACTCCCACGCGGGCGGCCCACGGTCGTTTGCTGATTTCCGAACTGAGCATTGAGCCGTTCCTTCGGGTCTGAGCGGGGCGTCGCGCCCCAGGGATTGCGGAAGCTGCAAAGCGGTCGCTGCGCGCACCGGGCACCTCGGGCGGTGGCCCGGCGCGTCAGCGCCGGGTAAGTCCCCGACGCCTCCACGAGGGCGTCCCGGGCGATCGACGACGGGCGAGCGAGCAGTCGCGCGGCGGTGGCCCGTGCTGATCGGGGCGAGCCCCCCGATCGCTCCAGCCCTTCGCGCAAGCCGTGCGCCGGAACGTCGGCACACCGCGGTCGTGGGCATGGGCCTCCTTCATGGCGCCGGCCGGGCCGCGCTCCAGGGAAGTCCGGAGTGCAACGAGCGCGCTGACACGCACCGCAACGGCCGGTGGGGCGTCCGCGACTCGCTCACTCGCGAACGACTGTGACAATAACGTACATAAGACCCATTTAGGAAACTCGTCAATGCCGTGAATCCTGCGCCGAGGCGCGGGGTCGCAGTGGAGTGAACATCGTTCCTTTTTGTTAACGCCCTGGCGAGGAGATCGGACCGCACCGTCGAGTCCGGGCGTGGCGCCCTTTTCATCGCGGTTTGTTCCGGCATTCTGAGCCGGGGTGTCGACTCGTCGCGATCCACCCTCGCCGGAGAGGAGCCCAGATGAAGAGGCACCGCGTCAGGCGACTCGCGCCGCTGACCGGAGCGGCCGCCGCGCTCGTTCTCGTGATGACCGCTTGCGGAGGCGGCGGCGGTACCGAGAAGCCGGACCCCTCGCTGCCTCCGGCCCCGACCGACGAAGTCGCGTCGGCGCCGGTCGTACCGCAGGCCTCGGACAGCACGAGGCCGGTGCTCCCTGTCTCTCCCCCGGCCGTGCGCACCACCGCGCCGCCGCAGCAGGCCACGGACACACCGCTGCTGCCCGCTACTCAGCAGCCACCGCCGGCGCCGGGAAACCTTGCGGCGTGCAAGACCGGGCAGCTCAGCATCCGGGTCATCCGCCAGCTGAACAAGGGCAAGAAAGGCCCGGGGGTCGGGCTCGTCGCGTTCACGAACGTGGGTTCGACGTCGTGTGCGCTCAGCGGCTGGCCGACGGTGGGGCTGACCAGAGGCGGTGCGCCGGTCGGCGTTCCGTCGATCAACGTCAACCAGCCGCGGTCGCCGGTAGCGGTCGCGCTACGGCCGCAGCGGTCGGCGTTCGCGGGGTTGCAGTGGCGCAGCTGTCCGCCGACCGCGACCGGCTGCCGCACCGGTGACGGGTTCCGCGTCGGAGCACCCGGCTCGAACAGCACGACCGCCGAGCTGGCCGGGTTCTCCACAGCGGAGCAGAAGGGCTTTCCGGTCAGCCGGCTCGTGATCGGATCGATGCAGCCCACCACCACCGACATCATCAACTGGTAGCCCATCGACAACAGATGGCTGTTTCGAGGGCCCTCGAAACAGCCATCTGTTGTCGGTGGCCCGCGCCGGCGTGGAGCCACCGGGACTCACCGTCGGCGAGACGAGACCCGGCTACGGCGCGGCCGGCGGCGGGAGCCCGCGCCGCGTCCCGAACACACCGGAGGCCCGCCCCGGCCGGGGCGGGCCTCCGGATGGCCGGACGTCACATGCTCGCGATCAGGCGATCCACTCGCTCGTCGACCGCCCGGAACGGATCCTTGCAGAGCACCGTCCGCTGAGCCTGGTCGTTCAGCTTGAGGTGCACCCAGTCGACGGTGAAGTCGCGCCGCCGCTCCTGCGCCCGCCGGATGAACTCCCCGCGCAGCCGGGCCCGCGTGGTCTGCGGCGGCACCGACTTCGCGGCGAACACGTCCAGGTCACGGGTCACCCGCTCGACCGCGCCGCGCTTCTCCATCACCTGGAAGACGCCGCGACCACGGCGAATGTCGTGATAGGCCAGATCGAGCTGCGCCACCCGCGGGCTGGAGAGCGAGAGCCCGTGCCGCTCGGAGTACCGCTCGATCAGCTTCAGCTTGGTGACCCAGTCGATCTCCCGCTCGACGGAGGCCAGGTCGTCGCCCTCGACCGCCTTGAGCACCCGGCCCCAGAGGTCGATGATGCGGCGCGCGGCCGGGCCGCCACCGTACCGCTCGACGAACTCCGCCGCCTTCGTGTGGTACTCGAGCTGGATGTCGAGCGCGCTGATCTCCTTGCCGTTGGCCAGGCGCACCGTGCGCCGGCCGGTGACGTCGTGGGAGACCTCGCGGATGGCCCGGATCGGGTTCTCCAGCGTCAGGTCCTTCATCGTCACGCCGGCCTCGATCATCCGCAGCACGATGTCGGCGGCGCCGACCTTGAGCAGCGTGGTGACCTCGTTCATGTTCGAGTCGCCGACGATGACGTGCAGGCGGCGGAACCGCTCCGCGTCCGCGTGCGGCTCGTCGCGGGTGTTGATGATCGGGCGCGACCGGGTGGTCGCCGACGACACGCCCTCCCAGATGTGCTCCGCGCGCTGGGACAGGCAGAACACCGCGCCCCGCGGCGTCTGCAGCACCTTGCCCGCGCCGCAGATCAGCTGGCGCGTGACGAGGAACGGGATCAGCACGTCGGCGAGCCGGGCGAACTCCCCGTGCCGGGAGACGAGGTAGTTCTCGTGGCACCCGTAGGAGTTGCCGGCCGAATCGGTGTTGTTCTTGAACAGGTAGATGTCCCCGGCGATGCCCTCGTCGCGCAGCCGCCGCTCGGCGTCGACCAGCAGGCCTTCGAGGATCCGTTCGCCGGCCCGGTCGTGTGTGACCAGGTCGGCGACCGAGTCACACTCCGGGGTGGCGTACTCGGGATGGGAACCCACATCGAGGTAGAGCCGGGCACCGTTCCGCAGGAAGACGTTGCTCGACCG
>Ga0190269_10000879_pt1 | contig 14928 bp, 5 predicted proteins | sample Popmic249IS_FD_133749 | JGI IMG/M metagenome (GOLD analysis project Ga0190269, IMG submission 133749) | Populus adjacent soil microbial communities from riparian zone of Blue River, Arizona, USA - 249 IS | ecosystem: Environmental > Terrestrial > Soil > Riparian zone | place: USA: Arizona...
CAACTACGACCCACAGGTCTTCGCGGAGCCCGAGCGCTGCGACGTCGAGCGCGTGCTGAAGCGCGGCGAGGGTCACGTCACCTTCGGCGCGGGCCCGCACCGCTGCATCGGGGCGTCACTGGCCAACCTGGAGGGTGAGGTGGCGCTGCGGGACCTGTTGCTGCGCACCGACGGGCTCGAGATCATCGTGAACCGCCGGGACATCCGCTACCGCGAGCTCATCCCCGGCGGCGCCCAGCTGGCCACCACGATCCCCGTACGGTTCGCGAGCGCCTGACAAAGCTGTCCCTGCCGGTCCAGAACGGCCCGGGAGCACTGTGCTGGGTTACGTTGTGACTCGGCGGTGGTCCGGTGTCCCGTCGGCGGGACAGCCGGCGAACGGCGGCATGTCCGTACCGTCATCGCTCGATCCTCTCCGGTTCACCGGACATCTCCTCTTCGGTTCTCGATCCGGTCGTCCCCGATGGCCGCCCGTCCCGCAACGGCACGGGCGCGTACCCGGGACGGCAGAGGAAGGAAAGGCTGGCTATGGAATCGTCGTCGCGGGCCCCTCGGCGCACCGCCCAGGACGAGCTGCCGGAACGGCGGTCACTCGAGCGAGAGGTCGCGCAGCTGTGGGGGGAGCTCCTCGACGGCCGCGAGATCGGCCCGCACGACGACTTCTTCGCCTCCGGCGGCAACTCGCTGGTCGGCATCAAGATCATCGAACGGGTGTCCCAGGACTACGGCGTCGATCTGTCCGTGCGCTCGTTCTATCTGGCGCAGACCCCGGCCCGGGTCGCCGAGCTGATCGAGCAGGGCCGGGCGCGCCGGTGAGGCTGACGCCCGGCGCCACCTGCGACGTCGACCTCGACCGGGCCGACCTGTTCGACCTCGACCTGTACACCGCGGGCGATCCCCACTCCATCTGGGACGTGATGCGGGCCAAGGCGCCGCTGCACCACCAGGTCCTGCCCGACGGCCGGGAGTTCTGGTCGGTGACCCGCTACGACGACGTCTGCCGCGTGCTCGGCGACTACCGGACGTTCACCTCCGAGCGCGGCACGGTGGTCACCCACCTGGGCGAGGACGACGTCGCGGCGGGCAAGCTCATCACCTCGACCGACCCGCCGCGGCACACCCAGGTCCGCCGCGCGATCGCGGGCCGGCTCACCGCGCGGGCCGTGGCGTCCTGGCAGGAGCCGATCCGGCGGGCGGTGGCACGGTTCCTCGAACCGGCGCTCGACGGCGACGCGTGGGACCTGGCCGAGCACGCGCTGCGCCTGCCGATGATCGTGGCGGGTCCCCTGCTGGGCGTGCCGGAGCGGGACTGGGACGAGCTCGTACAGCTCACCGCGATGGTGACGGCGCCCTCGGATCCGCACTTCCAGCACGGCAGCCGGGCCGCGACGCTGGCGATCTCCCACCACGAGCTCGTCACGTACGTGACGGACTGGGTACGGCGGCGGCGAGCGGCCGGGGATCGCGACGACAGCCTGCTCGGCCACCTCATGGGCGTACGGGTGGGAGAGGAGCCGCTGACCGACGAGGAGATCGCCCTCGACGGCTACAGCCTCCTGCTCGGCGCCAACGTGACGACGCCGCACACCGTGTCGGGCACCGTGCTCGCGCTCATCGAACGGCCCGACCAGATGGCCAAGGCACAGGCCGACCCCGCGCTGATGCCCTCCCTGGTCGAGGAGGGACTGCGCTGGACGTCCGCGGCGTGCAACTTCATGCGGTACGCCGTGACCGACGCCTCGATCGGTGGCGGCACCGTCCCGGCCGGCGGCGCGGTCGTCGCCTGGATCGGCTCGGCCAACCGGGACGAGACACAGTTCCCGGACCCGCACCGGTTCGACGTCACCCGGCACGACAACCGCCACGTCGCCTTCGGATTCGGGCCGCACTACTGCATCGGGGGACCGCTGGCCCGGCAGACCCTGCGCATCTTCTTCGAGGAGCTGCTCCAGCGGTTCGGATCGATCGAGCTCGCCGGCGAGCCGCAGCACCTGCGGTCGAACTTCATCGCCGGGCTGACCCACCTTCCCATCGCCGCCCGGAGACGACTGACGCCATGACCCCTGCCCCCGCCGCGTCACCGTGGTTCCTCCGGCCACCGTCCACCGACGCGTACGCCCGCATCTTCTGCTTCCCCTACTCCGGCGCCGGAGCCTCGGCGTTCAGCGCCTGGCCGGCCGCGATCGGCCCGGCCGAGGTCTGCCCGCTGCAGTTCCCGGGCCGGGAGAACAGGCTCGCCGAGCCGCACTACGGCTCCGTGGAGAACCTCGTTGCCGCTGTCGCCGAGGCCCTCGCGCCGCGGCTCGACCAGCCGTACGCGTTGTTCGGTCACTGCGCGGGCGCGCTGCTGGCGTACGAGACCGCCGTCCGGCTCACCGAGCGGGGCGCGCCGCAGCCCGGCCGTCTCGTCGTGTCGGGGCAGCCGCCGCCGCACGACGCGGCACGCGACCGGATGTTCACCATGACCGAGCCGGAGCTGCGCGCGGAGGTGACGGCGGTCGTGCGCCGCCGGGGGATCGAGCCCCGGCCGGACATGGTCGACATGGGCCTGGCCGTGCTGCTCCGCGATCTCGCCGCCGCGCGGGAGTACCAGCGCGCGGAACCGGTCGTCCTGAAGTGCCCCATCCTCGTGCTGCGCTGGCGCGACGACGCGGACGTGACCCTCGACGAGCTCCAGGGCTGGCGCCGGTACTCCGACGAGGTCGGCTTCGAGGTCGTCGACGGTGGCCGGCACGACTTCGCCGACCCGCCCGGCCCGTGGGGGACGGCGCTGACCCCCGCGCAGTGACCACCGATCAGTTCGCAGCAGCCGTACGCCGAGGACCAGGGAAGGAGCCCGCATGGGCGATGCAGCCGCCGATGTCGCCGTCATCGGGATCTCGTGCCGTCTGCCCGGCGTGCCCACCGTCAACGATTTCTGGCGCCTGCTGGCCGACGGCAGGTCGACCGTCGGACGCTTTCCCGCTCATCGGGCGGCCGCCGCGGCCGGCGCCGCGGATCCGGACGGCGCCACCGTCACCGCCGGCTCGTTCTTCGACTCCGTCGACGGTTTCGACGCGGCGTTCTTCGGCACGGGCGCTGCCGAGGCGGCGGCCATGGACCCGGTGCAGCGGCTGGGCCTGGAGCTGGCGTGGGAGGCGGTCGAGGACGCCCGGATGCCGGCGGCCACGCTCGCCGGCCGGGAGATCGACGTCGTCGTCGGCGCGGCGTCCTCCGGGTACGACATCCTGCGCCGGTTGTCCGGCAGCGACCGGGACGACCACTACGCCGCGCTCGGTTCCAGCGGAGCCCTGATCGCGAACCGGGTCTCCGCTCTGTTCGACGTCCGGGGCATGAGCTTCTGCGCGGACTCGGGCCAGTCGTCCTCCCTCGTGGCGCTGACGCTGGCGTGTGACCGGATCCGCAGCGGCGCGACCGGCATGGCGATCGCGGGCGGGGTGAGCCTGATCGCCGATCCGCAGGCCGGTCTCGCGCTGGCCAACCTCGGCGCCCTGTCACCCGACGGCCGGTGCTTCACCTTCGACGACCGGGCCAGCGGCTTCGTCCGGGGCGAGGGCGGCGGGTTCGCCGTGCTGAAGCGGCTCGATCTCGCGCTCGCCGACGGCGACCACGTCTACGCGGTGGTCCGGGGCTGGAGCACCGGCAACGGCGGCGCGTCCTCGCGGATGCCGGATCCCAGCCCGGGCGCGCAGGCGGCGACGGTGCTGGCCGCCCTGCGGCGTGCGGACGTCCCGTTCGACACCGTCGACTACGTCGAGGCGCACGGCACCGGCACCCGGCTGGGCGATCCCGCCGAGCTGACCGGCCTGCGCGAGGTGTTCCGGCGTACCGGCCGGAGCCGCCGCCTCGTGATCGGGTCGGTGAAGACGAACATCGGGCACCTGGAGCCGGCGGCGGGGATCGCCGGGTTCCTGAAGGCGGTGCTCTGCCTCGACCGCGCTCAGCTGGTGGCCAGCCTCAACTTCCGGGCGCCGAACCCCGCCGTGCCGGACTTCGCCCGGGACTTCGACGTACCCGTGGCCGGCCGGCCGTGGCCCGCGGCGCCGGACCGCCCGCGGCGGGCCGGAGTGTCAGCGTTCGGGATGGGCGGCACCAACGCGCACGTCATCCTCGAGGAGGCGCCCCGGAGGCGGCCGGCGCAGCGCGCCGAGCCGGCGGAAGCCGTTCCCGGAATGCTGCCGTGGGCGCTGTCGGCGCGGTCGGAGCCCGCGCTGCGGGAGCAGGCGGCGCGCCTGCGGGATCTCGTGGCCGCGGACGCCTCGCTGACCACAGCCGACGTGGGCTACTCGCTGGTGTCGACGCGATCGTTGTTCGAACACCGCGCGGTGGTGCTGAGCGGTACGCGCGACGAGGCGCTGGCCGCGCTGGACGCGGTGGCGACGGGCCGGAACTCGCCCCGGGCGATCCGCGGCGTGGCCGGCGGGCCGGCGGCCCCGGTCGTCTTCGTGTTCCCCGGCCAGGGCTCGCAGTGGGCCGGCATGGGCCGCCAGTTGTACGAGGAGTCGGCCGCCTTCGCCCGCTCGATCGACGAATGCGCGGAAGCCCTCGCGCCCTGGGTGGACTGGTCGCTGGTGGACGTGCTCACCGGCGCCCCGCACGCCGCCTCGCTCGACCGGTCGGACGTGGTGCAGCCGGCGCTGTTCGCGATGCAGGTGTCGCTGGCGCGGATGTGGCGGTCCTTCGGCGTGGCGCCGGACGCCGTGGTGGGCACCTCGCAGGGCGAGATGGCCGCGGCCTGTGTGTCGGGCGCGCTGAGCCTGAGCGACGCGGCCCGGATCGTCGCGCTGCGCGGCCGGGCCCTGCGCGACCTGGACGACGCGGGCAGCGGCATGCTCGCGGTCTCCGCGCCCGGGCACTGGGTCCGGGGCCGGCTGGAGCGGTGTGCGGGGCGGCTCTGCGTCGCGGCGGTCAACGGCCCGGTCTCCACGGTGATCGCGGGGGACGACGAGGCGCTGCGCCAGTTCGCCACGTCGGCGGCCGGTGAGGGCGTCCGGGCCCGACGGGTCACCATCAACTACGCGTCGCACTCGCCCCAGGTCGAATCCCTCCGCGATCGGCTGCTCACCGAGCTCGCGGGCACGACGCCCGCGCCGAGCACGGTGCCGATGCACTCCACTGTCACCGGAGCCGTCGTCGAGCCGCAGGCGCTGGACAGCTCGTACTGGTACGACAACCTGCGATCGGTGGTGCGCTTCGGCGAGGTGACCGAGCGCCTCCTGGGCGAGCGTGGCGCCGTCTTCGTGGAAGTCAGCCCGCATCCCATGCTCCAGCTGGCGATCGAGGAGTCCGCCGACGCCCTGACGGTCCCGGCGCTGGTCACCGGCACGCTGCGCAGGAACGACGGCGGTACGGGCAGGTTCCTGACGTCGCTGGCTCAGCTGCACGTGCGGGGCGTCCCGGTGGCCTGGGAAGCGGTGTTCGCGGCACACCGGCCGCGGCGGATCGGGCTGCCGACGTACGCGTTCCAGCGGCAGCGGTACTGGCTGAGCGCGCCGCAGGACACCGGCAGCCCCGCCGGGGCGGCGACCGTCCCGGTGAGCCGGTTGCCGGAGCCCGCGGTCATCGAGCTCGTCTGCGCCGAGGCCGGGGCGGTGCTGAGCGAGCACGGCGCCGAGGCCGACGTCACCGCACGGTCGGCGGACACCTTCCGAGACCTGGGATTCGACTCGTCGATGGTGGTACGGCTGCGGAACCGGCTCACCGCGGCCGTCGGCGTGCGGCTGCCGGCGACCGTCGCGTTCTCGTACCCCACGCCGCAGGCTCTCGGGCGCCACCTCGCCGCGCTCCTCGCGCCGCAGGAGCCCACGGCCCCCGGCACGGAAGACACGGGAGGCGCGGAAGGCGCGGAGGACCGCAGCGATCACGAGCTGTACGAACTGATCGACCGCGGTTACGCGTAGCGCCACCTGGTCGTCCAAGCAACCGTTCGGGGAGGTTCCGGTGAAGGACGTCGAGAAGCTGCGGTCCTATCTGCGGCGCGCCGTCAGCGATGCGCAGTCGCTGCGCCGGCGGGTGGAGGAGCTGGAGGAGGGCGCCCGCGAGCCGGTCGCGATCGTGGGGGTGGGGTGCCGGTTCCCGGGCGGGGTGACATCGCCCGAGGAGCTGTGGGACGTCGTGTCCGGCGAGGTGGACGCGATCGGCGACTTCCCCGACGACCGCGGGTGGGACCTGGAGGCGCTGTACGACCCCGATCCGGAGGCGCAGGGCAGGACCTACACGCGCTCGGGCGGCTTCCTGTCCGGGCTGGCCGACTTCGACGCCGGCTTCTTCGGCATCAGCCCGCGCGAGGCGCTGGCGATGGATCCCCAGCAGCGGCTGATGCTGGAGACGTCGTGGGAGGCGCTGGAGCGGGCCGGGATCGACCCGGCCGGGCTGCGCGGCTCGCAGACCGGCGTGTTCACCGGCATCTACGGCGCCGACTACGGCCCGCGGATGGGCGGCGGCGCGGCCGGTGAGGTGGAGGGCTTCGGGATCACCGGGACCTACACCAGCGTGGCCTCCGGCCGGGTGGCGTACGCGCTGGGCCTGGAGGGTCCCGCGGTCTCGGTGGACACCGCCTGCTCGTCGTCGCTCGTCGCCGTGCACCAGGCCGTCCGATCGCTGCGCAGCGGGGAGTGCTCGCTGGCGCTGGCCGGCGGGGTGTCCGTGCTGGCGACCCCGGGATTGTTCGTGGAGCTGGCCCGTCAGCGCGGGTTGTCGCCCGACGGACGGTGCAAGGCGTTCGCGGCCGCGGCCGACGGCACCGGCTGGGGCGAGGGCGCGGGCGTTCTGGTGCTGGAGCGGTTGACCGACGCCGTCCGCCGTCGGCGCCGGATCTGGGGCGTGATCCGCGGTTCGGCGGTCAACCAGGACGGGGCGTCCAACGGGCTGACCGCGCCGAACGAGCTGGCGCAGCGGCGGGTGATCCGGGCGGCGCTGGCCGATGCCGGGCTGGCGCCGGGCGACGTGGACGCGGTGGAGGCGCACGGAACCGGCACGAGGCTGGGCGACCCCATCGAGGCCGGGGCGCTGCTGGCCACCTACGGGCAGGACCGGGACCCGGCCGGTCCGTTGTGGCTGGGGTCGCTGAAGTCGAACATCGGTCACACCCAGGCCGCCGCGGGCGTCGGCGGCATGATCAAGCTGCTCATGGCGATGCGGCACGGCGTCCTGCCCCGGACTCTGCACGTCGACCGCCCGACGCCGCAGGCCGATTGGTCGGCGGGAGCCGTACGGCTGCTGACCGAGGCCCGGCCCTGGGCCCGCGGACCGGAGCGGCCCCGGCGCGCCGGGGTGTCGTCGTTCGGCATCAGCGGCACGAACGCGCACCTCATCCTGGAACAGGCTCCCGAAGGGGCCGATGCCGATCCTGCCCCGGCCGAGGTCTTGCCGGCCGTGCCGTGGGTGCTGTCGGGACGATCGCCGGAGGCGCTGCGGGAGCAGGCACGGCGGCTGCGCGAGCTGGTGTCGGCGAATCCCGGCCTGCCGCTCGCCGAGGTGGGGTCCTCGCTGCTGACCACCCGGTCGCTGTTCGAGCACCGCCGGGTGGTGATCGGTACGGACCGCGACGAGCTGCTCGCCCGCCTGGCCGCCGCCGAGGACGGCACGACCCGGACCGCCGGGGTGGTCTCCGGGCTCGCCACGCCGGTGGCCCGCACGGTGTTCGTGTTCCCGGGTCTCGGGTCGCAGTGGGCGGGGATGGGCCGCGAGCTCTACGAGTCGAACCCCGTCTTCGCCGAACAGCTGGACGCGTGCGCGGAAGCGCTGGCACCGTGGATCTCCTGGTCCCTGGTCGACACCGTCTGCGGGGGCCCGCAAGCCGCGGACCCGAGCCGGATCGACGTCGTCCAGCCCGTGCTCTTCGCGATGATGGTCTCCCTGGCCCGGGTCTGGCGGTCGCTCGGGGTGACACCGGACGCGGTCATCGGCCATTCCCAGGGCGAGATCGCCGCTGCCTGCGTCGCCGGGGCCCTGACCCTGCCGGACGCGGCCCGGATCGTGGCCGTACGGTCGCGGCTGCTCGCGGAGTCCACGAGCGACGGCGGTCTGGCCGGCATCGTGGCGACCGAGGACCGGGTGCGCGGCCTGCTGGCGGAGCTGGGCTCGCGGGCTGTGGTCGCCGGGGCGAACGGGCCGTACTCGACGACGGTCTCGGGGGACGCCGCGGCGGTCGGTGAGCTGGTGGCGCTCTGCGACGCCCGGGGACTGCGCGCGCGGGCGATCCCGGCGGGCGTACCCGCGCACTCGCCGCTCATGGACCGGTTCGAGGAGCCGCTCCTAGCCGCGCTGGCCGGCATCGCCCCGCAGCCCACGCCGGTGGTCTTCCACTCGACCGTGACGGCGGGACCCGTCGGCGGGGACGAGCTGGGCGGTGACTACTGGTTCCGCAACCTGCGGGAGCCGGTGCGCTTCGCGGCCACCGTCGAAGGCCTGCTGGGCCGGGGGCACGTGATGTTCGTCGAGGTCAGTCCGCACCCGCTGCTCACCATCAACATGCAGGAGATCCTCGGCGACAGGTCCGGAACGGTGGTGGGTTCCCTGCGCCGCGGCAACGGTGGACCGGCGCAGCTGTACCGCTCGGTGGCCGAAGCCTTCGTGGCGGGCGTCCCGGTCTCCTGGGAGGCGGCGTTCCCGGGCTGGGCCGGACGGTGGACCGAGCTGCCCACGTACCCGTTCCAGCGGCAACGGTACTGGCTGGCCACCCCCGCCGAGTCGGCCGCCGGCAGCACGCCGGGACATCCGCTGCTCGACGCGGTGCTCGAGCTGCCCGGCGACGGCGGGCGCGGCGGCGTGGTCGGCAGCGGCCGGCTGTCGCCGCGGCGGCACCCGTGGCTCGCCGGTCACGTGGTCCACGGCGTCCATCTGGCCCCGGCGGCGGTGCTGATCGAACTGGCGGCGTGGGCGGCCCGGCGGGTGGGGTGCGACATCGTCGAGGAGCTCACGCTGGAGACGCCCCTGGTGCTGTCCCGGCCGGCCGGCCGGGAGATCCGCGTCGTCGCCGACGGCAGGGGAGAGATCGCAGTGCATTCCCGAGGCGCGGACGAGTCCGGGTGGACCCGGCACGCCGTCGGAGTGACCGGGCCGGCAACCGCGGCTCCGGATGCGGTGGATCCGGCCGGCGTGGCCGGGGACGACTACGCGGAGGTGGAGCTGCCCGAGGCCGCCGCCCTGGAAGCGGATGGTTTCCTGCTGCATCCCGCCCTGCTGCACGCCGCCCTGCTGCCCGCCGTCCAGGGGCCGGGCGAACGGCTGCCGTTCCGGTGCTCCCGGATCCACCTGCACGCCGCGGGCGCCACCGCGCTGCGGGTACGGGTCACGCCCACCGGGGAGGACTCGATGGCCGTGTCCTTCGTGGACCACGACGGGGCTCCGGCCGGGCGCATCGAGACGCTCACCCTGCGGCCCGCGGACTCCGCCGAGCTGAGCGGGCTCGGCTTCGATCCGGCGGGCTCGCTGTTCCGGGTGGACTGGGTCGCGCGCCCGGTCCCGCCCGGCACGACCGGCGGCCGGTACGCGGTGGTGGGCGCGCCCCCCGAGGTAGCCGCCGTCCTCGGGCGCGGCGCGGAGCTCCACCCCGGGCTCCGGGAGCTCGCCGCCTCCGGCCCGGCGGTCGCCCCCGTCGTCGTCGCCTGGGCCGGCCGGGCGGACGCCGGCGACGACCCGCCGGCCGCCGTCGAGCACGACCTGCACCAGGTGCTGCGATGGACCCGGGAATGGCTCTCCGACGACCGGTTCTCCGGCTCCCGCCTGGTGGTCGTCACCCGGCAGGGTGGACGCCAGGGCGCGACCGCCCGCACCGGTCCCGCGGCCGCCGCGATCTGGGGGCTGCTGCGCACCGTGCAGACCGAGAACCCGGACCGGTTCGTGCTGGTGGACACCGACGACCAGGTCGCCTCGTGGGCCTGCGTCCCGGCGGCGGCCCGGACCGGCGAGCCGCAGCTGAGGATCCGGGCGGGCGCCGTGAGCGTGCCGCGTCTGGCTCCGCTGCCCGGCACCTCCGCGGGCCGGGCGGTGCTGAAACCGGGGACGGTGCTGATCACCGGCGGCACCAGCGGGCTGGGCGCCCTGCTGGCCCGGCACCTCGTCGGGCAGTACGAGGTGCGCCGGCTTCTGCTGACCAGCAGGCGCGGACCCCTCGCCCCGGAGGCGGACGCGCTGCGCGAGGAGCTGACCGCGGCCGGGGCGCACGTGGACATCGTGGCGTGCGACGTCTCCGACCGCGCGTCGGTCGCCGGGCTGCTCGCCGCGATACCGGACGACCACCCGCTGACGGCGGTGATCCACTGTGCGGCCGCCCGGGACGACGGGATCGCCGGGACGCTGACCACCGGCCGCCTCGACGCGGTGCTGGCCCCGAAGGCCCGCGGCGCCTGGTACCTGCACGAGCTGACCGAGCACCTCGATCTCTCCGCGTTCGTGCTGTTCTCCTCGATCGCCAGTGTGCTCGGCACGGCCGGGCAGGCCGGGTACGCGGCGGCGAACGCCTTCCTCAACGGGCTGGCGGAGGCCCGCCGGACCGCGGGGCTGACCGCCAACGCGTTGTGCTGGGGCTACTGGGCACAACGCAGCGAACTGGGCGCCGGCATCGGCGAGACCGACATCTCCCGCCTGCGCCGGCAGGGCATCCAGCCGATGGCGTCGCACGAGGGGCTCGCCCTGTTCGACTCGGCGCTGTCCCGCGACGAGCCCGTGCAGGTGCCCGCCCGGCTCGACCTGGCCGCGGTGGCCGCTCAACCCGCCGGGCAGGCGGGCTCGCCGCTGCTGCGCGGGCTCACCGAGCCGGCGGCCGGGCCCGGTGGTCCCGCCCGCCGGGCCTCCGCCGCCGACGGACTCGCGCGGCGGGTCCGGTCGCTGCCGCCGGCCGACGCGCGGACCGTGTTGCTCGACGCGGTCCGGGCCGAGGCGGCGACCGTCCTCGGCCACGCCGGCACCGGCCGGGTCGGCCCGGCCGTCGCGTTCAAGGACCTCGGCATCGACTCGCTCATGGCCCTGGAGCTGCGGAACCGGCTGGCCGCGGCGACCGGCCTGCAGCTGGCCGCCACGCTGGCCTTCGACCATCCGAACCCGGACGCCCTCGCCGGCTTCCTGTCCGAGAGCTTCGGCCTCGGCGGCGACCCGCCGACCCCGGCCGGCGTGCTGGCCGGGGAGATCGAGGACCTGGGCGCCCGGCTGCGCGGCGCGCTGCCCGACCTCACCGACGAGGACCGCGCCACCGTCGCCGCGCTGCTGGGTGAGCTGCAGAGCCAGGTGCGCGCGACCGAGAGCGGCGGCCCGCCGGACGGGCTCGCCGATCGGATCGGATCGGCGTCGGCCGGCGAACTGCTCACGCTGCTGGACCGAGAGCTGGGCCTGGGGGAGCGATGACGAACGACAACGCCGAGGTGCTCGAGTACCTCAAACGAACCTCGATCGAACTGGTCGAGACCCGCAAGCGGCTCCAGGAGCTGACCGACGCGGCGGCCGAGCCCATCGCCGTCGTGGGCGCCGGCTGCCGGTTCCCCGGCGGGGTGACGACCCCGGAGGAGCTGTGGGAGCTGGTCCGGGCCGGCCGGGACGCGGTGTCGGGCTTCCCCGAGGACCGCAACTGGGACCTGACCGCCCTGTACGACCCGGACCCCGAGCGGCCGGGCACCTGCTACACCCGCTCCGGTGGGTTCCTGTACGACGCGGGCGACTTCGACGCCGGCTTCTTCGGCATCAGCCCGCGCGAGGCGCTGGCCGCCGACCCGCAGCACCGGCTGCTCCTCGAGACCTCGTGGGAGTCGCTGGAACGGGCCGGCATCGACCCGCACACCCTGCGCGGCAGCGACACCGGCGTCTTCGCCGGCCTCGCCTACTTCGGGTACGGCAACCACCTGTTCACCCCCGAGTCGATCGCGGGGTACGGGCAGACCGGCTCCCTGCTGAGCGTGGCGTCGGGGCGGGTGGCGTACGCGCTGGGCCTGTCCGGCCCGGCGGTGTCCACCGACACCGCGTGCTCGTCGTCGCTGGTGGCCGTGCACCAGGCGGTGCAGTCGCTGCGGCAGGGCGAGTGCACGCTGGCCCTGGCCGGCGGCGCCACCGTCATGGCGACGACACAGGTGCTGCGCGAGATGTCGCGGCTGCGCGGGCTGGCGGTGGACGGCCGGTGCAAGGCGTTCGCCGACGCGGCCGACGGCACCGGGTTCGCCGAGGGCGCCGGGATCCTGGTGCTGGAGCGGTTGTCGGACGCGCGCCGCCACGGGCGCCGGATCTGGGCGGTGATCAGGGGATCCGCCATCAACCAGGACGGCGCCTCCAACGGGCTGACCGCGCCCAACGGGCCGGCGCAGCAGCGGGTCGTCCGGGCCGCCCTGGCGAACGCCCGGCTGACGCCGCAGGAAGTCGACGTGGTGGAGGGCCACGGGACCGGCACGACGCTGGGCGATCCCATCGAGGCGCAGGCGTTGCTGGCCACGTACGGGCAGGACCGGGACCCGGGCCGCCCGCTGCGGCTGGGATCGCTGAAGTCGAACCTCGGCCACACGCAGGCGGCAGCCGGCGTCGGCGGGGTCCTCAAAATGATCATGGCGATGCGGCACGGCACGATGCCCCGGACCCTGCACGTCGACCGCCCGACGACCCGGGTGGACTGGTCCACCGGGGCGGTGGAGCTGCTCACCGAGGCGGTGACGTGGCCACGCACCCCGGGACGGCCGCGGCGGGCGGGTGTCTCCGCCTTCGGCGTCAGCGGCACCAACGCCCACCTGATCCTGGAGGAGGCGCCCGAGCCGGACGCCGAGCCGGACGCCGCTCAGGTCCCGGGCGACGCCGGCGGATGGGTGCCGTGGGTGGTGTCCGCCCGGTCGGCGGTGGCGCTGCAAGCGCAGGCGGAGAAGCTGCGCTCCTTCGCCGCCTCCCCGGAGTCCCCTCCGGACGCTGCCGACATCGGGTGGTCGCTGGTGGCGAGCCGCTCGCACTTCGAGCACCGGGCGGTGGTGCTCGGGCGCGACCGCGACGAGCTGCTGAGCGGGCTGGCGGCGGTACGTGACGGCGCCGAGTCCGCCAGCGTGTTCCGCGGCGTCGCCGGCGACCTCGGGAGCACGGTCCTCATGTTCCCGGGCCAGGGTCCGCAATGGGCCGGCGCGGCGCGGCAGTGGTACGACGCCTTCCCGGTCTTCGCCCGCAGCCTCGACGAGGTGTGCGAACGCTTCGACGCGCACCTGCCCTTCGCGCTCAAACCCCTGCTCCTCGCCGACGCGCCCGCGGACGGCCTCATCCACCGCACCGACGTCGCGCAGCCGGCCCTGTTCGCGTTGCAGGTAAGCCTGTTCCGGCTCATCACCGCGCACTGCGGCCGGCCGGCGTACCTCATCGGGCACTCGGTCGGCGAGATCGCCGCCGCGCACGTGTCCGGCGCCCTGGGACTGGACGCCGCGACGCGGCTCGTGGCCACCCGCGGACGGGTGATGCAGGGGGTCACCGAGGAGGGCGCCATGCTGGCCGTGCGTGCCTCGGAGGACGCGGTACGCCCGCTGCTGGAGGCGTACGACCGGATCGGCATCGCCGCGGTGAACGGCCCCGACTCGGTGGTGGTCTCGGGCGCCCGGGAGGATGTCCTCGCGCTCCGGGGCCGGCTGGTCGGCGCGGGCACGTCGGCGAAGCTGCTCGACGTCGGCCACGCGTTCCACTCACCGCTCATGGACCCGATCCTCGGCACCTTCGCGGAGGCGATCGGCGAGCTCTCCGGGGACGGCCTGCAGATTCCCGTCGTGTCGGCCCGGTCCGGCCGGGAGGCCACGGCCGAGGAGCTCACGTCCGTCCGGCACTGGGTCGATCACGTACGCGAACCGGTCCGGTTCTGGACCGCGGTGGCACACGCGCGGGCAGCCGGCGGCGGGGTCTTCCTCGAGGCGGGGCCGGGCTCGGCGCTCACCAGCATCGTCAAGGAAGCCTTCGCCGGCCTGGGCGCCGACGACACGGTGGTCCTGTCCGCGTCGCGCGGTCGTGACGCGGCGCAGGCGCTGGCCGGCGCCCTCGCCCAGCTGCACGTCCGGGGCGCGGCGGTGGACTGGGGAGCCTTCCCGGGCCGCCGCCGCCAGGTGGAGCTCCCCACGTACGCGTTCCAGCGGCAGCGCTACTGGCTGGACTTCCAGACCCGGGCGGGCGCGGCCGACGTGGCCTCCGCCGGCCTCGCGGCAGCCGGGCATCCGCTGGTCGGCGCGGTGGTGGACCATCCCGGCACCGGGGAGGTCGTCCTCAGCGGCTCGTGGTCGCTGCGGACCCACGAGTGGCTGGCCGGCCACGCGGTGTTCGGCGCGGTCGTCGTGCCGGCGACGGTCTATCTCGATCTGGCGCTGTGGGCGGGCGGTCTCACCGGGTGCCCGGCGATCGAGGAGCTCACCCTGCAGGTGCCGCTGGTCCTGCCCGACTCGGGCGCCGTGCAGGTGCGGGTGGTCGCCGGCGCGGCGGACGAGAGGGGACACCGCTCCCTCGACGTGTACTCGCGTCCCGGCGGCGACGACCCGGTGATCGGCGGCTGGACCCGGCACGCGACGGGAAGCCTGGCCCCGTCCACCACGCCGGCGGACGGGTGGACCGACGACGCGTACGCCCTCGCGGTGTGGCCGCCGCCCGGCGCGGAGCAGCTCGACCTCGGCGACCTGTACGACACGTTCGCGGACGCCGGGTTCGACTACGGCCCCGCCTTCCGCGGGCTGCGGGAGGTGTGGCGCAGCGGGCCCGACCTGCTCGCGACGGCCACCCTGCCCGAGGCCGGCGAGGCCGGCGAGGGCTTCGCGCTGCACCCGGCCCTGATCGACGCCGTGCTGCACGCGGTGGTGGCCGGCGGCCTCATCGAGGTGGCCGCCGGCCGGGCCTGGATGCCGTTCTCGTGGTCCACCGTGGACCAGGCGGGGACGTGCGGCTCCGAGGTCCGGGTGCGGATCTCGCCGGCCGGCCCGGGGGTGGTCGCGGTGACGATCGCCGACG
>Ga0190269_10000880_pt1 | contig 14926 bp, 17 predicted proteins | sample Popmic249IS_FD_133749 | JGI IMG/M metagenome (GOLD analysis project Ga0190269, IMG submission 133749) | Populus adjacent soil microbial communities from riparian zone of Blue River, Arizona, USA - 249 IS | ecosystem: Environmental > Terrestrial > Soil > Riparian zone | place: USA: Arizona...
CCTCGACGGGCTGACGCAGTACGGCGCCGACCTGGCCCGCCGGAAGATCCCCGAGCGGCCGTTCGTGCTCTCCGGCCAGATGGCGGTGGCCGATCCGTCGCGGGCGCCGGGCAACGGCGAGTCGCTCTGGGCGTACACGCACGTGCCGCACGGCCTGCAGTGGAAGCCGGGGGACACCGAGCGGCACGCGGACAAGATCCAGGCGCTGTTCGAGAAGCACGCGCCGGGGTTCGCCGACCGCATCGTCGCCCGCCGGGTGCTGAGCACCAGCGACGTCACGCACGGGAACCCGTCGCTGCCCGAAGGCGTCGCCAACCTCGGTACGGCGGCGATCCACCAGCAGCTCTTCTTCCGGCCGGTGCCGGGGCTCGGCCGGCCGGACACCCCGATCGACCGCCTCTACCTGGCCAGTGCGTCGGCGCACCCGGGCGGCGGTGTGCACGGCGGTCCGGGCAGCAACGCCGCGCGGGCCGCGCTGCTGCGGGACGGCGTCGCCGGCTCCGCGTACGCGTCCGTGATCCGGGCGGCCAACCGGGCGGTCTACCGCTGAGCGCCGGGGCCTGAGTACCGGGGCGGGCCGTTCGACCGGCCCGCCCTCGCTCAGACGCCGCGCGGCCGGCCCGGTGGGTACCGCTCAGACGCCGCGAGGCCGGCCCGGTGCGTACCGGTCGTCCCGGACCGCCCTGGCGGAGAGCCGGTGGAGCGACTCCTTGTTGCGGGCCTTGAGCAGCGGGGCGATCAGCGGCTCGGGAAGGAACTTGCCCGGCCCGTCGACGAACTCCTCGGACATCGACGCGACCGTGCCGTCGCCGTGCGGCTCCAACTCGACCTTGACGATGCCCGCGAACAGCGGCCACACCTTGACCTTGAGCACGAGCTTGCGGTTCAGCTCCATCTCCAGGACCTCGGAGACGTCCTTCACCATCGCCGGCCACCCACCCACGCTGTGGTGGATCCGCGTCCCGACGGCGGGGAACCCGGCGTCGACGTCCCGGATGTGGCTCGCACCCACCACCCAGCTGGCGTACGCCCAGCCGTCGGAGAGCACGGCGAAGATTCGTTCGGGAGTGGCGGGAATCGTCAGGCGCACGGTCTTCATGCCGCGGGATTACCCGGAGCCATCGCACTCATACCGGCAGGAGCACCGCGAACCCGTGGCCGGGAACCTCTGCACCCCGGTCGGTGAGACCGGCGGTCCCGGCGCCGAGCCGGTACGCCCCGCCGACGTGCAGGGGCCCGTCGCCGACGTTCAGCGCGACCAGCAGGTGCTGCCCGTCCGGCCCGCTCACCCGGTAGGTCAGCGTGGTGTTCGCCACGCTCTCGGTCACCACGACGCCGTGGGTGAGCCACGGCTGGCGTCGGCGCAGCCCGAACAGCTCCTGGTGCAGCCGGTACACCGGCCATCCGAACGGGGCCAGCTCGGCCGGGCTCGCCGGGAACGGCGGCCGGACCGCGTCGTCGCCGCCGGCCCGGTTCTCCTTGCGGCCGCGGAACGCCTGCTCGTCACCGTAGTAGACGCTCGGGACGCCCGGCAGGGTCGCCAGCAGCGCGATCGCGTGCCCGATGTGCCGTTCGTCGCCGATCTGGTCGGCCAGGCGTGTGACGTCGTGGTTGCCGACGAACGTCAGGGGCGCGAACGCGGCCGCGAACTCGGCGTGCCGATCGAGCGCCCATGCCAGCTCGAAGAAGTTGCGGTCGGACAGTGAGCTCCAGATCGCTTTCCAGAGCTCGTACTGGGTGACCGAGTCCAGCCCCCCGGCGTCGACGTAGCCGGTGTAGTCGCCGTGGATCATCTCGCCCACGAACCAGGCGTCCGGGAACTCCGCCCGCACCCGGCCCACCGTCCGCCGCCAGAACTCGGGCGGCACCGCGTAGGCGGCGTCCAGACGCCATCCGTCCGCGCCGGCCTCCAGCCAGTGTCGGAGCACACCGGTGACGTAGTCGGCCACCGCGGGCTCGTCGTGCGCGAGCGCCACGAGCTGATCGTGGCCCTCGAACACGTCGTACCGGGTGCCGTTCCGGCGGAACCACGACGCGTACGCCGAGTTCCGCCCGTGCGCCAGCACGTCCAGGAAGTACGGGTGCTCGCGCCCGACGTGGTTGAAGACGCCGTCGAGCAGCACCCGGACGCCCCGGGCGTGGCACGCGTCGATCAGGGCCCGCAGGTCTTTCTCGTCGCCGAGCCGCGGGTCGACCGCGAGGTGGTCGACGGTGTCGTACCCGTGGGTCGACGAGCGGAAGACGGGGCCGAGCGCGAGGCCGTTGCACCCGAGTTCGACCAGGTAGTCCAGCCAGGCTTCGAGACGACGCAGGCGGCCGACCGGCGGGGCGCCGGGCGGTGGCGCGTCCTTCTCCGCGTCCACGAACCCCAGGGGATAGACGTGCCACCAGATGACGTGGTCGGTCCAGCCGCTCACGGGAGGCTCCTCGGTCGATCGCGAGTGATTCACCAGTCAATAGCGTGGACAGCGCTGTGCCGGGGGCGCAGTCCGACGTCCCCGGCGGTACGAGCGGTGTTCGAGGGCATCCACGACGAGGTCCTGGACGCTCTGCGGGCGGGTGCGATCGCGGCAGGCAGCCCGCCGGCGCCCGCGCTGGAGGTCGCGTTGCGCGGCTACCAGGGCTTCGTCGACGAGGCCGCGCCGGCCTCGTCCCAGCTGCCGGACGGCACGGCGCACCCGGACGTCGTCGTCCGGGCGGCGCGGGCGGCGCTGACCGCCGCGCTCGCCACCGTCGAGCGGTGGGTCGGTCGGTCAGTCCTCCTCGAGCAGGCCCTGGCGGAGCTTGGCGAGCGTGGCGGCGAGCAACCGGGAGACGTGCATCTGGGAGACGCCGATCTCCTGGGCGATCTGGGTCTGCGTCTGGTTGCCGAAGAACCGCAGCGCGAGCACTCGCCGCTCCCGCGGCGGGATCTTCGCCAGCAGCGGCAGCAGCGCCTGCCGGTACTCGACCGCGTCGATCGCCGAGTCCTCGCCGCCGAGCGTGTCGACGAGCGACGGCGCGTCCGGCTCGGCGCCCACCGGGGTGTCCAGTGACGTCGACTGGTAGGCGTTCGCCGCCTCCAGCCCCTCCAGCACCTCCTCCCGCGACAGGCCCAGATGCGCCGCCAGCTCCGTGGCCGTCGGCGCCCGCCCGTTGTGCTGGGACAGCTCGCTGACCGCCGCGTTGATCGACAGGTGCAGCTCTTTGAGCCGACGCGGGACCCGCACCGACCAGCCCTGGTCGCGGAAGTGCCTGCGGACCTCGCCCATGATCGTCGGAATGCCGAACGACAGGAACTCGACGCCGCGGAACGGGTCGAACCGGTCGATCGCCTGGATCAGCCCCACCATCGCGACCTGGGTGAGGTCCTCCAGCCGCTCGCCCCGGTTCGCGAACCGGCGTGCGATGTGCCTGGCCAGCGGGAGGTGCACGGTGACCAGTTGCTCGCGGAGCCCGACCCGCTCCGGCGCGTCGTCCGGCAGCTTCGCGTACTGCTCGAACAGGGGCGCGACCGTGGCGTAGTCGTCGTAGTCGAGGCGCCGGCCGGCACCCCGATCGGCCAGGTGGGCGGCGAGCACCGCCGCGCTGTACCCGTCCGCGCTCTCCCGCCGTCGCCGACGGGGCTCGGGCTCGGGCTCCGACTCGCCCCACAGGTCGCGGGCGGGGCGGAGCCCCAGGTCGGCCTCGGGACGGAGCTCCTGCTCCGTCTCGTCCGACCCGGCGGTGTGCAGCCCGGGCTCGCGGAGGTCCACGCCCGGTCCGCCGTTGGTCACGAGTGGTTCTCCTCGTTGTGTCGGGGTGCAGCGGCAGCCGGGCGGACCCGGACCAGCAGGGAGGTACGCAGTTCGTACCCGTCGTCCACGGCCTGGGTCTCGGTCGCGAGGCGGTCGGTGAGGCTGGCCAGCAGCAGGCCGCTGAGCTGGTCGTCGACCGCGGCCGGCTGGGGAGCCCACACCGCGACCACGACTTCGACGGCGTCGGGGTGTGCGGCGAACCGGCAGTGCAGCGGCTCATCCGGGCCCGCGGCGCGGACGAGGGACGTGCACGCCTCGTCGACGGCGAGCCGGAGGTCGGCCACGAGGTCCAGGTCGGCGTCGGCGCGCAGCGCGAGCGACGTCGCGATCGCGCGGAGAACCGGGAGCTGCTCGGCCGTCGCCGGGCAGATCACCTCGACCGCGTCGTCGGGGAAGCCCGCGTCGCGTTTCCGGTGCGGCGCGGATCGAGCAAGGCTGGGGAACACGGGCTGTGCATGGCGGAGTGTCGCGGGCACCGGAAGCTCCTCGTTTCAGCGTCGGCCGGGCGCAACGCCCGGCGCGGCCGGCCGGACCGCGGCTGAGCCGACGACGGGCTCAGCCGCGGTCCGGCGTGGCGCGGCCGATGGTCGGATCAAGTCAGCGGGCCCGCGGGCCGGCCCTCGTCGTGCGCTCGCTGGGCTTCCTCCCGCGAGATCGTCGGATCCACTCCGGTGGCGGTCGTCGTCGGCGGCATGCCGTGAGCGACCGCGTTCGGGTCCTCCATGGTCCGGGGAGAGTGCGTCCCGGCTCCGTGATGGCGTGCGGCGGCTTCGGCGTCACCGCGCTGCGGCGGTGAGTCGATCTCGCCGCGCCAGGCGCCGGTCGGGCCGCCGCGCTCCTCGATGAACGTCTTGAACCGCTCGAGGTCGCCCTTGACGCGGTGGGAGACGACGCCGAGCGCGTCGCCCGCCTTCTCCAGGGCACCCTCGGGGTGGAACTCCAGCTGGAGCATGATCCGGGTGTTCTCTTCGTCCAGCCGGTGGAACGTCACGACGCCGGCCTGCTTCTCACCCTCGGTGCTCTTCCAGGCGACCCGTTCGTCGGGGCGCTGCTCGGTGATCTCCGCGTCGAACTCACGCCGGACTCCGGCGATGTTCGTACGCCAGTGGGTGCGGACGTCGTCGATCTGGCGGATGTCCTCGACACCCTCCATGAACTCCGGAAACGTCTCGAACTGCGTCCACTGGTCGTAAGCCGTGTGAACCGGCACGTGGACGTCGATCGATCGCTCGATGGTGCTCACGTTTCCTCCTCACGAAGACGGTCGTCACATTCGCGCCGGCCGTCAGGGTCGGTCGGAAAGACGGGCGGTACCAGCCGCCGTGGGCCCGCTGCTGGACCCGGAAGGGTGGACCCGTGCGCGGATCCGGCTCGGCGGCCCCGAGCTCAGTGCCCGGCCGCCGTGGTCTCCGCCCCGCCTTTTGGCCAGCGATAACGCGGCTCGTACAGCTGGCGGGGCCACAGGTCCCATACCCGGCTCCGGTGGCCTCACACACCTGAATCCGGACGATTACCGATGTGTCCACCGCGCCGGGGCAGGGGTGTCACTCCGTGACCTGCGCGACGTACGGTTAGTGGTGTGCATCCTCGGACCGAGGGTTACGGCACACCGTGGCTCGAAATGTGGACGAGACCCGCCCGTTCGGGCATAGCGTAGGGAGCGGAGCGGTTCCCCTCCCTTCCGCTCCAGAAGGGCAGCTGCTTCATGAGGATCGCGATGGTGTCGGCACCGACGGACCTGCCCACCGCTCGCGAGCGAGAGATCGCTCGCCAGGGGGAACGGCTGGCGGTGGCGCTCGCCGCACGCGGGCACGAGGTGGTCGTCCACACCAGGCGCGTCGACGCGACGGCGCCCGACGAGGAGCGGCTCGCGCCCGGCGCGACGCTGCGGCACGTGACGGTGGGCCCCGCCAGGGAGCTTTCCGAGGACGAGCTGTCGGCTGCGCTCAACGACTTCGGGCGTGCGCTGGCGGCGGAGTGGCGCAGCAATCCGCCGGACGTCGTGCACGCGTACTCGTGGACGTCCGGACTCGCGGTCTCCGCCGCGCGGCGGCAGCTGCGGGAGTCGGCGCTGATCGGTGGTGGGGCGAGCGCACCACCGGTGCCGGCCGTCCTGACGTTCACCGGCTTCGGCTCCCAGCAGCGCCACCGCGATCGGTCGGCCGACTCCGCGCTGGCCAACCGCATCCGGCTCGAGGTCGCGCTGGCGCGGTCGGTCGAGATGATGGTCGCCGGCAGCGACGACGAGATCGAGGAGCTCTCCCGGATGGGAGTGCCCCGCAACCGCATCCGGTTGGTGCCCCGCGGTATCGACGTCGAGCGGTTCTCCCCGAACGGCCCGTCGGCCCACCGGCCGGACACCCCTCGGGTGCTCGCGCTCGGTGAAGCCGCACCGGTCAGCGGTCTGGAGACGATGATCGCGGCGCTGCGCGGTCTGCCCGGCGTCGAGCTGGTGATCCTGCCGTCCCCGGCCGACGGTCGGCCGGGCGGCGACGAGCTCGCGCGGCTGCGCTCCGGCGCGGCCGCCCTCGGTGTCGCCGACCGGGTCGTGTTCGTCGAGGAGGAAGCGGGTCCGGAGTTCCGCCCGACGCTGCTCCGCTCGGCCGACGCGGTGGTCTGCGTGCCGTGGAGCGGCCCCGTGGATGCCGGTCCCGTGCTCGAGGCGATGGCGTGCGGCGTCCCGCTCGTGGTCACCGGCACCGGTGCACTGACCGACGTCGTCGTGGACGGCGTCACCGGCGTGCACGTGGCGCCGAGGCGGCCCGACCAGCTGGCGACGGCGATCCGGGCGCTGCTCGGCGACCCGGTGCGGCGGCTCGGGTTCGGGGTGGCGGGCGCCGACCGCGCACGCTCACGCTACGAGTGGGCCCGGCTGGCGGCCGACGCGGAGCGTGTCTACGCGACGCTCGTCCCGGTGGCACCGGCCGAGGACGCCCGGCCCGAGGACGCCCGGCCCGAGGACGCCGTGCCCACCCAGGGAGCAGACCTCATCCAGGCCACCGACTGACGAACGCGTGCGCGGCCGTCAGGGCCGCGCCCGCCGTTCGCCCACGCCGTTCGCCCACGTCGGCTTCGGTGCGCGCGTTCGCCGGGTGCAGCCGGTCGACGCCCGCGTGGTGCCGACGCCTCACCAGGCGTCGAGCGGGTCACTCACCGTGGTGAACGCGGAGGCCAGGCCGGTGATCTCGAGCGGGCGCATCACTTGCGCCCCGTCGGCGACCAGGCGCAGCTGCACGTGATCGTCGGCGCAGCGCCGAGCCATCGCGATCAGCGCGGTCAGCCCGCTGGAGCCCAGGAAACTCACCGGGCGCAGGTCGACGAGCAATCGGCTGCAGCCGCGGTCGAGCTCGCCGTCGACCACTGAAATGAGCGTCGGGGCCGTCAACATGTCGACTGCGCCGTCGACTTTGACGGTCGTCAGGCCACTGGGTTCACGCTGCGTAGCGACGGTCAAGGTCTCCTGCACGGGCGACCCGGCACTCTCGGCGACGGTTCGCACCTCGACGCCGCTCTCCGCTGTCCTTCGATCGAGTTCTGGTGCGGTCATGGGCTGCTCCCTCGCTGACGCCGCACTGGGCGCGCGCCGAGGCGCACGGCGGAAGGGCTGGGTGCTCAACCGCTCCATCCCGACCAGACTACGTGCGTCGACGCCGAGATAACAGGGTGGACCGGACAACACGGAAGATCCGCCGTGATTCACGCGGAGCGCCGCGGGAAACACGCTCGTGACCCCAAGCGGAGGGCGTCACTTCCTGGACCGATCCCGCGCCGGAGGCATTGACGACCGTCACGCCGGGTATGGGAGGGCATACCACTTGCCCGATCGGCACACGCCGTGACGAACCGTTGATCCACCTGAGCCAGTCGAGGGGGTAGCCGGATGACCGCCGTACCTGCAGGCGGCAGCGCTCGCGGCAGCGATGCTCGCGGGCGCCAGGCGGACTCGCCCGCCCAGATTCCCGCCCGGGGCTGGAAGGACGTTCTGGTCCGTACTGTCCGCGAGTTCAAGGAAGACCAGATCTCGACCGCCGCGGCGGCCGCCGCGTTCTACGCGTGGCTGGCACTCATCCCGGCCGCGATCGGTGCGATCACCGTGTACGGGCTGGTCGCCAGCCCCGAGCAGATCACCACCCAGATCGAGCAGCTGACCCAGAGCTTCTCGCAGGACGTGAGGTCGGTGATCGCCGACCCGATCACGTCCGCCACCAGCGCGAGCGGCAAGGGTCTCTCGATCGGTCTGATCATCTCGCTCGCCGCGGTGCTGTGGAGCGCCTCCGGCGGCATGAACGGCATGATCCAGGCGGTCAACACGGCGTACGACGAGAAGGACGAGCGCAACTTCTTCAAGCAGCGCGCCCTGGCCATCCTCATGACGCTCGGTGCGATCGTGGCGTTCGTCGTCGCGGTGCTGCTGGTCGCGGTGCTGCCGCCGGTGCTCGACGCGCTCGCACTGGACTCGTTCGCCAGCGGCGCGGTCAACGTCGGCCGCTGGGTACTGCTCGCGGTTCTGATGATGTTCGGGCTCAGCCTGCTCTACCGCTACGCGCCGGACCGCGACAACCCGAAGTTCCGCTGGGTCTCCTGGGGTGCGGTGGTCGCCACCGTCCTCTGGCTGATCGCGTCGGCGGGCTTCTCGTTCTACGTCAACAACTTCGGCAGTTACAACAAGACGTACGGCGCGCTGGCCGGCGTCATCGTGCTCAACCTCTGGCTCTACATCTCCTGCATGGCGATCCTGTTCGGCGCCGAGCTCAACGCGGAGCTGGAGGCACAGACGAAGAAGGACAGCACCACCGGCCCGGAGAAGCCCCTCGGACGCCGCGGCGCCCGCAAGGCCGACGAGGTGGGCCCCAGCACCGAAGGTTCGCTCACCTAGAAAGGGATTGTCATGGCCACCCAGACCGATCACCGCGTCGAGCCCGTCGCGACGCCCTCCCCGGGCCGGTTCGACACCACGAACGCCTCCACCGCCGAGCTGGTCACCCGGCTGACCGACCAGGTCTCGACGCTCGTCCGCGACGAGCTGAAGCTGGCCCAGCTCGAGCTCACCCAGAAGGGCAAGAAGGCCGGCATCGGCGCCGGGATGTTCGGTGGCGCCGGTGTCGTCGCCCGCTACGGAGTGGGCGCCCTGGTGACCGCTGCCATCGCCGCGCTCGCGCTGGTGCTGCCGGTGTGGGCGTCGGCGCTGATCGTCGCCGCCGTGCTGTTCGTCGTCGCCGGCGTCCTCGCACTGACCGGTAAGAAGGAAATCCAGCAGGCGACGCCCCCGGTGCCGGAAGAGGCCGTCGGTGGCGTGAAGCGTGACATCAACACCGTGAAGGAGCGTGCACACCGATGACCTCGGACAACGCGAAGACCGCGTCGCCGCCGCAGAAGGACCCCGACGCACTGCGCGCCGAGATCGCGGAGATCCGCGCCGAGCTCGGCGACACGGTCGAGGCCCTCGCGGCGAAGGCCGACGTCAAGGCCCAGGCGCAGGCCAAGGTCGAGCAGAAGAAGGAGCAGCTGCGCGAGAAGGTCGGGCAGACCCGCGCGCAGCTCGGCCAGACGGCCGAAACGCTGAAGAGCAAGGCCGCCGACCGCACCGGTCAGCTCCGGGAGCGGGCCGAGGTGGGCCGCGTCAAGGCGCAGGCCTCCTCCGCGCGGGGCAAGCAGGCGCTGTCCCGGTACGCGCCATGGCCCCAGGTCGCCGCCGGCGCGGCCGCGGTTCTCGTCGTGCTCGTGATCGGTGGACGGCAGATCCAGGCCCGCCGCGCGACGACCCCCACCCAGCGGATGCTGCGCCGGGTGGGTCGCCGATGAGGGCCTCCGCGGTCGCGTACCGGCCGATCGGCCTGCTCGGCGGTATGGCGGGCGGTCTGATCGCCGGCGCCATCTTCAAGCAGGTGTGGAAGAAGGTCTCGGGCGAGGACGACGCTCCGGGCCCCACTCAGAGCGAGTACGGGTGGGGAGAGGTGCTGCTCGCGTCGGCCATCCAGGGAGCCATCTACGCCGTCGTGAAGGCCACGATCGACCGGGCGGGCGCCCAGGCCTGGGCCAAGTCCACCGGCGAATGGCCCGGCGACTGAGAAACATCCATAATGGAGCCCTGCGTCCGACCGGCGCAGGGCTCCACCGCTTTCTCGATCGGTACAGCTCCACCGCGCGGGCCGATTGGGGGGTTCAACTCCCGCGATCCGGGTAGCTGGCTTCCGTCCCTCGTCAGTCGGGACCCGTGTCGATCAGGAGAGTGCAGCATGACCGAAGTCGCGGCTGTTGATCGCCGAGCCACGCTCGGTGCGTGGATCGCCGGTATCCGGCGCACGGTCTCGCGGGTAGCGGTCGCCTCCGCGGCCCGGGTCCGCGCCGAAGGCCACGCGTTCCTGGCCGCCCCGAAAGCCGGCGCGTTCCACGGCGAGCCGCACCGCGCCGACGGCTACCTCACGATCGTCCGGACGACGTGGGGCCGGCCTTAATCGGTGCGCAGGCGTAACGGGCGGCCTTCGGCGGCGGAGCGGGTGAGCGCGCAGGCGAGGCGGTGGCTGCGCACCCCTTGCGCGTAGTCCACCAGCACGCCGTCCGACCCCGGCCGCCGGAGCGCGTCGAGGAAAGCGCGAGCGGCGGCACGCGGAGCCGCCTCGGCTTCCACGGCGTGCCACTCCGAGCGGCCCCCGACCCGGATTTCGCACCCCTCCTCGGTGATCGAGACGCTGGCACCGTCGGCGAAGATCTCCAGCCCGGCCCGGCGGCGGCCGGTGAAGCGGCACGTCGTGGCGAGCGTCCCCACCGCCCCGGACGCGAAGCGCAGCGTCGCTGCGGTCACCCCGTCGACGTCGGCGCCGGGTACGTCCGGCGGCGGCGTGTCGTCGCCGACCGCGTACACCTCGACGACTTCGCCGACCAGCGCGCGCAGCAGATCCAGCAGGTGCACGGCCTGCGTCACCAGCGGGCCGCCGGACCGGTCGCGGCGCCCCCACCACGGCGCGTCGTCCGCGACGTCGAGCCAGGCGCCGGTCACCAGCCGGATCGCCCGCCCGGCGAGCGCCGCCCGTACCCGGGGCACGGTGGCGGCGTACCGCCAGTGGTGCCCGACCGCGGTCACCACACCCACCGACGCGACGCGGCGCGCCAGCGCGTCCGGGGTGTCCCGGTCGACGCCGAGCGGTGTCTCCACGAACATGGGCAGGCCGGCGTCGAGTAACTCCTCCTCGATCGGGCCGTGCGCGAACGGCGGCACGCAGACGAACACCGCGTGCGGCCGCAGCGCGATCAGCGCGGCGAGCGTCGGAGCGACCGTGCTCCCGGTGCCGGACGCGAGCCGGGCCGCGGCGTTCAGATCGGGGTCGGTGACGCCGACGATCGACACGTCGTGGAACCCGGCGAGCGCCGACGCCTGCCTGGTGGCCGCCCGACCGGCGCCGACCAGCCCGATCCGGCATCGCGCCACTGCCACCTGACCTCCCAGGGGTCGCTGACCGCCGCCGGTGGTGGCCCGGACTGCCCCGGCGATGGGGCCCATTGTCCACCACCCGGGGGCGCGGGACCGCAATGAGCGGACAGTCACGTTTCCCTGCCCAGGTAGTGGACATGCCTCGCACCAGACGAGGGACGGAGACTCCTGTGAGCAACGAGGGACCGGCGCCCGCTTACCGCGGCGTCCAGCAGCCGAACGACCCCGGCGAGGGGACCGCGATCGCCGAGGAGGCCCCGGCCGAGCAGGGAACGCTGTCCACCGCCGCGGACGAGCGCGAAGCCGCGCCCGGTGCGCCGTCCACGGGTGGGGCGCCCAGGGTGCCGGGTGATCGGTCCGGAGACACGGGTTTCCCCAGCGGATCCACGGATACCCCGCCCGCCGACACCGGAGAGCGTCGCGGGGGCGAGAGCACCGAGGAACCGCTCCGGCACGGCCTGTCCGGCCGGGCCGGGAGCGATCCCGACGAGTGGCCCGCCCAGAACTCGGCCGGCGTTTCCGGTCGGGCGCCGGGCCCCGCCGACCTCGAGAATCCGGGCGGAACCGGGCTCACCACCGCGGACACCGAGGGAGGGGATCGCTGATGACCGCCGTGCTACCGAGCATGCGCGCTGCCGCGTCACGCGTGGCCGACCGGTACTCGCGATCGGCCGACGACGACCGTCCGCTGCGCGGTTACCTGATGCTGATGGGTGCGTACGGCACCACCGTCGTCGGGCTCACCGGCCTGGCCGTCGCGCTGGGGCGCAAGCCTCCCCGGTCGGTGTCGGCCGGAGACGTCGCCCTGCTCACCGCCGCGACGTACAAGCTGAGCCGGATCCTGACGAAGGACGCGATCGCCAGCCCGCTGCGCGCGCCGTTCACCCAGTACAAGGAGCCGATCGGCGAGGGCGAGGTGAGCGAGGAGCCCGCGCACCACGACCCGCTCCGGCACGCGGCGGGCGAGCTGGTCAACTGCCCGTTCTGCACCTCGATGTGGATCGCGACGACGTTCACCGCCGGGATGGTGTTCGCCCCGGGGTTCACCCGGCTGGCGACCACCGCGCTGACGGCCGTGGCCGGCTCGGACGTCCTGCACTTCGCCTACACCGCGATGCGCGAGAAGGTGGAGTAGCAGGCGACGAGCCGGAACCGGCCCGGGGCGGCAGCGTGTGCCGTCGCCCCCGTGCCGTCGCCGAACAGCCGTGCGGGTCAGCTCGCTTTCAGCATGGCCCAGACGACCTTGCCGCCGTCGATCGGCAGGCAGCCCCACGCCGTCGCGAACTCGTCGACGAGCAGCAACCCCCGCCCGCTGAGCGCTCCCACCGGCGGGAACCCGGCGCTCTTGCGGGGCGGGTTCGGGCTGCCGTCGCTGACCGTGATGTGCAGCAGGCCGCGACGCAGTACGACGCTGGCCACCAGCTCCGTGCCGGCGTGCTGGATCGCGTTGCTGACGAGTTCGGACATGATCAGCTCGGCGGGGAGGACCAACTCGCCCAGCCCCCACTGCCGGCAGGCTTCGTCCACCATCGCGCGGGCACGGGGCAGGGATGCGGTGGCCGGCCGCAGCGCCAGCTTGACCCGCTGGACGGGCGGCGGGTGCAGTGCCGCGTTGGCCATGGCGTCGGTAACCGAGGCGTAGACCGGGATCTGCCACAGCCGGGTGAGGCTCTCCAACTGGGCGCGGATCTCCGGCGGGGAGGCCGCCACGACGAGCGGAACCGGGGGCCAGGGGTCCGCCCGGCGGGTGACCGCTCCGAAGACGGTGAGCGACGTGCGCGATGCGATCCAGGCGCCGGAGAGATCGACGACGACGGCGGCAGGGCACTCGACCAGGCATTTCAGCAGGGCGGCGCGGACCTCGTGCACGGTACCCAAGCGGAGGTCACCGGTCAGCTGGAGCACCGTGACAGGAAGCGTCCTGTCGATCTCGCACGTGAGCATCCAGCCCTCGCCTTCGCCGCGCAGGTGAGGCGCGGACTTCACCCGGACCAGCCGGACATACCCCGGTCGACGAGAACGATTCGTCGCGTTTGCATGTTACTGCGGGACTGGCTCGACTGATCGTGTCATGCCTGATCGAAGGGGTACCACCCGGGGACTTCGGGGTAAGGGGAAGCCATGAGTGGAGATCCGGACGCGCTGATCGTCACGATGAAGCGAGTGGCCAGCACCCTCAAGTCGGCGGACATCCCGTTCGCGCTGGCGGGAGGGTTCGCGGTCTACGCGCGAGGCGGCCCCGCGTCGACGCACGACGTCGACTTCCTGATCCGGCCGTCGGACGTGCAGTCCGCCGTCGGTGCCTGCGTCGAAGCCGGGCTGCGGTCCGAGCAGCCGCCCGAAGACTGGCTGGTCAAGGTCTACGACGGCGACTGCCTGGTCGACCTGATCTTCCTGCCGTCCGAGCGCGAGGTCACCATCGACATGCTCGAGCGGGCCGAGGAGCTGCGGGTCGAGGCGGTGCTGATGCCCGTGCTGTCAGCGACCGACCTCCTGCTGAACAAGCTGCTGGCGTTCACCGAGCACTACTGCGACCTGACCACGGTGCTGCCGCTGGGCCGGGCGCTGCGCGAGCAGATCGACTGGGAGTTCGTCCACGACTCGACCGTGCACTCGCCGTACGCGGAGGCGTTCCTGCTGGCCGCCGAGCGCCTGGGCATCGCCCCGGCCGGCACCCTGCGGCTCGAAGGGCTCGGCCACGACGCCGGCCCCGCCTCCGCGGCGCAGCCGTCGCCGGACCCCCAGCCCTCGACCGTGCCCTCCTCCGACCCGGCCCCGGCCGCCGTCTAGCCGGCGCTCGCCTGCAACTGGGGGAGCAGCCAGGGCGCCACGTGGTCGCGGACTCCACCTGCGGTCAGGTGGAGTCCGTCGCTGCGCACCCGCACGCCGCCGGCGTCCGGGGTGTACCGGCCCTCCGGGCAGAGGCGTGCCCCGAGGTCGACGATCCGGATCCGCTCCGGGTTCGCCTGGGCGGTGGCCCGCAGCATCCGGTTCCAGGCGTCCATCCGGGCCGGGTCGTCCTCCGGGTAGGTGCTGCCGTCGAGCCGCTCGTACCGGTGGTTGTAGGGGGCGGTGGCCAGCACCACCCGCGCTCCGTCGGCGGTCAGCACGCGCACCATTCGGGTCAGCTCGGTCCGCAGGTAGGCGTCGTACTCGGGCTGACCGATGTGCTGCCACCGCCCGTTGTGCCACCGGTCGAGCACCTCCCACCGGGCGAGGACGACGAGCGCGAGGTCGGGGCGGTCGGCGCGCACGCCGGCCGCCCAGTAGGCGTCCCAGCGGGGGCACCGCGCGTACGGCTCCTGCACCCGGGCGGCGTTGCGCACCGGCCCCGATCGGGCGATGCCGCAGCCGATCACCGCGCGGTTCGTCAGCCGCGCCCCGGACAGCCGGGGGAGCCCCACCGCCAGGCTGTTCGCGACCGAGTCGCCGAACACCGTGATCCGCAGTGGCCCCGGCGCGCGTCCCGGCCGGGTGAGCAGCGTGCTCGCGCCGGCCGTCGGTAGGGCGGTCGCTTCACCGTGCGGCGTCGACGGCGCCCCGGACGGTGGCGCCGTCACCACGACGGCCGCGGCCGCGACCGCGCCGATCGCGCTCACCGCCGCCAGCGCCGGCCGCACCCGGCCGGGCCGCGGCCACCGCCCGGTCCGGACCGGCCGGCTGACCAGGTGGTAGGTCAGCTCGGCCAGTACCAGCGTGAGGGCGCACCGGGCGACCAGCA
>Ga0190269_10000881_pt1 | contig 14916 bp, 13 predicted proteins | sample Popmic249IS_FD_133749 | JGI IMG/M metagenome (GOLD analysis project Ga0190269, IMG submission 133749) | Populus adjacent soil microbial communities from riparian zone of Blue River, Arizona, USA - 249 IS | ecosystem: Environmental > Terrestrial > Soil > Riparian zone | place: USA: Arizona...
CGAGGTCGACGCCGAACACGCGATGCCCGCGGTGCAGGGCGATCCGGCACGCCATGTCGCCGATCGGCCCCAGCCCGAGCACCGCGACGCTCCCACCATCCGGGACGCCGGCGTACTCCACCGCCTGCCAGGCCGTGGGCAGCACGTCGGAGAGGTAGACGAACCGCTCGTCCGGCGGCCCGTCGGGGACCTTGATGTGGGTGAACTGCGCCTGCGGCACCCGGAGGTACTCCGCCTGGCCGCCGGGGACCTCGCCGTACAGCTTGGAGTAGCCGAAGAGCGCGGCGCCCTTGCCCTGATCGCGCACCTGGGTCGTCTCGCACTGGCTGAACAGGCCCTCGCGGCACATCCAGCAGTGCCCGCACGAGATCTGGAACGGGATGACGACGCGGTCCCCCTTGCGCAGGTCTCCGCAGTCCCTCCCCGTCTCGACGACGATGCCCATGGTTTCGTGGCCGAGCACGTCGCCCGGGCTCATGAACGGGCCGAGCACCTCGTAGAGGTGCAGGTCCGAGCCGCAGATGTTCGTGGTCGTGACCTGGATGATGGCGTCGGTCGGCTCCGAGATGACGGGGTCGGGCACCTCCTCCACCCGGACGTCGCGGCGCCCGTGCCACGTCAGCGCCTTCATGTCACGCTCCCCTGCTCCACCATGTCAGCCCTCCTCGAGTACCCCCTGCTCCTCCGCTTCCCCCTCCGGGGCCAGCGGACACCCGGACTAGGGCGCGAACCGCCCGGGTATGGCCTGGTCATGCCCGCTCCCCACGACCCCCGCGTCGTCCTCGTCGTCGGTGCCTCGAGCGGCATCGGCCGCGCCACCGCGCACCGGCTGGCCGCACTCGGCGACCAGCTGGTCCTCGCCGCCCGCGCCGAGGAACCGCTGGAGGACGCCGCCGCGGAGTGCCGCGAGCGGGGTGCCAGCTCCGTCCAGACAGTGGTGCTCGACGTCCGCGACCGCGACTCGGTCCACCAGGCGGTCGACGAGGTGCTGGCGGAGCACGGCCGCCTGGACGCCGTGGTGCACACGGCGGCCGTCGTGTCCGTCGGGCGCTTCGAGGACGTCCCGGCCGACGTCTTCGACGCGATCGTCGAGACGAACGTGCTGGGCGTCGCGAACGTCGCGCGCGCGGTGCTGCCCGTGATGCGCAGCAGCCGGCGGGGCCACTTGGTGCTCCTGGGCTCCGTCCTCGGCCAGACCGCCGCTCCCGGCATGACGCCGTACGTCGTGAGCAAGTGGGCCGTGCGCAGCCTGGGCCGCCAGCTGCAGCTCGAGAACCGCGACGTCCCGGACCTGCACGTGACCGTGGTGTCGCCGGGTCCGGTCGACACCCCCATCTACCTGCAGGCCGCGAACTACCAGGGCAAGGCGGCACGGGCGCCGTACCCCGTGGAGCCCGCGGCGCGCGTGGCCGACTCGGTGGTGTCGGCCCTCGACCGGCCCAGGCCGGCGGTCAGCGTGGGCTGGGCCAACCCGCTCATGCGCTTCGGGTTCACCGCGCTGCCGTTCGTGTACGACGCGGTCGTCGGGCCGCTGATGCGGCTGATGGGGCAGCGGTCGCAACCCGTGCCGCCCACCACCGGGAACGTGCTCGAGCCGCAGCCGGAGGTCGAGTCGGTGTCAGGAGGGAACTGATGGCGACGAACAGCAGGCTCATCAAGGGCGCCACGGCGCAGGACGTCTTCGAGGTGCTCCGCGACGGGTGGGTCTACAGCGACTGGGTGGTCGGCACCCGGATGATCCGCGACGTAGACGAGGGCTGGCCGCAGCCGGGCACGGCCATCCACTACACCGCCGGTCGCTGGCCGCTGCGCAAGGACGACAAGACGGTCTCGCTCGGCTACTACCCGGACGAGCGGCTCCTGCTGGAGGCACGCGCCTGGCCGGTGGGCACGGCAGGCATCGTGCTCCGGGCGGAGCAGCTCGGGCCGGACGTGGAGTTCAGCATCGAGGAGGCCCCGGCTCGTGGCGTGCTCCGCCTGGTGCACAACCCCGTGCTGGACCTGGGCATCAAGCTCCGGAACGTGGAGACGTTGCGCCGCTTCGAGCAGCAGGTACGACGGAAGCAGCGCGGTCGCCTCCGACGAGCGCCCTCGTAGCGAGCAGCGCCAGGCGGCCGGTGGTGCGCGCCCGCAAGGCGGCACGGGCGGCGTTGGCCCCGCAGGCGCCGTGCACGCCGCCACCCGGGTGGGCCGAAGCCGAGGCGAGGAAGAGCCCCTCGACGTGCGTCTCCGGCCGGCCCAGCCCAGGGGTCGGCCGGAACAGGAGCTGCTGGTGCAGCCCGCTGGTCCCGGCGTTGAGTGCTCCCCCCACGAGGCTCTCGTCGCCGCGCTGGAGGTCGTGCGGGAAGGCGACGTGCCGCCCCACGACCAGGTCGCGGAAGCCCGGGGCGAACTGCTCGACCCGCCGCTCGACCCGGTCCAGGAAGACCTCCTGCTCCTTCGGGTCCTGCAGGTCGCCGGTGAGCACCCCCGCCGCGTCACCGCGCGGCTCGACCGGCACGTGGGTATAGGCCCAGGCCGACTCGGTGCCCTCGGGCGAACGGGTCGGGTCCGCGGTCGTCATCTGGCCGAAGAGGAGGAACGGCTCGGCCGGCACGTAGCCGCTGGTGAGCTGGTGGCCGAAGGTCGCGACGTCGTCCACTCCGCCCACGACGTGCACGGTGCCCGCGCCGTGCACCTCCGGGTTCGTCCAGGGCACGCGGCCTGAGAGCGCCCAGTCGACCTTGACGGTGGCGTCGTCCCAGTCGAACGCCTCGAGGTCGGCGAGCAGCCGGGGCGGCAGCAGCTCCGGCCCGAGCAGGTGCCGGTAGAGCGTGGGGGCGGGGACGTCGGCCAGAACCGCACGTCGTACCGGGACGCGCTGGCCGTCCTCCGTGACGACCGCGACAGCACGCGCGCCCTGCACCTCGACCCGGGTCACGCGGCGGCCGCACTCGACCTGCCCGCCCTTGGCCTGCAAGCGGTCGACCATGGCACGGGCCAGCTCCCCCGCACCGCCCTCGGGGACCGGGAAGCCGACGTCCTGGCCCAGCATCGCGAGCAGCCAGCCGAAGACCGCGCTGCCCGGGGCGTCGGCCGCCAGGTCGGTGTGCATGGCGTTACCGGCCAGGAGCAGGCCGGCGCCGTCGCCCTCGAACCGCTCGAGGGAGAAGCGCCGTACCGACAGGGTGGCGAACCGGGCGAAGCGCAGCGCGCGCGCGGGTCCCAGCCGGCGCAGCAGCCCGGCGGCGGACCGCACCGGGGGGAACGGCGTCATGAGCGTCTCCACCAGGTACGGCGACAGCTCGCGCCACTCCTGGAACAGCTCCCGCCAGGCGTCCCCGTCGCCCTTGCCGAACTGCTCCACCGAGGCCGCGGTCTGCTCGACGTCGCGGCTCAGCACGGCGGTGCGCCCGTCCAGCAGCGGATGGGCGAGGACCTGGGGCGCGTGCCGCCACCGCAGCCCGAAGTCCTCCAGGTGCAGCTCGCGGATGACCGGCGACCCGACGCCGAGGGGGTAGAAGGAGCTGTAGAGGTCGGACACGAAGCCGGGGGCCGCCACCTCGGCGCTCTTCACGGCGCCGCCCGGCTCGTCCTGCGCCTCGAGCACCAGGACGTCCCAGCCGGCGTCCGCGAGGACGTTCGCGCCCACGAGCCCGTTCGGGCCCGCTCCGATGACGACCGCGTCAGGTGTGCTCACCCAGGGCTGATGCCCCGCAACGGCGGGGCGACACCCTCAGCCGCGCCTGCCGGCCTCCGGCTCCAGGCCCTCCTCCGGCTCCACGTCGGGCTTCCCACGATCGACGCGCCACAGCGAGAAGGCTGCCGTCGAGGCGATGAGCCAGGCCAGCCCGAGCACGAAGCCACCGAGCACGTCGCTGATGTAGTGCACCCCCAGGCCCAGCCGGGAGAAGCCGATGAGCACCGCGAGCACGACCCAGGAGGCGATCAGGACAGGTCGCCGGCGCCGAGGCACCAGCGGGAGGAACGCGAGCACCAGCGCGCCGTACCCGTAGACGGAGAGCATCGCGTGCCCGCTCGGGAAGCTCTGCCCGTGCGCCGTGGCGATCGGCTCCACCAGCGACGGCCGGTCGCGGCTGACGAGCACCTTCACCGTGCTGCTGATCACCCCGCCGAGCACACCGGTCAGCACCAGGTAGAGCGCGACCCGGCGATGGGCCGCGCGCAGCCACCAGTAGCCGGCGGACGCGCCGAGGAGCAGCCAGAACCACGGCGGGCTGCCCAGGAAGGACACCGCTCCCAGGAAGCGCTGGACGAGCTCGTGCTCGCTCACCCACGCGTGGAGGTGGTTGGCGGCCCAGGTGTCCACCCGGACCATCGGGCCGTTGCGCCGCACCTGGTCGAGCAGCAGCCCGAACGGCACGCCGACGAGGACGACGGCCAGGGCGAAGAGGGTGACGCGCAGCCCGTAGCGCTCCTCCGGGTCGAACCGGCGGGCGACTGTTCGGGGCAATCCTGACGTCACAGCCACCCAGTGTTTGTCGCCCTCCTCGCGAGCGCACAAACCCTGCATGACCAGCACCGCGGCCCGCCCGCGCCGGGCCGCGGGCCACCGCACCTGGATGCGCGAGTGGCGCCGCCCGCTGATGGCCCTCGCGGTGGCCAGGGCAGCGCTGTCGCTGGTCGCGATCCCACTCGCACCGTTCCTCTTCGAGGAGCACTTCGTCCTGCTGGTGCTCCTCCGGCCGACGAAGGAGGTGCTCCTGGCGGGTGGGTTCCTGGTCCGGGAGGGTGACGTCAACCCGGTCTCGCTGCTGTCGGCGGCGATCCCCCTCATGGTCTTCGGCGTGTGGCAGTTCTTCGCGCTCGGCCGCGGCTACGCCAAGGAGATCGCCCGCTGCGACGTGCCGGGTCTCGGCGGCCGGGTGCTGCCCGGCAAGCGCGTCGACGCGCTGCGGAAGCTCCTCGAGAAGAAGGGGGTGCGGCTCGTCTTCCTCGGCCGGCTCGCGGCCTTCCCCTCCACCCTGGTCGCTGCGGCGGCCGGCGCATCGAAGATGCCGAGCCGCAGCTTCCTCCTCGCCGACGGCGCCGGTGCGCTGCTCAGCGTCGTGCAGGTGGTCGGTGCAGGCCTGCTGCTCGGCTCGGCCTACAAGCAGGCCGGTCCGTGGCTCACCGGCCTCGGCGTGGTCGTGCTCATGGGGATGCTGGTCCTCGCGGGGCGCTACCTGAAGCGGATGTGATCAGCCGGGCGGCCGGGCGTAGACCCGCAACCGGCGATCCGCCTTGCGCACCACCAGCTCGTCGGGCCCGTCGGCGACCTCGCCGTCGCGCGAGACCCGCAACGCCCCGTCGAGAGACCTGACCGTCACGGCCTCCGCCGTGCGCTGCTCGTAGGTCCGAGATCGGCCCAGCGACCCGGTGAGCACCGCCGCGACCAGCCTCGCCCGGGCGCCGGGCACCGCGGCGTCGACGACCCGCACGTCCACCAGCCCGTCGTCCAGCCGTTCCCGCCAGCTGGGCGTGAAGCCGGCCGGGCGGTAGCGGCAGTTGCCGAAGAACACCATCCAGACCCGGCGGCGCCGGCCGTCGATCTCCACCTCGAGGGGCGGCTTGCTGCGCAGCACGTAGGACATGGCAAGGAGCACCGCCGGCCACTTGCCCACCCGGTGCTCCAGCCGCTCGCGCGCGTTGACCAGCTCGGCGTACCAGCCGATGGAGGCGGTGTTGAGGAAGACCTGGTCGGCGACGAGCGCGACGTCGACCTCCGCCACCGCTCCTCGCTCGAGCGCCTCGGCGACCTCGTCGACCGTCTCCAGCCCGATGTCACGGGCGAAGTGGTTGAGGGTGCCGGCGGGGACCACGAGCAGGGGCAGGTCGCGCTCCAGGGCGAGCGTCGCGGCCGCGTTCACCGACCCGTCGCCACCGGCGATCCCGAGCACCTCGGCGCCCTCGGCCGCCTGCCGCAGCGCCCGGTCGAGGTCGTCGTCGACGACCTCGACCACGCGCAGGCCGGGGAAGCGCTCCTTCAGCGCCTGCTGCGGAGCGGAGCTGTCGGTCGGCCCGGCCTGCGCGTTCACCACCAGGCTCACCCCCTTGCCCGTGGCCCGCTCCTGGTCCGGGCGGGGGCTGCCGGGGCAGCCGAGCTGCGCCGACACCGGAGGCACGGGCCACACCCGCCGGGTGGCCGAGGCGACCGCGGCGCCCGCGGCGAAACCGGCGAGCACATCGCCCGGGTAGTGGGCGCCGACCCGGACCCGACTGGCACCCACCAGCGCCGCGGTGACACCAAGAGGCAGCGCCGCCCGCGGCAGCTCGGTCGAAGCGCCGACCGCGAAGGCCGCCGCGCTGGCCGCGTGCCCTGAGGGGAAAGACGAGGTCCGGGTACGCCGGTAGCGAGCCCGCCCGGCAGGGAGCAGCCTGTTGTCGGGCCGCGGTCGGCGTGCCGCGGACTTGAGTGGCCCGTTGACCACGCCGCTGGTGAGGGCGATCGACAGCAGCCCGCGCACCGCAGCCCGGCGGCCGGAGCGGCCCTGGGTCGCGGCGAGCAGCCCGGCCGTGCCGATCCAGAGGGCCGAGAAGTCCGCCGCCCGGGTGAGCAGCTGCAGCCCGCGGTCCAGTCGCGGGTGGTGCCCCTCGTGGGCGCGGGCGTAGGCAGCGACGTCGGCCGTGTCGACGAGGGTCCGGAGGCGCACGAGGACGCCGTACCCGCAGCGGGCCCGACGCGAACCGGTGTGCAGGCCCGGCGGCGCGGGGCATGCTGCCCGCGTGACCGACGACGCTGCACTCCGCCGGGACATCCGGCACGTGACCACGCTGCTCGGCGAGACCCTGGTGCGTCTCGAGGGCCAGCCGCTGCTCGACCTGGTCGAGGAGGTCCGCGCACGGGCGCGCGAGGACCGGCTCGACGCGCTGCCCCCGTGGGACCTCGCCACGACGATCCGGCTGGCCCGGACCTTCACGGCCTACTTCCACCTGGCGAACGTCACCGAGCAGGTCCACCGGGGCCGGGCGCTGGAGCGCGACCGCCAGGCACGCGGCGGCTGGGTCGACCGGGCCCTCCAGCGGGTGGCGGCCGCGGGTGTCGCCCCGGAGGAGCTGGCCCGCGAGGCCGCGCGGCTGTCCGTCCGGCCCGTCCTGACGGCACACCCCACCGAGGCGGCACGGCGCTCCACCCTGCACAAGCTGCGCCGGGTCGCGTCGCTGCTCGACGAGGACGACACGCCGCTGCGCCGGCGCCGGCTGGCCGAGGCGGTCGAGCTGCTGTGGCAGACGGACGAGCTGCGGGTCGAGCGCCCGGAGCCGCTCGACGAGGCCCGCAACGGCGTCTACTACCTGGAGGACCTGGGCGGGAGCCCGCTGGGCGACGCGCTCGTGGAGCTGCGCGACCAGCTCGCCGCACGCGGCGTACGGCTGCCGTCGCAGACCAGGCCGCTCACGTTCGGCAGCTGGATGGGGGGCGACCGCGACGGCAACCCCAACGTGACGCCGGCCACGACCCGCGAGGTGCTGCGGCTGCAGGCGCTGCACGGCGTGCGCCTGGTGCGGAGCCTGGTCGACGCGGTCCGCCGCGACCTGTCCGTGTCGGAGCGGATCTCGAGCGTGTCACCGGCTCTGCGGCACCGGCTGGAGGACTGGCTCGCGACCCTCCCGGAGGTCGAGCCGCGCTACCGGCGGCTCAACTCGGAGGAGCCCTACCGTCTCTACCTCACCTGCGTCCGGACCCGGCTGACGCTCACCGAGCAGCGCCTGCGCGGCGGGGAGCCGCACCAGCCCGGCCGTGACTACCGCGACGACGCCGAGCTGCTCGACGACCTCCTCCTGCTCCAGCGCTCGGTCCGCGAGCACCAGGGCGACCTGCTGGCCGACGGCTCGCTGGACCAGGTGGTCCGCACCGTGGCGGCGACCGGGCTGCTGCTCGCGACGCTGGACGTCCGCGAGCACGCCGACAAGCACCAGCACGCCGTCGGCCAGCTGCTCGACCGCACCGGAGAGCTGCCCGTCGCGTACGCGGACCTGTCCCGGCCTGAGCGCTTCGCGCTCCTGGCACGGGAGCTGACGAGCCGGCGGCCGCTCGCCCCGCAGCCCTTACCGCTCGACGAGGAGGGGCGCCGCACGGCGGAGGTGTTCCGGACGGTGGCGGACCTGCTCGACAGCCTCGGCCCCCGGGCTGTGGAGTCCTACGTCATCTCCATGACGAGAGGGGCCGACGACGTCCTGGCGGCCGTGGTGCTGGCGCGCGAGGCAGGCCTGGTGGACCTGCCGACGGGTGTGGCCCGGATCGGGTTCGTGCCGCTCCTGGAGACGATCACCGAGCTCGAGGCTGCCGGCAAGGTGCTCGAGGACCTGCTGGGCGATCCGTCGTACCGGGAGCTGGTCAGGCTGCGAGGTGACGTCCAGGAGGTGATGCTGGGCTACAGCGACAGCAACAAGGCCGGGGGCATCACCACCTCGCAGTGGCAGATCCACCGCGCGCAGCGGCGTGCTCGTGACGTCGCGGCGCGGCACGGCGTGCGGTTGCGGTTCTTCCACGGCCGGGGCGGCTCGGTCGGGCGGGGCGGGGGCCCCACCTACGACGCGATCATGGCGCTCCCCTACGGCAGCCTCGACGCCGAGGTGAAGATCACCGAGCAGGGGGAGGTCATCTCCGACAAGTACGCGCTCCCGGTGCTGGCCAGGCACAACCTGGAGCTGCTGGTCGCCGCCTCGCTGGAGGCGACCGTGCTGCACCGGCGCGCGCGCCGCAGCCCCGAGCAGGGCGAGCGCTGGGACGCGGTCATGGACCTCGTCTCCGAGGCTGCCCACGCGCGCTACCGCCGGCTGGTCGAGGACCCCGACCTGCCGGCGTACTTCCTGGCCACGACCCCGGTCGAGCTGCTGGGCGCGCTGCACATCGGGTCGCGCCCCTCCCGCCGGCCCGACACCGGCGGGGGCGTCGAGGGCCTCCGCGCCATCCCGTGGGTCTTCGGCTGGACGCAGTCGCGGCAGATCGTGCCCGGCTGGTACGGCGTCGGCACCGGCCTGAGCGCGGTCGCAGACCGGCTCGAGGACCTGCAGGACATGCACCGGCACTGGGCCTACTTCCGCGCCTTCCTGTCGAACGTCTCCATGACGCTGGTCAAGACGGACCTGGCGATCGCGCAGCGCTACGTGGCGCTGGCGCCGCCGGAGCTGCACCACGTGTTCGACGCGGTCCGGGAGGAGCACGACCTCGCGGTCGCGCAGGTGCTGCGGGTGACGGGCGAGGAGGAGCTGCTCGCCGGCGACCCCTTGCTGCGCCGCACGCTGCAGGTGCGCGACAGCTACCTCGCACCGCTGCACCACCTGCAGGTCGAGCTGCTGGCCCGGCATCGCGCGGGCGAGAAGGACCCGCAGCTCGAGCGTGCCCTGCTCCTGACCGTGAACGGCATCGCGGCCGGGATGCGCAACACCGGCTGAGCCCTGGCACCCGCGCTCTGGGTGGGTCTGCCGTCGCGATGACCGCGCTGGATCCACCCGAAGGGCGCCCCTCGAGGGGTCGATCAGGCGGGCACCGGCTCGGGCAGGCCGTCGACGTCGTACCGGGCGGTGGTCCAGACCGTGCGGTCCTCGGCCTTGCCGTAGAGCCGGCCCTCGGTGGCCTTGAGCGCGGCGACCAGCACGATGCTCACGACGACGAGCAGCGACCAGGAGCCGACCTTCGAAGGGTGGACGAGGGCCCAGCCGAGCTCCTGGCTCGGGTACTGCCACGCCCGCAGGAGCGTCGCGGCGTTCTCGGCGACCCAGAGGAAGAAGCCGACGAGCACGAACGACAGCGCGAGCGGCATGGCGTAGCGCCGCGCACCGACGGTGAACCAGATCGTGGTCCGTGCCGTGACCGCCAGCAGCAGCACGGCGAGGGGCAGGCGCAGGTCCGGGATCACGTGCTCGGTGAAGAAGTTGGCGTAGACGCCTGCCGCCACCAGGCCGGTCCACCAGGGCCGGTAGCCCGCGATGCGGAGGTCGAGGCGGCGCCAGGCCTGGCAGACGTAGCTGCCGACCGCGGCGTACATGAAGCCGCTGTAGAGCGGTACGCCGCCGACGGTGGCCCAGCCGGCGTCCGGGTAGCTCCAGGAGCCCGCGCGGACCTTGAAGAGCTCGAGCGCCAGGCCCACGAGGTGGAAGGCGAGGATGACGCCGACCTCACGGCCGGTCTCCCAGCCGACCAGCCACAGCACCAGCGTGACGAGCAGGCACCACACCAGCAGCGCGTCGCCTTGGTGACCCGGCAGCGATACGACGCGCACCAGCCCGAGTCCGCCGAAGAAGAGGACGGCGAACAGGCAGCAGGTCGCCTCGACCCAGGCGAAGCGGAGCAGCTGCACGCCGAGACGGTAGCCGCCGAGACGGTCAGACGAGGTCGCGACGCTGGAGCGCCCAGAGCCCCAGCAGGTTGGGGAGCGCCCCCCACAGTGCGAGGGCGAGGAGTGCTGAGGCGGTGCTGACCTCCGTCGTCACTCCCGAGACCACCGTCCCGAGCGTCGCCGGCATCCACGAGGCGGCGTCACTCGTCAGCTGCACCACCAGCGGCGGCAGAACCATGAGGACCAGGAACGTCGCCGTCACGGCGCCCCCGACGTTGCGCACGACCGTGCCGACGCCGGCGCCCAGGGCGGCCCCCGCGGCTCCGGCGAACGCCGAGGCCGCGACGACCTGGGACACCCCGCCGATCGACACGAGGAAGGCGTAGTCCGTGGCGGGCAGGGCCAGGGCGACCGCCGCCACGATCAGCAGGGCACCGGCCGTGCTGAGCACGGCACCCGCCAGCAGCAGGGCCACCAGCTGGGCCAGCATCGCGCGGGCCCGGCGCGGCTCCGCGAGGTACGTCGGTACGACGGTCGCGTGCCCGTACTCCCGCGCTGTCGCGATGGCCCCGAACAGGGCGGCTCCCATCATCGCGTTGTTCGCGAAGGCCATCATCGACCTCTGGTCGAGCGCGGTCGCGATGAAGGCCTTGCTGCCGTCCATGTCGGTGCCGGCAACTACCGCGACGCCGTTGAGCCCGGCCAGCAGGACCAGCACCCCCAGGAAGGCCAGGGGCATCCGGGTGGTGGTGAGCTTCCGGAGCTCGCCACGGAGCAGCCGCGACCAGGTGCTCATGCCAGCACCTCCCCCTTCCGGGCAGCGAGGTCGACCTCGGACCGATCCGCGGTCCAGCGCAGGAACAGGTCCTCCAGGGACCCCGCGTGCGCGCTGAGCTCATGCAGCGTCACCCCCCGCTCGGCAGCGAGGTCGCCGATCCGGGCCGGGGACATGCCGTGCACGACGGTTGCCCCGTCCGGTGCCGGCGTGACGCTCGCCCCGGCGGCCGCGAGGAGGTCGACCAGGACCGCGGCCTGCGGTGAGCGGACCGTGACCCCCGCGTGCTGCAGGGCGCTCAACGCCCCGGCCGTGACCAGCTTGCCGCGGTTGATGACCACGACGTCGTCCGCCAGGTGCTCGACCTCGGCGAGCAGGTGGCTCGACACGAGGACCGTGCTCCCCGCGTCCGCCCGGTCGCGGAGCAGGTCGCGCAACCAGCGGATTCCCTGGGGGTCCAGGCCGTTGCCGGGCTCGTCCAGCACCAGGACCGGCGGGTCACCCAGCAGTGCGGCGGCGAGGGAGAGCCGCTGGCGCATGCCCAACGAGTAGGCGCCGACGCGCCGGTCGGCAGCGTGGTCGAGCCCGACGAGGCCGAGCACGGCGTCGACCCGCCCGGCACCCAGCCCGAGCCCGTCGGCCAGGACCCGCAGGTGGTTCCGGCCGCTGCGGCCGGGGTGGAAGGCGTTCGGCTCCAGGACGACCCCGACGGTCCGGGCCGGCGAGACCAGGTCGCGGTAGCGCCTGCCACCGATGCGGGCACGACCCGTGGTCGCCCTCGCGAGGTCGAGCAGCACCTTCATGGCCGTGGACTTGCCGGCACCGTTGGGCCCCAGGAAGCCGGTCACCCGGCCCGGTTGCACCGCGAAGGAGAGGTCGTCGACCACGACCTCGCGGCCGTAGCGCTTGGTGACGTGCTCGAAGGTCAGCGCGTGCATCTCGGCCTCGCGAGGGTCGCTCGACGACGGGGTCCATCAGCGAGCCTGTCCTCTGCTACCTGGTCGAGCCAGAGTCGCAAGTCCCGCTCGGGCCGAGACGGCACCGACCAGCGTGCGGCCGGTGCCGGCCCGGTTCAGGCGGAGTTGCTAGCGGGCCACGCCGCCCCCGCTCGAGCACGCGGCGAGGGACACGGTGCCGGGCTCCGTCGTGGATCCCTCGCGGCAGAACAGCAGGGTGCCGCCCTGGCTCGCGCGGAAGGTGACCACGTAGCCGACGATCTGCGGGTCGACTCCGGTCCAGTTGCCGTTGGGGCAGCCGGCGGTGCTGCCGCTCACCGTCTCGGCGACGGTCGCGGGACCGGCCTCGTCGCCGACGACGGCCCGGCCGTTGTCGATCTGGTCGGACGGGATGACGGTCGGCTCGCCGGAACCGACCACCGGGCCGGCCACCTTGTTCTGCCCGGGCGCCTGGTTGCCGCCTCGGTTCTCACACGTGTAGGTGGCCAGGGCCTGGACCGTGGCCGTGACGACGATGTCTCCCTGCCCGAGCCCGGCGAGCTCGGCATCGCAGTCGACGGTGTCGTCGGCGTTGAGCGTGCAGGTCGGGTCGCCGCCCTGCGTGAAGTGGACACCGGAGGTCGGAGAGGTGGGCGGGGCCGACCACCCCGGGGCGGCCAGCACCGTGAGCACGAGGCTGACGGCCGCGGTGAGTAGGAGCGGAGCTGAGGTGCGACGCATGGTTCCTCCAAGCACTTCTGACAGTGCGGACCGCTTGATACTCAGGTTTCACGCGCGCAGCGATGTGGCATGAAGGTGGCACTACGGTGGCGCGGGAGCGCAGCTGGGCGCCCGCACGGCAGGTCCCACCCGTCCCTGCGCCAAGCCGTCCACGGCCGAGGGGGGCAACGTGGACATCTGCGTGTTGGGGCCGGTCCGCGTCACCACGGCGAACGGGGGGCAGGCGCTCATCCGGCACCGGCGGGAACGTGCGGTGCTGGCCTGCCTGGCCACAAGACCGCGGCGGCTCGTCCTGCGCGACCAGCTGGCCGAGGAGATCTGGGGGCGCGGCGTGCCTGTGGCTGCGCAGACGACGGTGCGCAGCTACGTCGCCCGGCTGCGCCGTGAGCTCGCGCCCGTGGCCGGCAGCGGGGAGGTGGCCGAGGTCGTCGCCACTCGCGACGGGGGCTACCTGCTCGACGTGGCGGACGAGCACGTCGACTGGCTGCGGTTCAGCCGCGACGTGCAGTCCGGCGCGGCGCTGCTCTCCACCGGTCAGGTGGCCGCCGCACGGGACGCCGCCCGCCGCGCGCTCGACGCCTGGCAGGGACCGCCCTTCGTCGACCTGCCTGGCTCGCCGCGCGCGCAGGAGCTCGTCGCCCGGCTCGACCAGCTGCGGCTGCGGGCGCTCGAGGTGGAGGGCGAGGCGATGCTGCTCGCCGGCGAGCACCAGCAGCTCGTGCCGCGCCTTGCCGGCCTGGTCGTGGAGCACCCGCTGGAAGAGCGCTTCTGGGAGCAGCTCGTGCGGGCGCTGCTGCGCTGCGGGCGGCGGGCGGAGGCGCTCGCGATGTACGGGCAGGCTCAGGAGACGCTCGAGGCGGAGCTGGGCGTGGGGCCCGGACCGCAGCTGCGTGCCGCCTGCGCCCTCGCCCACGAGGGCGACGCCGGCGGGCCGCTCGGCGCGGGCCCCATAGGGCTGCTCCTACCGGCCTCCGCGGGGCGGTCGGCCGCGGTCGATCGCCGGCTCACCCACGACCGCCGCCGCTCCGAGCGGCGGCAGGCACGAGGCTGCTGAGCCGGTCCTGCAGCACCGGGAGGACGGCGTCGAGGTCCTCGTTGAAGAGCAGGTGCGCGTCGGAGTCCACGACGACGAGCTCCTTGCTCGCAGCGGCGATGCGGGCGTAGACCTCCTCGGTGTACGCCAGGGGGAACAGCGGGTCGCCTCGTCCGGCCAGCACGGTCACGGGGCAGCGGATGCTGCCGTCACGCATCCCGGACAGGTCGGCCGTGAACAGGCTCGCCAGGAACCCCAGCGGGTAGGCCCGCAGCCCCAGGGGGTCGGTGTAGAAGAACTCCGCGTCGGCCTCGTCGCGGCAGACCCGCCGGATGTCGAGGTAGGCGTCGAACGGCACCGGAAGCCGCGGCGCGACCCTCCCGGCCACGCTGATCGTCCTCGTGATGGCCGGGTAGGCACGCGCGAGCCAGGTCGGGAACCGCGTGATGGCGAGGCTCGACGGGAGCGAGGGGTCGAGGACGTTGTGCGCGAGGACCGCGTCGAGCGGGTCGCCACTCGCGGCCACCGCCATGGCGAGGACCCCGCCCTGGCTCGACCCGAGCACTGCCACGGGCTCTGCCGGGCGCTGCGTGCGCGCCCACGTCACGCTGTCGCGCGCGTTGGCGAGGAGCACCTCGAACGTCAGGGGCCGGCGGACCCGGGGGCTCTTGCCGTGACCCTGGCTGTGGACGCCGACCACGGTGAAGCCGTTGCGGTTCAGGGCGTCGAGGAGCTCCTCGTAGAACAGCGGGTGCGTCATCGTCCCGGGCAGGAAGACCACCGTCGGGCGACCGGGTCGACCCGGCCAGACCGACAGCACGATCGGCGCGCCGGCGGAGTGGATCACGTGCTCCTCGTACGCGGCAGGGCGCGCCACCGCGTTGAGCAGCCTCTGCTCGGTCGTACGCACAGCACCTCGCCTCGCGCGGGGCAGCGGCGCCCCGGTCGGCCTGAGCGTCGTCCCGACCCGAGGGCGGCACCAGGGTCGGAGGTCCTCGCGTCATCGGCGGCCGAGGCTTGCCGATCTCGTGCCGCCCATCGGTCGGCACGTGGTGGTGGAGCCGGCGGTCGGGATCGAACCGACGACCTGCTGTTTACAAGACAGCTGCGCTACCGCTGCGCCACGCCGGCCAGGCGTGCCGCCAGCCTAGTGAGGCGCGATGATCCGCGCGC
>Ga0190269_10000882_pt1 | contig 14906 bp, 13 predicted proteins | sample Popmic249IS_FD_133749 | JGI IMG/M metagenome (GOLD analysis project Ga0190269, IMG submission 133749) | Populus adjacent soil microbial communities from riparian zone of Blue River, Arizona, USA - 249 IS | ecosystem: Environmental > Terrestrial > Soil > Riparian zone | place: USA: Arizona...
GGCGGAGTCGCGGCGTCGTCACACGCCAGTACGGGGCAGCTCAAGAGCAGCAGCGCGCCTCCGATACGTGCGTTCATCGACCCGCCCCGACGCCGCTGCCAGCGGCAACGCGGTAGACCTTTTGCTCGGCCCTGCTCTCGCCGGTCGCGAAGTTCACGCCCAAGCGCTCGAACATCGGCGCGCACAGCTCATCGGCGGCGTGACACTGCATGTCCTCGCTGAGATCGGTGCCGCTGAAGATCGCGGCGATGTCTGCGACGATCACATCGCTGTCAGGCTCGAAGTCAGACAGGCGCACCTCGTTCCGGTTCTTCTTGGTGCAACCGCGGTCTTTGCGACACGAGGTCGAGCCGATGTGCATCATGCCGACGCCCGGCTCTGCCACACCAGCGTCGTCTTCCTCGCCCGCGCCGTCTTGCTGCAGCTCTGCGACCATGAAGCGATAGCCGGAGAGCCACGCCCAATACAGCTCGGTCACGTCCAGTGGCGCAGGTTGCGTCGACTGATCGAGGTGGTTGAGCTCTTCCGGCACGCCGTTCGTGAACACGACGCCATTGTAGTCGCCAGCGGGCACCTTGCCCGTGACTGTGGTGTTGGTCTCGGGCGTGCCCTTGCAGCTGCCCTGGCCGTCTTCGAAGTCGATCAGCGCGACGTCCTCGGTCTGCCAGGGTTCGCGCGTCTCTAGCGCGACCGGCACTTCCTCGCCGTCCGAGGTGATGAGCTTGAGGTCTTGCACGTAAAAGCGGAAATCCGCGGGTCGCACGGTTGTCTTGCTCGAGCCAACATCTTCGTACCGTTCGAGACAGGAGAAGTCCCGATCCGCAACGGCTGCGCGGAAGCGAATGGTCACGGTCTGCAGCCCGCGCTCGGACGCGCTACCCCCCTTGCCTGCTGCGGGCGCCTCGGCGTCGCGCGCGCCGGCATCGACCGCTGGAGCGCTCTCTTCCGTGTCGTCGCCACAAGCCGCGCACACGCTCCACGCGAGTGCGAGCAATGCCTGTTGCACAACCTGATTCGACCGAAGATCCCAGATCATCCGCGCTCCTTCACTGCTTCCTACAGACCTCATGACAGTTGCGCTGCAACCGTCTGGGAGGCAACTGGACATATTGACGCAGGCGGCCGCTGCACCTGCAGGCGCGCGTCAAAGGGCCGCCAGCGCTGCGCTTTTTACAGGCCCAAGCTGTCGAGCTCTAGGCCGTTCGGCACGTCACACGCGGTCACATCCGCGTTGAACTTCCAGGTGTTTCCGCCGGGGGCGCGCTCGTTCTTCCAGCGGCACACCACATCATCGCCACCGAGCTCGGCGTCGTCGTCCAGGTCGATCACAAACTCGATGTTGTAGAACGAAAAGGTGTCGATCGGGCCGCGGCCCTCGCCGAGCACGTTGTCACCGACCTGGAAAGTCTCGGGCGCTGGGCGCTGCTTGGGCGTGCTGTCATCCCCCGGCGGGTCGACCAGCGGCGACCAACGGAAGAACGCACGCGTCTGCAGCTCGGTCGCCCGACCGTCGTCCGAGAGCTGCGTCACGCGCAGCCACATGCGATAGCGGTCGAACACACGCTGACGCCGGAGCAGCTCGGGGATCTCGAACACGAACACAGCGCCGGTCGCGACCGCGCCCTCGACATCTTGGAAGGGCGTGGTGTGCGTGAACGTCAGCTTACCGTTCGGGCAGACCGGCCGGATCCACTGGTGATCAGGGACAGTGCTATCGAGCGCGTCGAAGCCCTTCGGCTCGCCGTCCGCCCAAAACGCGAGCTCGGAGGTCCCCGACGGCAAAAGCTTGGGGACGACCAGATGGAGATCTGCGTCATCCAACGTCGACAGCACGACCATCGCCTCGACGCTGCGCTCTTTGCCCTGCGTGACCGCGAAGAACATGTCCTGGTTGATGTGGGGGGACACATTCTTGAATGTCAGATCCAGCGTGGTGCCCTGCTCGGTGCGACCGCGCGGATCACACGCGTCCGCGTCGGTCTGCAGATCGTCGAGATCGGAGACTCCGGCAGAGCAGGCGCAGAGCAATGACGACAAGATCAAGGTGCGAAACACGGGACCTCTCAGAAGCGTAGGTGGAGCGCAGCGCGACAAGAGCCCGGCATACACGCCGCTGTCAGCGGCGGCGCGTCGGCACGTTCGTTCGGAGGCAACACCAGCGCGAGCACGAGGCCAGTGAGCGTGACCGCGGCGCCACCGATCCACAGCACGTCGCCCACCAGCGCTTGCGTTTGGATCGCGTCGCGCCGGCCTTCGAGATCGATGCTCGGCGCGCAGGCGTTGCCCGCGGTGAGCGGTGCGCTCGCACCATCTGTGCTCGGATCCGCGACGCACTGGGAGCGCAACGCGGAAGCGTCGCGGCTCGCGAGCCCACCCAACGTGACCCCGGCCGCGGTGGCCACGACGCCGGCACCCACCACGAGCCAGGGCCACCAGGGGCGACTGGGTGCCGCTGCTGGCGGCGCCGAGTACACGGGCTCGTTGCGCTTGGCTTCAGCTTCGCGCTTCAAGCGCTCCACCTCCATTCGCTGTGCTTCTTGGCGTTCGGTGTCGGCTTGCGATTGCGCGACTTGTGCCTCGAGCGCAGCCAGCCGCGCCGAAAGGTTCTCGCGATCGGGTGCATCGGGGACCGCCGCGAGGTAGCCGCGCAGAGCGGCAGCGGCCTTGGGCGTGTCCAACGCGTCGCGATAGCTGATGTACACGTTGTACAAGAGCGCGGCGCGCCCGCTCAGCCCGTACGCCACCTCGAACTCGCGTGCAGCATCGGGGAAGCGCCCGAGCTGGTAGTACTCACGACCGAGCCGGAAGTGACTACGCGCCTGCGCGTCGGTCATGTCTTCGTCTTTGGTGGTCGCGCGCGCCATCGAGTCTTTGTGCTCAGGCGCTTGCCCGACCGCGACTTGCGCCACAAAGAGCAGCGCGAGCCATGCTGTGATCACTCGTGCTGGACGTAACGTTTGTGATCGTCTCAACGAGGCCTCCAGGGCGCACGCCCCCGTTCGCATACGGGCGCGAGCACACTTCGGTTCACCCCGATGATCGTAGAGGAGAACGATGTTTCGAGAAAAGCACGCAGCGCCGAAGTAGCTTCAGATTCGCCACACTGAGGCGCCCGGCCTCCGCAAGGGGGCGCAGACACTTACACGCGCGCCTCTGGCAAAGCTGCGATTGCCGGCACGCGAAGTGCAGAAAGGACTTATAACAACTGTCATGAAGTTCATCGTAGACACCGACAACGTGACTTGGCGTCGAGACCCGGTCGACGAAGTGGGCCTTTTGGTCGACGCCGAAGTTTACTACCGGCAGTTCTATCGCGCTGCGCTGGGCGCTAAGCGCAGCATCCTGCTCGCGGGCTGGCAGTTCGACAGCGACGTCGCGCTGCTGCGCGGAGAGGACGCTGAGAAAGCGCCGGGTCCCGTCAATCTGATCAAGTTCTTGAACTACCTCTGCGAGCAGCGCCCGGAGCTGCAGATCCGCATCCTCGCGTGGGACTTTCACGTGGTGTTCGCTGCGGAGCGCGAGTGGATGCAGAAGCTGGTGTTCCAGTGGCGCACGCACAAGAACATCCTGTTCATGTTCGACGCAAGCCACGTCGCGAACGGCTCGCATCACCAGAAGATCGCGCTGATCGACGATGAGCTGGTGTTCCTGGGCGGGCTGGATCTGTGCGATCACCGCTGGGACAGCACCTCACACAAGAACAAGAATCCACTGCGCATCAGCCGCGGCCAGCCGCACAAGCCCTTTCACGACATTCAGGCGTTCGTACGCAGCCGCAGCGTGGCCAAAGCCTTGATCGAGCTGTTTCGCGATCGCTGGCGGCGCGCAGGCGGCGACGAGCTAACGTTCCTCGACCAACCGGCGCCCGACCCGTTGCCCGCCGTGGAGGAGTATCTGCCGCTCGCGAGCAAGCAGATCACACTGCACCGCACGGATCCGCACGGCTCGCCGGACGGCAGGAGCATGTGCCAGGAGATCCGCGACCTGTACACGGCGGCCTTCAACGCGGCAGAGAAGCTGATCTACTTGGAGACGCAGTACTTCAGCTCGCACGCGATCTCCGAAGCGTTGGAAGCACGCTTGCGCGCGCCAAACCGCAGCACGCTCGAAGTGGTGATGGTCTTGAACATGAAGGCCGAGACGCTCAAAGAGCAAGCGGCAGTCGGGCTCGCACAAGCCAAAGAGATCGCGCGCATCAAGGCCGCAGCGGCCGAGACCGGACACCACGTCGGCATCTATTACTCATTGCCCGAGTGTCAGCCGGGCGAGACGCCCGAGCAAGCGACGTACATCCACTCCAAGCTGTTGATCGTCGACGACCGAATGATGACCGTAGGCTCTGCGAACTGCACCAACCGCAGTATGTCGGTGGACACCGAGCTCAACATCAGCGTCGAGACGGACTCGCCGCTCGATGCGCTCGGCTGCTCGATCTCACAGATCCGCGCGACCCTGCTGGCCGAGCACACCGGTGGGCCCGAGGTGCACATGCTGGATGGCCTGGTCGAGCATTTGAACGGTCTCGCCGATGCCGCTGCGCGCGGCGAAGTCGGCTGTCCCTGCCGGCTGCGCCATCATCCTTCACCCACCGAGTCAGAGCGCGCGGCGCTCGCGATCATCGATCCGCAGGCGCTGCCGTTCGATCCGGACGCGCCCGAGTCGCTCGAGCAAGACCGACCGCTGTTCGTCGGCGACATGAGTGAAGCGATCGAGAAGCTGCTCGATCTCGTGCTGGAAGACAGCAAAACCAAAGACAAGTCGCTCGGTCAGAGCGAGAGCACAGCCTGAACGGCGACGTACCACTCTTCGTCGATCGCGGGCTCGCCCGCGCTGCGTGTCGCGGTGACGCGTGAGCGTCGGTACTGCAAGCCAGCACCTAGCAGCTTAGCGAGCCGAACATCGATTGCGGCTTCTGCACCCCAACCGACGCCGCCGCTCGCTTGGGTTGCCATGAAGCCGAGCGCGTTCGTCTCGCTCGACTGCACGACGATCAGCTCGGGCGCGACCCGCAGCGCGAACACTTCACCGAACGGAATGTGCAGGGCGGGCCGCAGGACAAAGCCGCGCAAGCTCGCGCCCGGCAGCGTCTCGTTCGACGCGTGCAAGCTGCGGTACGTCCAGCCCAAGAGCAGCATCAACGCGGCACTGTCGCGACCCCCGAAGCGATAGCCGGGACTCGCGCCGATGATGAAACTGTGTGAGGTGAGCGGCGAGCTGATCGACTGCGTCATCACACCGTTCATGGTCTCTGCCTGCGTCTGATACGGCGCGGCGGCGAAGAAGGTTCGATACTGCGCTTCGGCACGCAGGAGCCACTGCCCGAGCCCGAGCTGGGCCGACGCTGCGAGCGAGACGGCGGGGGCGAGACCGGTATCGACTTCGCCAAACGCCCCTACTTCGGTGGGCGTCGGGACGCGCAGCGCGTGCACGCCGGGGCCGATGCCGACGCTCGCCTGGAGCGCGAGGCCCTGACGCGGCCCCTGCTCGGCCGCGTCGGACTGTGCGGACAAGCGAGCGCTTAGCTCGGGGTCATCCATGACTTGTTCCCCGTCGCCGCTCGCGCTGGCCGTCGTCGATTCGTTCACGGCGGCCGCTGTGGCGCTGTCCTGTCTCGGCTCACGAGAGCCGGGCTCGGGCTCCGACGGCTCCTCTGCATCGAGCCCCTCGTCCGCGCTCGCGCTGGGCGGCGGTCGCGCGGAGCTCGCGCTGCCTTGGGAGAGCTGCTCTCGGGCCGCCGCGACCAGCTGCGACAGCGCACGCGCCGGCTGCTTGAAGCGCTTACCTTGCAGCGGGAGCTCGCGGGTCGAGACCACCGCGCCGCTGACCCCGTGCCTGAGCTCCACTTGGAGCTCCCGGTCCTCGGCCATGCGCAGGTGCACTACCAACGCTGCGCCCGCGCGCTTCGCGATCCTGGAGAATCCGGCGTCGCTCGCATCGGAGGGCCCCTTCTTCTGATCGGTGACGTCCGCAACTTGGCCAAGCCTGCGCTTCACGCTTCGGGTGATGCCACTCGGCACGCCCGAATCGCTTACGAGCAAGATGCCACCGGACTGCGCACCTGCGCTCGTCGCCAACAGCCACAACCAGCTGAACAGGAGGAACCCTCTCAGGTTCCACACCCGCAATACTTCCGGAAAATGGGACAAGCGCACACCCGTTCTGATCCAAAGCACCCGTAGTGAATGCGCGCGGGCAACGCAACTGTTGCGAAGCCGGCCAAACACCTTTTAGCAAGTGCTGTGAAGTGGGTGCGCGTCCCCGCTCGACTGCTGATCCCTGACAATGAGAATCGGTCGAGAGCGGGGACTGTTAGATCAAAGTGTGAGAGCCGGTGAACCCAGGCTGAACCGCCTCTTCAGCGGCCAGCTTAGAAGCGACCCGAGATCGTCGGATACGGTGTGCCGACGCCGCCGCGTTCGTTCGGTGTAAATGCGACGCCCAATCGCATGCGCTTGTTCCAGCCTAGCTCGGTCGCTGCAGGATCACCGCTGCTCGAATTGCCGCTGCGCAGCGCGCCTTCGATGATGCCGACGAGGAAGCCCGCACCGCCGCCGATCACTGTTCCCCACGCGAGACCGAGCAAAACATCCTTGCCGCTTCCGTCATCGCCCATCCATTGCAAAAGACCTATGATGCCGCCTGCGACGAAGCCCACGGACACACCGTAGTTGCTATCACGCACCATGTAGAAGCCAACGCCGCGGCCTCTGCTCGTGCCCGCATCGATGATGCCGAGTAACAGGCCCACGCCCAATCCGGACAGCGCACCGATAGCTGTGCCGTAGACCAGGTTCTTCCACTCACCCGATTCCCACTCAGGCCCGGTGGACAAATATCCAAGGCCCAAACCCATCGCAGCACCCGTGCCGAGACCTTCGAATCCGTACCCGACGATCGATGGTGCATCCTCTGCCCTACAAGTATTACTCGCAGTGCTCAGCGACAACGCGATGCAGATCGCAGTCAACCAAGCGAAGGTCGCTGTGAGCGGCGGACGAGCGATGCGTCCGAGCGTGTTCGTCGAATCCGGATTTAAGTCGGTGGCGCGGTTCATGGCGCAGCCTGCAGCAAGAGCTGAGCCAGCGAGGCACTGCGCGTGGCCGCAGCGCAAATCGGTTGGTGAGGCGCCGCACCACCCCGGTCTCCCGAGCGCCACGTGGCAAAAACGACTGACACGCAGGCTTGACACAGCCCCGCGTACCGGGCTTCGTTGCGCTGTGTGGGTGAGCACGAAAGGCCAGAGCGGGCTCGGCGCGGAGCTGCGCGCGCAGGACTGCGTGAGGTATTGCGATGGGCGCTGATCTCCTCGCGATCAGCGGCGAGCCTGCGTCGCAGCTCATTCGGCAGCTGCTGGATGCTTCGCCCGACGCTTGGATCGTGATCGATTCGCGCGGTCGCGTGGTGTTCTTCAACCAGCTCGCAGAGCGCCTTTTCGGCTATTCGCGCGCCGAGACGTTGGGTCTTCCGATCGAGCAGCTCGTCCCCGAGCGCTACCGTCGACAACACGCGGTGCATCGCGAGCGCTACAACGCCTCGCCATCTGCGCGGCCGGTGGATACGGGTCGCGAGCTGTGCGGTCTGCGCAAGGACGGCAGCGAGTTCTCGGTCGAGATCAGCTTGAGCCCGATCCAAACAGCGGGCGGATGGCTCACGTGCGCCAGCATCCGAGACGTCAGCGCACGCAAGGCGCACGAACAACACAGCGACCGCATTCAGACGCACTTGCTCAACGCCGTGGAGAGCATCCAAGGTGCGTTTGCGATCTTCGATCTCGACGATCGCTTGGTGCTTTGCAACAGCAACTATCGCTTGATGTTTGGCCGGGTAGTGTCAGGCGCGCTCGAGAAGTGCACCGGCGCCGAGCTGATGGAGCGCTGCGCGCATGCGGGCTTGATCCGACTGCCGAGCGAATCACCTGACACGTTCCTCACTCGCTGGCGCGAGTGCATCGCTGGCCTGCGCTTCTCGCTCGACGCGACCACCTCGGATGGGCGCAACCTGCGGATCAGCGAGCGCGCCACGACCAACGGCGGGCGCGTGACGACGCTCTTGGACATCACTGCCGATGTCGAGCGCAGCGAACAGCTGCAGAGCGCACACGCGCTCGCGGAAGCGGCGAGCCGCGCCAAGAGTGAGTTTCTCGCGTCGATGAGTCACGAGCTGCGAACACCTCTCAACGCGATCTTGGGCTTCGCGCAGCTCTTGAAGCGCGACCGCAAAGCGCCGCTGACAGATCGCCAGCACGAGCGCATCGGCCACGTGCTCAGCTCCGGCGAGCACCTCTTGCACTTGATCGACGACGTGCTCGATCTCGCGAGCATCGAAGCCGGTCGCGTGTGCGTGTCGTTGAAGCCCGTCGCGTTGTCCGGCGTGCTGGCCGAGGTCGCGAGCACGCTCGATCCGATCGCACAACAGCAGGGCATCACGCTGCAGCTGCACACACCCGAAGCGCCGCTGCCGGAGGTGCTCGCCGATCGAACGCGGCTCAAGCAAATCCTGATGAACTTCGGGTCGAACGCGATCAAGTACGGGCGCTTGCATGGGCGCGTGCAGATCAGCGCGCGCGTGCTGCCGCACGCTGTGCGAATCTTGGTCGAGGACAACGGCGTCGGCATCGCGGTGAACCAACAAGCCAAGCTGTTTCAGCCGTTTCAGCGCGCGGGCCAAGAGACGGGCCCGATCGAGGGCACGGGCATCGGCCTCGCGCTCAGCAAGCGGCTCGCCGAGCTGATGCGTGGCAGCGTCGGCTTCACGAGTCAGCTCGGGCAAGGGTCGGTGTTCTGGATCGACCTGACGTTGCCGCGCACGGCGGCGCTGCCGCTCGACCGCGCGACCACCACAGAGCCAGTGTTCGATCTGCCGCGTTCGCGCTCCGAGCCGCGCGCGACGGTCGTGTACATCGAAGACAACCCCTCGAACGTCTCGTTCATGGAGGAGTTCTTTGCCGACTACAAGAGCGTCGATCTCGTAACCGCGCCCTCCGCGGAGATCGGCTTGGCGTTGGTGCGCGAGCTGCGGCCTCGCCTCGTGATCATGGATCTCAACTTGCCCGGCATGAGCGGCGTGGACGCGACGCTGCAGCTCGCCGATTGGCCGCAGACGCGCGACATCCCGGTGGTCGCGCTGAGCGCCGCGTCCATGCTGCAAGACCCTCACCGCGTGCGCAGCGCAGGCTTCTACCGTTGTCTGGAGAAGCCTGTCGCCGTCGATGAGCTGATGCGCACGCTGGAAGACGTGCTCTCGGCTTAGCTCAGCGTTTGGCTGAAGCTTCGCTCGTCCTCGAGCATCTTCTGGATGCCGAGCTCGTAGGGCACGTTGTCGAAGCCGATGTCGCGCTTGGCGGCGGAAGTGTCGACGCGCAGCCCTTGCCCGAACGGCACCGAAAAGAACGAAGTGCGCGCGCCGGTGACAGCCTTCCATGCGCGGAAAAACTCCTCGACGGTGCCGTCCCGGCCAGCCACCAAGTAGGCTTTACCGGCGGTGGCATCGTTGCGGAGCGTTCCCACGATCGCCTGCGCGACATCACCCGCGTACACGAACGGGAAGTGCAAACGCGGCGCAGGTGCGACCGGCAGACGCATCAAGCGTGTGAGCCACGGCGCGAGGTTCTTGTCGCGTGCACCGTAGATGCCGGCTGGCCGGAGGGCAGTCGTCGCGATGCCGCGCTTTTCGCTGATCGCAAAGGCGAGCGCTTCACTGAGCTGTTTGGTCGCGCGGTAAGCGCCGCCTTCGCGCCGCTCACCGTCGATGACAGGCGAGTCTTCCCGGATGACATCCGGCTTCGGGAACCAGCGGTACACGCCGAACGTGCTGATGTGGACAGCCCGGCGTACGCCAGCGTCGCCCATGGCTTCATAGACGTTTTCGGTCCCTTCTTTGTTGGCGCGATAGTTGGCCGCCCAGCGCACGTCCGTGATGTTGTACAGGGCAGCGTTGGACACCACCGCGTCGCAGCCGCGGAAGGCGGCGGTGAGCGCTTGGCGATCCTCGAGCGTGGCCTCGGCGAGGTCGACGCCGTACTGCGCGAGAAACGCTGCTTTTTGTGGGTTGCGCACCACCCCGCGCACGCGCGCGCCGGCTTCGAACAGCGCGCGACAAATGTATGCGCCGAGCATGCCGCTCGCGCCGGTGACCGCAATCGTTCGGTTTCTCAGCTCCATGTTCCCCTCGGTCTTTTCGTGCGTTCGGCGCGTACCCTAACGCAAACAGCGCGCGTGTGGTGTGTCAGGTCACGTCTCGGAGCTTACCCGGCGAGTCTCGATTGGAGGGTGACTGCGGCGGCCCGAGCGTGCATGCTGCGACCGCGGCTGACACTCTTTCGCCGCAAAAGGAGCACGAACATGATCGCCGTTATCGCCCGATTGACCGCCAAAGCAGGACAAGGTGCTGCGCTCGAAAAAGTGCTGCGCGCGTTAGGCGAACAAGTCCGTGCGGGGGAGCCCGGCTGTAAGCTCTACCAACTCTGCAAGAGTCAGACACCCGACGAAGTCGTGGTGATCGAACGATATGCCGATCAGGCCGCGCTCGACACGCATGGCAATACGCCGCACTTTCGTGCCGCTTTCCAGGAGCTCTCCGGGCTGCTCGGCAAAGCGCCGGCGATCGAGGTCCTGACCGAGCTCTGAATGGATCGCGCGTGGCACGCCAGACATTAGACAGTCCGATTACTATTCTTCCGACAGTCATACTGGCGTGCCTGTTGTATAGCGCATGCTCTGACGCCGAGACCTCGCGCCATACGCTGCAGGTCGCGGCGAGCAATACGCAGACGGCCGAGCCGAACCTGCCGAGCCTCGCCGTGGCGCGCGCTGGCGTGCCGAAAGTCGTGTTCCTCGGGGACAGCATCGCGGCAGGTCGGTTTCTGAGCGAGCAGCAGGCATTTCCGAGCGTGGTGCAGCGCAGGATGACGAACATCGCCGTGGTGAACGTCAGCGTTCCGGGCGACACCACAGCAGACGGTCTGCGGCGGATCGACTGGTTGCTACGGCAGGAGCCTGCGGTGGTGGTCGTGGAGCTCGGCGAGAACGATAAGAGCCAAGCCGTACCCGTGCGCGAGGTCGAGGCCAACCTGCGCGCGCTATTGACGAAGATCAAAGCGGCAGGCGCAAAGGCGCTGTTGTTAGGTGTGAGCGGTGAGCCGGACCGCAACATGGAGCGAACGGCTGCGCTGGCGTACGCGCGCGAGTTGGCTGCGGTCTATCCGCGCCTCGCCGCTGAGCTGTCTGTGACATTCGTCCCCTACTTACAGGGCGTCGCTGGGCGCAGAGAACTAACGCTTCCAGACGGTGTGCATCCCACCCCTGAAGGTCATGAGCGCATGGCTGGACACCTGCTCGAACCGCTGCGAACACTGCTCACCAAGTGACAAGCACGCAGCAGCGCTGTGTGACAAACGACCGCGTTTGGCCAACTGTTTGACTCGCAGGATGTAAGGTCGAGTCGGCAGCGGTGTGGAGCGATGTCGATTTTGCGGCGAGCGACCGAACTCTTGATGACACCCGTGCAACGCCTCTTGCCCGGGGGGTACGCTCCGTGGACAACTGCCGAGTCGCGCGCAACGCGCACAGCTCCAAACATCGCGGCCGGGATCCGCGAGCCATCGAGGGACCTTCATGCACGACTTTCTGCAAGCGCTCGAAGAGCAGCGCTGGGACGATCATCGCTACTATCACCACAGCACCATCAACCAATCCCTGCACGTCGTGAGTGCACTGTGCTTTCTGAGCAGCTACGTGCTGGTCTTCACGAGCCCGGTGGCTGCAGCTGTGATGGGCTGGTTCTTCGCGATGGTGTCGCGCCAGGTCGGGCACTTCTTCTTCGAGCCGAAGGGCTACGACCAGATCAACAAAGCCACGCACGAGTACAAAGAGCAGATCAAGGTCGGCTACAACCTGCGCCGCAAGCAGGTGCTGCTCAGCCTGTGGGCGCTCTCGCCGCTGCTGTTGTTGATCGATCCGACGCTCTTGGGTCAGTTCGAGCCGCGTCCCGGGTTTGGCAGCTTCATGGAGCGCACCGCCACGCTCTGGTTGTGGCTGGGTGCCGGTGCGCTCCTGTTCCGCGTGGTGCAGCTATGGTTTCTCCGCGATTTTCAGACCGGCATCGTGTGGGCCGTGAAGATCCTCACGGACCCGTTCCATGACATCAAGCTCTACCATCGAGCGCCGCTGATGGTGCTGCGCGGGGAGCTGCTGGAGCCGGCGCATGCGGACGGTCCGGATGCTCTGGATGAGCTCGACGCGATGGAAAGAGGTAGCTCTCGATAACGTCGCGTGCGACCTGGCGCTGAATGGACGCGTTCGTCAGCGCCGGGTCCGACCAGAAGAAACCGTCGTCTTGCATCTGTCGGGCTGCTGCGACGAAGCGGGCGAGCACGGCTGCGACGTCGTCGCTGCTGTAGTTCAAGCTCCAGACGATCCGGCCTGTACCGACCCAGCTCAGCGCAATGCCGTGAGCGCGCAAGTAGTACTGCAAGAGCCAGTTGTACCGCGCAGGCTGCGTGAAGCAGAGCGTCCAGATCGACGACAAGTTGTGCACGCGCAGCGGCAGGCCTTCCACGGCGAAGCGTGTGTTGAACGTGCGGGCATGTTGATTCCAGCGCTCTTCGAGGCCGTCGTACATGTTGGCGTCGAGGCGCGAGAGAAAGGCGTCCATCGCGGTCATCACGTAGGGATGTGAGTTGAACGTGCCGCGGGCAAAGCAGATGTCTGCGGGGTGAGCTTCATCGTAGCGCTTCATCCAGCGCGATCCGCCGCACAGCACACCGATCGGCAGCCCGCCGCCCAAGGTCTTGCCGTACGTGACGAGATCTGCGCGCACGCCGAAGTACTCTTGCGCGCCGCCGAGCGCGAGCCGAAAGCCCACGAAGACCTCATCGAAGATCAAGGCGATCCCGCGCTCGCTGCACACCGCGCGCAGCTGCTTCAGCCAGCGCGCGTACGCCGCCCGGTCGTAGCCCGCGCTGCGCGAGCTCCCGAACAAGCCGGAGTCGCTGGGCGCGTTGCGGTTCGGATGCAGCGCTTGCAACGGATTCACCAAGACACACGCGATGTCGTCGCGCGTGCGCAGGACCTCGAGCGTGGTCTCGCTCATGTCTTTCAAGGTGTAGGTCTCGTGCGCGGGCGTTGGGTTGCCCGCCCCAGGCTGCACGTCGCCCCAGAAGCCGTGGTACGCCCCGCAGAAGCGAACGAGGTGCGTACGTCGCGTGTGGTAGCGCGCCAAACGTACCGCCTGCATGACCGCTTCTGTGCCAGACATGTGAAAGGACACTTCGTCCTGTCCGCTGATCTGACAAAGACGCTTGACGTTCGACAGTAAGATCGGATGGTAGCTTCCCAGTACCGGACCGAGCGCTTGTGCACGTTCGGTCGCCTGCGCCAGACACTCTTTGTAGGCGTCGTATCCGAGCAAGCTCACGCCGTAGCTACCCGCCAGGTCGTACAGCTCTTGACCATCGAGATCGACAAGCTTCACGCCTTGCGAGCGCTCCAGAAACGCACCGACCTTCAGGTGCTGCTGCACGAACGCGCTAAAAGGCGGCGGTACGCGGTACGCAGATGTGAACTGCAGATCCGACAGGAACGGCTTAGCTTCTGCTGTGAGCGCGAGACTCTGAGCGTGACGCTTCTGCAACAGCGACGCGAGCTGCATAAACCCTGCGCGGCGCTTACTGACTACAGCCTCGGATGCACCATCGGTGCGAAAGAACTGCGCTTCAGAGTAGCTGAACGCGGGGACGAAGCGTGCCGCGATGCGGGACATGTTCGAGTGTCCGCGCAGCGATGGATGTTTGGCACGTGACAGGAGCAAGCGTGCTTGCACGCGGCCGATGGGTGAACGAGCCCAAATACGGGAAGGTGTATTCGACATGACTGTTCGTTCGACGTTAGCCGCGGCAGGTGTCAACCAGGTGACCTTCGAGCACTTGCGCACGCTGCTGCGGCGCGCGGGGCAGCAGGAGTCGCTCAACTACATTGCGACCAATCGATTGTTGCCGAGGCAGCTCGTCACGCGCTTTTTTGGCTGGTTCAGCCAAATCGAGCAGCCGCTGGTCCGAGACCTCTCGCTCGCGACATGGCGGATGTTCACGGATCTCGATCTGAGTGATGCAGCGACGCAGGAGTTTGCGAGCTTGCACGCATGCTTCATCCGCGAGCTCGCCCCTGGTGCGCGGCCTGTGGATGCTGATCCAGACACCGTCACGAGCCCGTGTGACGGAATCGTGGTGATGTGCGGTCAGGTCGAAGGCACACGTCTCTATCAAGTGAAAGGCTCCAGCTATGAGCTGAGCGAGCTGCTGGTGGATCCCGCATACGCAGAGCAGTTCCGCGACGGCTGTTATGTCACGTTACGGCTGACGTCAGCCATGTACCATCGCTTGCACGCGCCATACGACAGCACGATCGAGCATGTCACGTACGTGGCGGGTGACACATGGAACACGCATCCCGCGACTTTGCAGCGGGTGCCGAAGCTGTACTGCAAGAACGAACGCGCGATTCTGCGCGCCCGGCTGCGGCCGAGTGGGCAGCCGCTCGCGATCGTGCCGGTGGCGGCGATCTTGGTCGCGAGCATTCGGCTGCATTTCCTGGATGTGCTCTTGCATCTGAAACACGCCGGGCCGAACGAGCTGCCGTGCCAAGCGGACGCGTCGAAGGGCGAAGAGCTCGGCTACTTCCAGCATGGGTCCACGGTGGTGATGTTTGCACCGGCTGGCTTCAGGCTCGCAGCAGGCATCGAGCCGGGCAGTCACGTCCGCATGGGGCAAGCGTTGCTGCGGCTGCCTGCTCTGGCTCGGCCTAGCGACTGCTCGCCCAGCAGCTGATGGCGGCGACCCAAACCCCCACCAACGGCCGAGGCGCCGCCCGGGTGATCGTGCACCCAAAGACCCGCTCGGCGGACCGTCTCAA
>Ga0190269_10000883_pt1 | contig 14900 bp, 14 predicted proteins | sample Popmic249IS_FD_133749 | JGI IMG/M metagenome (GOLD analysis project Ga0190269, IMG submission 133749) | Populus adjacent soil microbial communities from riparian zone of Blue River, Arizona, USA - 249 IS | ecosystem: Environmental > Terrestrial > Soil > Riparian zone | place: USA: Arizona...
AGGTCGCGCCCGGTCCGCTGACCCCCACGAACGCGCTTGCACCGAAGACCTCGATCCGCCGGCCCATCTCGCTCGCGAGCGCAGCGCCTCCGCCGAGTGACCGCGTGTCCCAAGGCACGACACAGCGTACGCTGGGTGTCGTCGCGCTCGCGACCGGAGGGGCCGCGCTGCTGACGTCGGCGGTGAGCTTCGGCCTCGCCGTCGAGCGCAAGCTGGTCGTGGACAAGCACTGCCCGAACGACGCGTGCGACTCGAGGGGTGAAGCGGCGGCGCGCTCGGGCAGCGACTTCTTGAGCGTCAGCGTCGCGGCACTGGCGATCGGCGTCGTGGGCGGCGCAGCCGGCTTCTACATGTTGTGGACCGCGCCGGAGCCAGCCACGGGCAGCGCGGTGGTCGCGCCGTGGCTCGCTCCAAACATCGTCGGTGCTCGCATGAAAGGCACGCTATGAAACAGCTCGGAACCACGCGAGCCTTCGGCCGGCACGCGCTCGGAGTATCGGCGCTGGCCGCGGCCCTCGCGCTCCACGCGGGAGCGTGCACGTGGTTCGACGTCAACGCGCCGGCGGACCGGGATGATGCGCCGCAGGTGCGCGAACCGCGGGACGGCGGTGGCGACGGCGACGGCGAGCACGAGCCGCCGACGGGCTCCGGCGGCAGCGCCGGCCCAGGGGGCCAAGGCGGCGCGGGTGGCTCCGGCGGCTCGGCAGGCTCCGCAGGCGATGGTGCGATGAAGCCAGATCCTGACGCATCGATCGACGCGGGTTGCGATGCGAGCGACACCTGCGACGACGGCGGCGTTAAGCTCGATGAGAACGGCGACTTCACGTGGCACCCGATCGCGAGCCGCTTCGCCGTCACCAACGATCCCTCGACACCGGGCGCGCTCGATCGCGTGTGGCTGCTCGTGGATGGTGGGTCCGAGACGCCGAGGCGGCTCGTCTCGAGCTTGATCGAGGCCACGACCGACAACTGGCTCGACACCGGCATCTGGGGCATCACCTCGGAGCTCGACGGCGTGAGCTTCAGCGACGCTCAGAAGCACTACCAACGCGTGTTCTTCGCTCGCGAAGGGCAGCTCCAGATGCTGCGCGCCGACGTCCCGCTCGCCCGACCGTCCGAGGCGTTCGAGATCGCGGTCGACACCATCGCGGCCCCGGCGGGCTACACGATCGGCGCTGGCGATCTGGCCGCAGCTCTGTACGAGCCACCGGGTGGAGAGCGCTCGATCGTCGTGCTCGCGCCAGCGACCTTCGCGGGAACAGCCGGCTACTATTGCATCTACCAGCTCGCATTAGCCGCCGAGCAGTGGTCGCTGACCTGCAGCGCGCAAGCCACCGTGCACGCCGAGACCGACGTGGCCGCGGTGGCGATGGGTAGCGAGCTGCACTTCTACTTTCGCGGGCTCGATGACTCGCTGGTCCGAGTCGCGCGCCAGGCACCGGATGTCTTTCAAGAAGCCTCGGTGCCGCTTCCGGCCGAGTCGAAGCTCGCGGCGAGCTTGTGGGCCATGCCGAGTGAATTCGATGGCCTCGTTCAGCTGATCGTGGTGACGCAGGCCGGTGAGCTGTGGAGCGCTCGGCCGCCCGCGGACCGAAGCGCCCCGCCGGAGTGGACGCTGGTGCCCGCCTTGCCCGATGGCCAGCTGGTCAGCACCGGGCGCCACGCGCTCGCTGCGATCGTGACCGACCAATACGGGCCCAAACGCGGCGACCTTTTTGGCGAGCCCTTTCAGCACAAGCTCACCGAGCTGCGCGTGATCGCCGCCGTCGATGGTCAGCACTACTTCATGGCGACCGATGATCACTATGAAGCGCGGCCGTGGATGGACGGCTGGGCCACTCGAACGCTTGAGCGCGAGCAGCGGGTCCGTGCGATCGGCGGCATGACCTGGTATCCCGTGCCGCTAGGGACGCTCCGCGTGCAGGTCGGCGCCGCGCTGTGCGTAACGGGTGGCGAGCGCACCACCGCCCTCCAAGAGTCCGTGCTGTTCTTCGCGAACCTGCCCTGGCGCGACCACCTGCGGCCGAGCGAGCCGGTCGCGCTGCCCAGCGCGGCGGGCGTCGCCGAGCTGTCGTCGACCTCAGGGCCCGATCGCACGGTCGTGGCCATGGCACGGCGATCGGCGCCGCCCTTCACCGTCGATCTGCTCGAATCGAACGACGGCGCGACTACGTTTGCGAGCGTCGAGACACTCGAGACCTTGCCGCGCGTTGCCGCCGACGACATTGCGAGCTCCGCGCTCGAGCCGACGTTGGGCTACGGCGGCGGGAAGGTGCACCTGACCACGCTCGAATGGGCGCTCGACGAGAGCTGCGCAGACCCGGCAGGCCGCTCGCGCCGCGTCGTGTACAGGCGCGCTGACAACGCCGCTGAGCTCGCCGCGCTGTCGATGGACACCGACGACGTGTTCATTGCGAGCGGCCAGCTTCCTCACGCATCGAACCCGACCATGGTGATCACGGAAGGCATGCTCGGCGCGGTCGTGCACATCGTCTTCAACGCGGGCCCCGACGGCGCCCTGTACTACTGGCGCTTGCCTGCCGGCGAGACCGAGACGCCGGACCCGATCCGCCTCGACGCGACGATGCCGAGCGGCCCCGCGGCGCTGGCCGCGGGTGTCGAAGACCAGCTCTGGGTTGCTTCGTATGATGGTCACCGGTTCGCCCTTTGCCCGCTCGGGCCGGAAGGGGTCGTCGTGGCCCGCTGCACCGAGCCGGACGCCGCCACGGTGAAGCCCTTGAGCCAAGACATGCGGTTTGGCGCCGAGCTCTCGGGCGATGACGCTCCGGACAGCGCCTGCGCGCCGCTTTCGGGTCGGCACTACAAGTGCACCCGCGACGACAAGCCCTTCTCCATCACGGTCGATAAGTGGCTGCGTCACCAGGTGTTGGTCGCGTTCACGGCCGCTGATGTCGACGACTCGACCTCCGTCTTCGTCGCGAGCTACTGCGGCAGCCAGGGCGTGCAGGGCGATTGCAGCAGCCCGGGCTGGCGTGAGCCGGTGGCGGTCAGCTCGCGGCCCAACGCCAAGCGCTTCTACTTCGATCCCGAGATCACCGTCGACCTCGATGGCGAGATCGTCGTCAGCTACGCGTCGCTGCCGACCACGCCTTCGAGCGCTCCAGCGCGCAGCTACATCGAGCGCGCGCATTTCGACCCGAAGCACAGCCTCGTGCAATCGCCACCACGCGCAGTCGACTGGGACACCGCCAGCCTGCCGTATGACTGCGTCACGCGCCGATGGGCGCTCGGCTCGCAACGCCAGAGCGACATCGTCGACTCGCGAAGCTTGCACGTGGTGCGCGACGGCTCCGGGCACTCGGCGCGCTGGCTCGGTGAATACATGCGCCCGTAAGTGGGTGACGACAGCTATGCGCTCGCGCGTGCCTTGGGCACGAAGCGGGTCGCCAGCATCTCGATCAGCTCGACGCCCAAGAAGCCGGCCAGCACCGAAGCCACGAACCACGCCAGCTCGCTGCCGCGCGCGACGTCGGGCATCAGGTCCGCGAGCCCTGGCGTCGTGAGCAGCGCGCCCACGGCGATCATGCCGACCAGTGAGCCTTCGAGCACCCGGCGCGCCTCGGTCTTGGTCGCGCGCGCGTGCTCCGCCTTTTTACGTCGCAAGCGAATGATGGCGAGGTACCCGCCCGCGGCGCCTCCGAGCACCGTGATGAACAAGAACACCGCTGGCCAGCCCCGCTCGATCGCGAGCGGCGGCGACATGCGCGGTCCGAACCCCGCTTGCACGCTCATCGGCCCGAGGCCGTACAAGCGCACGCTCGCTGAGACGTCGCTCTGACCGCGCGGGATCGTGAGCAAGCTCGGGTGCAGCTCGCCCGTCTGGGAGCGCAGCGGCACCTCGATGTCGCGATCGAGCACGAGCGGCGTGCCGTCTTCCAGCGCTTGCGACACCGTGAGCCGCACGGTGCTGAGGCCGAGCCCGGGCACCTGAGTCGCGCTGCTCGCGAGCGTGTATGGGCCGGGGTGCGCCGGCAGCTCGAACGGATAGCTGAGCTGGCCCGAGGCGATGCGCACGGTGACGTGCTGCTTGCCCTGCTCGCGCACACGCGGCGAGCAGCTCACGAGCACGCGCTGGTCGCCCTCGGGGCCCATCTTGTCGAGCCGCACGCTCCCCGGCGTCACCTCCTCGCAGCTCACGCTGAGGCTCGCGGTGATCGGCTCCTCGAGCGCGCCGGGCGTCGAGCCCTCTTCGGGGTCTAGACCCACGATCAGCTCTGCGACGTAGCGCTTAGCGCTCGGCACCCACTGCACGGCGCGCGAAAGCAGCAAAAAAGGCCGGCCCGTGCGCACCGTCGGGGGCGCGTGCGACGGCGTCACGCCGTCGCCGGGGTCGTGCTTCACGTCGACCACCATCCACGGCAAGCCGGTCTTATTGTCGGTCGTGATCGTGCTGGTCGCTGCGATCGACTTGGCGAGGCCCGAGCTCAGCACGGTCGTGCCCGACTGTTTTTGCTCGAGCACGGGCGTGCCACCTTGGAACGCGATCTTGCCCTTGCCCTCGACCACGCGCACCGACTTGAGATCCGCGTCGTTGTCGGTCGCCTTGAGCGCGAGCGGCACGCGCAGCTCGGCCGGCGCGGTCCCCGTCACGGGCTTTGCCTTGTCGATGGACACCGCGCCCTTGGGCACCATCGCCTTCTGCAGATCCGTGCGACGGGCGATGCGTGGCTCGTCGAAGACCTCGCGATCGATGTCGAGCGTGCTCTGCGCGCTCGCGCCCGCAGCGACCCCGAGCGCCAGCATGGCGACCACACAGCGCAACCCGTAACCCATGAGCGACCCCTCTACGCGCACCCCATTGCGCGTCCAATCGTGCCGCCCTGACTATGACGCAAGTCACGCGCGCAGCGCGACTTACTCAGAACCAGCTGCGAGCCACGACCTAAATGGGTCAAATGTCCGCTACAGCCCGGCGCTGATGGCCGCCGCGAACTCCTTGGTCCCGAGCGGACCGCCGAGGTCGCGCGTGGTCTTGCCCTCGGTCAGCGCCTTGTCGTAGCTGGCCTTGATCTTCTTGGCCGCCTCGCTGCATGCCGCGTCGCTGCGCGTCGTGGCCAGGTGATTGAGCATCATCACGGCGCTCATGAGCAGCGCGAGCGGGTTCGCGAGGTTCTTGCCGGCGATATCGGGCGCCGAGCCGTGCACCGACTCGAACACCGCCGCCTCGGCGCTGATGTTCGCGCCCGGCGCAACGCCGAGGCCTCCGACCATGCCCGCGCACATATCGGAGTCGAGGTCGCCGTACAGGTTCTCGCACAACAAGATGTCGAACACCGTCGGGTTCTGCACGAGTCGCATCAACGCGGCATCGATGATCATCGCTTCGAACGCGATGTTCGGGTACTTCTTGCTGACCTTGGTCGCCTCGTCGAGGAACATGCCGTCGGTCTTCTTCATGATGTTGGCCTTGTGCAGCACGGTGACCTTCTTGCGCTGCCGCGCCACCGCATACTCGAACGCCCACTCGGCGATCCGTACGCACGCCGGCCGCGTCGCCACCTTCAGCGAGACCACCGCATCTTCCGTGATCACGTTCTCGATGCCGCTGTACAGCCCCTCGGTGTTCTCACGCACGATCACGAGGTCGACGTTCTCATAGCGCGTCTTGACCGACGGCATGTTGCGCAGCGGGCGCACGGCCGCGTAGAGGTTCAGCGACTTGCGCAGCGCCACGTTGACGGAGCTGAAGCCGCCACCGATCGGCGTCGTGCACGGGCCCTTGAGCGCCACCTTGTGCTCGCGGATCGCGTTCAGCGTGCTCGCGGGCAGCAGCTCCTTGTGGCCATGCGAGAGCGCCGTCTCGCCCGCGATGTGCTCTTCGAATTCGATCGGAGCCTTCGCCGCCTTGAGCACGTCGCGCACGGCCGCGCTCACCTCGGGTCCGATGCCGTCGCCAGGAATAAGCACCACTTTGTGAATCGCGCCCACGGTGTCCTCCGCCGATTGATCGAGCCCAGCAGCATCCCAAACCACCGCGCGTAGGACAAACGAAAACTAGGAGCAGGCGTGCTCGTTCATGGGCTTGAAACCGAGTACGGACAGAGTGAGCGAAGCGAACCTCGTGAAGGGGTGGGCCCCGATGGGCTTCGCCCAGCGGGCGGGCGGGGCACGGCGCACGTTCCCCGGTATCAGAAACAACGCCGCGCCCCGACCGGGAGGCTCGCCGCCGGGGTCAGCCCACGGCACTCGAGCCTCACCGGTACGGAGCGCGCGCCCCCCAGATGGCGGTCGAACGTTCAGCGGACGGTCTTGAACAACGTCAACAGCTCGTCGCGGGCGGTGTCGCGGGCCGCCTGCAAGCTGAGCTCGTCCTCGATCGTGTCGAGCAGGCCGGCGCTCACGAACGGGCTCTCTTTGAGAACCTCCGCGAACGCAGCGACCGCCATCGCGAAGCGAGCGTCGTCGCTCGCAGCCTCGAAGCTCTCACGCACCGCGCTGGGCGGCAGCGAAGCGGTGACCTCGGCCGCCGGGTCGCTCTCGGTCGCGAGCGGCGCCTTGTACCGGACCTTCACCCGCACCAGCTCGCTGGGAGCGATCTCGCGCCTACCGGCAACGCGCTCGCCATCGAGGGCTTCGGGCGCGCCAGCCGCGCTAGGCACGTCGCCGCCGGCGAGCACCACCTCGTACAACGCGGTCACGCTGTGGCCGGAGCCGATCTCACCGGCATCCACCACGTCATCGCGGAAGTCGACGTCGGCGATGGCACGCGTCTCGTAGCCGATCAGGCGGTGCGCCGAGACGAGCTCGGGGTTCCACTCCACCTGCAGCTTCACGTCTTTGGCGATGATCTCGAGCGTCGAGAGCAGCTTTTCGCCTGCATAGTCCTCGGCGAACCCGCGGTCGGTGATCACCGAGTAGATGCCGTTACCCGCGTTGCTGACGCGCTCCATCATCTCGTCGTTGAGCTCGTCGAGGCCAAAGCCGAGCGCGGTGAGCGTGACGCCCGACCTGCGCTTCTCGGTGATCAGCGCGATCAGCGCCTCGGTGCTCGAGATGCCGACGTTGAAGTCGCCGTCGGTGCACATCACCACGTGGTTGATGCCGCCCTCGATGAACGCCGCCTCGGCCTGCGCGTAGGCGAGCTGGATGCCGCTCGCGCCGGCGGTGCCGCCGCCCGCCTGGAGCCCGTCGATGACCTCGCGGATCGCGTCCGCGTCCTCGACCTGCGTCGGCTCGAGCGCGACCTCGGTCTCGCCGGCGTAGGTGACGATCGAGATCGTATCGCTGGGCTCGAGCTGGTCGACCGCGCTCGACAAGAGGTGCTTGGCGACCGGCAGCTTGTTCTCCGCCGCCATGCTGCCCGAGACGTCCACGAGGAACACCACGTTCGCAGGCTTCTTCTCGAACGGAGCCGTCTCCTTACCTTGCAGGCCCACCCGCACGGTCTGCGTGCCCCGGCCGAGCAGGCTAGGCGCAGCCTCGAGCGCGATCGCGAACGGCACGGTGCCATCTGCGTCCGGCGCGTCGTAGTCGTAGTCGAACGCGTTGACGAAATCTTCGACACGCACGCGATCCTTGCGAGGGCGTGTGCCCGACTGCGCGTACGCGCGGAACAAGTCGTAGCTCGCGGTATCGACGTCGGCGCCGAACGTCGAGAACGGATCGTGCGACGCGTACACGAACGGGTTGCTCGCGTAGATGACGGGCTCGGCTTCGTCTACGCCGCCGTCGGTGTCGGTCGTGCCGTCGCGATCTGAATCGAGCGGGCCGCTGACGCCGGCGTCTTGCGCGCCGAAGCTGTCGCCATCGCCATCGCCATCGCCGTCGCCGTCGCCGTCGCCGTCGCCGTCGCCGTCGCCGTCGCCGTCGCCGTCGCCGTCGCCATTGCCATCGCCGTCGCCATCGCCATCGCCGCCGCAGCCGGGGGCGCAGGCGTCCGCGGTCTCCGGATCGGGCGTGCCGCCTGCGACGCAGGCGCCGAGCAGCATGGCGCAGATGAGCAACAGCTGCGCGCGAGCGGTGTATACAGAGCGCATCGGAATCCCTCCAGCAAGGTTTGCAAGCAATCGCCAGGTTGGGCGACCGATGCCGCTGGCGCCAGCTCTCGAGCGGCGTTGGCGTATACGGGTTCTGTATACGCACGTGGCGGCATTCGCCGAGTCAAACGCGCGAAGGTTCGCCGTCGACAGCGCGCGATGGATCCGCAAGAATACACGCAATCATGCCCAAGCTGGCCGCGACCGAAGCCGACACGACGGCGCCAAACGTATACTCGTTCCTCGACTACCGAGCCTTCCTCCGCGCCTATTACGAGCACAAGAAGCTGGCGGGCCGGCTGTCGTTTCGCGCGTTTTCGCAGCGCGCTGGTCTCGGCTCGCCGAACTACTTGAAGCTCGTGATGGACGGCCAGCGCAACCTGAGCCACGACATGGCCCCGCGCTTCGCGCGCGCATGCGGCTTGAGCGGAGATGCGGAGCGCTACTTCGAGCGCCTCGTCGACTTCAACCAAGCGCGTACCGTCGATGAGCGCACGCGGTGTTACCGCAAGCTGTGCCGCGAGCGCCGCTTCCGCGAGCGCAACAAGCTCGGTCCCGCGCAGGACCTCTACCACTCGCGCTGGTACCTCCCGGCGATTCGCGAGCTCGCGGGCAGCGTCGACTTCAACGCCGATCCGGAGTGGGTCGCGGCGCGCCTGTTACCGCCGATCGCGCCGCGCGACGCGCAGCTCGCGATCGACACCTTGCTCGAGCTCGGGCTGCTCAAGCGCGAGGGCAAGGGCCGCGCGGCCAAGCTCGTGCGCGGTGAGGCCACCGTGAGCACCGGCCCAGAGGTCCGCTCGCTCCACCTCGCCAACTTCCACCGCTCCATGATCGATCACGCGCGCACGTCGATCGATCGCATCCCGGTGGATCAGCGCGATATTTCCTCCCTGACGCTGTGTCTCGGCGAGGACGGCCTCGACCGGATCAAGCGGGCCGTGCAACGCTTCCGGCGTGAGCTGCTCGAGATCGAGCAGCTCGAAGCCGAGCCTCGCCAGGTGGTACAGATTAACTTCCAGCTGTTCCCGCTGAGCGCCGTGGACCCGGCCGACCGAGACCCAGACGCTTACCTTTCGGAGACCGAGACGCCATGACCCGCTTTGCCGCCCTACTCCTCGCGCTAATTCTCAGCCTCCAGCTCGGTTCGTGCACGGGCACCGAGTCCGGCAACCCCGACCACCCGCATCCGGCCGATGCCGGCGACGGCGACGGCGACGGTGATGGTGATGGTGACGGCGACGGCGACGGCGACGGCGATGGTGACGGTGATGGCGACGGTGATGGCGACGGTGATGGCGACGGTGATGGCGACGGTGACGCCGGCGTGCAGGATGGCGGCGATGACGCTGGCATCGACGCGACCATCGACGACGACGACGGCGGTGTCTGAAGCGCGCGACGACTCGCGCAAGTGATGAGCGAATGAGCGCGGACGACTACGACGTGCCGGCGGACCTCGAGGCTTTGCTTCAAGAGGTCTGCCGCGAGCAGGGCGTGCCGCCGCGCCAGCACGACGAGCTGCGCTCGCTGGTCACGACTCCGCAGTCGAGCTGGCCGGCGTGCTGCGGCGGCAGCTGCAGCCCATGCGTCGAGGATCCCAAGTCGATCGCGCGCGAGATCCTCGCGCGCTGGTCCAAGCGCTGAAGCGCCTCGAGCTACCGCGCATTTTATAAATGCGCGCGTGAGCGAAGCGAGCCTCTAACTAGGGATCAGCCGCCCGGCGTTAGGGCGGGCTCGATGTCCGCCACTGCGCCTGCAGGCCGGCGCTGGCCAGCGATCTTGTTCTTCAGCTCGACGAACTTCGTGCTCGCGGACGACAGGCGCTCGTCCCAGACCAGGTCGATGGGTTGGTTCTGCACGCTGACGTGGAACTTGATCATCACCATGGTCAAAAATAGCGGCTCGAGGAACGCTGCGCGCAGGTTCCACGCGAACAGGCCGGCGATGAAGAACGCCGCCAGGCTGCCCGCCCCCGCGATGGACCCGGGCAAGATCCAAGCGAGGACGAAGCCCGGCGCAAGCATCACGAGCCACGTGACGAACGTCGCGACCTTGTCCAGGATCACGACCCAAACGCCGGTCTTCAGCACCTCTTTGCTGTTCTGTGCATAGTAGATGAGACCGTCGCGCGAGCTGCGGAAGTTGTCCGAGTCGCCGCGCGCCAGGCTGTACGAGAGGATCGTCTCGTCGATGAAGGTCGTGGCCGCGTGCACGATCGCGTTGACGATCGCGACGACGTTGCGCAGCCCCGGGACGGGCAGGAGGCTCGCGATCCAATTCAGCGTGCGGTTGAACGCGCGCACGATGCCGTGGATCAGCATGTCGAGGGCGAACATGGCGTTGACCTGCCCGAAGCGCTCCGTGACCACGCGCTTGCCGTACACGAACATGCCCTCGGCGCCGCCACCGATCTCACCGCGCGTGATCAACTCGGTGAGCACCGCGACATGGCCCGCCTTCAGCAGGTACAGGCCGTAGCGGACGATCGTCCACCACACGTAGCCGTAGACGCCGAGGCCCGTGAACAGCCACGCGTAGCCGGCGAAGGGGTGGACCTTGCCTCCGAGCAGCGCGGCGCCACCGAACGTGAGCACGTACCAGACGATCGTGACCACCGAGACCGCGACCAGGATCCCGAACCGCGCGAGCGCGTACGGCAGCGTGCGCATGAACAGCGAGATCGCGGTGCCTAGGCCCGCGTCCTGGACCGCCAGAGGATACGAGTGCCGCACCGCCTGGTCGGGATGACTATAGCTCGAAGGCACGCTCATGAGCTCTCCCCCCTCATTCATGTGGGCCGCGTCCGGCGGCCGGTCTGGTCATCGCAGAGCTTGCGTACGATTGCAAACGCGCTGCATTCACGGGCGCCGCCGGAATTGGCGTGGAGGCACCCGACTCGGCTGCGACTTTAGGCGCGGGCGGCTCGCCGCGCCACCGCGCTGTCACCGTCAAAGGTGGCGGACCAAATTGTATTAGATCGCACCTATGACATTTATAGGTCACCGCGTGATCTAAGCCGCCGCCGGCGACATATTCGTAGCTTGACCCGCGCGAGCATCGGTGAGAAGTCGCGAAGCGTGATTCGCATCAGCCCGGCGATGATCGAAGTGCAGCGTGTCATCGAGCGCGTCGCGCGCGGGGCCTGTCCGGTGCTCGTGCTGGGCGAGACCGGCACGGGCAAGGAGCTGGTCGCGCGCGAGCTGCACCAGCTGAGCCCCCGAGCCGGCGGCCCACTCCAGATCGTCAACTGCGCGGCGCTGCCCGAGACGTTGATCGAGAGCATCCTGTTCGGCCACACGCGGGGCGCCTTCACGGGCGCTGACGCCGACCGCCGCGGCGTCTTCGAGCTGGCGTGCGGCGGCACGCTGTTCCTGGACGAGGTCGGCGAGCTGACGCCCGGCGCGCAAGCGGCGCTGCTCCGCGTGCTGGACGGCGGCTGCGTGCGCCCGATCGGCGGCACCAAGGAGATCGCGGTGGACGTGCGCGTGGTCGCTGCGACGCACCGCGACCTAGCGGCGATGGTCGCCGAGGGGCGCTTCCGGCTCGACCTCTTCCACCGGCTCAACGTGCTGTCGGTGCACCTTCCGCCGCTGCGCGAGCGGCGCGAGGAGATCGCCCCGCTGGCGGAGTACTTCCTGTCGCGCCTCGTTCCTACCATGGGCTCGCGCGTCACGCGCATCGAGCTCGGGGCGATGGCGCTGCTCTTGAGCCACGACTGGCCCGGCAACGTGCGCGAGCTGCGCAACGCCATCGAGCACGCCGTGACGTTGGCCGAGGGATCATCGATTGGCCCGAATGAGCTACCGCACTCGATCCGTTCGCTCGGGAGCAACGCGATGGTGGCTCAGAGCCCGGCTCCGCCGCCGCCATCGAGCGCCCCGCCTAGCCAGAATGAGCCACGCGGCCTACGCGCGCTCCTCCGTATGCACGAGGCCCAGCTCATCCACGCGGCGCTCGAGAAGACTGGCGGTAACCAGCGTCGAGCCGCCGCGCTGCTCGAGCTGCCGCTCCGTACGCTCGAGCGCAAGATCGCGAGCCTCGTTCCGCGCTCGGACTGAAGCGCATGCCCGACGCCGGTGACGGTAACCGTCGCCCATGACGGCAGGGTCCCGCCGCAAGCGCGCGCGCATCCGACATATTCATGTAGGGCAAAATAGATATGAGATCGCGATGTTCCGCGAATCTCGTGTCTGGTCCGCTCCTTGCTCAGGGGGCGCGCACGCAGCTCGCACGGAGCTGCGCTCGAACATCCATTTGGAGGAGAAACACATGCTTTCGATTCGCAAGGTCGCAACGATGATGGCTACGGCTGGCTCACTGCTCGCGCTGACCGCGGGTTCGGCGTTCGCCGCGGAAGGCGGCGTGAAGGTCGAGTGCGTCGGCGTTTGTGGTTGGATCAACCTCGGTCAGGTCTGCGACCGGGTGTCCGCGGGCTCGACGCCGGTGGCCGTCTCGTGTGACGCCACCTCGAGCGCGGCGAACTGGGGCAGCGGCGCGTGCGGCTCCGGCACGTGCATCCAGTACGGCTCGTACGGCCGCGGCGACGCCGTGTCGGCGTACTGCGACGACGGTGGTGGTTACGACGCGGTCGTGACCTGCCGCTACTAGCCTAGCTAGGAGGGCGGGCGATCACGGTCGCCCGCCCTTCTTCCTTTTAGGAGGGATCCTCATGCGCAAGACCCATTGGTTCGTAGCGCTCGGCGCGGTCGCGCTGGGCTTGAGCGTGCTGCCGTGGCCGAGCGACCGCGCGCAGTCGCAGAAGCGAGGTTCGATCGACGGCGCCGGCGTGCGCGAGGCGATCGAGGAGCTCCGGAGAGAGCTCGCCGACGAACGCGCCGAGCGCAAGCGCGCGCTGACGCAGCTCGAGGGCCGCTTGCTCGAGCTCTCGGCGGACATCCCGGCTGGGTTCGCGGACGTCGTCGAGCCGGGCGACGACGGGCCGAGCGAGCCGCTGGCAGATAAGCCGTTGCAGCTGCCGCGGTTGCAACCTGGCGCGGCCGACCCGCGAAAGAAGATCGAGGGTGACTTCGTCGCCGAGGCCGTGGATGGCGCGTGGGCTCAGGAGACCGAGCGCAGCCTTCACGGCGTGCTCGCCGATAAGCTCAAGACCGGCGAGGTGCGGTCGCTCAGCTGCCGCAAGACGATGTGCCGGCTCGAGACGGTGGTTAGCGACGCGAAGGACTACTGGCAGTTCATGGGCGAAGCGTTCAAGAGCCCCGAGACACGCATCTGGGCAGGCGACGTGTACTCGCCGCAGCCGGAAGAGGCTCCCGGCACCGGCGAGGTCACGCTGGTCACATACCTCGTGCGCGAGGGCGAGCGCATGCCTTCGCCTTTCTGAGCGACAGTCGCGTTACCGCGGCGGCTTGAGGTCGGCGGGGACCTTGCCGTTCGCGGGCGGGCGGGGGAGGGCGCCGGGCTCTTCGAGCTTCGACGCCTCCTCCGGCGGCTGTTCGCCGCCGTTGTCGCTGTCCTTGGTGCAGGCGGCGAGGCCGAGCGTGACGGCGATGGCGATACTTAGAATGAGCGTATCCATAGACCTCATCGCCGATCTCAGTACTTGACCCAGATCTCAGAGTCCGCGGGGATCTCGGTCAGCTCGCCGACGTCGTCGTCGCTGTCGATGAGCTCCTTGGTCGTCTCGTTGCTGCTGTAGGCCTTGTCGCCGAGCCACACGATCTGCGCGTCGTCGAAGATCGACAGGTCCTCGATCTTGTCCGCGACCGTAAACTTGTTCCAGCCGTTGCTACGCTTCGGGACGATCTTGAGCGCCGGCGCCTCTGCCGCGTGCTCGCCCGCGCCCTCGGCTTCCTCCGCGGTGAGCGACCACTCCACTACGACGTCTTCGCCGTCCGCGTCGCGGCAGGTTTGGGTAGCCGGGAAGTAGAGCGTCTTGAACGGCATGTCCGGAACGCCGATTCGGAGCCCGAACTGATAGTACGAGTCGTCGGCGGCACGTGACTCGGCCTTCTCCCACTTCACCGCGGTCACAAGCTCCGCATCGTTGACCGTGAGCTCAGCCTCGCCCCAGCCCGCCGGTCCGACCAGCGCGCGAACGGCCGTCACCTCGCTCGGGATCGCGATCTCGATCGCGACCGTGTCGAGGCCCTCGCAGCCATGGCCGACGCCAAAGGTCAGCACTTGGTTCGTGCCCGCGATGCCAGGGCCATTGACGCCGACGTGGGCGAGAGCGGTGGACGAGAGAAGCAGGGTGGCGCTACCGAGCGCTGCGATCGAACGAAACTGGAACATCTCGAAGCCTCCTGTCGCGTAAGCGGCGACATGGGTGCTTGTTGCACAGCGCGCGTGGCGGCGGCACGCGGCATATTGTCGCGAGCCTCGCGCACCGCCGCGTGCCGCGAACAGCGAGCTCCGGCCGCTGCGGCAAGTTGTCGCGGCGGTCTATAAGGGCGCTACTCGGGGGCGCCGCAGCGGATCCACTCGAGGAGCTTCACGCGCTCGTCATCGGTCATCGTCTTGCCCGAGCCAGGCGGCGGCATCGCGCACTGCAACATCACGTTCCGGATCTCCGCGGTCCAATGCTTGATGTCGGTGTACGAGTCGAGGCCCCAGCAGGTCGGGCACTCGCCGCCGCCGCCGCCCGCGTGGCAGTCGATGCACCGCTCCGCGAAGATCGGCTCGACATCGTCGTAGGTCGGCATGTCACTCGGGCACTCGGTGGGCGCTGTCACGCCGCACGTGTCGCCGTCACCGTCGCCATCGCCGCCGCTCACGCCCGCGCCGCCGCCGCTCGAGCCCGCATCGCCGTCGTTGTCTTCCGAGTCACAGCCGATGAGCGCGAGCGCCACGAATCCGATCACCCAGATCAACCGCATGCCGCGCAGCCTAGTACAGATCCAGCGGAGAGCCATCGAGCCCCATACGCGCGCCGGGGCTAGC
>Ga0190269_10000884_pt1 | contig 14896 bp, 10 predicted proteins | sample Popmic249IS_FD_133749 | JGI IMG/M metagenome (GOLD analysis project Ga0190269, IMG submission 133749) | Populus adjacent soil microbial communities from riparian zone of Blue River, Arizona, USA - 249 IS | ecosystem: Environmental > Terrestrial > Soil > Riparian zone | place: USA: Arizona...
ATCGAAAAGCCGGCGTTGAGCATGCGCCGCCGGTCTTCGGGGCGCGCGTACGCCGTGAGCGCTGCGGCGGGGATGTCCCCTCCCGAATCGCGCGGTAGCGCGCGGACCAGCCGGATCAAGTCGTAGCCGTCCTGCTCCGGCATTCCGATGTCGGAGAGCAACAGGTCCGGCCGATGCTGCGCGAGCTGCTCGAGCGCCTCGCGCACGCTCGCAGCGGCGACCACCTGACAGCCGCAGTCCTCGAGCACGGTGGCCACGAGCCCGCGCGCGTCCTCCTCGTCGTCGACCACCAGCACGCGCAGGCCGCGCAGGTGAGAGGGGCGCTCGAAGGTGCCGTCGGCGCGGAAGTCGCGCACGGCCCGACGTGCTTCGGCGCCGGAGCTCACGACGGCCGCGATCGGCAGCGACACCACGAAGCTCGCGCCCTGCCCTTCGCCAGCGCTGTGCGCGCTGATCGCGCCGCCGTGCAGCTCGACCAGCTGACGCGTGATCGCGAGCCCGAGCCCGAGGCCGCCGCGCGAGCGCGAGGCGCTGGCGTCCTCCTGGCGGAACGCCTCGAACACGTGCGGCAAGAAGCCGGGCGCGATGCCTCTGCCGGTGTCGCGCACCTCGATCTCCACCGCAGTGGCCGTGCGCCGCAGCAGCACCTGCACGCGCCCCGCTTTCGGCGTGAACTTGACAGCGTTGCTGAGCAAGTTCCACACGATCTGCTGCAGGCGCGTGGGGTCGCCAGTCATGTTCACGGCCGCCGCTTCCAGCTGCGGAACCAGCTCGACCTCGCGCGCGGCCGCCGCCGGGCGGATCGAGTCGATGGCCGCCTGCACCACCTTGACGAGATCCACCGGCCCCACGTCCAGGCGCAGCTTGCCGCTGATCACGCGCGACATGTCCAGCAGATCTTCGATCAACTGCGCCATGGCGACGGAGTTGCGCTCGATCGCGTCCAGCGCTTGCTTGCGCCGGCGCTCGTCGAAGTCCGGCGAATTGAGCAGCTTGGACCAGCCCATCACTGCGTTGAGCGGTGTGCGCAGCTCGTGACTGACGATGGCGAGGAACTCGTCCTTGGCGCGGTTCGCGACGTCCGCGTTGCGCCGAGCGAGCTGCTCGGACGTGTACAGGCGAGCGTTGTCGAGCGCGATGGCGCAGCGGCCCGCGAGATCCTGGGCGAGCTCCAGGTCTTCCGGGCCAAACACGCGTCCCGACTCCGCGGCGACGAAGCTGATCGCGCCCAACACGCGCCCGCGCGCGATCAGCGGCACGATCATGGCCGAGCGCAGCATCAGCTCGCGCACGCTCTGCAGGTGCTCGCCGTCCCCGAAGCGCGCGACGAGCGCCCCTTCCGGGATGTCCGAGATGAGCTCGGGCTGCGCGCTGCGGATCACCTGGATGGGGCCGCTCTGAGCGGCGAGGCTCGGAGGGTACTTCTCGCTCAGCTGACGGGCGAGCTCCACCTTCGCTGGATTCACGTGCGCCACGGCCATGCGCTTCGGCAGCCGCTCGCCCTCCACGACCATGTCCACGGTGCACCAGTCCGCGAGCTGCGGCACGGCGAGGCGCGCCACGCGCTCCACGGTGGGCTCGAGCTCCAGCGACTCGGCCAGCAGGCTCGATGCCTCGGCGAGCAGCGCTCGCCGCTCCTCGCGGCGCTTGCGCTCGGTCACGTCGCGAAACACGAGCACCACGCCTTCGATCTCGCCGCTCGTGCCGCGGATCGGCGCGCCGCTGTCGTCGATCGGCGTCTCGCGCCCATCGCGCGCGAGCAGTACGGTGTGGTTGGCCAGGCCCACGACGGCGCCCGTCTGCAGCACCTTGTCCACCGGGCTCGCGACGCTCTCGCGCGAGTATTCGTTCACGATGTGGAACACGTCCGCCATGGGCCGACCTCGAGCCTCGGTCTCGCGCCAGCCCGTGAGCGACTCGGCCACGCTGTTCATGAACGTGACGGCGCCGCTGCGATCGGTCGCGATCACCGCATCGCCGATGCTGCGCAACGTGGTCGACAGCCAGCCGCCGAGCCGCTCAGCGAGCGCCGCCGCGGCGCGCTCGGACTCGAGACGCTGAGCGCGCAGAAGCGACTGCGCGCACTGCCGCGCGAAGGTCGCGATGAACTCGCGCTCGTCGTCGGAGAACACGCGCTCGGCGAAGAAGCCGACGCCGATCACACCGAACGTGCGCCCCTCGGCCACGAGCGGGACGCACGCGAACGACTGCGGGCGCGGCCCCTGCACCCGCATGCCCGCGAGCGCGGGAAAGTACGACAGATACTGTGCGAAGGTCTCGATCCACACGGCGGGTGCCGCGCCCGTCCCGATGCCGTACGTGGGATTGCCCGAGTCCGGGCCGATGACGCGGATCTGGTCCAGGACGGTCGGGCTGCAGCCGCGCTGCGACAGCAGCTGCAAGCTGCGGCTCTCCGCATCCAGCGTGTACAGCGCGAAGGTGTCCGCGTCCGCGAGGCGTGAGCCCTTCTCGGCCACGGTCTCCGCGACCTCGCTCGCGGTCAGCGCGGGCGCGAGCGACTCGCTGAGCTGCGACAGCGCTGCGATACGCGCGCGCGCCAGAATGCCCGCTTGCAGGCGCGCCTCCTCGGCGGCGCGACGCTCGGTCAGGTCGCGCGTGACCTTCGCGAAGCCGAACAGCTGGCCGCGTGCGTCGCGCAGCGCGGTGATGACGACGTTGGCCCAGAAGTGCGTGCCGTCGCTGCGGATGCGCCAGCCTTCATCCTCGAAGCGCCCATCGCGATCCGCCGAAGTCAGCTCGAACTCGCACTTGCCGGACTCCACCTCCTGTGTGCTGTAGAAGCGCGAAAAATGACGACCCGTGATGCTGCCGCTATCGTAGCCATAGATGCGCTCGGCCCCGATGTTCCAAGTGGCCACGCAGCCCGTGCGATCCAGCATGAAGATCGCGTAGTCCTTGACGCTGTCGACGAGCAGCCGGAAGCGCTCCTCGCTCTGACGCAGGTGCTCTTCGGCGCGCTTGCGCTCGCTCAGGTCGCGGGTCAGCTTGGCGAAGCCCACGACGGCGCCGTGCTCGTCGCGCAGGCAGGTGATGACGACGTTGGCCCAAAACAGCGAGCCATCTTTTCGGACTCGATGGCCCTCGTCTTCGACGCGGCCATCGCGGCGAGCAGCTTCCAGCTCAACGTCGCACTTCCAGCGGTCCTCGGGCCGGTAGAAGCTCGAGAAGTGCTTACCGATGATCTCCTCCGGACGGTAGCCCTTGATACGCTCGGCGCCCGGGTTCCAGGTCTGGATGTAGCCCTCGGGGTCCAGCACGAAGATCGCGTATTCCGTGACCTGCTCGACCAGTAAGCGAAATATGTCGTGACTGGTGCCGGGGAAGCTCGACCCGCGCGTCCCGGGGTCTCCTGACTGCGTCATGCGCTGGACTATATAAGCGGGCGTGACCGAGCGGTTGAGATCCGCGAAAAGATTGCGCCGATGCTGCAGGCAAGCTGATCGGGGCGCAATTGTGCACCCAGCGGGACGACGCGCCGGCTCAGAGCTGCAGCGGCTCGGCCGCGAGCTCGGGGCTGAGCTCCTCGCCGCGCAGCTCTGCGCGAATGCGCGCGGCGAAGCGCGAGACCTTTCGGCGGTAATGACCGCGCTGGAAGTCACTCTCCGTCACGGCCAACGTGGTCAACGGCGCGCGGCCGGCGAGCGCTTCCATCTGCCGGAACACGCGCGCGCGGCCGACCGTGCCTTGCGTGAGCGCAAACGCGACCTTGCGGAAGCGGCCGCGCCGCTCTTCGAGGTACGTGCGCACGGCCGACGACACCGAGCGACTCCACACTGGAGTCGCGACCACCACCAGATCGTAGGCCGCTGGATCTTCACGCACCGGAGCGAGCCGCGTCCCGCGCTCCAGCACGCCGTCCACGGTGCTGGTCAGGAGACCCCACAGCCCTACACGCGAGCGTACGTCGCAGAGCTCCTCCACCGCGCAGTCGAGCTCGTCCGCGAGCATGCTCGAGACCAGACGGGTCATACCCGTGCGCGAATAGAATACGACGAGGAGCTTCTGCGCGTTCATGAACGACCTTCCGGCGTCGACTACCCGTCACGCCGCAGCCGACAGCGGCCTGCAACGCGTGCGCGGGCACCCGTATCCCCTGCATCATCTTACGCGGTCAGGGACCGAAGTGGCTAGTCCACTGGTCGCATCATGCGCAATTAGTAGCAGCGCCCGTGCCGTGACTGGCGCACGTGCGCGGCGGTCACCGCATTCGAACGCGTGTAGCGCTGGCCGCTGATGGCTGCGCACTACGCTGCCTCCGCGCGTCATCCGATGCGCTTGCCCTGCGACAAAAACCCGCAGGTGTCGCGCGCGCTCCCGCTCGGGCGGCAAGGTTTGCGGGCCGAAACGGCAGGCGGCGCTCAAGCTTGCCCCAGTGAAGGACGACTGATCGCAGTGGGCTGCGCGCGCGGTTTGGCTCGGGGTTGCGCTGCGCAGTCTGCCAATCCAGCGGAGGAACACGCATGCGCGGTCACTGGGGTCTGTCGCGTCTAGCAGTGAGTGGTGTCGTCGCTTGCAGCATATGTGCGTGCGGCGGCTCGAGCGCGGAGCCTGCGGGCGACGCGGGGCGCGGCGGCGACGTCGCCGGCTCGCCGGCCGCAACCGGGGGAGCCGGCGCGCCTGCAGCCGTTGGCGGCAGAGGCGCGAGCGCGGGTGCGGGTGCGGGTGCGGGCGGGCTCGGTGGCGCCATGATGGCTGCCGCTGGCAGCGGCGGAAAGTCCGCGCCCCCGTACTCCGGCGCTGGCCACTCCGCAGCTGGTAGCGGCGGAAAGCCGGCGGTCGTCTCGGCGTCGGCGCAGAAGACGTTCCCGGTGGGGCTCGCGATCGGCTCGCCGGTGGCCGTGGTACAGAGCGCATCGCATGCCAGCCTCGCGCCGCGGCCCGGTCTATTGCGGCGCGCGCGTGACATCGGTCGCGCGGCGCACGCCGCCCTGCGGCAGGGCGACCTCACCCGCCTCTTGCGCGTCGGCGGCGAGCTGTTGCCAGTCTCGAAGGCCAGCGCCGCGCCGAGCGATCAGCTCGAGCTCAAGGCGCTCGCGGGCGCAGTGGAGCAGGCGCTGGCAGCCGGCCCCGGCGACGCGCTCGATCTGATGCGCTTCTTCGGCTCGAGCGGCAATGCCAACTGCTACGGGCCGTCCATGTCGTACCGCACGCATCAGGACGAAAGCGGCGGCATGAGCTCGGGACAGCTGCCCGGCGGAGATCTCGGCCTGTGGCTGGAACGCGAGGGCCCTGCACAGCCGTGTGTGGCGGCTCAGCTGAACCGGCGCATCGAGGGCGTGAAGGGTCAGGCGCAACAAGGCTTGCTGCTGATGGCGGCGCTGCGCCGCCAGGTGGAGATGAGCAGCAGCCTGAGCTTGCCCGCCGCCGGCAGTAGCACGGACGTGACCGCGGAGCTGGAGACCAGCCTGCACATGTCGCCGAAAGCGGCGACGCTCGACGTGCTGAGCGCGACGATCGCGCTGGATGCGGACGGAAAGGTCTACACGTACCGGTTCGCGTTCGACCTGGGTGGCACGGGCGCCGCCGCGCGCTCCGGCGAGGTCGTGCTGCGGCACAAGCCCGGCGCGACGGCCACAGAGTACAGCGGCGTGCTGCAGATCGCGGGCTTCTCGCTCAGCATGGATCAGGCGCGCGGCTGCGCGGACGAGAAGGACGGCGCCACGGGACAATACGAGATCGCCGATGTGAGCAGCGTGCGCTACGGCCGTAGCGGGCAAACGCTCTCGTTCAGCAGTCGCTCTGGCAACTATTGCGGCCACCCGAGCAGCGCTGCCGCCGTGAGCTTCGCGAGCGAAGTCGCGACGTTCGACAGCGACGGCGAGCTCGACCCGACGGTCAAGCTCATGCCCCCGATGCCTCCAATGGGCGGCGGCGGCGGTGGCCCGGCGGCGTTCATGCGCGCTGGCGTGAAGGGCTGGATCGGGAACTTCTCGCGCTTCGCGGGCGACTTCGATCTGGACACGGTGGAGGGCGACTTTCTGTACGCCTGGCAAGCCGGCACGCAGGACAACGCCACGCGCATGCTTGCGCTCGACACGCAGTACGACAGCGCGCTCGGCGATCGCAGCCTGCAGGGCTTCTTCGGCTTCGGGGCCGACATCGCGAGCAGCGACGGCAAGCTGCAGGGTCTCATCTGCAATTGGGCCGGTCCCGGCAACAATCACACACCGAAGCCGCTGTTCCAGTCGCAGACCGCGACCATGGCCGCGGGCGCGATGGACTTCGTGATCCCGAGCGGCGGCAGCAAGATCAGGTACGCGCCCACGAACAGCTGCAGCTCCACGACGACCGGCTTCGACGCGGACGTCGACCACACCATCGAAGCCATGGAAGGCGAAGGTGTGACAGCCGACCTCGACGCCCCCAGCGGCAGCAAAACCGTGGCCGAAGAGCTCACCGCGCGCGGCTTCGCGCTGCCGACGTTGTTCTAGACAGGCCTCTCGACGGGAACGCAGAAAGCGCGCGGGCCGCTGCTCGCGCGCAGGTTCTGCGAGGGTCGATCGCGTACATGCGCGGCTGCGGACGGCCCGCGCCTACTCCCCTGGGCCCCGGTTGCGGTCGCGATCGCGAATGGTTTGCGTGCGGGGTGCCGCTGCCGCTCATGGCGGCGGGGATTGCGCGCTCGGCTCGCATCACACTCCGTAGATGCTGCGTGTCTCGCATTGGAACGCGCGTTGCGTAGTGCTGGCGCATGGTCAGTGCAGTGCTCTCCGGCGCGATGCTGGGGCTCGTCAACCTGGTGCATTGCGCCGGGATGTGTGGGCCGCTCAGTAGCGCCCTCTGCCTGCGCGCCGGCCGTGCCGGGCTCGCGCGCTATCAGGCCGGGCGCACGCTGGGCTATGTCTTCCTCGGTGCGCTGAGTGGTCACCTCGGTCGTGCACTGTCGGTGCTGCCGAGCCGGCTGAGCGTCTGGCTGGTTGCGCTGCTGACGGCCGCGGCGTGTCTACTGACCGCCCGCAGTGTGCTGGCAGCCAACCGCGCCGGAGATGCGCTCCTGCAGCTGCGCCGCTCGCGGCGGCGCTCGCTGTTTGCGCTGCTCGCGCCGCTCGTGCCGCGAGAGCCGCTCGCGTTCGGGCTGCTCTCCGCGCTCATGCCCTGCGGAGTGCTGGCGAGCGCGGCCATCGCGGCGGTGGCGAGCGGCAGCGCGCTGCGCGGCTCGCTGCTGATGGCTGCGTTTGCCGTGACCAGCGGAAGCGCCGTCTGGGCGACTGGGCTGCTGACGCAGCACCTGCCCCGACGCCATGCCCCGCTGTTTCGCCGCGCGCTCGCGCTGGCGCTTCTGACCGTCGCAGCGCTCGCCATCGCGCGCCCGCTGCAAGCGACCGCCTCGAACGCCGCAGCGCACGCGCCGCACTGTCACTGAGAACGCAGGATGTTGGATTTCTCTCAGGTCACTCCGTCTCCCTCGAAAGCCCCTGCCCCGCCCGGTCTCGCCGCGGCGCGCTGCGGGCACTGCGGGAACGCCCTGCCGCGCGACGCGCGCGATGGCTTCTGCTGCGCCGGCTGCAAAACGGTGCACGACCTGATCACGGACGCGGGGCTGCAGCGCTACTACGATCTGCGCGAGGCGGCTATCGTCCCGCCAGCGCTGCTCGCGGCGACCGGCAGAAGCGATCGCAACTGGCTCGAGCCTCTGCGCGAGCGCCTGGCCGCCGCGGACGGCAGCCTGGAGCTGCCGATCAAGCTGCAGGGCCTGCGCTGTGCGGGCTGCGTGTGGCTGATCCAGCAGCTGTTTACGAGCCACGCGGGTGCGCTGCGCATCTCGGTCAACTCGGCCCGAGGCAGCGCGCGGCTGTGCGTGGATCGGCGCTTCCCGCTCGAGTCATTCGTGAGCGAGCTGGAGCGCTTCGGTTACATGGCCGGCGCGATCGGCGACAGCGAGCAGAGCGACGACGGCCTGCTGCTGCGCACGGGCGTGTGCCTCGCGCTCAGCGCCAACGCGATGATGTTTGCGGCGGCGATCTACCTGGGCCTGCCCGAAGGCCCGCTCTACAGCCTGCTGCACGCGCTGAACTTTGCATGCGCAAGCCTCGCGGTGCTGGTGGGCGCGCCCGTGTTCACGAGCTCGGCGTACCGCGCGCTGCAACAGCGCGTCTTACACCTCGATCTGCCGATCGCGCTGGGCATCGCGCTCACCTACGCCGCGGCGCTCTGGTCGTTCGCCACGGGGCACACGGCGGCCGCGTATTACGACTCGCTCGCGACGTTCATCGCGCTGATGCTGCTCGGGCGCTACCTCAAGCAGCGCATCGTGGAGCGCAATCGCCGCGAGCTGCTCACGAACTCCGGCCTCGACGGCTTGCTCGTGCGCCGCGTGCACGGAGGCAAGGTGGAGCTTGTCGCCGCGACCGAGCTGCAGGCGGGCGACGCGCTGCTCATCCCTCCGGGCGACCTCGTGCCGGTGGCCGGCGCGCTGCAGAACGACAGCGCACAGTGCTCGCTCGACTGGATCAACGGCGAGAGTGAGCCCACGACGTACGCGAGGGGCAGCGTGGTGCCGGCCGGCGCGTTCAATGCGGGCGCGGCGCCGCTGCAGCTCGTGTGTCAGACGGCGTTCGGAAGCTCACAGCTCGTGGAGCTGCTGGGTCAGGGGCAGCTGCGCGAGGCGCCCGCGACGCGCCGCACGCATACGTTCTCGCTGCTCTACGTGAGCGCGGTGCTCGTCGCGGGTGCGGGCGCGCTGCTGTACTGGACCGTGTCGAGCGGCAGCCTGACGCGCGGCCTGGAAGTGGCGACGGCGATCTTCGTGGTCACTTGCCCGTGTGCGATCGGCATCGCGGTGCCGATGGCCGAGGAGCTGGTGCTCGCTGGGCTGCGCCGCGCAGGCCTGTTCGTGCGCGCGCCGAGCTTTCTGGATCGCGCGCTCGCCGTGCGGCGCGTGGTGTTCGACAAGACGGGCACCTTGACGACGGGGCGCCTGCAGCTGGTCGATAGCGCACCACTCGCGCAGCTAGAAGCGGCGGCGCACGACGTGTTGTACACGCTGACGGTCGCGAGCGGTCATCCCAAGAGCGCGGCGGTCGCGCACGCGCTCGCCGCGTTCGCGCCGCAGCTGCAGAGCGGACTGCACGTCACGGAGAGCACCGGTCACGGTGTGGAGACCTCGAGCGGAGGACACGTGTACAGGCTCGGCCAAGCCAGCTGGGCAGAACATGGTGCTGCCGCTCTCAGCGGCGACGATCTCGTGTTCAGCATGGATGGAGTCGCGCTGTGCCGGCTGCGCACCCGGGAGACGCTGCGCGACGACGCGCGCGCCGAGCTCGCGGCGCTGACGCAGGATGGCTACGAGACGTTCATCCTGAGCGGCGACGACGACGCGCGCGTGCGCGCGCTCGCAACCGACCTGGGTGTGCCGGCGGAGCGCGCGCTCGGTAAGCAATCACCGCGGGACAAGGCCGCGTTCATCGCGCGCCACGACCACGGCGACATGCTGATGATCGGCGACGGTGTGAACGATAGCCTCGCGGTGGCGCAGGCCTTCACCTCCGGCACGCCGTCCATCGATCGCGCGGTCATGCCGAGCCGCACGGACTTCTACTTCGTGACGCCCGGGCTCGCGCCGATCCGCGTGGCGCTGCGCGCGGCACAGGTTCTGTCCACTGTGCTGCGCCGCAACCAGATCTTCGCGGTGTCTTACAATGTCGCGGTGGTCAGCGTCGCGCTGCTCGGCCTGATGAAGCCGTGGCTCGCCGCCGTGCTGATGCCGCTGTCGTCGATCGCCGTGCTCGCGAGCACGTCGTGGTCGCTCGGCAGCAGGAGCTCATTGTGGAAATCCTGATACTCACAGTCTTCGTCAGTTTGATCGTGGCCGCAGCGGGTGTTCTGTTCTTCGCCTGGAACATCCATCACCGCGCGCACGAGCACATCGAACAACTCTCGCTCCTGCCGCTCGAAGAGGAAGCGCGCAGGGAGCCACGGAAGGATCGGGCCTGATGGAAACCCAGCGCATCACGTACGACGACGACATCGTACGCAAGTTCATCGCCGCATCGGTCGTATTCGGCATCGTCGGCCTCTTGGTCGGTTTGCTCGTGGCGCTGCAGCTGGCGTTCTGGCAGGCGAACCTGGGACCATACCTCAGCTTTGGCCGCCTCCGTCCGCTGCACACCAACGCGGTCATCTTCGCGTTCGTCGGCAACATGTTGTTCGCCGGCGTCTACTACTCCACGCAGCGCCTGCTCAAGGCGCGGCTGGCCTCGGATCGGCTGTCGCGCATCCACTTCTGGGGCTGGCAGAGCATCATCGTAGCCGCGGCGATCACGCTGCCGCTCGGCCTCACGCAGGGCAAGGAGTACGCCGAGCTGGAGTGGCCGATCGACCTCGCGATCGCCGTGGTCTGGCTCGTGTTCGCGACCAACTTCTTCTGGACGATCGCGCGGCGCAACGAGAAGCACCTGTACGTCGCGCTCTGGTTCTACATCGCGACCATCGTCACGGTGACGGTGCTGCACGTGGTCAACGCGCTGTCGATCCCCGTGAGCGCAGGCAAGAGCTACTCCGTGTTCGGCGGCGTGCAAGATGCGCTCGTGCAGTGGTGGTATGGACACAACGCTGTCGCGTTCTTCCTGACCACGCCGATCCTCGGCATCATGTATTACTTCCTTCCGAAGGCAGCGAACCGCCCGGTGTTCTCCTACCGGCTGTCGATCATCCATTTCTGGTCGCTGGTGTTTCTATACATCTGGGCCGGCCCGCACCACTTGCTCAACACCGCGCTGCCCGACTGGGCGCAGACGCTCGGCATGATCTTCTCGGTCATGCTGATCGCGCCGAGCTGGGGGGGCATGCTGAATGGCCTGCTCACCTTGCGCGGCGCCTGGCAGGAGCTGCGCATCGATCCCGTGCTGAAGTTCTTCGCCGCGGCCGTGACGTTCTACGGCATGGCCACGTTCGAGGGTCCGCTGCTCAGCATCAAGAGCGTCAGCGCGATCGCGCACTACACGGACTGGATCGTCGCGCACGTGCACGTGGGCGCGCTCGGCTGGAACGGCTTCATGGCCGCCGGCATGTTCTACTGGATCATCCCCAGGCTGTACGGCACGCAGCTGCACTCGCGCGCGCTCGCCAACGCGCACTTCTATCTCGCGACCTTCGGCATCCTGCTGTACGCGGCCGCGATGTGGACGTCGGGGGTGACACAAGGTCTGATGTGGCGCGCCGAAAATCCGAGCGGCGGCTTGATGTACCCGAGCTTCGTCGAGACGGTCATCGCGATCCGTCCGATGTACTGGATGCGCCTCATCGGCGGCAGTCTCTACCTCGTCGGCTTTCTGATGATGGCGTGGAACCTGTGGCTCACCGCGCGCGCGGGCACGGCCGTCGACGGAAGTGTCGACGTCGTGGTGGAGAACCCGGGCGCGCAGCCCAGCAACATCGCGCTCATCTTCGGCAGCCCGGTGCTGCTCAGCGTGTTCGCGCTGGTGTTGCTAGGCGCGGTGGCGTTGCTCGGACCTGCTGGCAGCACGGTGGCGCTCGTGATCGGCGCGTCCGTGGTCCTGTGCGCGTTCGTCTTCTACTTCCAGCGTGACGATACCGAGCCGCGGGCAAAGGCGCCCAGCTGGCACAACCTCGTGGAGGGCAAGGCGCTGGCGTTCACGGTGCTGACCATCGGCGCGATCCTGGTCGGCGGCGTCGCCGAGATCGTGCCGCTCGTGATCGCTGGCAACGAGAAGCTCGCGCTGAAGGATCACGCGCCTTACAGCCCGCTCGAGCTGGAAGGCCGCGACGTATACCTGAAGGAAGGTTGCTACAACTGTCACTCGCAGATGGTGCGGCCGCTCGCGTGGGAGACCGCGCGCTTCGGTGCAGCGTCGGTGGAAGCAGACTCGAAGTACGATCATCCGTTCCAGTGGGGCAGCAAGCGCACCGGGCCCGATCTGGCGCGGCTCGGCGGTCGCTATTCCGACGTCTGGCACTACCGGCACATGCTCGATCCACGCGAGCTCTCACCCGGCTCGAACATGCCGCCCTACCCGCACCTGCAAGACAACCTCATCGACTTCGCCTCCACGCCTGACAAGCTGCGCGCGATGCGGACAGTGGGCGTGCCGTACACGCCTGAGCGCATCGCCGCTGCGAGCGGCGAAGCCGAGCAGCAGGCCGCGCACATCGTCACGGGCCTCGCGCGGGAAGCCGGCGCAGCGCTCGACGCGCGCAGCGAGCTCGTGGCGCTGATCGCGTACCTGCAACGCCTCGGCAAGAGCGGAGCGACTGACACGCCGCAGAGCGGCGACGCGGCGCCCGCGCTCGCGCGCAAAGGAGGTCTGTGATGTTGCGTCACCTCGCCGCTGACTACTTCGCGCGTTCGCCCGTGCTGGCATTCCCCATCGCCGCGCTGGCGTTGTTCATGTTCGTGTTCATCGTCGTCAGCGTGCGCGCCTTCCTGCGCCGGAGCTCGGAGTTGGACGCGCTCGCCGCGCTGCCCCTGCAAGACTCGACGGAGGTCGATCACCATGGCTGAGATCAAACGCACCGACGCCATCCAGGGCGACATCGTGCACGAGTACGATGGCATCGAGGAAGCGGACAACGAGCTGCCGAAGTGGTGGGTCGCCGTGTTCCTCGGCACGATCGTGTGGAGTGGCGTGTACTACTTCGTGTACGAGAAATACCACGTGCAGCCGTCGCCGAGCGAAGAGCTCGCAGCGCTGGTCGCGGAGCGCGCCAGGCACGTGACGACCTTCAGCGACGACGACTTGCTCGCGATCGCGAAGGACTCCGCGGTGGTGAGCGCGGGCAAGCAGGCGTACGCCGCGAACTGCGTGGCCTGTCACGGCGCAAAAGCCGAAGGCAGCATCGGCCCGAACCTCACGGATCAAGCCTGGCTGCACGGCGGCAACCCAAGCAAGATCTTCGCGACGATCCGCGACGGCGTGCCTGCGAAGGGCATGCCGACGTGGGGAGCCATCCTCGGCAATGTGACCGTGCGCGACGTCGCGGCCTACGTCGTCACGCTGCGGGGCAGCAACGTGCCCGGCAAGCCTGCCCAAGGTGAGCCTTACACAGGCCCGTGATCGAGGGACGTCGTGGCCACTCACCACCTGCGTGTGTACAACAAGGCGAGCTCGCTGCGCGCGGACGGATCGCGCAACTACGTCCATCCCGCCGACGTGTCGGGGCGCTTCGATCGCCTGCGCAAGCTGACGTTCGCGTCCTTGATCGCGCTCCTCATCGCGTTGCCCTTCGTGCAAGTCGGAGGGCATCCGGCGCTGTTCATCGACATGCAGCACCGGCGCTTCTACCTGTTCGGCGCCACGTTCAACGCGCAGGATTTCTGGCTGATGTTCTTCCTGTTGACCGGCGTGGGCTTCGGGTTGATCGTCGTGACTGCCCTGTGGGGCCGCGTGTGGTGCGGCTACGCGTGTCCGCAGACCGTCTTTCTGGAGGGGATTTTTCGGCCCGTCGAGCGCCTGATCGAGGGCCCGCGCAGCGAGCGCCTGAAACGCAACGCGGGCCCGTGGACGCTCGACAAGCTCGTGCGCAAGACGATCAAACAGGTGTTCTTCTTCCTGTTCGCGTTCCTCATCGCGCACCTGATCACGGCCTATTTCGTGTCGCTGCCCGTGCTGTACGACATGGTGTTGAGCAAACCCTCCGAGCACCCGGAGGCCTTCGCCTGGGCCGCCGCGCTGACGGGCGGCCTGTACTTCAACTTCGCTTGGTTTCGCGAGCAGTTGTGTCTGATCGTGTGTCCGTACGGGCGACTGCAGTCCGTGCTCACCGATCAAGACACGCTGGTGATCGGCTACGACGTGAAGCGGGGCGAGCCGCGCGGCAAGAAGGGCAAGCTCGGCGCGGGCGACTGCGTCGACTGCAGTCGTTGTGTCACCGTGTGTCCGACCGGCATCGACATCCGCAACGGCCTGCAGATCGACTGCATCGGCTGCGCGCGCTGCATCGATGCTTGTGATGAGGTGATGCTCAAGCTGCAGCGGCGAGAGGGCCTGATCCGCTACGACTCGCAGAGCGGTTTTGCGAATGAGCCTCGCCGCCTTTGGCGGCCACGCGTCGCGCTGTATCTCGGGCTCGGGCTCGCGGGCGTGATCGCGGCCTCGCTCGCGCTCACGCAACACACGCCGTTCGAGGCCAACCTGCTGCGCCTGCGCGACATGCCTCCGTTCGTGGTGGACCAAGGGCGCGTACGCAACAGCTTCGAGGTGCACCTCGTGAACAAGACCAGTCGACCGGCCGTGTTCGAGCTGCGCGGTGCGCCCGAAACGAAGCTCCGGTACATCGTGGCCATGCCTCGCCTCCAGCTCGGCGAGCTGCGCGATCAACGCGTGCCGCTGTTTGTGGAGTTTGCGCTGGGCGCCGTTCACAGCGGCGAGCGCGGGGCGATCGAGCTGCGCATGAACGGCGAGCTCGTCAAGACCTTGCAAGCGCCGCTGCTGGCGCCGGCGCAGTGATCTCGACGAGCTCTGCCGGGGCCGCTCAGTTGTAGCAGATCTGACCGTTGCGGCAGTCGTTCCAACGATTGAGCACGTCGAACACGTTGCCGCAGTCCTGCGCCGAGATGCTCGAGACGCACGCGTCGAGCTTGCGGCCTTCGACGCCGAGCGGACAATCGGCGAGGTTGAGATGTTGAGCGGTCTCGCCGTGCATCTTCGACGCGCAAGCTGCGCGCGACTCGAAGCGCCGGCCCGGGCCGACAGTCGAGCAGCGCTCTTCCAGCCCGCAGCGCGCTTTCACGATCTCGGTGACTGCGATGTCGATCGTACGTGCAACCTCGGCCTGAGAGTCCGGACGCGTGTTGCCGATGGAGGGTCCACACGCGGCGAGCATGGGGACGACGTGGAGAAGCGCAAACGCAAGCCAGTGGCGAGGGGATACCAGTGTCATGAAACCGTCCTTCGAATATGAGTCTTGGCTGTTACAA
>Ga0190269_10000885_pt1 | contig 14892 bp, 15 predicted proteins | sample Popmic249IS_FD_133749 | JGI IMG/M metagenome (GOLD analysis project Ga0190269, IMG submission 133749) | Populus adjacent soil microbial communities from riparian zone of Blue River, Arizona, USA - 249 IS | ecosystem: Environmental > Terrestrial > Soil > Riparian zone | place: USA: Arizona...
CGGGCGGTCTCGGCCTCGGTGAGGTCCTCGTAGAAGCGCAGAACCACGACCGCCCGCTGCTTGCGCGACAACCGCCCGAGGGCGGTCCAGAGCGTGGCGTGCAGGTCGCTGTCGGCGTGCGCGTCGCGGCCCGGCACGTCCGGCACCGCTTCGTACGGGTCCTCCGGGCGCTTGCGCCGCCACACCGAGGTCTGCGTCGTGACCAGGACCCGGCGGACGTAGGCGTCGAGCGCCTGCTTGTCCTGGATCCGGTCCCACGCGAGGTAGGTCTTGGCGAGCGAGGTCTGCAGGAGGTCCTCGGCGTCGGATCGGTTGCCGGTGAGCAGGTACGCCGTGCGCAGCAGCGCCGCCGAGCGCCCCAGCACGTAGGCCTCGAAGGCCTCGCGTCCCGCTGCGTCCACCGTGGATCTCCCTCCGTCACACCTCAGGACGCCACTCGGGGGCGAAAGGTTGCGTCAGCTCAGCCGGTACGCCGACTGCCCGAGCCGGAAGCTGTGCCGCTCGCCCGCCGCTGAGCGCGCCTGACCTCGACGCTAGCGAGGCTGATCAGAAGACGCGGTACCTGGCCTTGCTCACCAAGAACCCGTGCCCGGTACGCCGGTTGGTGCAGGTCACGCCGGTGCGCTCGCTGGAGCACTGCACATCACCGAGCCGCCACGAACCGCCGTACTCGAGCACCGGGCCTTGCTGGGCGTCGCCGAAGGGGAAGTCGCTCCAGCAGTCTCCGACCACCCGGCCGCGCCCGCCGTCGGCTGGCAGGGCGATGAACGCCGTAGGGTCCCCGTCACCCTCGCCGGTGCAGGGAGCCGCGTCGGCAGGACGTTCCCAGGGGTTCTCCCAGCCGTAGCAGTCGGCGCCGTGCTCGCCCGAGAGGTGGCAGAAGATCTGCTTGCTGGGCATCTGGAAGTAGCCCCGGAACATGCCCGACGCCACGAGGCGTCGGGGATCGCTGAGCCGGCGGTGCATCGTGGGTTCCGTCGTCGTCGCCGTGGTCCGCAGCGTCGTGCGGCTCATCATGAAGCCGTGATCGGTGCCGATCTGTCGGCACTGCAGGCCGTCCGGCAGTGAGACGCAGCGCAGCCTGCCTGCCTCGAAACCGTGGTGGTAGGGCAGCACCGGCCAGTGGTCGTCGGCCCGCTGACTGCAGACGCTGACCCGTTCGGCCGGCCGGCCGGTGTTCAGCACGACGCGCGTCCATCGGCAGTCTCCGTTGCGCGGTGCCTCAGGCCAGGTGTGCTCGCGTGCCTCACATGCCAGGTACCCCTCGAACTCGAGCTGGCACCCGATGTTCCCGCTTGGCGTCTCGAAGCTGGCGGTGAAGCTCGAGGGGACGACCTCGACGAGGGCCGCCGGCGAAGGGGTGGCGCGCGGAGCCGCCGACGGCGACCCCGAGCCCGACGGCGCCGTGCCCGTGCGCGACGGCGACTGCGCTGCCTCGGACGAGCCGCCTCCGGTGCAGGACGCCAGGAGCAGCACGGACAGCAGGGCGGCGGGGAGACGCATGGCGCGGACCCTAGGGGGCCCAGCCGGGGCTGTCTGCGGAGGTTCAGCGCAGCGGCACCTCGGGGTCGGTGAGCGCCGCCAGGTCGGCGGGGGCACCCGACTGGACGATCGCCTTGAGGTCCTCGATCACGTCCCAGGTGTTCACCGCCAGCGCCGCGTCGACGACCCCGCCCCGGTGGTAGAAGGCGATGAACTCGCGGGCCTCCAAGGACCCCCGCACGGCCACCGACGCCGTGGCGGCGTCCGCCCAGCCGACGTACTCGAGCCCGAGGTCGTACTGGTCGGAGTAGAAGTAGGGCAGCCGGGTGTAGGCCTCCTGCGCGCCCGCGGCGTTGCGGCCGGCGGTCGCCCCCTGGTTCAGCGCGTTGGCCCAGTGCTCCACCCGCAGGTGCCGGTGGAAGCGCGGGTGCCACGCCGACGCGACGTCGCCGCAGGCGATGACGCCCGACCGGCCCGCGTGCAGGTGCTCGTCGACCACGATGCCGTCGTCGACCGCCAGCCCGGCGAAGGCCGCCAGCTCCACCCGCGGGGTGACGCCGACGCCGACCACCACGAGGTCGGCCGGCTCGCTGGACCCGTCCGACAGCTCGACCGACTCGACGGCACCCGTGCCGTGCAGCGCGACCGGGGAGACGTCGAAGCGGGGGTCCACGCCGTGGTCCGCGTGCAGCTCGCGGAAGGCCAGCCCGACCTCGCGGCCCAGCACCCGCTGCAGCGGCAGGGGAGCGGGCTCCACCAGCACCACCTCCCGGCCGAGCTGCCGGGCGGAGGCCGCGACCTCGCAACCGATCCAGCCCGCACCGAGCACGGCCACCCGGGACGCGGCGGCGAGCGCGGGCTGCAGCGCGGCGCAGTCGGCGCGGGTCCGCAGCAGGTGCACCCCCTCGAGGTCGGCGCCCGGGACGTCGAGCCGGCGCGGCGCGGACCCGGTCGCCAGCACGCAGCGGTCGAAGGACAGCGTGCGGCCCCCGCGCAGCGTGGCCGTGCGCGACGCCGGGTCCAGGCCCACCACGGGGTCGTCCAGCACCAGCTCGACCTGGTGGTCGGCGTACCACCGCTCGTCGAAGACGGCCGACGAGTCAAGAGGCTTCTCCCCGCGAAGCACCTCCTTCGACAGCGGCGGTCGCTCGTAGGGGAGGAGCCCCTCGTCGCCGACGAGCAGCACCTCGCCGTCGTACCCGCTCTCGCGCGCCGCCTCGACCGCCTTGGCGCCCGCCAGACCCGCTCCGACGACCAGCATGAGCCGAGCCTCGCCGCGGTCGACTAGCCACGCAAGTGCCTAGAGTCCGGGAGATGGAGCGGTTCGTGGTCGCCGGCGGCGCGCGCCTGCAGGGCGAGGTCGCGGTCACCGGTGCCAAGAACAGCGTCCTGAAGCTGATGGCCGCGAGCCTGCTGGCGCCGGGCACGACGACCGTCACGGGGGTGCCGGACATCCTCGACGTCCAGATCATGGCCGAGCTGCTGCGCCGGCTGGGCTGCGACGTGGCCCAGCGGCACCGCGTGGTCAGCGTGGACGTCCCGGAGCGCCCGCACCACGAGGCCGACTACGACCTGGTACGCCGGATGCGCGCCTCGATCACGGTCCTCGGCCCCCTCCTGGCCCGCTGCGGCGAGGCGAAGGTCGCGCTCCCCGGGGGTGACGCCATCGGGAGCCGGGGGCTCGACCTGCACATGGCGGGCCTGGAGCGGCTCGGCGCCGAGGTGACGGTCGAGCACGGCTACCTCGTCGCGAAGGCGCCGCGGCTCGTCGGCACCCAGCTCTGGCTGGACTTCCCGAGCGTCGGTGCCACGGAGACGCTGTTGCTGGCCTCCGTGCTGGCCGAGGGCACCACGGTCATCGACAACGCCGCGCGCGAGCCGGAGCTCGTCGACCTCGGCGAGATGCTCGTCTCGATGGGCGCCCAGGTCGACGGCCTCGGTACGCCGACGCTGACCGTCGAGGGCGTCGACGCCCTGCACCCGGTCGAGCACGAGACCGTCCCGGACCGGATCGTCGCCGGCACCTGGGCGGTGGCGGCGGTGATGACCCGCGGCGACGTGCTGGTGCGCGGCGGACGCGCGGACCACCTCGGCGTACCGCTGGAGAAGCTCGCCAGCGCCGGAGCCGAGGTGGCGGTCGAGCCCGACGGCTTCAGGGTGCGGATGGCCGACCGGCCCCGGGCGGTCGACGTCGTGACGCTGCCCTACCCCGGCTTCCCGACCGACCTGCAGCCGATGGTGCTCGCGCTCGACGCGGTCTCCGACGGGACCGCGATGGTCACCGAGAACGTCTTCGAGGCCCGGTGGATGTTCGTGAACGAGCTGGTGCGCCTGGGGGCCGACGTGCGCACCGACGGCCACCACGCGGTGGTCCGCGGGCGTCCCTTCCTGTCCGCCGCGCCCGTCACCGCCCACGACATCCGGGCCGGCGCGGCCCTGGTGCTGGCCGGGCTGGTGGCCGACGGCGTCACCGAGGTCAGCGCGACCCACCACGTCTACCGCGGCTACGAGGGCTTCGCCGAGGCCCTCACGGCGTTGGGCGCCGAGGTCCGGCGCGAGGACGCCCCCGAGCCGCTCTTCTGACTCAGCCGACCAGCGTGCGCGCCCGCTGGAGGTCCCGCGGGAAGACGAGCACCTCGTGCTGGGCGGTCACCGAGGCGCGGATCCCCTGCGACGCCAGCAGCTCGCGCAGCATGGCCGCGTCCTCGGCCGTCTCGACCGTCGTGACCGGCACGAGCAGGCCGTAGTCGGCGGGCGGCTCCGGCGCGCGGGTCGTGTGCGTCGGCGAGAACACCCAGCGGCAGATCAGCACCAGCAGGGCCATGGCGACCACCGCCACCAGCGCCTCGCCCGGCCGCGCGAAGGGGATCACGTCCGCAGTGTCCCACGGCGTGGCGGCGCCGATCCCGGTAACGCGGGCGCCACAGTGGGGGAACCGAACGGGGCGGGAGCGCGTCTTCCCCTCGGACGAGATCCCCCTCGTCCGGCCCGCACCGCAGGAGGTCACGTGGACGACGGCCGGGTGGTGGCCCTGTCGGGGCGGCTCGACGTGCACGCGGCACCGGACGTCCGGCTCGCCCTGGCGGAGGCGGTGGACCGGGGCGAGGGCGAGCTCGTGGTGCACCTGTCCCGGCTGGAGGCAGTCGACGCGACGGGACTCGGCGTGCTCGTCGGGGCGCACCGCCGGGCGCAGCGGCTGGGCCGCACGCTGGTGCTGCTCGACGTGCCGCCGCAGGTCGACCGGCTGCTCCTGGTGACCCGTCTCAACCGGATCCTGCAGACGCGGCGGTCGGCTCAGGCCTCCTGAGGCCCATCGGCCAGTAACGCAGATCACGGTTCTGGCCCCTGGCGGGCGGAAACACCCTCGTTACGCTGCTCGGGAGCGAGGAAGAGGTGGGCCGCCATGAGCCGGACCGAGCGTGACAAGCCCTGGGTGATGCGGACCTATGCCGGTCACAGCACCCCGGCCAAGTCGAACGAGCTCTACCGCACCAACCTGGCGAAGGGGCAGACCGGTCTCTCGGTCGCCTTCGACCTGCCCACGCAGACCGGGTACGACCCCGACAGCGAGCTCGCCCGCGGGGAGGTCGGCAAGGTCGGCGTACCGGTCAGCCACCTCGGCGACATGCGGGCGCTGTTCGACGGCATCCCGCTCGGCGAGATGAACACCTCGATGACGATCAACGCGACGGCGATGTGGCTGCTCGCGCTCTACCAGACCGCCGCCGAGGAGCAGGGAGCCGACCCGGCCGTCCTCCAGGGGACGACCCAGAACGACATCATCAAGGAGTACCTGTCGCGCGGGACCTACGTCTTCCCGCCCGGCCCGTCGCTGCGCCTGATCACCGACATGGTGGCCTACACGGTCACGGCGATCCCGAAGTGGAACCCGATCAACATCTGCAGCTACCACCTGCAGGAGGCCGGGGCGACGCCGGTCCAGGAGATCGCCTACGCGATGTCCACGGCGGTCGCGGTGCTCGACGCGGTGCAGGCCAGCGGCCAGGTGCCCCAGGAGCGCTTCGGCGAGGTCTGCGCGCGCATCTCCTTCTTCGTCAACGCCGGCGTGCGCTTCGTGGAGGAGCTCTGCAAGATGCGCGCCTTCACCGAGCTCTGGGACGAGCTGCTCCAGGAGCGGTACGGCGTCACCGACCCCAAGCACCGCCGCTTCCGGTACGGCGTGCAGGTGAACTCCCTCGGCCTCACCGAGGCGCAGCCGGAGAACAACGTCCAGCGCATCGTGCTCGAGATGCTCGGCGTGACCCTGTCCAAGCGCGCCCGCGCCCGGGCCGTGCAGCTGCCGGCGTGGAACGAGGCGCTGGGCCTGCCGCGGCCCTGGGACCAGCAGTGGTCGCTCCGGCTCCAGCAGGTTCTCGCCTACGAGACCGACCTGCTCGAGCACGACGACATCTTCGACGGCTCGAAGGTCGTCGAGGCCAAGGTCTCCGAGCTGTGCGAGGCCGTCCGGGCCGAGATGGACAAGGTCCAGGGCATGGGCGGAGCGATCGAGGCCGTCGAGTACATGAAGACCTCCCTGGTGGCCTCCCACGCGGAGCGCCGCCGCCGGATCGAGACCGGCGAGGAGGTCGTGGTCGGCGTCAACAGGTTCACGACCACCGAGCCGAACCCGCTGCTGGCCGACGTGGAGGGCGCCATCCTCACCGTCGACCCCGCGGTCGAGCAGCACGCGGTCGAGGCCATCGCCGCGTGGCGGAGCAGCCGCGACGCGGCGGCGGTGGAGGAGGCGCTCGCCGCGCTCCGCGACGCCGCCAAGACGGACGAGAACCTCATGCTGGCCACGCTCGCGTGCGCCCGGGCCGGCGTGACGACAGGGGAGTGGGCCGGCGCCCTGCGCGAGGTCTTCGGCGAGTACCGCGCACCCACCGGCGTCGCGGGCGCAGTCGCGGGCGGCGAGGCCGGCGAGGCGATCGCCGCCGTCCGTGCGCGGGTCAAGGCGACGGGCGAGGAGCTCGGCTCCCGGCTGCGCTTCTTGGTCGGCAAGCCGGGCCTCGACGGCCACAGCAACGGTGCGGAGCAGATCGCCGTACGAGGTCGGGATGTCGGCTTCGAGGTCGTCTACCAGGGGATCCGGCTGACGCCGGCGCAGATCGTGGCGGCAGCGGTGGAGGAGGACGTCCACGTCATCGGGCTCTCGATCCTCTCCGGCTCCCACATGGAGGCCGTGCCGGCGGTGCTCGAGGGCCTGCGGGCTGCCGGCGCCGGAGAGATCCCCGTCGTGGTCGGTGGGATCATCCCGGAGGCCGATGCTGTGCGGCTGAAGGCGCTGGGGGTCGCCGCGGTCTTCACGCCGAAGGACTACGACCTCACCGAGGTCATGGGGCGGATCGTCGACGTGGTGCGCGCCGCCCACGGGCTGGACCCCGCACCGGAGCGCACCGCCTCCTGAGCCGGGGGCCTCAGAGCCCCTCGACATCCGTGCACACCCAGCGGCCGCACAGGCCCTCCAGCCGCAGGGCCACGGCCTCGTAGCGGTCCCCCCGCCGTACCGTCGCGCAGACCTCGGCGACCCCGTCGGGCCGGACCTGGGCATGCACGGACCGGACCGCGCGCTGCGGCCGCGGGCCGCGACGCCGGTTGCCGGCGGCCAGGCGGGCCTCGAAGTCGGCGTAGAGCTCGACCTCGAGGTGCAGGCGGAACAGGCGCAGCGGTCGCGCCCCGGCCAGCACCTCCACCAGGCCCTGGACCAGGGCGTGGGCCACGGGTTCGACCGCCGGTAGCGCGCGGGCCGGCGTCCGGTCCTCCACGTCCCACCGGGCCTCGTCCCAGGAGACGGCTGGCGTGATGCCGGTCGCGGGCCGCGGACTGGTGATCAGCGTGGGCAGGAGCAGCGGGAGCGGGGTTGCCTGAACGTCGTCGTCGTACGGGGGAGCGCTGGCAGGTGCGGGGACGACCCGCAGCGCTGTCCGCGTGGGGGCCTGGGTGACGTGGGCGACGGGTGGGACGGACGGCAGGTCGAGCGCGAGTGCGACGGTCATGTGTGCCCCTTGGATGTCGTTTTCTTGTGTTTGCGTGTCTACAGTGGCGTTTACGGACAGTCAAGGGTTGTTGCGCAGCGTGACCGTGCAGGGCAGGGTGCGGCCCATGTCCGCGAACCCCGCTCGAGAGCCCGACGGAGGTGCCTCGGCCGACCGGTGGGCGCTGCTCTTCGCGGATCAGGACGCCCAGCTCGGGCACGCCCGCCGGGCTGAGCTCGAGGCGGAGGTGGCCGACCGCGCTCGCCGGGAGGTGGGGCGGCTGCGGCTGGTGGATCGAGTCCGGCCGCTGGTCGGGGCGGTGCTGCGGGTGGAGTGCCCGGGCGACCTGCTGGTCGAGGGCGTTCTGCGCGAGCTGGGTCCTGACTGGCTGCTGCTCGAGGAGCCGGGCCGGCGGGCCGCCGTGGTGGTGCTCGAGCACGTGCTGGGTATCAGCGGTGCCGGCCGGGCCAGCGAGGTCTCAGGCGGGCGGCCCGGCGTGGCGGACCACTGGGACCTCCGGCACGTGCTGCGGGGGCTGGTCCGCGACCGGGCGCCGGTGCGGGTGGTGCTGCGGGACGGCCGCGTGGTGAGCGGCACGTTCGACCGGGTGGGGCAGGACCACGCCGACCTGGCCGAGCACGACCTCGACCAGCCGCGACGCGCCGCGGCTGTCCGGCAGGTGCGGCTGCTCCCGCTCGCCGCGGTGGCCGTCGTCCAGACGGCCCGGTAAGGGCTATCCCGCCGGCTGGTCCTCGAGCTCGTCGGCACCGAACGGGTGGGACGCGACGAAGCTGGCCGTCTCGTCGTAGCAGCGCGCGATGTAGGCCTCGAGCTCGGTCGCCTCGACCCGCCACTGGCCGCGGCCGCCGATCTTGATGGCCCGCAGCGCGCCGCCGCGCACCAGCGCGTAGGTCTGGGCCGCCGAGATGTTGAGGATCTCGCCCACATCGGTCAGCGTGAGGAACCTCGGCTGGGCCACGGCTGCGTCCTCTTCTCTGCGTTTGCCTTCGTTTGCCGAGCAGCAGGCTACGCCGATCGGACCTCGTCCGCACGCTCTGCGGCGCAGGCGAGCCGCGGTCGGCGTGCCGAGGACCCAAGGGCCTGTCGCCCGACCCGTGGAGGCCACTCGCATGACCGCGCCCGTCCCCGTGTTCGTCGCCGTCGGGCCCGGCTGGCGGGCGAGGGTCCGCGAGGCCGTGGTCCTGCCGCAAGGTGGGGTGACGCTGGCCCGGGAGTGCGACGACCTGGCGGACCTGCTGGCCGCGGCCGCGACCGGCCTGGCTCGGTGCGTCATCGTGTCCGCGGACCTGCCGGGGCTGGACCGGGAGTCCGTCCTGCGCCTTGCCGCGTCCGGGGTGGGCACCGTCGCGCTGGTGGCGGCGGGGGACGAGAGCTCGGAGCGCCGGCTGCGGCAGCTCGGGCTGCGGCACGTGCTGGCGGCGGACAGCCACGCCCGCGACGTCGCCGCGGCCGTGCGGCAGGCGGCTGCCTCCCTGGCCGCCGTGCCGGCCGGGTACGCCGACCCCTCAGCCGCCCTCCACGCGCTCTTCGCCCCTGCGGCGGACGGGGCGGGGGAGACCGGCCACGGCCGCGTGGTCGCCGTGTGGGGCCCGACCGGGGCCCCCGGCCGGACCACGGTGGCCACGGCCGTCGCCGCCGAGCTGGCGCTGCTGGGCTGGCCCACCCTGCTCGCTGACGCGGACGTCTACGGCGGGACCGTGGCGGCGGTCCTCGGGCTGCCGGACGAGGCCTCCGGGCTCGCCGCCGCCTGCCACTTGGCGAACACCGCCGGGCTCGACGTCGCCGGCCTCGCCGCGCTGACCGTCGAACGGGCGGCGGACCTCCGGGTGCTCACGGGGCTGAGCCGCGCGGAGCGCTGGTCGGAGCTGCGACCGGGCTCGGTCGAGGTCGTCCTGGGCCTGGCCCGGGCGCTCGCGGCCGTGACAGTCGTGGACTGCGGCTTCTGCCTGGAGCAGGACGAGGAGCTGTCCTACGACACCCTGGCGCCGCGTCGCAACGGGGCGACGCTCGCCGTGCTGCAGCAGGCCGACGTCGTGCTGGCCGTCGGCGGCGCCGATCCCGTCGGGCTGCAGCGGCTGGTGCGCGGCGTCGGCGACCTCGCGGAGGCGGTGCCGGCCGCGCGGGTCGTCGTCGTGGTCAACCGGCTGCGCCGCGGCGCGCTGCCGGGCGACCCCGCCTCCGAGGTGCGCTCGGTCCTCGGCCGGTACGCCGGGATCGAGCCGCTCGCCGTCGTACCGGCCGACGGCGCGGCGGTCGACGGGGCAGTCGCGGCGGGCAGGCTCCTGCCCGAGGCGGCGCCGGCCTCGCCCGCGAGGATCGCCCTGCAGGGCCTGGCCTGGGCGCTGGTCGGCCGCCGGGCGCAGACCCGGCGCCGGCGGCTGGCCCTGCGCCGCTAGCGGGACAGGTACTGCCCCAGCTCCTGACGGGCCACCATCATCAGGTGCACCTCGTCCGGCCCGTCGGCGAGACGCAGGGTGCGCATGCCGGCGTACATCTCCGCGAGCGGGAAGTCCTCGGTGACGCCCGCGCCGCCGTGCACCTGGATGGCGCGGTCGATGACGTTCAGCGCCATCCGCGGGGCGATCACCTTGATGGCGGCGATCTCGGTGCGCGCGCCCTTCGAGCCGCCCGCCTGGTCGATCATCCAGGCGGCCTTGAGGGTGAGCAGGCGGGCCTGCTCGATCTCGATCCGCGACTCGGCGATCGCCTGCTGCACGACGCCCTGCCGTGCCAGCTCCTTGCCGAACGCGACCCGCGAGACGGACCGCTCGCACATGAGCTTGAGAGCTCGCTCGGCGACGCCGATCGCGCGCATGCAGTGGTGGATGCGCCCGGGGCCCAGGCGCGCCTGGGCGATCATGAAGCCGTCGCCCTCGTTGGCGATGAGGTTGGTGGCCGGCACGCGGACGTCCTTGAAGAGCACCTCGCCGTGGCCGTGCTGGTCCTGGTAGCCGAAGACGGGGAGCGACCGCACGACCTCGACGCCAGGGGTGTCGACCGGCACGAGGATCATCGACTGCTGCTTGTAGGTCGGCGCCTCGGGGTCGGTCTTCCCCATCACGATCATGATCTTGCAGCGCGGGTCGCTGATGCCTGTGGTCCACCACTTGCGGCCGTTGATGACGTACTCGTCGCCGTCCCGCTCGATGCGCGTGGCGATGTTGGTCGCGTCGGAGGAGGCGACGTCCGGCTCGGTCATCGCGAAGGCCGAGCGGATCTGGCCCTCGAGGAGCGGCTGGAGCCACTGCGCCTTCTGCTCGGCGGTGCCGAACATGTGCAGCACCTCCATGTTGCCGGTGTCCGGTGCCGCGGAGTTCATCGCCTCCGGGGCGAGGTGGATGGACCAGCCCGAAAGCTCCGCGAGCGGTGCGTACTCGGCGTTGGTCAGGCCGGAGACGTCCGGGAGGAAGAGGTTCCAGAGCCCGCGCGACCGGGCCTCCGCCTTCAGCTCCTCGACGACGGGCGGCAGCGTGTGGTCGCCGTACCCCTTCTCGAGGCGGTAGGCGGCGTACTCCTTCTCCGCGGGGAACACCTTCTCGTCCATGAAGACGCGCAGGCGCTCGAGGTACTCGGTGGCACGAGGCGAGGGTGCGAAGTCCATGGCCCGCACCTTCCCACGCGGCTGCGGGCGGCTCACCCGCGCCCCCTACCCTGGTCGGGATGAGGATCCCGAGCGGTGACCTCGTGCCGGCCCGCCGGCGGCGGTACGACGGTGGCTACGGAAGGCGCCGGCGCCACCGCCGGCTCGTGCGCCGTGGGCGGATCGCCCTGGTCGTCGCCGTGCTGCTGGGGCTCGCGCTCGGTGCGTTCTGGCTCACGCGCGAGGAGGCTCGGCCGGCCGCGGCGTCGTGCGTCGAGCCGTCGCCTGCCACCAGCCCTGCCGCGCTTCCCGCGCCGGCCCAGGTGCGCGTGGTGGTGCTCAACGGGACGCCGCGTCCCAGGCTCGCCGAGCTCGTGGGCCAGCAGCTGAGGGCGCGCGGCTTCGTCGTGGTCAGCGCCGGCAACGCCCCCGCGGCACTCGCCGGCGGCTCGGTCCTGACCTACTCCTCGGGCCAGCAGGACGCGGCCGAGGCGCTGGGCCGGCACGTGCTGGGCTCCCGGATGGCAGGCCCCGGCCCGGTGCCCACCGGGGCCGTGCAGCTCGTCCTCGGCGGCGACTACCGGCGGCTGGCGACCACGCCCGAGCTCCTCGCGGCCGCGCGTGCCGACACGCCGTCGCCGGCGCCAGGAGTACGTGTCTGCCCCTGAGGGGCATGCTCTCCGCACGTCCTGTGCTCCAATGCGGGAGAACGACATAGCGGACAACGAGCGGGGCGAGGTGATCACGTGACCGACCGGCTGAGCCCGCTCGACGTCTCGTTCCTGCACATGGAGACGCCGACCACCGCCATGCACGTCGGCGGCCTGGGCGTCTTCGAGCCGCCACCGGAGGGCTTCGACTACGACCGGCTCGTCGAGCTCATCCAGCAGCGCATCGGCCTGGTGCCCCGCTACCGGCAGAAGGTCCGCTCCGTGCCGGGCCGGATCGCGAACCCGGTCTGGGTGGACGACCCGGACTTCGACGTGACCTACCACGTGCGTCGCTCCGCCCTGCCGCGCCCGGGCACCGACGCGCAGCTGCGCGACCTGGTGGGCCGGCTCATGAGCCGCCAGCTCGACCGGCACCGGCCGCTGTGGGAGATCTACCTGGTCGAGGGCCTCACGGGCGGCCGCGTCGCGATCGTGACGAAGACGCACCACGCGATGGTCGACGGCCGGTCGGCGGTCGACATCGGCACGGTGATCCTCGACCTCGAGCCCACGCCGCGCGAGGTGCCCGAGGACGACTGGCACCCCGGACGGCAGCCGAACGCGCTGAGCCTGGTGGCGGGCGCGCTGGCGGACTACCTGGACAAGCCGACGCAGGCGCTCGACACCGTGCGGACCGCTGTCTCCGACGTCCGCGAGACCGCAAGCAAGGTCGGCACCCTGGCCGGCGGCTTGTTCGCCTCGGCCCGCTCGATGGCCAAGCAGGCCCCCGCCACGCCGCTCAACGTGCCGATCGGCCAGCAGCGGCGGTTCGCGATGGCCGAGAGCGATCTTGACGACTACAAGCGCATACGCAAGGCCCACGGGGGAACGGTCAACGACGTGGTCCTCGCGACGGTGTCGGGAGCGCTCCGGGCGTGGCTCATGACGCGGGGCGAGAGCGTCACGCCCACCACGGTGGTCCGCGCAATGGTCCCGGTGAGCGTCCGCAACGACAGCCAGAAGGGCGAGCTGGGCAACCGGGTGTCGTCGTACTTCGTCGACCTGCCGGTGGGCGAGGCCAACCCGGTGATGCGCCTGCACCAGGTCTCCTACGCGATGCGGGCGCACAAGGAGAGCGGCGCGGCCGTCGGGGCTGACGCCCTCGTGCAGCTCAGCGGCTTCGCGCCGCCGACCATCACCGCGCTCGGCGCCCGGACGGCGTCGTCGCTGACCCGGCGGCTGTTCAACCTCGTGGTCACGAACGTGCCCGGGCCGCAGTTCCCGCTCTACGCGGCGGGTGCGCGGCTGCTCTCGATGTACCCCGTCGTCCCTTTGGCGAAGAACCAGGCGGTCACGATCGGGCTCACTTCCTACAACGGGGGTGTCTTCTACGGCCTGAATGCCGACAGGGATGCCATGGCAGACGTGGACGTGCTGGCCCAGTGCATCGAGGAGTCCCTCGCCGAGCTCGTCGGGACCGTGTCATGAGGCGCGGTCTCGTCCTCGGCGCCGGTGGGGTGCTGGGCGCGTCGTGGACCGTGGGCGCCCTGTCGGCGGTGCAGGAGGCGCTGGGCTGGGACCCGCGCGAGGCCGAGGTGCTCATCGGGACGTCCGCCGGCTCCGTGCTCGCCTCTGCCCTCTCCTGCGGAGTGTCGGTCGACGAGCTGCTCGCCCACCAGCGAGGCGAGGGCGCGCCGGCCGCGATCGCCTTCGACCCCGACACCGACGCGGGCCCGGCGACGCCGCCCATCCCGCTCCCGTTCGTCGGCTCGCCCCGCGGCGTGCTGCACACGGCGCTGCACCCGCTCTCCAAGACGCCCGCCGCCGCGTTCGCGGCCATCCTGCCCCGCGGCCGCGGCTCCATCGACGTCGTCGGGCGGCTCGTCGACGGCGTGCTCCCCGAGGGCGGCTGGACACCGCACCGAGCCACGTGGATCGTCGCCTCGGAGCACAACACCGGCCGGCGGGTCGCCTTCGGGCGCTCCGGTACGCCGGCGTGCCAGCTGCGCCAGGCAGTCATGGCCTCCTGCGCGATCCCGGGCTGGTACGAGCCCGTCCGCATCGACGGCCGTGACTACGTCGACGGCGGCGTCTGCTCGCCGACGTCCGTCGACCTGGTCCAGCACCTGGACCTCGACGAGGTCGTGGTGCTCTCGCCGATGACGTCGATGTCGTACGACGCGCCCGCCACGGTGGCCGCCCGGGTGGAGCGCCGGTTCCGCCGGATCATGACCCGCCGTACCCTCGGCGAGATCAAGCGCGTGGCGGCCCGTGGCACCAAGGTCCACTTCCTCGGCCCCACCGCCGAGGACCTCGAGGTGATCGGCGTGAACCTGATGGACCCGAGCCGCCGGCTCGACGTCCTGGAGTCGTCGCTGCGCACCTCTGCGCAGGCCCTCGCCATGGGCGTGCAGGCCGGCGCGGCGTAGCGGTGACGTCCCGGTGCGAGTGAGCTAGTGCGGGTCTACCTGCCCGCGACCTTCCCGATGCTGCGGTCGCTGCTGGACGCCGGACGCTTCGGCGAGCCGCCGACGCCCGGCTACGCGGTGACGGCCGCCCTGCGCGAGTGGTACGCCGAGGGAGACCTCGAGGAGCTCGAGTACGCCGCCACGACGCTCGCCGCGCGGGCCTCCCTGCGGCTGCTCGACGCGGACCAGGACGCGGTCCGGCGCCGCGTCGTGGTCGTGGCCGAGGTGCCCGACTCGGCGGTCGAGCCGGTGCCCCACGTCGACCGGGCCGCGGTCAGGGTCACCGTCCCGGTCCGGCTGCGGGACGTGCAGGCCGTGCACGTCGACGACCCGGTCGCCGTACCGGATGTCGCGGCTGCCGTCGAGGCGGTGATCGAGGCCGACCTCGGCTCGGAGGAGGCGGCCTTCCGGATGGAGCAGGCCGAGGGGCACGAGCTCGCCTGGTACGCGACGCAGGAGATCGGAGCCCTGCTCGAGATCGGGTAAGGGTGGGAGGATGAGGGTCCGCACTCAAGAGGGAGACCCCCCGTGCTCGACGCGACCACCGTCGTACCGCTGCCGGTGAACGAACCGGTCCGGAGCTACGCCCCCGGCTCCTCCGAGCGGGCCTCGCTGGAGTCCAGGCTCAAGGAGCTGGCGGGGGAGCAGCACGAGCTGACCACCACGATCGGCGGCGCCCAGCGGATGGCCGCCGGGGACCGGATCGAGGTGGTCCA
>Ga0190269_10000886_pt1 | contig 14861 bp, 13 predicted proteins | sample Popmic249IS_FD_133749 | JGI IMG/M metagenome (GOLD analysis project Ga0190269, IMG submission 133749) | Populus adjacent soil microbial communities from riparian zone of Blue River, Arizona, USA - 249 IS | ecosystem: Environmental > Terrestrial > Soil > Riparian zone | place: USA: Arizona...
CAGCGCTTGTTCGAACGCCTGACTCGCGCGCGCGGCGGTCGCGCTATCGGGCGCACGCACTGCGAGCACCATCAAGCGCGAGAGCTCGCTGTCCGCGACCTGCGAGATCACCGCCAACGCTTCGCGATCGGCAGCAGCAGGCAGGAGCAGCCGGACATCGCTGGTCACGCGCAGGCGCGGGAACACGTACGCCGCCGTCAGCAGCAGCACGATCGCGCTGAGCGCGAACGGAATGAGACCTTCACGCTTCACTTCGCGCTCGGCTTGGGCTTGACCCCGAACAGGCTGCTCGTCTCACTCGCCGTGAACTTGCGCGCGGGATTGGCTTCTACGATGCGCGTGATCGTCTCGTCTCCGCCCTTCTCCCGCACCTGGATCTCTGTGACGGCCAAGCCTTTTCCGATGATCCGAATGTGCGCGAGCAAGTGCGCGAGCGGATCGGCTTTGGGGGTGAGCGTCAGCTGCCAAGGGCCGTCGGCCTGCGCTGGCGTGAGCTCGATCTTGTACACACTCGCGAGCGCCTTTTCGTCCCCGGCCAGGAGCCAGGTCAGAGACTCGACGAACGGGCGCACGTCGGGGCGGGACGCGAGATCGATGCGCTGCTCGCCGCTCGCGTCTTTCACTTTCAGCTCGTCCGGCGTGATGATCACTTCGGACGCTCGAGGCTGCTCCACGCGCCGGAGCAGGAGCCCTGGCCGCGCGAAGTACAAGCGGCCCTGACTCGTCAACGGGCGCGCCAGCATGCCGAGGCGTTTTTCTTCGACGAAGCGCGCCTCCAAGCCCGGCATGCGCGAGAACGCCGCCATGAGCTGCGAGAGCTCGGTCTTTGCAGCTGCTGGCTGCGCGGCGAGGTCACCCGGAACCAGCAGCGCTATGCAGACCAACAGCCAGCAACGCCCGAAGCTCATGACGGACCACGCTTCCAGAAGTCGAAGAAGTTGAACCAGTTATCAGGCGCGAGGCGCGCATAATGCTCCAGGCGCGCGGCGTAGCGCTGCACCACGGCCTGCAACGCCGCTTGCCGGTGCGGACGCGGCAGCTCGATGCGCTCAGCGAATGGCTCGCAGAACAGCTCGTAGCGGTTGGGCTCGAAGTACAACCCGAACACCAGGTACACAGGACACTTCAAAAGCGATGCGAGCAAGAAGGGCCCCGTCGGAAAGCGCGCCGTTTCACCGAGGAACGGCACCTCGATCTGCTTGTCGTTCAAGCCGACACGGTCAGCCAAGATGGCCACGAGCTCGCCACTCTCGATGCGCTCGCTCACCTTCATCGCAAAGCCGACAGGGTCCTGGCCCACGTGTACGACGCGGGCAGCGGCATTTTTATTCAGCTCGCTCAGAAACGCGTTGATCATGCGCGCGTTCTCGAAGTGGCCGACGATGTTGAGCGGCAGGCTGGTGTTCTCTGCGCCTGCACGCATCGCTTCGAAGCTACCGAGGTGCGCGCCGAGCAAGACGGCTCCGCGCCGCTCACGCGCGAGCGCCGCCAGGTACTCGTGGCCCGTCCGCTTAACCTCGAACGAGTTGTGCCCGTCGAGCAGCAAGAACACGCGATCCATCGTGACGCGTGAGAAGCGCAGGATGTGTCCAAAGACCTCGGACATGCGCGCCGGCCTGCCGTGGATCCGGCTCAAGAACTGGCGCGAAGCCGAGCGCGCGGCGCGATCGAACGCGAAGTACCAGACAGCGATCAGGCTGACGAACAGCCTCGCGACGCCGCGCCCCAGCACGGTCGCCACCCAGAACATCAAGCGCATGCCGAAGATCGCGCCGCGCTCGCGCTGCGTGAGCCATTCGGCATCGGAGCCGGGGCGCTCGACTTGGGCGAGCTGGCTCACGGTGACTCCGCTTCGAACCAGAGCCGTCCGCTCGCACACAAACGCTCGCCGCGCCGCAATGCGAACTCCACGCTGCGCTCTTCGCCGTCCGTGTCAGCGAACGTGAGACGCACCTCGATCAAGTCGAGCGGCACGATGCGTTCTTGAAACTTGAGGCGGGCCATTCGGTTCAGCCTACCGAGCCCGGGCTGCGCGGCACGTACGAACGGTATCACGAGCTCGCTGAGCTGCGCGGCGCCGGGCAAGAGCGGATAGCCCGGGAAGTGCCCCTGAAAATAGCCGTAGCGCTCGGGCACACGCACGTAGCGCACTGCGCTTTCCTCGCGTTCGATCGCGAGCTCCCACGACAGCGGCTTCGCGTCCGCGTCTCTGCCGAACAAGCGCAACAAGCTGCTGCGATCGTGACGCCCCGCGCCGTTGCGCGTGAGCTCGCCGCGGCCGGACGAGAAGCTCGCTGGCACGCCCACTTCGTCCCGCCGCTGCGAGCTGCACCACTGGACGATCTCGAGCGCGGGCAGCTCGGCGAGCACACGCGCTTGCAGCGCTTTGGCGTCACGCACCGATCCATCCAAGCTGATCGCGACGCGATACGGCTGAACGCCGGTCGCCGCCGCGGGCGCGCTCGTGTGCGTGTTGCTGGCGTCAGCGCTGTGCGTCACGAACCAACCCGATCTGCGAGTCGCAACCGGGATGGGAAAGCTGTACTCCGGATCAGACTCCTCGCGCGGACGCGCACCCGCCAAGCCCGGCTCACTCTCGTCACCAGCGATCCGCAGCAGCGCTGCATCGTGGACACCGGCGAGCCACGCGATCCGCTCCTCCCAATCCGCGCGCTGTACGCCGACACCGGTGGCGACAAAGCCTCCGTCGTTGGTGGGTATCGCGTGGATGCGCGCGGTGCGGACGGGCGCGAGGTGCGGCGCCGATACCTGAAACACGCGGTCGGGTGTGGCCTGCACGGAGACTTCGGCAAGCGGACGAAACGAACGCTCGGCAGCGCTGCGCCAGCCGAGGCAGCCGAGCGCGCCGGTGGCGTAGACATCGCTTACTGCCAAGCCCGCATCACGCAGCGCCGAAAATGCTGCAGCTGGCAGCGGCGCGCCCAGCGACACCACGTGCAGCGCGCGTGTCAGCGGGAGCTGAGCGCGCCGCGCGAGCATACGAATGTGCGCCGGCGCGCCGACCAGCACAGCACGCGCCAGCTGCTCTGGCCAAGGGAGCTCGCGTGGGTCGTCCCGCAGCAGCGCACCCCCGGACAGCAATGGCCAAAATACGCTCGCGGCCCAGGCGTAGCGCGTCGTTGGCAGCAACGTGGAAGCGTACCTGCCGCGTTCCGGCAGCCCCAGGCTGCGCCCGACGAGCGTAGCTTCCGCGAGCAACTGCGCGCCGGTGACACGCAGCGGCGGAACTTCGGGTCGCGCTTCTTGAGCCATCAGGTGCAGCACGCCCTGCTGCACACAACCCGCATCGGCCAGCCGCTGCTCCGGCTGTGCGTTCGCGAGGATGTGCGCGATCGGCAAGGCAGCGCTCGATGCTGTGTCATGCAGCACCACACCCACGTCCGCGCGCTGTGCCAGGCGCAGAAACCCTTCACGCGTCGTGTCCGCTGCCGGAACCAGCACCTCGTAGCCGCGCGCCCAGGCTCCGAGCAGCGCCGCGCAGCTGGCATACACGTCTCGCCGCACGCCGAGCAGCGCAAGTGGACGCGCTGCCGCGAGCTCGGGCAGCGCTTGCGCCACTGCGCCGGCATCGCGTAGCAGGTCCTCGGCGGTGCGCTCGCCGAGCGAGCCGTACGCCACGCGATCGGTGGCGGCATGCCGAGCCAGGAGCGTATCCGTCATGGCTCACGTCTCCATGGTGCAGAGGGGCAAATCGCCTCCGTGATCAGTGATCAAGACGCGAAGGTTGCTCGATCACGCGCTCGCGAGCGCAGGATTCTCGGCGCGGATGAACGCGGCCAAGCTCTTGACCGAATAGAAAATCTCACGGTTCCGCTCATCGCCTTGTGTGGTGCGGACGCCGAACTCTTGATGGATCGCGAGCGCGAGCTCCAGCGCATCAATGGAGTCCAGCCCGAGACCCTCGACGAAGAGCGGGGCCTCCGTCTCGATGTCCTCCGGCTTGAGATCCTCCAGGATCAGCGCTTCCACGATCAGCTTCTTGAGTCGGAACTCGAGGGATTCGTCTTGCGTTTCCGTTTCCATGCCCTTGGCCTGCGATCTGGACCTGCGGAACGCCGAGCTGGTTCCGAAGGTGCGCCTCTACCACATCACGTAACTTGCGGCTTGAAAAGCCGCAGTCTCTCGGCCAGACGGCCGGCAGCGCTTGCACGCGCAGCCGCGGTGTCTGGTCCGGCAGCGCAAGTATGCCCTGATTTTTGCCCAACCACACGGGCCGATAGTCCAGAAGCAGCGGAACGATGGGCACATCGGCGCGGCACGCGACCTCGAACGCTGTGCGGCCGAACTTGTGCAAACCTTGCTGTGGCGAGCGCGTGCCCTCTGGAAAGATCAGCACACTGAATCCCTCGCGGATGCGATCGCTCGCGGCTTCGACCACATGTGCGCTGTCGAGCGGATCCGCCGCGCCCTCGAACAGACGCGCGCCGTCCAGGAGGGGCCGCCACCAGCGGCGACGGTACAGGACAGGTTTCACAGCGGTGGTGATATTTTGAATCGCCGCCATCAACGCCGTGATGTCGAGAAAACCAGGGTGATTCGCGACTAACACCACTGGCCCTGCGGGCAGCTCGCCGATCGCAGTGCGCGCGTTGAAGTCGATCAAGCGCGCCCAGCGCAGCAGATCGTGCAGCAGCGTGAACGCGCGGCGCATGATCGCTTGCAGGAGCCGCGCGCGCCGTGAGGCATCGACGCGCTCCGCAGGAAATAGCTGCAGGAGCGCGAACGCGCCGTAGCCGAACGGAGCCACTGCAAAGTACAGCCCCAGAATCGCGAACAACGCGCACAGGCGAAGCAACTTACTCGCCCGTTTCACCACGCCTCCATACCAGTGAACAACACGTTGCACGCGAGGTGATCCAAGACTCGACACTGTAACGTATCAACCACGGGCGCGGTAGCAGTCTGGCCCGGATTGTCGGCGCAAGGTTCGAGGTCACAGCGCTGGCCCAAGCAGGCCGCAGAGGTGTATAGACTGCGCCTAACGCGAGGACCACGCGCGGGAGGCACATGACGCAACACGGACCGGACGCTCGGGATGAAGTGAATGGCGGCACATTCGATGTCGTGATCTGCGGAGGCGGCTTGTCCGGCCTGACGCTCGGGCTACAGCTGCGGCAGGAATTCCCTGACCTGCGCGTGTTGATCTTGGAGCGTGTGGCGCGACCGCTTCCGGATGGCTGCCACAAGGTGGGTGAGTCTTCGGTCGAGCTCGGCTCGTCGTACTTCTTGAGCCTGGGTCTTCAGGACTACTTGCCCAAACATCAGATCTACAAGCACGGCCTGCGCTTCTTTCCGGGTGGTGGACACAAGCCGCTGCACGAGCGCTTCGAGATAGGTCCGATGCAGGAGCCGATCGTTCCGAGCTTTCAGCTCGATCGCGGCAGCTTCGAGAGCGACTTGCGCCAGTTCAATCAGGACCGCGGCAACGTGCTGCTCGAAGGTTGCGCCGTGCGCGACGTCGAGATCAGCAGCACCGGTGGCCTGCACAACGTGTTCTTCGAGATGCTCGACGAGCCGGAGAAGACGCGGCGCAGCGTGCAGACCAAGTGGCTCGTGGATGCGACGGGTCGGCATGCGCTCTTGCGCAAGCGCATGAAGCTCACGCGCGGCTCGCGTCACTCCGCGAGCGCAGGTTGGTACCGGATCAACGGGAAGCTCGACATCAACGACTTGGTGCCGCCCGAGCAAAAGAGCTGGCACGAAAAACCGTTCGCGTCGGAGCGCTGGCGCTCGACCAATCACTTCATGGGCCCGGGCTATTGGGTGTGGGTGATCCCACTGTCGTCCGGGATGACCAGCATTGGCGCGGTGATCCACAACGAGCTGCACTCGTTCGACGACGTGCGCTCGCTCGAGCGCGTGCAACAGTTCATTCAAAAGCACGAGCCGCAGCTGTTCGAGGAGCTCAAGAAGTACGAGGTGCGCGACTTCTTGTGCCTGCGCGACTACAGCCATCAGGTCGGACGCGCTTGGTCGACCGAACGCTGGGCCATGGTCGGTGAAGCCGGCGCGTTCGTCGATCCGATGTACAGCCCGGGCTCGGACTTCATCGCGTACGCGAACACCTTCACGACGGAGCTCATCCGCACAGATCGCGAAGGCGGCGACCTCGAGACCCGCACGCGCGAGCTGAACCTGCAATACCGCGCGCTCGTCTCGGGCAACATCGATGTCTACGCGAGCTGCGCGCCCGTGTACGGACATCCGAGCGCGATGCTCGCAAAGGTGTACTGGGACAACTTCGCGTATTGGTCCTACTCGTGTCAGTACTTCATGCGGCGCATCTATCGCCTGACCGGCGAAGCCGCAGTGCCGTTCCAAGAGGTCGGCCTGCGCATCGTCGAGCTGTCCGGTTACATGCAGAAGCTGCTGCGCGAGTGGGCGCTGCTCAAGCCTGAAGAACCGGAAGCAGGCACGGCTGCGATGCCGCGCTTTCCTTCGATCCTGGTCGACGCGCACCTCGCGCTGCAGGACCAGATGACGCCGGACGAGACGCTCGCGTACATGCGAAAGCGCGTCGTCGAGGGCGAAGAGATCGCCGCCGAGCTCTTGGTTCGCGTGCTCGGTGAGCTCGGTCCAGAGAGAGCGGCACAGCTCATCGAGCGCGCTGGCGTGGCAGCCTGGCGCTTGAAGGTCGATCCGGCGCGGCTCGCGCACGAGTCCAGCGTCGGCTTGTCGCGGCGCCACGCGCTGTCGCCGATCGCGCGCGACATCGAGCGCAGCTTGGGGCGGCGTGAGCGCTTGGTCGACGAGGCCACGCTGCGCACACTGCTGGGCTCGAACTTGCAGCCAGAAGCTGCAGCGCCGGCGCAACCCCAGTTGGCGCCAGCATGAGCACGGATGACAGCGCGCAGCGCGAGCTGCTTCAGCTGTTATCCGGAAAGTGGGTGACCGCGGCGCTCTCGGCCGCCGCGGAGCTCGGCCTGGCGGATGCGCTGACCGAGCGATCTCTGTCGAGCAGCGAGCTCGCGGAGCGGCTGAACTGCGATGCACACGCGCTGTCGCGACTCTTGCGCGTGTTGTGCGGCGAAGGGCTGTTGGCATCCCAGCCGCACGGGCTTTATGCGCTCACGGAGCTCGGCGCGCAGCTCCAGACCGGCAAGCTGCGCGAGCTCGCGCGCTTCGTGGGCGCGCCCTTCATGTGGCAGCCTTGGGCGAACCTCGCCGACGCAGTGCGCGATCCGAGTCGCTCGGCGTTCGAGCGCGCGACCGGGCAGAGCCTGTTCGATCACCTCGATCGCGACCCCGAAGACGCGCGGATCTATCATCACGCCGTGGACGCATTCACACGCGCCGCGGCGCGCGCGCTGTGCGAGGCGTTCGATTTTTCGGATCTCGACTCGGTCGTCGATCTGGGCGGGGGGCTCGGCAGCGTGCTCACCGAGCTCGTGGCGCGCTATCCGAAGCTGCGCGGTGTGCTGTACGACCGACCGCAAGTCATCAAGCAAGCAGGCAGCCACTTCGCGCAGCACCCGCGCATCGAGCTGGTCAGCGGCGACTTTTTCGAGCAAGTGCCACAAGGCGCTGACGCGTACATCATCAAGCACGTGCTGCACAACTGGGACGATGCGCAAGCCCAGCGCATCCTCGAGCTGTGCGCAAAGGCGCTAAAGCCGAACGGCCAGGTGTTGATCGTCGAGAGCTTGCTCCTGCCCGGTGACTTCCGCGACGCGACAGCGTTTCTAGATCTGGAGATGCTCGCGCTGTGCGGTAAGGGGCACGAGCGCAAGAAGTCGCACTATCGCAAGCTCCTGCAGCAGGCAGGTCTGTCGCTGCGGACGACGACCCAGCTGGTCGGTGAAGTCAGACTGTTGGTCGCGGTCCCGCGCGGCGCGTAATGTGGTAGACCGCGCGCCGAAGAAATGTCAGCGCTCAAAGGCTCCCTCACCTACTCCCGCTTCTTCGTCGACATCGCGCCGCCCAAAGACTTTCGCGAACGCTACATGCGCGCGATCCGGCATCGCACGATCCAGCCGCTGAGCGCGAGCGACGAGGACATGGAGCGCACGGGCTTCTGCCGCATCGCGGATGCGTTCGACCTCGAGCTCAACACCAGCAACGTGATCTACGAGAGCTTCATCAACTTGGGTGTGCGGACCGATCGCTGGGTGTTTCCAGGTCCCCTCATTAAAGCGCGCGTGCGCGAGGCCGAAGCGCTGTACTTGGAGAAGAAGGGTCGTCAGCGCTTGTCGAAGAGCGAGCGCGCTGAGCTCAAGCAAGCGGTGCAGCAGAAGCTGAAGCACAAGCTCACGCCACAGATCCGCGCCGTCGATCTCTCCTGGTCGATGGACGAGAAGCTCGTGCGTTACTTCACGCACTCTGAAAAGAGCATCGCGCGCATGCTCGAGCTGTTCGAGAAGACGTTTCACATCAAGCTCATCCCTGAGTCGCCGTACACGCTCGCGGACAACACCGGCATCCTTTCACAGCGCGAGAAGCAGTGGGAACAGCTCGAGCCCTGCGACCTGCGCGAAGGAGCGGCCTGACATGCAGCTCGTCGATCGCATCGAGAAGCGGCGCTTCGTGGGTCGCGAATTCTTGCTCTGGCTTTGGTTCGAGTCGGAGATCTTCGATGCCACGCTCGCGACCCGGGAGCACGGTGAGATCGGCCTGTGGCTCGAGTCGCGGCTCCTATTGTCTCAGCAGAAAGAGAGCACGCGCATCGTCGCGCCCTCCCCCGGGCTCGGCATCGAAGCGAAAGCCGCGCTCCGCCGCGGACAGCTGCCACAGAGCGCGGGCATCCGGATCTTCTACAAGGAGGCGGAGACGCGACTCACGCTGAACGCGGAGCGTCTGGCGATCACCGGCTTGCGGCTCGCGACCGCGCTCGATCAAGAGGAAGAAGCCGAGCCGGTCGATCTGGTGGCTGAGCTGCAGGGCAAAACACGCGGCCGCGGCAAAAAACCAGCGGCCGAAGCGCAGGCGGAGCTGGAAGCAGAGCATGACGCCGAGGTGTTCTACGAGCGCATGCGCTTGACGACGGAGATCGAGGAGATACTCGTGGCGCTGTACCGCGACTTTCTGACGTTGCGGCTACACAACGCCTGGGCGCAGCAGATCATGCCGCTCTTGCGAGGCTTCGCCGCTGGCGATCAGATCGATGCCGAGGCCTATGCCGCTGTGCGCCGTAAGGTGCTGCGCAGCGCGAAGCAGGCGTAGTCACTGCGGCAGACTGTCCGCGTGGTACAGAGTGAGCACGGCTTCGGAGAAGACTGCACCGGAGCGCATGAGCTTGCAGTCGAAGTGGCTGAGCGCTTCGTTGCCGGAGATGCAGCGCACCTCGACGTCGATGCGGTCACCGACGTCGAGCCGCTCGGCATGGGCTTCGAAGCGCTTGCACGCGATGATCATGCCCACGCGTACGCCGCCGCCCGATGTGATCGCTTCGTAGCCGAGGCAGGCGGCGACTGCTTGTGCCATGTATTCGATCGTGACTTCCGCGCTGACGCTGCCGTGCTTCACAAAGGGCGCGTGCTCGCGGATCAGCGCGCTGCAGCGGGCATAGCCTTTGTGCCAGTCGTGCAGCGCGTCGAGCAGCACCATCGCACCGGCGTGCGGCACGAGGTCGACGATGGCGGGGTACATGGTCGCGCTCATCGGGTGATGCTCACCGCGTAGCCGTGGCCGCGACCGCGGTCCAGGCGGACACTCGTCACGTCGCGCTCGCTCAGCCCGGCGATCAGGTCGAGCAGGCCGACGCTGGGGTTTTGCGCGAGCGTGCGCGGCAGCTCGGGCGTCGTCCAAGCCCGCCCCGCGCCACGCGTCGGGGCGCTGATGCGGGGCGCGCCTTTGCTCGCACGAGAAGGCGGCGCCAGCGCCACGGCGGTGGCCAGGAACTCCCAGCCCTCGTCGGCGCCGACGAGGTTCTCTGGCGCGCCCTCGTCGGCGCAAACCACGATCACTGGCGCGTCGTGCACGAGCGCAAACGCGATGCCCTCCAGGAGGGCCATCGCGGGCGTATCGAAGTCGGCGCCGAGCGCGGTGGTGAAGCCTGTGTTCTTGGTGCCGATCGAGACGACGCCGGCTGCGGCGTTGTGCACGCTGGCAGCAAAGCGCATCGGCGAGAGCATGCCGGGGCCGCGCCAGAGCTGCTCCAGCAGCCCGATCGTGACGCTCGCCTCGCCCACCGCCGAGCCGAACACCGCGGCCACCTCGAGCGCGTCGAAGCCCGCTTGCACGAGCGCTTCGCGGTAGACCTCCGCGCAGGCTTTGGTCAGATCACTCGCGCGCCGACGGGAGTGTTTGTCGAGCAGCTCGCCGCTCGCAGCTGCGGGTGTTTCGCTGTGTGTCTTGGCGACAAACGCGCTCGCGCTCGGAAAGCGCGCGCTAAAGGCGCCCACACCTGCGATCGCGACCGCGCTCATACCGACCTCAAGAGCACGCTGACGTTGTTGCCGCCGAACGCGAATGAGTTGCTCAGCCCGCGGCGGTATTGACCGTGGAGACGGGTGAGCGGGATGTTCAGCGCGATCTTCTCGTCGATGGGATCCGCGCCGAGCGACACCGGCACGAAGCCCCCTTCGAGCGACATCAAGGTCAGCACGGCTTCGCTCGCGCCCGCGGCGCCGAGCATGTGGCCGGTGTAGCCTTTCGTGGAAACCACCGGCACGTCGTGCCGGAGCAAGCTGCCGATGGCCTGCGCTTCGGCGCTGTCGTTCAAGCGCGTGCCCGTACCGTGCGCATTCACGTAGTCGACTCGCTCCGGTGCTACACCGGCTTGCTCGAGCGCGCGCTGCATGGCGAGCCTTGCGCCCACGCCCTCCGGGTGCGGCGCGCTGATGTGGTAGGCATCCGAGCTCTCGCCGACCGCTTCGAGCAGCGCGATCGCATCGCCTCCGCGCTCGATCACCAACAACGCACCACCTTCACCGATGTTGATGCCGTCGCGCGTCTTGCTGAACGGAGTGCACGCCTTGGGTGAAAGCGAATCCAAGCTGAAGAAGCCGCGCAGCGTCATCGAGCACAAGGTGTCGATGCCGCCGACCACGGCAGCGTCAGCCAAATCAGCCGCGATCAAGCGCTGCGCCGTCGCGAGCGGTTTGGCGCTCGAGGTGCACGCGGTGGACACCACCCACGCGGGGCCGCGCGCGCCGAGCAACTCGGTCACCACGTGCAAGAGCGCGCCGTAGGTGTGGTGTCGCCACAAGTCGTAGTCCGGCGGCAGGACACCTTGCTCGATGTAGTGGCGGAACGCGCTCTCCGTGACGTCGGCGCCGACCGTGCTCGTGCCCAAGATCACCGCGATGCGCTCGGGACGCACGCGCGCGCGCAGCTTCGCGAGTGGCGCTGACAGCTGCTCGATCAACATCATCGCGAGCTGTGCGGTGCGCGTGGACCACGGCGCGAGTGCCGCTGGTAGCTGCGGAAGGTCTGCCTCCACAGCGCCGACGACCGTGGGAAACGGCACGGGCACGGGGCTCGGACCGAGCCCGCTCTGGCCCGCGTACAGCTTCGCGCGCACTTCTTCTGCGGTGACACCGAGGCAGTTGCACAAGGCGTAGCCGGTGATCGGGAGCGCTGCCGTGCCGCTCGGCATTCCTAGACGGCCCCGTTTTCGGCGTGACTCTGCGCGAGGCGACTGTTCAAGAGCATGTCCTGGAACTCATTGTCGAACCGCAATACATCGCCGGCGAGCACACTGGTGACCGCAGGCCGGAGCGCGCCCGCAGCCGGTGCGCCCAAGATGAAGTTGCGCGCGAAGTGGGTATTGTAGAAGCGGTAAACAAGCGCCGCGAAGGTCGCGTAGCCACGCTCCATCTCTTCGTGGCTCGACGCGCACAGGTTTGGATCCGCTTCTTCACCGCGCGCGAGCGCAGGCACGAGCCGCGAGGCGAGCGTCGACGCGCTGAGCATGGCGAGCGAAACGCCGGACGAGAACACCGGATCGATGAAGCACGCCGAGTCACCCACGCACGCGAAGCGCGTCCCCGAGGGTGTAGTGTTGCGGAAGCTGAAGTTGCCGATCAGACGCGGTTCGCTGGGGCGTGCGCCGCGCGTCCAGCGCGAGAGCATCGGTGAGGAAGCGACATAGTTCCTGACGTCGTTGGGCGACAGGCCTTGCTTGCGCGAGACGAGGCCCACGCTGAAGCGCGCGTTTGCGAGCGGGATCACCCACGCCCAGCCTTCGTCGACGAGCATCACGCGGATGTCATTGTGCGGCGCGAACTCGTCGAGCGTCTCGCGGCTGATTCCGTCGAAGTGCATGAAGCTCGCAGCTTTGCCGAAGTGCCGGTAGGGCTCGATGGTACGGTATTGCTTGCCGAGCAAGCGATCTTGGCCGGTCGCATCTACGAAGAAACGTGCGATCTGCGCGCCGTGATCCGTCTCCACGCGCACGTGGTCTTGCTCGAACGCGACGTTGGTCACGCGTACCCCGTGACGAACTTCGGCGCCGAGCTCGACAGCGCGGTCGCGCAAGAGAGCATCGAACTGCGGGCGCTCGACGTGATATGCGTGGCGCGGCGGTCCGGGCAACGCTTCAGCGAAGTCGAAGCGCGCGACGCGGTCGGTGGTCTCACACACGAATGTCGCGCCCGCTTTCCAGTTGAACACATTGGGATCGATGCGGACGCCGAGTCGCGTCTGCACGTCGACCGCCGCTGGCAGCAGCGACTCACCGATGTGAAAACGTGGAAAGTGATCTTTGTCGATCACGAGAACGCGTACGCCCTCTTTCGCCAAGAGCGCAGCCGTCGTAGAGCCACCCGGGCCAGCTCCGACTACGACGACATCCCACTGTGCTGTGTCCACACGAACCTCCGATGGCTGCTGCATCGCGTCTGTCAGGCGCCCCGCGCACGCGCACAGACGGGGCATCGGCCCTTGCGAGACTACGGGCCAGGCGCGAAGTCTTACCCGGTCGAGGGCCTCGGCGCTACGTCTGCGCGCTCGCTGGCGCCGCCAAAATCGACCCGCCGCAACAACGCACAAAAGACTACAAAGCGCGCGCGGCGGAGTTTGTCGCGCGTGCGCATCAGTCGAGGCCGAGGAGCACTTGTGCGCGCAAGGCACGCGCGAGGACGAGCTCGGTCTCTGCGCGTGAGGCGGCATTGCGTGCGTCTGCGAGCTCGATGTAGCCCGCTGCGCCGAGCGGCGAAGCAGCTTCGAGCTGCGATACGCGCGTGCGGCACACGGTGAGCAGCTTCTCGGCGAGTGCGATCCGGCGGTCTGCTTGGTTCTTCAGCATGCGAGCGCGCTCGCGAGCCCTGCGCGCGCTGCGCTCGAGCTCTTCGGCTTGCGCGCCGAGCTGGGCGGCGCGTGCCCGCGCTTGTGCGCGCAATGCTGCCTCGCTGCCGCCGTCCCAGAGCGGAACGAGCACGCTGAGGCCGACGCGGTACACCGGGAAGATGTTGTCATCGAGGCCCTGGATGCCCGCTTGTGCGCTCGCGCTCAACACCGGCGTAAACGCGTGGTCGTGTGCGCGCGCGCTGGCGTCGGCAGCGACGCGCTGTTCGCGCAGGACGTCTTTGCGGGCATTTTGCCCCGAGTCGCCGCCCGGCGCGACCGGCGCTGCGTTCAGCACGTCGTCCGCCGGGAACGCGTCTGCTGTGAGCTCGACTGCCGAGACGTAGCCCAGATCTTCGCGCGCGCTCTCCAGCTCTGCGAGCGCGCGTTCCTGCTCCAACGCGGCGAAACCTTCGCCGCTCTCAGCGGCGGTCTGATCGGCCGCGCGGCGCGCGCCCTCTTCGATCGCAGCGCGCGTGCGGGCCAGGCTCTCGCTCGCCGCTTGATGCGCACGCTGTGCGATCAGCCAGAGCGCGTGTGCGCTCGCCCAGCGCACATAGCCCGCGCGCACGTCGCGCACGCTCTGCTCCTCGGCCGAGCGCGCATCGGCCTGCTCCGCGCGTGCTTCGGCTTCAGCCGCATCGACAGCGTCGCTCGTACGCCCGAAGTCGTACAGGTTGCCGCGCACATCGAGCGTCGCGCCGTAGCGCAGCGCGAGGTCGAACGCGCCCTCGGAGCCGATCGGAAGCGCCGCGTTGACCTTGTAGCCAGCGATATCGACGATGCGCTGCCCCGGCGTCACTGTCACTTCGGTCAGCAAGTTGATGCTCGGTGAGTACGCTGCACGTGCAGTTTGAATGCGTGCTCGCGCGCTCTGCAGTCGCGCGTCGCGCGCCCGCGCCCATGGCCGCGAGCTCTGCGCCCGCGCTTCTAACTGAGCGAGGTGCACGCCGCCGCTGGCTTCTGAGCCCGCAGGAGCCTGCGCGGCAGCGGCCGGGGCCTGCGCGGCGCCGCGCGGTGCCGGGCCTGCGATGATCATCGTCGTGCTCAAAAGCGCGCATGCCTGCAGCTGCCAGCTTCGTGCTTTCATTTCGCTCACCCTCACTCCCGCCGCAGCGCAACGATCGGATCCAGGCGGGCTGCACGCAGCGCTGGAATGTAACCAAAGAGCACGCCGACACCGACGCCAAACAAGCCCGAGAGCACGACGGCCGACGGTGAGACGGCGCGCGACCAGCCCATCAGATGCGCGACCGTCTGCGCGATTCCCAAGCCGAACGCGACGCCGAGCAGCGCGCCGGTGCCTGCGAGCACGCTGCTCTCGACCAGGAACTGCTTGAGGATCTGCGAGGGGGCAGCGCCGATTGCAGCGCGAATCCCGATCTCGTGCGTGCGCTCCGCGACCGCGACGAGCTGGATGTTCATGATCCCGATGCCTCCGACGAGCAGCGACACCGCAGCGATGCCGGCGAGCAGCGCGGTCAAGATGCGCGCGGTCTCGTCGGCCGCGCGCGTCACGTCGTCAGGGCTGACTACATCGAAGTCTGCGGGCTCGTTGTCGCCGTAGCCGTGCATGCGCCGCAAGATCGACTCCGCCTCGGCGCGCGCAGACTCAA
>Ga0190269_10000887_pt1 | contig 14858 bp, 13 predicted proteins | sample Popmic249IS_FD_133749 | JGI IMG/M metagenome (GOLD analysis project Ga0190269, IMG submission 133749) | Populus adjacent soil microbial communities from riparian zone of Blue River, Arizona, USA - 249 IS | ecosystem: Environmental > Terrestrial > Soil > Riparian zone | place: USA: Arizona...
AAAGTTAGTGACGATTTTCTGGGCGCCGTCTGGTCCGTTGGCAACTTCGGCAGCAATTATGTGAGCGCCATTCTCCAAATCCTGGATATACATATCATCCATGGCGCTGTTCACTTCTCTTTGCATAAAGATAACCACGATAGCGAGCGGCGCCAGGGCGAGCAAGAATGTCCACACCATCATGCGCCAGAAGATTGGACTCTTAAATAATCTTTTCACGACAGACCTCGCTCAATGTATGCGTCGAAAATCCAGTTTGCATCAAAGAAGAATCAATGTGCGAATCGTTCAGCCAGGTTGGTTCTGTCATCCGGTTTCTCTTGGGCTGTCTGCTCCTTCGCCTGTATCCATAAAGGCTTTCGGAAACGGGGAGGAATAGCCAGCAGGATCAAAATGGTAAACACATATGTAAATGGAGGCTCCAACGCGGAGAAGAGACTTATGACTTCCCAGATCCCATAATTCTTGTAGGTTTCAATGAGGTTTCTACTGGAAAGGATACAACTGGAAATCACTTCGATGTTATAGGAAATGGCGTAGTATGCCCATATCGTTGCCGCCCAAAACAGCAAAATGAAAGGTAGTCTCTTAATATGTAAGTACATGAATCTATAAAGGAAGACAACCGCCAGGCTTGCGGCAAGACGATCCAGCATGACCAATGCCACCCCTATTGCCGGGAGAGACAGGTAAAGACCAATAAAGGGAAATTGCAGAATGGCAATTACAGCGGCGAGCGGTCCGCCCAGTGCCGCGCACAGTGCGGTGAAGATCTCACGTCCATCGTAGCCAAGAGGAACCCCTGTTGCGGCATTAACGCCCATGTAGATGGTGAGATCAGCATATGTGATCAGGAACCCGATCGCGGCTGTAACCATTCCAATGAGCACAGGTATCCTATATCGTTTGATCATCCAGCTCTCCTTCTGATGTTGCTTGCCTGGGTCAGGCAATGCTTTTTGCATGAGTTTTCTGAATGTACGTGCGGTTTACAATGTGTCTGCCACGGATCGAGCGGCTGTTGTCGTATTTTGTGACCCCCACAGCGGCTTCCGCCACTTCGGAGGCAGGGCAGCCATGACCAGTGTAGTGAGAATTGTAGTAACGATCACCTCTGGCCAGATGGGTAATGTGAAAATGAATAAGGGTGTGGGCGCAATACCCACTGCATAGTAAAGAAGACTGGCAACCGGTGCGAGTAGAATCCAGTAATACACCAGCACCAGAACTACCCAACTCAATATCCTGAGCTGTTTTTCCACCCTTTCATATATAACTTTCTTGTAAAGGACCGCAAGCAGGATCGTGCCTGTCAGGTGGGAGAGTGTATCTACGATAGTCCCGGCCGTTGGGTTTCCCGGATAACCGATGACAATGCCAATTGCCATGCCAATGTTCATAATGATTGCCGCCCAGGGACCCGCCAGCGCTGCCCCCAAAATGAGAAAGATTTCCCGCCCATCCATTGTGAAACCAAGGGCAAGATCGACATAATATCTTGCTGCCAGGATCAGCATCGTACAACCACCACACAGGACAGCAACCAGCAATGCAGGGTAGCTCTGCCTGAACATGTTCGTCCTCACCGATCTCGTCAGAAATGGTGCTATGGATAGTAATACCAAAGAACTATCTGACTACTACCATCATACAGATTTAACCATCTCACGTCTACTGACTGAAATGGGGGTTTGGTGAACGACGACCTGTCTTAATGGACAGGTATTCGTACCACTTCACTCCATATTCTGCCGGTCTCTCGGCCGTATACCCGTTCGCAGATGTATGTTTCCCTGTGACCGTGGCACTTTTCAGATAATAATCAGTAGAATGAAGTGAGCATGGTATAGTTGGCAAAACGCCATGCCGTATGTCGTTCTTGAAAGGGTGAGTCTATATGGCAGAATCAAGTCCGATCCGGGTAGTACTCGCAGATGATCACATCCAGATCCACACGATCGTGGTCACCCTTCTGAAAGAGGCTTCTGATATCACTCTGGTGGGACAGGCAGCAAATGGACAGGAAGCTCTCGACCTGTGCAAACAGTTACAGCCCGATATTGTGCTGATGGATGTGGTGATGCCGGTGATGGGAGGTATGGAGGCAACGCGGTTGATCCATGAACAGTGCTCGGATGTAAGAACTCTGGTGTTATCCAGTTTTCAGGACCACGGCAGTGTAGTGACCATGCTCAACAACGGTGCGGTGGGCTATATTTCCAAGAGTTCATTATCAAAAGATCTGCTCGAAACCATCCGGACCACTCATCATGGCAAGATGGTCTTTTCAACAGATGTGATTGCCCAGTTGATCTCCACACCTGGACAATCCAATTCGAATGACTTCCACTTGACCGAACGCGAAATGGAGGTCCTAATGTTAATGGCTGAAGGCAGGAACATGCCAGAGATCGCCAGTAAGCTGTTTATCAGCCAGTCTACTGTTAAATTTCACATCAATAATATTTGCAGCAAGCTGGGGGTCAGCACACGCTCGGAAGCACTGATCATCGCAGCGAAAAATGGGTTGGTGTAAAAAATAGGTTTACTTGTTATTAGTGTACGAAACGATTCATGATCTGCATCGATTCGTAATAAATAACTTTCAGGGGAAGCAACAACCATCTGAGTCGACTGGGGGATATGCAATCTGTCGCACCTTTTCACCTCACGGTACCAGAGGATCTCTTCGCAAAAGACCCACAAGGCAAGGATAAAAAATCACCAACTTTAGGTGATGCGAAATCACCCAGCCAATCACTAGAATGATTGCGTTGGAACAGGTTCACGCATTACCTGTTTCAGCCCTCACATGGAGTGGAGAGCCGTGCTCGAACGGCTCTCCAGATCCGCAAAGGATTCTTCCTATGTCCGATTCATTGCTGGAAGTAAAGGAGCTCGAAACACAATTCAAAACGCCCGATGGGCTGATCCACGCGGTCAATGGAGTTTCCTTCGGATTAAAAGAGGGCGAGACACTTGGCGTGGTGGGGGAAAGCGGATGTGGCAAGAGCGTCACAATGCTATCCGTTCTGCGCCTCATCCCTTCGCCTCCTGGAAAAGTGACTTCAGGACAGGCTTATTTTTTGGGTCATGATCTTCTCAAGATGTCGGATACAGAGATCCGGGATGTGCGCGGGGCGCAGATCAGTATGGTCTTTCAGGACCCGATGACTTCGCTGAATCCGGTACTGACCGTGGGGCTCCAACTTCAGGAACCGCTCATCCTGCACCTGGGCATGTCCCGTAGCCAGGCGCAAACACGCGCTGCCGAGTTGCTGGAGATGGTAGGCATCCCAAAAGCGAAGGAGCGGCTCAATGATTTTCCTCACCAGTTCTCAGGTGGCATGCGCCAGAGGGTGATGATCGCCATGGCGCTTTCATGCTCACCGCAGATCCTGATTGCAGACGAACCAACCACCGCGCTGGATGTCACCATCCAGGCACAGGTCACTGATCTCGTGCGGCGCTTGCGTGACGAGTTGGGAATGTCCATTATCTGGATCACTCATGACCTGGGCGTGGTTGCGGGACTGGCGCAACGCGTCATCGTGATGTATGGAGGATTCATTATCGAGGAAGCACCAGTCGATGATCTCTTCGCCAATCCGTTTCATCCCTACACGCTTGGCTTGATCCAGAGCCTGCCGCGCGTGGATGAGGAGAAGCACAGGAAGCTCTACTCGATCGAAGGCTTGCCGCCGGTGCTGTACGAGAAACCAACCTCCTGTCCGTTTGCACCGCGCTGCAAGTGGGTACTGGAACGATGCTGGCAGGAAAACCCCAGCCTGGAAAATGTGACTCCCAGGCATAGCGTTGCCTGCTGGGTGGACTCAACCATGTGGGGAAGATCATGAATACGGACAATACGTTGATCCATGTCGAGAATCTGGTCAAACATTTCCCGATCACGCGCGGATTTTTTCAAAAGCAGATTGGCGCCGTGCGTGCGGTGGACGATGTTTCTTTTTCCATCCAGCGCGGCGAAACACTGGGGTTGGTAGGTGAATCGGGCTGTGGGAAATCCACGACCGGGCGCTGCATCCTGCAGCTTTACCGCCCCACCTCTGGCAGAGTGGAATTTGATGGCGTGGATCTGGTGAGCCTGAATAAAGATGATTTGCGCCATACGCGCCGCACGATGCAGATGATCTTCCAGGATCCCTATGCAAGCTTGAATCCTCGTATGACAGTCGGTGAAATTGTCGGTGAGCCATTGCTTATTCACAAAGTTGCCTCTGGCAGGGAAGTGCTTGAACGTGTTGCCTATTTGTTGGAAGTGGTGAATCTCAATCCATCATTTGCGTCCCGTTACCCACATGAGTTCTCGGGCGGCCAGCGACAACGTATCGGCGTGGCACGCGCTCTTTCACTGCAACCATCCTTCATCGTCTGTGATGAACCGATCTCCGCTCTGGATGTTTCCATCCAGGCACAGGTTGTGAACATGCTGGAGGAGCTTCAGCAGAGATTTAACCTAACCTATTTGTTCATTGCCCATGACCTTTCTGTGGTACGGCATATCAGCACACGCGTCGCTGTGATGTATCTGGGTGTGATTGTCGAACTGGCGGGTCGCAAGGAGCTATACAACTCACCCTTGCATCCATATACCCAGGCATTACTTTCTGCCGTGCCGATCCCCGATCCCTCCGCGGAAGCCAGGCGAAAACGCACGATCCTGGAAGGTGATGTGCCTTCCCCGGCGGACCCGCCATCGGGTTGCCGCTTCCGGACGCGCTGTCCAATTGCAGATCAGGCTTGTGCCGTAGCTCGCCCGCAATTTCGGGAGATCCGTCCCGGACATTTTGTAGCCTGTCATTTGATCAAGTGATCACTTTGTTTTTCTACTAAAGGAGGTGATTGCTGTAAAAAGCATCCGATCAACGATTTTTTATTCTGTCTATTCGTCAACGAAACTATCTCGAAAATCTAGAGGAGAAGTACTATGCGTAAGTTATTTGTAATGATAAGTCTGTTGGTTGCTGTGAGTATGCTGCTGACGGCATGTGGCAGTATACCCGCGACCGCTACAGAGACTCCCGCGGCAGCTGATGATACTGATGCGCCTGCTGCGGCTACTGAACCTGCCGCGCCTGCTGAAACTCCGACCTTGCGGATCGCCCTCGTTACATTCCCCGACAACCTCGATCCGCAGATGATTAGCTTTGTGGGCGAGGCTGGGATCTTAAGGCTCGTCTACGAGAGTCTGACACGGCTGGACGCCGAAGGCCAAACGGTGCCCGCGGCTGCGGAGACATGGGAATACAACGAAGACGCGACGCAGTTAACCTTTACCCTGCGCGATGGGCTGACCTACAGCGATGGCAGCCCGCTCAATGCTATCCGCTTCGAATATGCGATCCGCCGCAATATCGACCCCACGACTGCAGGTGAATATGCTGGTGCCACCGACGACATCATCGGGGCGGTCGAGTGGCGAAGCTGCACGGAAAACTGTGACTCGCTCCGGGATGCTCTCTATGAGAACGTCAAGGCCTCACATGCCGATGGCGCAGACTGCACGGGCTATGATGATGCCGCCTGCAATACCCTCACCCTGAAATTCAAACAGCCGGCGCCCTTTTTTCATACCTTGATTTGTCTGCAAATGGGGTTCCCCGCCAAGCAGGAGTTTATTGAAGCAGCCGGCGAGACCTGGTACCTTGACCCGGCCAATCAGATCGGCAATGGTCCCTTCATTATGACTTCTGTAGAACAAGGTGTGGGCATCGAGCTTGTGCCCAACACCAAATACTGGGGACAAGTTCCTGGCTACAATCTCTCGGTTACATACAATACCGATAGTGCAGTGACCTTCGAAGCCTACCGGAACAACGAATTCGACAATGTGCCTCTGGCTCCTGAAGACCTTGCAACCGTGGAAAATGACCCGACCTTGAATGCCGAAAAGAACATCTATGCAGGCGCCTGTACATATGGGGTGATATTCCATCACCTGAAACCGCCGTTCGATGACCCGGAAGTCCGCAAGGCTTTCATTTATGCCCTTGACCGCGATGCATGGGTTCGGGATATTCAGAAGGGCATGGGACTTCCTGCATTGACCTGGATCCCCCCGGGCTGGCCTGGACATAAAGAGGGTGAGACCCGTCTTGCCTTTGATCCTGAAAAAGCCGTCCAGACCCTCACCGACGCTGGCTACAAGGTTGAGAATGGCAATTTGATAGGCAAGGATGGTAAGGAAATTGAGATCGTGCAAACCTTCGGCGACACGCCGCGTAACCGAACGCAGTTTGAGTGGCTGGTCGCCAAGTATAAGGAAGTGCTGGGCATCGACATCGAGTTGAACCCTGTCGAACCGACCACCTACACCGCGTTGACCAAGGATGTCGAGACAGCGCCACAGATGTTTATGCTTGGCTGGTGTGGTGACTATCCCGACCCACAGAACTGGCTAAGCGTCTACTGGCGCACGGGCGGCCAGGCCGCAAAATACGGTTACTCCAACCCCGAAATGGATCGCCTGACCGCACTGGCAGATAAAGAACTGGATCCCGCCAAGCGCATGGATCTGTATGCCCAGGCTCAGGAACTGTTGATCGCAGATGCGGATGTTGCATTCCTGTACAACAGAGTCAATGCGTACATGGTAAAGCCATGGGTGAAAGACTTCGATCTGAGTGCTTTCGATCTGCTCTATGCGGGTGATACCACCCCGTTCACGCTTACTCTTGAGAACCAGGAGTAACCGAAAAGATTTCGTTTCAGCCGGCCCGATCTGACCGGGCCGGCTGGTTCTCTCCTTCAGTGCCATGAAAGGCAGAACAGATGTTAACTTATCTGATCAAGCGTTTGTTGTGGATGATCCCCGTGCTCTTTATAGTTGCGCTCATTACCTTCATTCTGATGCACACCGCGCCGGGCGGACCCTGGGATCGTGATCCGAATATGCGTCAGGTCGACGCCAATACCCAGAGAGTACTCAATGCCTATTATGGTCTGGATCAACCCCTGTGGCGACAGTTCATCTCCTATACGATTGGTGACGTGAAGGATGAGAAATTCATCTGTGGCGCGATCTGTGGAAACCTGGGACCCTCGTACCGCGTACGCGGGCGTACGGTACAGGATGTCCTGTTCGAAGCGCCGAAGGGAAAAAGTTTCTGGTACAGCCGCTTTGGCTATTCGGTACGCTTGTCCGGGCTGGCCATGGCCTTTGCGGTCCTATTCGGAGTTTCGATGGGAATTGCTGCGGCGCTCAATCAAAATACCTGGGTGGATTATCTGAGTCTGTTCCTGTCATCTGTGGGTACTTCCATTCCGAGCTTTGTAATGGGTATTTTTCTGATCATCATTTTTGCCGTACTTTTGCACCTGATCGATGTGATCCCCAAGGATTGGGATGAGCCCCGGGCCTGGATCCTGCCGGCCGTGGTGCTGGGTTTTGGTTTTCTGGCATTCACTGCCCGCATGACCCGCGCAACCATGCTGGAGGTGATGCGGCAGGATTATGTTCGGACGGCTCGCTCGAAAGGATTGCATGAACGCGTGGTCGTTCTGCGACACATGCTGCGAAATTCACTGATCCCGGTGGTTACGTTGCTTGGACCTGCCATGGTTGGCATGATCACGGCGGCTTTTGTGATCGAGACGATGTTCGCCTTCCCGGGCATGGCGCGTTACCTGGTACTCTCCATCCAACAACGCGACTATTCGATGATCATGGGATCCTCGCTCGTATATGTCTTCTTCATCTCGATCGCAAATCTAAGTGTCGATTTTTTGTACGTTGTCCTGGACCCACGTATCCGCTTGGGTGAATAGCATGGAGGAAATTATATGACCGATACAACCGCTTCCAATCCAAACGTGGCTTTGCAGAACCAACTTACTAAAACGCCCCCATCGCGCAGCCCCTGGCAGGATGCATGGAGCCGGCTGCTTAAGAATAAGGCCTCCGTGGCCGGGATGATCATTATTCTGGCTTTCTTGTTTGTAATGATCTTTGCCCGTTCGCTTGCGCCTTACAGTCCGATCGAATTGCACAGCGGAAAAGATTTCCTGCCGCCCTTCTGGGTGGAGGAAGCTTCGAATGGCAAGAGCGGTTCGACGGAGTTCCTATTGGGGACAGATACGCTGGGACGCGACCTGCTCAGCCGTGTGATCTATGGCACGCGCGTTTCCCTCGTGGTCGGCTTCATCCCGACATTCATCATCATTGTGGTTGGCGTTTTTGTAGGGATGGTGGCCGGTTACCGCGGCGGTACATGGGATAATCTCTTGATGCGCTTCACCGATGTAATGTACGGGTTTCCGGATCTTCTGCTTTTCATCATTATCCTGGTATCCCTGCGTGATACATGGCTGGGTGACTTCATGAACGGTCTCTTCCTCTTGTTTGGAGCGCTCGCGATCACGAATTGGGTGGGCGTGGCTCGCGTCGTTCGGGTGCAGGTCCTGTCCGTGAAGCAGAAGGAGTTCATCGAAGTCGCGCGCTGCATTGGCGCCACGGATTCCCGGATCATGCTGCGTCACATTTTCCCCAATGTCCTGGGACCCATCGTCGTACAGATCTCCTTCTCCATACCGGGCATGATCATTACGGAGGCCATACTGGGTTATCTGGGTCTGGGGCTCAAACCTCCCACCGATCCGAATGCCTTCTTCATGACCAGTTGGGGTTCGATGCTTCTCGAAGGGCAGAGCTCTATCAATGCCAATCCCTATATGCTTTTGATCCCTGCCATCTGTGTAGCACTGGTCGTGCTCGCCTTCACCTTTATTGGCGACGGTTTGCGCGATGCACTGGACCCGCGTATGCGCGGCACCCAATAAGCCGTGGTTGTTACTTCTAAGGAGTTTGCGATGGCTACTCCCATCACAGTATTGATCGTTGATGATTATGAGATTGTCCGGAATGGGATCCATGCCTTTCTGGATACGCAGCCGGATTTTAAGGTCTTAGGCGAAGCAGGTTCAGGTCAGGAAGCGATTGAGACTGTGGTCAGACTCATTCCAGACATTGTCCTTTTGGATATGACGATGCCTGATATGGATGGTATTGAAGCGACCGCTGCTATCAAGAAAATCAGTCCGCATACGCAGGTGATCATCCTTACCTCTCATGTTGGCGATCAATTCAGCTTTCCAGCCTTGAAGGCGGGTGCAATTTCGTATCTTATGAAAGACATCAAAATGAACAAGCTGGCAGATGCCATCCGCTGTGCAGCTCGCGGCGAGTCAGTATTCGATCCGCCGGTCGCTGCAAGGATCCTTCAATACCTGCGTGGTGAACAAAGTGATAGCGATCTCTTCCTTTCAAGCCTGTCAGATCGCGAAATGGATGTTCTCCGATTGATCGCATGTGGATTGACCAATTGCCAGATCGCTCAGAATTTGCACATTAGTGAGAATACTGTGAAAGGTCATGTTGGCAATATTCGTTCCAAACTGCAAATTGTTGACCGTGTCCATTTGGCTGTATTTGCCTGGGAGAACGGGATCGCTTCACCTTCAAGGAATGTCGTATGAGGTTGGGGCGGGACAATTGGATGCAGAACTGGCTGTCCGCTCTTGCATTATTCACGATATACATTCATGGCATAGGTTCTCTGAACGTATTCAACATGTCATTGAAGAGAATAGAGGAACATCATTGCACTCCAATGACGCAAGGTTGGGTTGATTTTTTGATATGCTTTTGGCGGTCTCGACGGGATAAGGGTTCGCGACGAGTAACTATTTGGGCGCCCAGTAAATTGGGCAATATTTATTTGGCTATAGCACGGCGATGTCTTATTCCAAAATTCTCTTAAATCTTGCCTTAGTTTCCCAGATTTAACTGCAAATCTTCATCCATCTCCTTGGTGAGACAAACATACCTGTTGATCACGTACAAATTGTCCTTACTACTCTAGCGGGGCGCGAGGCTGGCGTTAAGGTGCGGACCAACATCCACCGGCGCAAGTCACGCGCTAAACCGACCAATCCATGGATCTGGCGGAGGTGCAAACATGGTTCAGTGACGCTCCCAATGAATGATGTATTTTTCGAAGAACACGATCCGAGCAGCGCGTCGAATCGTGTTTTCTTATTGAATACCTCTTGTAATTTCTTGAAAAAGTGCTATGATGGTTTATGAGCGATTTTTGATTGATTATGACTGATTTTATCCCGACTCTCGAACGACATAAACTGATCCTTTCACTGCTCACGAAACAGGGACGCTTGAGCGTGGCCGAGATCGTGAAGCAGTTCTCGATCAGTGAAGCCACGGCACGACGTGACCTGGAGACGCTGGCATCAGATGGCAGGGTGCAACGCGTCCACGGTGGAGCGATCGCTGCGGAACAGGCCCCACCCGAACTGCCGATTCTTGAGCGCGAGAGCGAGCAGGCTGACGAAAAGGTCCGCATCGGACGTGCGACCGCGATGTTGGTCCATGACAACGATGCCATTTTCCTCGGCTCAGGCACAACCGTGCTTGAGGTGGCAAAAAACCTCCGCGAACACAAACACCTGACCGTGATCACCAACTCGCTGCCCGTGTTGAACACACTAGCCGGCATCAGGGAGATCACGGTCATTTCATTGGGCGGCATGCTGCGCGACAGTGAACTTTCCTTTATCGGTCACATCACCGAGCAGGCGCTGGCAGAAGTGCGCGTGGACAAGGTGATCATCGGTACGCGCGGTCTCAGCCTGGAGCATGGACTGACGAACGATTACCTGCAGGAGACCCTGACCGACCGCGCCATCCTCAAGATCGGACGGGAGGTCATTATTGTTGCCGACCACACAAAGGTGAACCGCGTGTCCACGGTTCTGCTTGCACCGCTCGATTCAGCCCATACCTTTGTAACGGATGATACGGTCGAAAAAAAATTCGTTCAATCTCTGAAAAAGCTGGGTATCAAAGTCGTCGTTGCATAGAGGAACATGATGCTTCTCGAAAACTTTCGTCCCACATCGAAGCTTGTCACCAAAACCACCCTGGTGGATAAACCGAAATTCCCCGTCATTGACGCGCATAATCACCTTGGCGATCCGTTCGGGGGCGGATGGGATCAGAAGCCGTTACAGCAACTGCTTGACCAGCTCGATGAAGCCGGCGTAACCCACTACATTGACCTCGATGGTGGATGGGGCGAAGATATTCTGTACGCGCATCTAAAGCATTTCAAGGAAGGCGCGCCGGAACGATTCCAAATATTTGGCGGCGTGGATTGGTCGAAGTGGGAGAGCATGGGCGACGCGTTCCCTGATTGGGCAGCCGGCAGGCTCAGGGTCCAGAAGGAGGCGGGCGCGCAGGGGTTGAAGATCTGGAAGCCGTTCGGGCTGCATGTCAAAGATCATCAAGGGACACGGGTTAAGGTGGACGACGCGCGCCTCATCCCAATCTGGGAAACAGCCGGAGAGCTGGGATTGCCTGTGCTGGTGCATGTCGCTGACCCGGTGGCGTTCTTTGATCCGATCGACGAGACGAACGAACGCTGGGAGGAGATCGGCGCGCATCCCGATTGGGCGTTCACAAGTCCGCCGTTCCCGCCGTTCATGGAGATCATGAATGGATTCAAGAATCTCGTTACCCGTCACCCCGCCACCCGTTTCATTGGCGCGCATGTTGGATGTTATGGAGAGAACTTAGGCTGGGTGGGGCAAATGCTGGATGATTGCCCGAACTACACCGTTGATATTTCTGCCCGGCTGGGTGAGCTGGGAAGGCAACCCTACACGGCGCGGAAATTTTTTATTCAATATCAGGATCGTATTTTGTTCGGCTCCGACATGAGCCCGGACCTGGATGCGTACCGCCTGTGTTATCGCTTCCTTGAAACGGACGACGAATACTTCAACTACAACACCTCTGAAGTTCCGGGGCAGGGACGCTGGTATGTGTGCGGTTTGTATCTGCCCGATGATGTGTTGAAAAAAGTCTATCGCGAGAATGCAATGAAAGTTTTGAACATCAAATGAACATCGAGACCTATCATACCTACAACGAGATCAAATCACAGACCCAGGCCTGGGCACAGGCTTTGGATGTAACGAACGCTTCCTCGCTTCCAAACGCGGGGGGATACGACATGGTCGTTTTCACCGGCTGTGGCTCGACCTATTATCTGTCGCTTGCGGCGGCGGCTCTATATCAGGAGTTGACAGGCTGCGCAGCGCGAGCTGTTCCCGGTGGGGAACTGCTTTTGAACTCGAAGTCGGTGCTGACCCATGAGAAGACGCTGCTGGTTGCCATCAGCCGTTCGGGGACGACAACGGAAACAGTCAAGGCGGTTGAAAAGTTCAGAGCGGAGAAGCGCGGCGATGTGGTGGTCATTAGCAACTATGATGAGATCCTTTCGCGCAATGCCGATATCAATATCATCATCCCCAAAGGACAGGAAGAATCTGTGGCGCAGACGCGTTCGTTCGCTTCGATGTATGTGGCGGTGACGGCGCTGTGTGCGCGGATGGCGGGGCGGGATGATCTGGTCGACGCGATGGGGAAATTGCCGGAGGCGGGTAATTGGGTGATTGGTAAGTACGAGCTGTTTGCGAAATCACTGGGCGAGAATATGGGGTTCGACCGTTTTTATTTCCTCGGCTCCAGCACTCGTTATGGACTCGCATGTGAAGTGAATCTTAAGATGAAAGAGATGACTCTCACGCACAGCGAACCATTCCACTTCCTTGAGTTTCGCCATGGACCGATGAGTATGGTGAATCAAAATGCCGTCGTGGTGGGAATGCTTTCTGATGCGAACCGGGTCCATGAGGCGAAAGTGCTGACAGAGATGAGCGCGCTCGGGGGTACAGTGGTCGCTTTGGCTGAGTCCGATGCGGATATCCCATTTGAGTCCGGCATCCCTGATAGCGTGCGCGGGGTCCTGTATCTGCCTGTGCTGCAATTGATGGCGTTCTATCGGTCAGTGGCGAAGGGATTGAACCCTGACCGTCCGAATCATTTGACCGCGGTGGTCAAACTGGAATTCTAGGAGGTGCGTAGGTAAAGACGTTCTGCATTCCTGACCCGTCCATTCAAATTCAAAAAGGAGAGAAAGATGACTAAGAGATTTCCCTTGATTCTGAGTTTGCTCGTGATCGCTTCGATGGTTCTGGCAGCCTGTGGTGGGGGAGCAGCAGAACCCGCCGCAACCGAAGCGCCCGCTTCTGGTGAGAAAATCGAGATCCGCTTCTGGGGACATCAGGCGCCTGCCTTCAATGAAGCCAACCAGGCCAAGTTCGATGAGTTCATGGTGCAAAACCCGAACGTGACCATCAAGTATGAAACCTTCCCCTGGGATGTGTTCATCCAGACCATTCAGACCTCCCTGCCCGCCGGCAACACCGCGGATGTGATCCTGATCCCGGGTGGGTACACCTGCCGTTACGCGAGCGGTGGTCAGTTGCTTGAAGTGCCTGCCGATGTGATGACGCTGGCACAGGCACAGGAAGCTTTCTATCCCGCGCCGCTGGGTGGACAGACCTGTGATGGCAAGTTGTATGGCTTCCCGGCTGAATACAATCTTGAATACGGTGGCGCGTACGTAAGCCAGGCGCCGTTCGAAGCTGCAGGGTTGACGTATCCGCCCACATGGGAGAACTGGGATGCGGTCGTTGCCGATGCCAAGAAGCTGACCCAGGTGGGTTCCGATGGCGTAATGACGGTTGCGGGCCTGCACTATACCAACAGCGACCAGTTGTTCACCTATTTCCTCGCTGGTATTTTGGAGCAGGGTGGAAATTACTTTGCCGAAGATGGAAAACACTTCAACTTCAATTCGCCTGAAGCGGTTGCCACGATCCAGAAATTAATGGACATGGCGCAGAAGGACGGCATTGTCGACCCGATCATCTTCAACCAGGATAGTGAATGGGTGGGCGAGTCGTTCGCGCAGGGACATAGTGCCATTGGCGTGCTCGGTTCCTGGTATGTAGGCGATGCCAAGCTGTCGTTCCCTGATCTGGAATTTGATTATGTGGCACTCCCGCCGATGATGGGATCTGAACATAAATTCGTCTCTGTGGGCGGATGGGGCTATGTGGTTGGAAAGAATACAGAGCATGCCGACATCGCCTGGAAGCTTGCTGCTTTCCTCGGCGCAGATCAGGCCAACGTTATGCAATTCAATACTATTTCCACCACCATCCCGGCGATGAAATCTGTGGCGGAAGACCCGAAGTATGTCGAAGCAGTCCCGTTCGCGGGCGCGGTCCTGCCCATTTTGGATGCAGGTGCGTATCAGGGTAACCTGACCGACCCTGACCAACTGGCGTATGAGATCGTTTACCCGACCATCCTGGATGCAATTCAAGGTAATCAGACGGCCGAAGAAGCCGCCAACAGCATCCACGAAGCTGCGAATCAAATGGTGGACGCGGCGCAGTGAGGAACTAAACAGGTAGACATATAGATAAGGAAGTTTGGAGGGGCGGCTCTGTGGACGTCCCCTCCTCTTTCTTCTATAACTTTTAGTTTTCTGTTCTTCAACCTTACCGAGGTTCCATGGAATTTTCATCCCTCTTCAAAAAGGAAGTCGTCAAAGATGGGGGCAAACTTACGGCCAAACAGCGACGCTTTGCGTACGCCAGTCTCATGCCCATTCTTTTGTATATGGGCTTGTTCACGTTGTTCCCGATCCTGTTTGCGATGACGATGAGCTTCTTTAGTTATTCCCCGATCAGGGATGGGAGCGGCTTTCTCGAACTGGGCGGCGCGAATCCCTTCGTGAATATCCAAAACTATATCGAGTTGTTCACTGGCACAGGCAAGCCTGCTGAAGTATTTCGTATTGCCGTGAAAAATACCTTCCTCTTTACAGCGCTGGTGCTGCCGTTGAATCTCATCATTACACTGCCTCTGGCTGTCCTGCTGGAGAGCATCGGTGAGAGGTTTAAGA
>Ga0190269_10000888_pt1 | contig 14855 bp, 14 predicted proteins | sample Popmic249IS_FD_133749 | JGI IMG/M metagenome (GOLD analysis project Ga0190269, IMG submission 133749) | Populus adjacent soil microbial communities from riparian zone of Blue River, Arizona, USA - 249 IS | ecosystem: Environmental > Terrestrial > Soil > Riparian zone | place: USA: Arizona...
GCCCGAGGACGTCCTCGAGCTGATCGAGGACGTGGCCGCCCGGGGCCTGCTGGTCGACGGTGGCGGGCCGGCGCCCGCCCGGCCCTGCGGACCGGGGTCGGGCACGGTGCTCCGCCCCGACCTCGGGCCGACGCCGGTCGGGCTGGTCGCCGAGCTGACCTACCGGTGCCCGCTGCGCTGCACGTACTGCTCGAATCCGGTGGAGCTCGCGGCCTACCGCGACGAGCTCACCACCGGCGAGTGGGCCCGGGTACTCGGCGACGCTCGCGCGCTCGGCGTGCTGCAGGCGCACTTCTCCGGCGGCGAACCGCTGCTGCGGCCCGACCTGCCGGAGCTGATCGGCGTCGCTTCCGGCCACGGGCTCTACACCAACCTGGTGACCAGCGGCGTCCCGCTCGACGCGGCGCGGATGCGGGCGCTGGCCGAAGCGGGCCTGGACCACCTCCAGCTCTCGATCCAGGACGCCGACGCCACCGCCGGCGACGCGGTCGCGGGCGGCCGGGTGCACGAGCGGAAGGTAGCGGCGGCCGCGCTGGTGCGCGAGGCCGGCGTGCCGCTGACGATCAACGTCGTCTTGCACGCGGCGAACCTCGCCCGGATCGGCGCGATCGCCGAGTTCGCGGCCGGCCTCGGTGCGGTCCGCCTGGAGCTGGCGCACACCCAGTTCTACGGCTGGGCGCTGCGCAACCGCGAAGCGTTGATGCCGACCGCAGCGCAGGTGCTCGCCGCGGCCGCCGCCGTCGACGAGGCGCGGAGCCGCTACGGCGCCGCGCTGGAGATCGTGTACGTCCGGCCGGACCACTTCGGTGATCGGCCGAAGCCGTGCACGAACGGATGGGGCCGCCGGCAGCTGGCGGTCGCCCCGACCGGCGACGTCCTGCCGTGCCTGGCGGCCGCCACGATTCCGGACCTCGGCGTCGAGAACGTGCGGAGCCGGACGCTGGCCGAGGCCTGGTACTGCTCACCGGCGTTCACCCGGTTCCGGGGAACCGACTGGATGCGCGAGCCGTGCCGCAGCTGCGCCCTCCGCGACGTCGACTTCGGCGGGTGCCGCTGCCAGGCCTTCGCCGTCACGGGTGACCCGGCGGCGACGGATCCGGCCTGCGGGCTCTCGCCGGCGCACGGTGCGTTCCGCGCGCTCACCCTGACCACGCCGTCGCGGGCCGTGGCGGCGCACCGGAGCAACCGGTGAAGGTCCGAATCCTGGGCACCGCGGCCGGTGGCGGATATCCGCAGTGGAACTGCGCCTGTGCCCGGTGCGCCTGGGCGCGGTCCACCGGTGTCTCCCGCCTGCAGGACACGGTCGCGGTCAGCGTGCGCGACCGGGAGTGGTGGTTGCTCAACGCGTCGCCGGACCTGCGCGCGCAGATCTCCGGATGCGCCGATCTGCTGCCCCGGGAAGGGCGGGCGACACCGATCCGGGGTGTCGTGCTGACGACGGCGGAACTCGACCACACGCTGGGCTTGCCGATGCTCCGCGAAGCCGCCGAGCTACGGGTGGTGGCGCACCCGGCCGTGCTCGGTGCGCTCGACGGACTGCGCCAGGTGCTGCGGCCCTACACCGCGGTCAGCTGGTGCGGCACGGGGCCGGAGCAGGAGCTCGTACTGGAGCCCGGCCTGACGCTGCGGCTGCTGGTCGTCGGCGACAAGCCGCCGCGCTACGCGAGCGGCCCGGGCCCCGGGTGGGTCAGCGCGGTGCGGCTCACCGACGCGGTCACCGGCGGGTCGCTGGTCTACGCACCCTGCCTGCCGCGATGGACGGCGCGATTCGCCGCGTTCGCCGCCGGAGCGTCCGCGGTGTTGCTGGACGGCACCTTCTGCACCGACGACGAGATGACGGTCGTCGCCGGCCGGGGCCGATCAGCGCGAGCGATGGGCCATCTGCCGATCGTCGATTCGTTGTCCCACCTCAGCACCTCGGGCGGCGGCGTCGTGCGCTACACCCACCTGAACAACACCAACCCGCTGCTCGACCCGGCGAGCGCGGAGCGGGAGCTGCTGCGAGCGGCCGGAGTGGCCGCGGCCGAGGACGGCGAAGTGCTCGTAGTCTGACGTGTCCCGGGCCGGTACCGTACTAACCGGTACGTAAGAAGGGGAAGAGGGTGGCATGCGGAGCGGCTCGCAGGCGACACCGATCGAGCGTGTCCGGGACGCCGAGCGGACCCGGGCGGAGATCCTCGACGTCGCCACGCACGAGTTCGCCGAGCACGGTTACGCCAGCGCGCGGGTCGACGCGATCGCCGGCAAGACCAGCACCACCAAGCGGATGATCTACTACTACTTCGGCAGCAAGCAGGGGCTGTACGTCGCCGCGCTCGAGCACGCCTACCGGCGGATCCGTTCGCTGGAGCAGCGTCTGGACGTCGAGGACCTGGAGCCGGTCGAGGCCCTGCGGCAACTGGCCGGGCTGACGTTCGACCACCACGAGACCCACCAGGATTTCGTCCGGCTGGTGAGCATCGAGAACATTCACCACGCCGAGCACCTGCTCAGCTCCGAGGCGCGGGAAGGGCTGGCCGCGCCGGCGCTGGACGTGCTCAGCCGGATCATGGAGCGGGGCCGTGCCGCCCGGGTCTTCCGCGACGACCTGGACGCGCTCGACGTCCACATGATCATCAGCGCCTACTGCATCTTCCGCGGTGCGAACCGGTACACGTTCGAGGCGATCTTCGGCCGGGACCTGCTGGACCCGGCGCGGCGTGCGCACCTGCGCCGGCTGCTCGGCGACCTGGTCGTCGACCACGTCACCGCCGTCCGCTGAGGCGCACCGCCCCTTGACAGGTCCGAGGTTTCGCCCGACGCTCGAAAGTCTATTAACGGTTTAGTACATTGCCGAGCCGAGCTGCCGCTGTTTGACCGGCCGTCGTCGAGGAGGACGATCATGCCCGTCGCCGAGAGCGAGCGTCCCCACGCGCCGAGAACCGCGGCTCGAGCCGCCTGGATCGGCAGTGCGCTGGAGTACTACGACTTCTTCCTGTACGGAACCGCGGCGGCCCTGGTGTTCGGTGCCGTCTTCTTCCCCGACGAGGACCCGGCCGTCGGCACGCTGGTCTCGCTGGCGACGTTCGGCGTCGGCTACGCCGCCCGCCCGATCGGGGCGCTCGTCCTGGGTCACGTCGGCGACCGCTACGGCCGGCGCCGCGTGCTGATGACGACGGTCATCGCGATGGGCGTGGCGACGTTCCTGATCGGCTGCCTGCCCACCTACGACGCGATCGGCGTGACCGCACCGCTGCTGCTGGTGCTGCTGCGGCTCCTCCAGGGCTTCTTCGCCGGCGGGGAGCAGGCCAGCGCGAACTCGATGACGCTGGAGCACGCCCCGGAGCACCGCCGCGCGTACTACAGCAGCTACACGCTCGGCGGGACCCAGGCCGGGCAGGCGATCGCCACCGCCATCTTCATCCCGATCGCCGCGCTGCCGGACTCGGCGCTGAACAGCTGGGGCTGGCGGGTGCCGTTCTGGCTCAGCGCGATCGTCGCGATCGTGGCCGTGATCATCCGCCGGTCGCTGGAGGAGACACCGGTGTTCGAGCGGGAGGCGGCCGAAGGGGAGATTCCGCGGATCCCGATGGCGGAGCTGTTCCGGAACCACTGGCGCGCGGTGCTGCGGGTGGTCTTCGCCGCGCTGATCGCGACGCCGAGCACGATCTTCACGGTCTGGGCGCTGTCGTACGCGGTCAACACGGTCGGGCTGGAACGGACGCCGATGCTCCTGGTGGGCGTGCTGGCCAACGTGCTCGCGCTGGCCACCATCCCCGCGTGGGGGAAGCTCTCGGATCGCGTCGGGCGCAAGCCGCAGTTCGTCGGAGGTTCGGTCGGGTCGGCGGTGTTGACGTTCGGCTATCTCTGGTCGATCACCACCGAGAACTACGTGCTGATCTTCGTGGTCGGGGTTCTGCTCTTCGGTGCCGTGTACACCGCGACCAGCGCGGTGTGGCCGGCGTTCTACGGCGAGATGTTCACCGCGCAGGTCCGGCTCTCCGGAACGGCGTTCGGCACGCAGATCGGCTTCGCGATCGCCGGGTTCGTGCCGTCGATCATCTCCGCCGTCGTCGGCACCGGGCGCGGTTCCTGGGTGGGGGCCTCCCTGATCACCGCGCTGCTCTGCCTCGTCAGCATCGTGGCGGTCTCGAGCGGACGCGAGACGTACCGGGTGCCGACCGCCGACCTGGGAAAGCCCGCGCAGCGGGCGGTGGACGCGTGAGACCCGCTACCGGCTGGGCCGTCTACGCCCTGCAGTACGGACGCCGGGCCGGGGTCCGCGGTGAGCACTTCCTCGGCTGGGACGCCACGTCGGCCGAGCGTCACGACACCGCGTACTACGCCTGGCTGGTGCTGTCGGCCGATCGCACGATCCTGGTGGACTCGGGTATCGATCCGGACGCCGACCTGCCGCTGTCCGGGTGGGAGTTCCGGACGTCGGTGCCGGCGGTGCTGGCCTCCGCCGGCATCACCGAGGTCGACACGGTGGTACTGACCCACCTGCACTACGACCACGCCGGGGGAGTGCGGTCGTTCCCCGGCGCGCGGGTCGTGGTGACAGCGGCCGAGCTGGAGTACTGGAACGGCCCCGACGCGGCACGCAACCGGCGGGAGGCGTGGCTGGTCGACCGGGCCGACCTCGAGTACCTCGCCGGTCGCGATGCCGTGGACGTGATCACCGGCGACACCGGGATCGCCTAGGGCGTCTCCGTGCATCCGGTGGGCGGGCACACCGCCGGAATGCAGATCGTGCGGGTGCTGACCGAGGCCGGTCCCGTGGTGCTCGCGTCCGACGCCAGTCACTTCGCCGAGAACATCGACACCGATACGCCGGGGAACATTCTGCACAGCATGCCCGGGGTGTATCGCGCGTTCGACCGGGCGCGGGAGCTGGCCTCGGGCGGGCCGATCGTCCCGGGGCACGATCCGGTGGTGATGGACCGGTTCCCCTCGGTCGCCGAGAACGTCGTCCGGATCGCGTGACCGTGACCGACCTGGAGGTCGACCTGCTCGTCGTGGGCTCGGGCGCGGGCGGCCTGACCGCGGCGCTGGTCGCCGCGGACGCGGGGCTGTCGGCGCTCGTGGTGGAGAAGACGCAGTGGCTCGGCGGCACCACCGCCTACTCGGCGGGGACGGCGTGGATCCCCGGTCACCGCCGGCTGCCGGAGGCCCCGGCCGATGCGGTCGCCGCGCGGCGCTACCTGGACGAGCTGGTCGGCGACCGGGCGCCCGCGCAGTTACGGGAGGCGTACCTGGCGCACGGCCCGGCGGCGATCGATCACCTCGAACGGTTGGGGCTGTCGTTCCGGCACTCGGCGTCGGTGGTCGACTACCACCCCGAGATCGACGGTTGGGGCACCGGCCGGGCGCTGGAACCCGAGCCGTTCGACGGGCGGCTGCTCGGTGCCGAACGGTTCCGCCGGGTTCGCCGGCCGATACCCGAGTTCGCGCTGTTCGGCGGCGCCCTGATGCTCCGGCGGGCCGAAGCCGATCAGCTGCTGACGCTGTTCCGGGGCTCGCCGCGGGCCGCGGCGCTCGCGCTGCGTCTCGGCGCGCGCTGGGCCGCCGACCGCCTCCGGTACCCGCGCGGCACGCGGCTGACGATGGGCAACGGGTTGGTCGCCGCGCTGTTCCACCAACTCGTGCGGCGGTCGGGGGAGGTGCGGTTCGGGGCGCGCGCGGTCGCGCTGATCACCGAAGGGGGGCGCGTCGTCGGTGCCGTGGTCGACGACGGGGGCCGAGCGGTCCGGATCGGGGCCCGCCGAGGGGTCGTTCTGGCCGGGGGCGGTTTCGCCGCGAGTCCGTCGCTGCGCGCGGAGTTCCTGCCGCGGCCCACTCCGGACTTCACCCCGGCCGCCGGCGGAGCGACCGGGGACTCCCTGGCGCTGGCGCGTTCGGTGGGCGGCGCGGTCGCGGCGCCGCAGGAGGACAACACGATGTGGTTCCCGAGCTCGGTCGGCCGGCGGCGGGACGGCTCGGTCGCGGTCTTCCCGCACATCTGGGATCGCGCGAAGCCGGGCATCATCGCGGTGGACGCGGCCGGGCGCCGGTTCATCGACGAGTCGGTGTCCTATCACCGGTTCGTCCGTGCCATGTACGCGACGTCGACGGTGCCCGCCTGGCTCGTCCTCGATGCGCGGACGCTGACGCGGTACGGGCTCGGCTTGATCCGTCCCCACCTCCCCGCGCCGCTGCGGCGTCATCATCTGCGCAGCGGCTACCTCGTCACGGGTGCCACGGTCCGGGAGCTGGCTCTGGCCATCGGCGTCGACGCTGGCGGGCTGGAGCGCACGGTCGCGGCCGCGAACGACGCCGCGCGCCGCGGCGTCGACGACGAATTCGGTAAGGGCGGCAGCCCGTACGGCCGGCAGTACGGCGACCCGGACCACGGACCCGACCCGAACCTCGGACCGATCGAGAAGGCACCGTTCTACGCGGTCGAGGTCGTGCCGACGCCGCTGGCCACCACGCTCGGCCTGCGGATCAACGGGGCCGGCCAGGTGCTCGGCGTCTCCGGCGAGCCGCTGCCGGGACTGTACGCCTGCGGCAACGACGCGCAGTCGGCCATGGCCTCGGAGTATCCCGGCGCGGGCTGCCAGATCGGCGCGGCACTGACGTTCGGCTACCTCGCGGCCCGGCACGCCGGCGCAAGTGCGTGAGCCGTTCACCTCACCGCACTCCGCAGCGGGGTGGATGTGCTCGGGGTCCGTCCGCGTCGTCGCGTCCATCGGCGCCCACACGGTGGTGGCTGCGTGGCACGTCCGCGCACGCCGTACCGGCGCGGTGCCGCTGGCCGGTCTGGCCGCCGGTATCGGAGTGTGGGCCGTGCTCGCGTGCGCGTCCTCGGCTCGTCGGCGGCCTTCTGACCGAGTGTTCTCAGAGGGCGCGGAAGAACGCCCGCACGTCGTCGCTGAACAGCTCGGGCTGCTCGGCCGGGAGGAAGTTGCCGCCGGCCGGCAGCTCGGTCCAGTGGGTGACGGCCGCCTCCCGCTCCGCGAACCGCCGGACGGTGATGTCCGTGACCCCCAGGGCGACGCCGAGCGGTACCTGCGACTTCGGCTTCGGCGCCCACGCGGCCGGGTCGTGCGCGGCCTCCCAGTACAGATTCGCCGACGAGCCCGCCGTCCCGGTGAACCAGTACAGGCTGACGTTGGTGAGCAGCAGGTCGCGGTCCACCGCGTCCTCGGGCAGCTCGGCCGAGGGGTCGGTCCACTCCTGGAACTTCTCGACGATCCAGGCGAGCTGCCCGGCCGGCGAGTCGTGCAGCCCGAACGCCAGCGTCTGCGGCCGGGTGGACTGGATGACGTTGAAGCCCATCTTGTCGTCGCGGAACTCCTGAAGGCGACGCAGCCGGTCCTGCTCGGCGTCGGTGAGCCCGGCGAAGTCCGCGGGGTCGTCGGAGGGGAATGTGAGGTGCCCGTTGACGTGGACGCCGATCACCTTGTCGGGCGCCTGGCGGCCCATCTCGACAGCCGTCGCGCCACCGCCGCCGGTGCCCTGGACGCCGTACCGCTGGTACCCCAGCCGGGCCATGATCTCGTGGAAGGCCGCGGCGGTCTTCGGCGTGTTCCAGCCCGGGCCGGTCAGCGGGCCGGAGTAGCCGATGCCCGGGTTGCTCATCAGCACGAGGTGGAAGTCGGCCCGTAGCGCCTCGACGATCGGCAGGTACAGGACGAACGACGCCGGCCAGTCGTGGCTGAACAGCAGCGGGGTCGCGTCCGGGTTGGCGGAGCGCACGTGCGCGAAGTGCAGCGTCTGCCCGTCGACGTCGGTGAGGAACTGGGGGAGCTCGTTGAGCTTCGCCTCGGCGGCGCGCCAGTCGAACTCGTTCGCCCAGTAGGCGGCCAGCCCGCGCAGGTAATCGACCGGGACGCCGCGCTGCCAGCCCTGCCCGGGGATCTCCGGTGTCCAGCGGGTGCGGTTCAGGCGGTCACGCAGCTCGGCCAGGTCGGCGTCGGAGACGTTGATGCGGAAGGGGCGGATCTCGGTCACTACTGACTCCCTACGGTTCGGAACGGAATGCTTTGTTCCGCACCACCGTAACACGGGATCGGGCGGAGCGGAACGAAATATTCCGCTCCGCGTACGATGCGGTCATGACCACCCCGACGTCCGGCCGCGGCAGACAGGCGGCACGCAACAGCCGGTCGATCCTGGCCGCCGCCCGCGAGGTCTTCCTGGCCGACGCGCGGGCCCCGATCGCCGCCGTCGCCGAGCGAGCGGGCGTCGGCATCAGCGCCCTCTACCGGCGGTACCCGAGCAAGGAAGACCTGCTGCGCACGCTGTGCCACGACGGTTTGCGGCTCTTCATCGAGCAGGCGGAACGGGCGGCCGCCGAGCCGGACGACTGGACCGCGTTCCAGACGTTCCTGCACGGCGTCGTCGAGGCCGACGTCCACTCGCTCACCGTTCATCTGGCGGGCACCTTCACCCCGACCGAGGAGATGAACGCCGACGCGATCCGCGCCGGCGAGCTGGCCACCGCGCTCTTCGAGCGGGCACGCCCGCGGATGCGCCCCTCCGCCGTGCCCGCCGACGTCACGATGCTGCTGGAGATGTGCGCGGCCGTACGCCTGCCGGACGCCGCCCGTACCGCCTCGCTACGCCGCCGCTACCTGGCCGTCCTCTTGGACGGTCTCCGTACCGGCACGGCTCTGCCCGGGTCACCGCCCACGCTCGCCGAGGTCAACTGGCGCTGGTCGATGACCCCGGAGCCCGAGAGCTAGTCGTTCTACCGCTCGCTCGCCGGCGGACGTCCCACCACCGAGGTGGCCTTGGGCAGCGCCGCGCGCGACCGGGTGCGTGAGGACGTGGTGCAGCTGCACGATCGTGCCGACCGCAACACCGGACACCCCGATGAGCAGCAGGATCGGCGGATAGCGGTCCCTCGAGTCACGCGCGATCAGAGAGCCGATCGCCGACGTCGTCGCGGCGTACGTCGTCACCGAGAACACCGCCCGCGGCGGACCGAGTACCGCGCGCCAGCCGGGCCGGATCGCGTGGGCCGCCGCCGCGGCAGCCGTTCGCCGGCCCGCCGGTCGATGTGCCGCACCCACCGATCCAGCAGCGCTGGGGCCAGTACCGGCACGACCACCAGCGCCGTCAGCGCCGGCAGGACCCCGACCTCGTCCGCCGGGTCGCCGGTCGGCAGGGCGGTGACGTGGATGAGCGTCGATCTCGCGGGGGCGGGCGCGCGGAGAATCGTGTCGCGATCTGGTGGCTCGGGCGGCGCAGCGGCCCCCTTCGCCGGCTCCGGGGCCTCCGCCACCTGGGCGATGCAACCGAATACCGGCCCGCTCGCATTAAGCAGGTGTCATCAGCGAGCTGGGAGGCCGGGTGTCCGACGACGAGGACGAGGCGTACCGCGAGTACGTCCTCGGGGTGCTACCCGGATTACGGCGGGTGGCGTACCTGCTGTGTCAGGACACGCACCGGGCGGACGACCTGGTCCAGGGCGCGCTGGAGCGGCTCTACCTGCACTGGGGCAAGGCGCGGAAGGCCACTGAGCCCATGGCGTACGCCCGGACCGTACTCGTCCGGGTGTTCCTGTCCGAGCAGCGGACGAACTGGGCACGCCGGGTGGTCCTGGTCGACGGCAACCGGGAGGAGCCCGCGGGCGGCGGGTTCGACGTGGAAGCGCGGCTGGAGATGGAGGCCGCCTTGCGCGAGCTGCCGCCACGCCAGCGAGCGGTCCTGGTTCTGCGGTTCTACTGCGATCTGTCCGTGGAGCAGACCTCCGCGGTGTTGCGCTGCGCGCCCGGCACCGTGAAGAGCCAGTCCGCCCGCGGGCTGGACAAGTTGCGCGAGCTCCTGACCCCGAATCACCCCACCTCGGCCGCGAGGAGCTGACGACATGGACGAGCGGAGCGCACGCACGATGTTCCGGCACCTGGCCGAGCGGAATCTCGAGGAGACGACGGTGGACGTGGACGAGGCGATCCGTGGCGGCAGGCGTCGGCGCCGCCGCCGGACGCTCGTGTGGATCGCCGGTGCGGCGGTGCTGGTGATCGGAGGCATCAGCGTCGTCACCGTCCCGATGCTGCGGGACGAGCCGAAGGCGATGCCGCCTGCGGCGCCCCCCTCCGCGCCGGGGTTCGTCGAGGCCACGGACGCCGACCTGAAGCCGGACACGCAGCGTCTGCAGGTCGGCCGGCCGCCCGAGGGCATGGTCGGTACCGCGTTCGACAACGGCGAGGACTACCAGTCCGTCCGGTTCCTGCGGACGGAGTCGGACGACTCCGGCGGGGGCGGCCCGATTCCCGGCTACGGACCGGCCAGCGTGTGGCTGACGGAGTCCGCGTCCAGCCTCACGATCCGGGCCTCCGACGACGTGACCGAGCCCGGTCCCGACATTTACGGGGCCCCGAGCACCTGGTCGGAGACTCCGGGCGGCGACACACCGGGCGGAGCGCTGGTCTGGACGCCGTCCGCGGGGCTGCGCGCGACCGTGATCGCCGGCAGCAAGGAGGCGGCGGTGCGGATCGCCGAGTCGGTGCGGACCGATCAGGTCGCCCCGGTGGTGCTGCCGTTCACGATGCCGCGGCCGACCGACCTCGAGGTCATGGGTACCGCGGTGACCCGGTACGCCAACGGGCACTACTCCGGCGCGGTCACCTTCCGGAAGGCCGGTGACACCGCGCAGGCCCCGTCGCACATCACGTTCTGGCTCGCTCGAGACGCGCTCGCGAAACACAACGGGCCGCTGCCGACGAAGCTGCACGGCCGGCCGGCGCGGCTCAGCGAGGGCCCACCGGAGAACGGGGTGAACGTCTGGCTCCGGCTGGACTCGGGCGTCATGGTGGGCAGCTTGGACGCCGCCAACAACGGCGTCTACCGGCGCAATCGCAGCCAGATCATCGCGATGGTCGAGTCGATGCAGCCCGTCCCGCAGCCTGGCGACCACCGCAACTGGACGAAGGACTTCCTCCGGTGAGCCGCGTAACGACGAGTCGACCGCCCCCGGGAGTGCCTACGGGTAGGCAGCGAGCGCCGCGGGGTGCCCCACGCGTCTCCCCGCGGGCGGCGGGGACGGTCAGTAATAGAAGGTGACCAGGTCGAGCCCCTCGTCCTCGGGGTAGGCCAGCCACTGGAACAACGCGTACGCCTGCATGCCGAACTCGTCGTCCGGCAGGCTGGTGTTGGGGGCGCTCGCCAGTCGCTTGGCCGGAGCGGCCAGGTCGGCGTTGCGCCGGTGGTCGACCGTGGGGAAGTCTGAGTACGGCAAACGCACCGGCGAGCCGCTGGAGATGAGGCCCTCCAGGGAGAAGCCCGGCACGAGTAAGCCCGCCGCCTCGAACGCCTCGTCGACCACGCGGAGATAGTCCCAGCCGGAGAACGGGGAGAACCCGTAGTCGTCCAGCCGCTTGCCGGTGCGTTGACACAGGTGCTCGAGGAAGTACCCGTACGGCGCGCCGAGCCGCTCGTCAGCGGGGCCGTCCATGATGACCTGCCGCGCGATGTCGGCGAGCGTGACCGCGTCGTCGCCGCGCAGCTGGTTGACGTACTCCTGCAACTCGAGCCGGTGCTCCGGGAAGCTCGCGGCGTACTCCTGCGCCAGCTCGGCGTCTCCACTGCCGATCTGGGCCTGGAGCTTCTCGATGTCCACGGCGTACGCAGTGATCCCGTAACTCATGGCGCGGATGCTAACGGCGACCTCCGACGATTCTCGCCGGTGGGGTGGATGCTCGACGGAGCGGTTGTGCGGACCACCTCGGGTCCGCGCGGATCGGCAGAGCGACCCTCATGTCGAGCTGATCGCCGGCACTGCGACGCCGGCAACGGCAGCTTCGTCCGGCTGCGGCGGGCGGATCTGGCCGAGCGGTTTCCGGGCCTGCTGGAGGCGCTCTACGCCGCCGAGCGTGGGTGAGGGCCGGGTCGGTCGGCGAGAAGCTGGTGAACGGTGTGCCGTCCGACCGCGGCGAGTAGCGGGTCGTCGGTGTGGAACGCGAAGGCGGTGCCGAGGTTGAGGGCCCAGCCTTCGGCGCGTTGCCAGGTGTCGTCGTCGACGGGTGCGCGGTGCTGGAGTTCGGCGCGGAACCGGTCGCGCCCGGTGGCGTCGAAGACCAGCCAGGCCGCGGCCAGGTCGGTGGCGGGATCACCGGCGCCGAGATCGCCGAAGTCGATGACGGCCGCGAGGCGGGCCGGCGGCGTGTCGGTGACGAGCAGGTTCGACGGATGGGGGTCGCCGTGTAGCCAGACGGGCGGCCCGGACCACGGCGGGGTGGCCACCAGCCGGTGCCAGAGCGTGCGGAGTGGGGCGGAGCCGGGAATCGCGCCGCTGTCCAGGCGCGCGAGGACCGCGGACCCGCGCTCGGCCAGGGGGACGCCGCGGACCGGATTGCGAGGGGCGTCCGCCGGTGCGGGTGTGTGCAGGTCGGCGAAGAACGTGGCGAGGTCGGCGGCGAGCGAGGTGCGTTCGGCAGGGGGAATCGTGCCGGCCACGGGATGGTCGAACCAGCGGGTGATCGTCCAGTACCAGGGGAACGCGGCGCTGGGACGGCCCACGCGGAGCGGTACCGGGATCGGCGTTCCCACCTGCCGGGCCAGCGTGGGGAGCCAGCGCGCCTCGTGGCTGATGAGCTCGGCGGCGGCCCGTCGGTGGGGGAGGCGGACGCAGAGATCGTGGCCGAGCCGGTAGACGACGTTGTCCCAACCGGAGGCGACCAGCGTCAGTGGTCCGGCGAAGGCCGGGTGTTGCTGCCGGATCAGCCGGGCGACGAGATCGGCGTCGACGCTGATGTCGGCGGCTGGAGTCGGCACCACGTCATCATGACCGACTTCTCGAGGCTCGACCGAGGACGAGGACCGATTCACCCGTAGGAGAAATCCGACGCTTGACGCGTAGAGAAAAACCTACCTATTGTCGCCGCATGACGATTCCGTTGATCGAGGCGCGGGGCGTGGGCCGTCGCTTCGGTGAGGTACAGGCTCTGCGCGACGTCGATCTGGTAGCGGAGCCCGGGACGGTGCTGGCCGTGCTCGGGCCGAACGGCGCCGGCAAGACGACGTTCGTCCGGATGCTGGCCACGTTGTCGCGGCCGGACGAGGGGCGGCTGAGCGTCTGCGGGTTCGACGTGGTCGCCGAGCCCGAGCGGGTGCGGTCGGTGATCGGGCTGGCCGGACAGTCGGCAGCCGTGGAGCCGGTGATGACCGGCCGGGAGAACCTGACGATGATCGGCGTGCTGTTCGGCCTGTCCCGCCGGGACGCACGAGCGGCGACCGAGGCGGTCCTCGACCGGTTCGGCCTGGGTGAGATCGCCGACCGCCGGGTCGGCACCTACTCCGGCGGCCAGCGGCGCCGGATCGATCTGGCCGCCGGCCTGGTCGGGCGCCCACGGCTGCTACTGCTCGACGAGCCGACCACGGGCCTGGACCCGCAGAGTCGTCACCGGCTGTGGGACGCCGTGGCGTCGCTGGTGGCCGACGGCACCGACGTTCTGCTGACCACGCAGTACCTGGAGGAGGCCGATCGCCTCGCCGGTCGCCTGGTGGTCCTGGATCGCGGCGGTGTCATCGCTGACGGCAGCCCGGCCGAGTTGAAGGCGGCGGCCGGCCTGGACGTCGTGACGGTCGGGGTCGCCGACCGCACGGACCTGGCCGTGGTCGCCGAACTCGCGTCCGCTCTCGGCCAGCCCGAGGTGACCGCTGACCCGGTCGCGCTGACGGTGTCGTGGCCGGCGTCCGACGGCCCGGAGCTCGTGGCCCGGATCGTCCCGGAGCTGACGCGGCGCGGGGTGCCGCTGACCGAGGTGGGAGCACGGCGTCCGAGCCTGGACGAAGTGTTCTTGCAGCTGACCGGGCACACGCCGGTAGCGGGGAGGCCGGCGTGACCGCCACTGCCGACCCCGGCGCCCTTCGCCGCGCCGGGTACCTGCCGAGCGTCCGGGCGGTCGCCGGGCGCAACCTCCGCAAGATCGTCCGCACCCCGGCGACGCTGATCGCGCCCACGGTGCAGGCCGTCACGTTCCTGCTGATCTTCCGCTACGTCTTCGGCGGCGCGATCGCGTCCGGAGCACTGTCCTACGTCGACTACATGGTTCCCGGCCTGGTCACCGCGAGCATGTTGTTCGCGGTCATGGGCGTCGGCACCGACGTGGCCGAGGACGCCAGGGCCGGCGTCATCGACCGGTTCCGCTCACTGCCGATGCCCGGCTCGGCGGTGCTGGTCGGCCGGGCGGTCGCCGAACTGCTGGTGCTGGCGGTCGCCGCGAGCGCCACCACCGCCGTGGCGGTCGCGACCGGCTTCCGCCCGCGGGCCGGGCTACCCGGGCTGCTGGCGATGTTCGGGCTGTGTCTCCTGGTCGGTGCGGTGTTCACCTGGGTCTTCATCCTCATCGGACTTCTGACCCGTAACCCGCGCGCCGCGCAGGGCGTCGCCTTCCTCGTGCTGCCTTTGACGTTCCTCTCCAGCGCCTACGTACCGACGGCGACGATGGCCGCCGGCCTCCGGACGGTCGCCGCCCACCAGCCGGTCACCGTGCTGATCGACGCCGCCCGGGGCCTCGCCCACGGCACCACGGGATCGCTGCTGCCGGCGCTCGCCTGGTGCGCCGGCATCGCGGCGGTCGTCGTCCCGCTCGCCGTCGCGGTGCACGAGCGACGTCGTTGAGCCCGACGCCGGGCGCGGGAAGCGCTTCGGCGGACGTGGGTCGCCCGCCGCGTCGCCTGGCTGTGACCCGGATCACGGCCGGGTCGGGGCGACGGACCTGCGAGGTCATCAACGACGGCATCCACGTACACGACGACGCGGTACGGCTAGGGCCTGTATCGAAGTCGATTAGAGCCATTCGTTGATGGCGGCGATGGTGAGTGTGGCGTGGTAGCGGACGGCGAGTTTGTCGTAGCGGGTGGCCACGGCGCGGTGGCGTTTGAGC
>Ga0190269_10000889_pt1 | contig 14844 bp, 13 predicted proteins | sample Popmic249IS_FD_133749 | JGI IMG/M metagenome (GOLD analysis project Ga0190269, IMG submission 133749) | Populus adjacent soil microbial communities from riparian zone of Blue River, Arizona, USA - 249 IS | ecosystem: Environmental > Terrestrial > Soil > Riparian zone | place: USA: Arizona...
ACACGCCGCTGCTCGATCATCATGGAGCACTGACGAGCATCCTCCACAGCGTGGAAGACCTGACAGATTTTGGACAGCCGGCAGAGCAGCGCTGTGCCGACCTGCTCGACTCTGCCCCGGACGGCGATCGTGGTGGTCGGCCCGGACGGAACCATCGAGCTCGTGAACGAGCAAGCAGTCAGGCTCTTCGGCTATGCGCGTACTGAGCTCTTGGGCGCGGAGCTCTCGTGCCTCATCCCAGAGCGACTCCGAGAGCGTCATGCCGCGCACCTGCAGCGCTTCTTCGCAGAGCCTGCTCCGCGACCGATGGCGAGTGGCCTCGAGCTCGTGGCGCGCAAAAAAGATGGCGGCGAGTTTGCGATCGATGTGAGTCTCAGCCCGCTGCGCAACGCGCACGGAAGCAGCGTTTCGGCAGCCATTCGCGACATCTCGGAGCGCAAGCGCGCCGAAGCGGCGTCGCGCTTGAACGCGGATCGCTTCGCCAGCGCAATGGAGGCGATGCAGAACGCCTTTGCGATGTTCGATGGCAGCGACCGGCTCGTCCACTGCAACGCCGCCTATCGCAGCCTGTTCGCGGCGGCCGAGCTCCACCCGACCGCAGGCATGCAGCGGGCGCAGCTCGTCGACGCTTGGCAGAAGCTGCTCGATCCGAGCAGCGCGCCGCACCCGGATGGTTGGCTCGCGCCGGTGCGAACGCTCGAGCTGCGTACGCGCGACGCGCGCAGCTTGCGGCTGACCAGGGGGCCCACGCGCCAAGGTGACATCGTCGAAGTGATTTGGGACCTGAGCGCGGAAGAGCAGCGCGCGGCTGAGCTGCGCTTGGCACGCGCAGAGGCGGAAGCCGCGAGAGGCGCCAAGAGCGAGTTTTTGTCGTCGATGAGCCACGAGCTCCGTACGCCCATGAACTCGATCCTCGGCTTCGCACAGCTCCTCATGCGCGACACGAAAGAACCGCTCTCGCCGAGGCATCGCGAGCGCGTCGGTCACATCCTGCAGAGCGGCGAGCACTTGTTGCGCTTGATCGACGACGTGCTCAACCTCGCACGGATCGAATCGGGTCGCGTGCCGCTCGCGCTGGAAGCGGTGAGCTTGCACGAGGTGCTGTCCGAGGTTGTCCGAAATCTCGCGCCCATGGCCAGCGAGCGCAGCGTGCAGCTGGAAGCGGCAGCGCTCGACCCTAGCTTTCCGCGTGTGCTCGGCGATCGCGGAGGCGTGCTGCAGATCGTGACGAGCTACGGGTCGAACGCGATCAAGTACAACCGGCCACATGGTCGCGTCGCGTTCACTGCGCATGCATCCGGGACCGCCGCACGCATCCAGGTCGCCGACACGGGCATGGGCATTCCTGTCGAGCAGCACTCGAAGCTGTTTCAGGCGTTTCAGCGCGCAGGCCAAGAAGCCGGCCCGATCGCAGGCACCGGCATCGGGCTCTTGATCACCAAGAAGCTGACCGAGCTCATGGATGGCCGCGTAGGCTTCGAGAGCACGCCTGGTGTGGGCTCGCTGTTCTGGGTGGAGCTGCCGCTCATAGCGGCAAGCACGCGTGAGCTTGGCAACGACCCTCGGCCAGCGACCGCACCCGCACTGACGCACGCCGTCGTGCTCTACGTCGAAGACAACCCAGCCAACATCGCGTTCATGTGCGACCTCTTCGAAGATCTCGAGGGCATGAAGCTCGTCACGGCGCGCTCGGCAACCGAAGGCCTCTTGCTGACACGCGCGCTGCGCCCGCACGTCGTGCTCATGGACATCGATCTGCCGGATATGAGCGGCAGCGAAGCGTTGCATATGCTGCAGCGTTCTCCCGAGACAGCCACAATTCCAGTGCTCGCGCTCACCGCTGCGGCCTCGGAGCGCGAGCGCAAAGCCGGCATGCGCGCGGGCTTCTATCGCTACCTCACCAAGCCCCTCGATGTGGATGAGCTTATGAAGGCGCTCGATTCCGCGCTGCGTCACGCTAGCTCGATGCCGCCGGGTGCTCGTCCACCAGCCGTCGTGCCATGAGCGTGCCCCGCGGACATATCACGGTCAAAACGTCCCGCGCCGTGGTGTGAGTGCACGGCCGATGTGGTACGCACAAACAGCGCACCGCATCGGACGGAGGACGCGTGGACTCACACAGCAACTCGCGAGCACAGACGCACGAAGATCAGCGCCGCACGCTGGCAGCGCTGGAAGCTCGCGTACGCCAGCTAGAGCTAGAGCTGCAGCAAACGCGTGTCGCGCTCGACCATAAGCAAGCCGCGAACGAGCAGCTCCAGCAGGCCCTGCGTAAGAGCGAAGCGCTGTTTCGGCCGCTGTTCGCATCGGGGATCATCGGCATCATCATCGCCGACCTGGAGAGCGCCATCCTCGAGGCGAACAAAGCGTTCTTGGACATGCTTGGCTACACGAGCGCGGAGCTACGCGCGGGCATGCTGCGCTGGACCGACCTCACGCCGAGAGAATGGGCCGAGCACGACGCACGCGGCGTCGAGCGCCTACGCGCAGTCGGGCAGGTCCCGGCGTGGGAGAAAGAGTTCTTCCACAAAGATGGCCATCGCGTCCCCGTGTTGCTCGGCGCGGCCATGCTGGAAGGCACAGACGACCAGTGCATCTGCTTTATCCTCGATCTGTCCGAGCGCAGGCGCGCCGAGGTCACCGCGGAGCTCATGCGCGAGCAACACGCGATCGATCGCCGCTTTCGCGCGCTGCTCGACACTGCGCCAGATGCCATGGTCGTGGTCGCTGAGGGCGGTGCGATCACCTTTGCGAACGGTCAAGCCGAGACGCTGTTCGGCTACACACGCGAGGAGCTGCTCGGTCAGCAAATCTCGATGCTGATCCCGGAGCGCTTTCGCGCGCGCCACGATGTTCACCTGTCAGGTTTTTTCAAGAACCCTGCAGCGCGGCCGATGGGCTCGGGGGTCGAGCTGTTCGGCTTGCGCAAGAACGGCACCGAGCTGCCGATCGAGGTGAGCCTCAGCCCGCTGAAGAACGATGCAGGCATGACCACGGTGTCCGCCGCCGTACGCGACATCAGCGAACGCAAGCGCCTCGAAGCTGCGACCAAGCTCGTCAACCAGCGCTTGGTCAGCGCGGTGGAAGCGAGCCAAGATGCGTTCGCGCTATTCGACAATCAGGATCGCCTTGTGCTCTGCAACAGCGGCTACCGAAGCCTGGTAGGCGATGCGCAGGTCGGCACGAGCTACGAACAGGTCTTGAGCACGTTCATCGAAGACATCGAGTTCGCCAGCGCAACTGAGCGCGAGCGCTTCATCCGAGAACAGCTCGGGCGTCGCCAGCTCGTGCCGACCGAATCGTGCGATCTGCGCATGAAAGACGGCCGCAGCTTGCGCTTGATCGATCGCGTCACCGCAGAGGGCGGCACCGTCGCGACCGTCTGGGATCTGACGCAAGACACACGCGTCGCCGAAGAGCTGCGCGATGCGCAGGCGAGCGCAGAGGCCGCGAGCCGCGCGAAGAGCGAGTTCCTCTCGTCGATGAGCCACGAGCTGCGAACCCCGCTGAATGCGATCCTCGGGTTCGCGCAGCTGCTCCGGCGCGATCGCAAGGATCCGCTCTCGGAGCGGCACTTGGAGCGCGTCGGGCAGATCCTCACGGGTGGCGAGCACCTCCTGCGACTGATCGACGACATCCTCGATCTGTCGCGGGTCGAAGCCGGCAAGGTCGCGATCTCGATCGAGCCGCTCAGCGTCCCCGAGGTGCTCGATCACGTAAAGGCGACGCTCGAGCCGATGGCCGCGCGCGCAGCAGTCACGATCGAGGTTGCGCCGCTGCCGGCCGAGCTGCCGCGGATCATGGCCGATCGTACGCGCTTCGCGCAGATCCTGATCAACTTCGGCTCCAACGCGATCAAGTACAACCGTCCGAAGGGTGGCGTCTCGTTTTGGGTGAAGCCGCTCGACGGCAATCGCTTGCGGCTGATGGTGAGTGACACGGGCCTCGGCATCCCAGCGAACAAGCAGTCCAAGCTCTTTCAGCCGTTTCAGCGCGCAGGCCAGGAGACCGGTGCGATCGAAGGCACGGGCATCGGGCTCTTCATCAGCAAGCGCCTCGCCGAGTTGATGCAAGGCGAGGTCGGCTTCACGAGCATCGAAGGCAAAGGCTCAGCGTTCTGGGTCGACATGCCCACCGATGTCACGGCGCCTCATGTCGTCGAGAGCCGACTGCGGCACGCGAAGGACAGCGAACATGTCCTCGGAAACCAGCGACACGTGGTGCTGTACGTCGAAGACAACCCGGCGAACATCGCCTTTATGCGCGATCTAGTCGGCACATTCGAGAACCTCGAGCTCTTGGTCGCAACCACCGGTGAGATCGGGCTGGAGCTCGCCCGCGAACAACAACCCGCCCTGATCGTGATGGACATAAACCTTCCGGGCATGAGCGGGCTGGAGGTCATGCACAGCTTGCAAAGCCTGGCCGCCACGGCGAACGTCCCGGTCGTCGCGCTCTCTGCGGCAGCCTCCGAGCGCGACAAGCAACGCGGCTTGCAGGCGGGCTTCGCGGCTTATCTCACGAAGCCCGTCGACGTCGAAGCTTTCATCACGGTCATCGAGAGGCTGCTGCGGTTGGCGCACGTCAATGCGACGTGAAGCCGCCGTCAGCGACATACACTCCGCCCGTGCAGTACGAGGCGTCGTCGCTCGCGAGAAACAGCGCCAAGCGCGCGATCTCTTCGTTTTTCCCGTAGCGGCCCATCGGGATCTGGCTCTCGAACGCGCGCTTTACCTCGAGCTCCTGGCCAGGCGACAGCTGGCCCTCGAGACCGCGCATCATGCGATTGTCGATAGGTCCCGGGTTGATCGAGTTGACGCGAATGCCTTGTGGCGCGAGCTCGATCGCCGCGACACGCATCAGGCCGATCACGGCGTGTTTGCTGGTGACGTAGGCGGCCATGCCGGGTGAGCCGATCAAGCCAGCGATCGAGCTCGTGATCACGATGCTGCCACCACCCTGCTTTGCGATCTCCGGCGCTGCGTACTTCAAGCCCAAGAACACGCCGCGCACGTTCACAGAGAACACCTGGTCGAACGCTTCGGGCGGCAGATCCACCAGCGGGGCCACGCGTCCCTCCGTGCCTGCGTTCGCGAACAACACGTCGAGCCGACCGAAGCGCTCGGCTGCAGTCGCGACGTACCGTTGACTATCTTCTGCGCGTGAGACATCGGCGCTGAGATAGCCCGCGTTGGCGCCAAGCTCGCTCGCGATCGCCGCTAGCTTGGTGTCGTCGCGATCGACTAACAGCACGCGCGCGCCCTCGCGCACGAACAGCTTGGCGGCGGCGCTGCCGATGCCTCCCGCAGCGCCCGTGACGATGCACACCTTCCCATCCAGCTTTGCCATGTTCCTCGCTCCTTGGTGCTGTCAGTATGGCAAGCGACGGACCAGCACGTGCGCGCAAGAGCTGCGAAAGCGCGCGTTGCGCGCGCAAAAACTGCCAATCACCCGAAACAGGATGGCCTCGCTTAGCCTGGCGTTTCGACCTCCGCGCGCGCTAAGGTTGCGCTCGTCGGATGAACCAGCCCAAGCAGCCAGCTCCGAAAATACTGGTGGTCGACGACAACGCGCCGAACCGTCAGCTCGCGCAAGCGACGCTCGAGGACGAGGGCTATCGCGTCGTGCTCGCGGTGAATGGCGAACAAGCTGTCAGCATGTTCGAGTGTGAAGCACCCGACTGCATTCTGCTCGATGTTCGCATGCCCGGCGTAGATGGCCCGACCGCGTGCGAGCGCATACGTGCGCTGCCTGGTGGCCACGACACGCCTGTGGTCTTTCTCACAGCGCAGCGCGACGTCGACACCTTCGATCGCGCGCTGCGCGCAGGTGGCGACGACTTCCTGACCAAGCCGGTCCAACCGAGCGAGCTGCTGTTGCGCGTCCAAGCAGCGCTGAAGCTCCGCAAAGTGAAGGCCGAGCTGGCAGAGCACTACGGCCTCGTGCGCAAGCAAAGGGATGACCTGATGCGTCTGCAGCTCCAGAAGGAGCGCCTCACCCAATTCCTTGTGCACGACCTAAAAAACCCGCTCGGCACGCTCGACCTATGCGCACAGATGTTGTTGCGCGATCGCGGCCTGCCCGATCGCACGCGCGTGACCGTGCAGAGGATGCGCGATGAAGCGCGCACGCTGCAGCACATGCTGCTGAACCTGCTCGACATCAGCCGCAGCGACGAAGGCGGGCTCGTGGCACGCACTGAGACGGTCGCGTTGCAAGGCCTGTTCGAGCAGGTGCTGCACGACTTCGATCTGAAGGTCCAGGCCGCAAACCTATCGATCAGCGCCGAGAGCCACGGCTTGTCGGTGCTCGGTGACTCGAGCTTGTTGTTGCGCGTGCTGGAGAATGTCGTCGAGAACGCGATCCGCTATGCGCCTGAAGGCAGCGAAGTGCAGCTGACGGCGACGGCCCGCGCCGAGCTGGTCGAGGTGCGTGTGTCCGATCAAGGCGTGGGCATCGCCCCCGAGCTGCGCGAGAAGATCTTCGAGCCGTTCGTGCAGCTCGAGCACGCCGAGCGCAGCGGTCGCGGCCTCGGCCTCACATTCTGCAAGGTCGCTGTCGAAGCTCACGGCGGCCGGATCTGGATCGAAGAGGCCAACCCCGGCGCCGCCATCTGCTTCACCCTGCCGATCGCATGACGTTTCAGTTGTTGGTCACATTACACTCTGACTCATTGCTGAACGTCATACAAAGCGCACACCGGCGCCTACATCGCACCAGTCCGAGATGATTGCGATGCGTTCGTAGCGGTGCGATGCTGCCGCCCCCATGCTGCAGGCGCCGGCGGAGCTCGCACCGTATCGATCGTTCTGTGCGCGCGTCGGAAGCGAGCTCACTTGGGTGCAAGGTCCAGGCGGCAACGCGTCGCTCAAGGATCATGAGCTGCTTTGGATCAAGGCATCCGGAACGTGGCTCTCGCAGGCAGAAGCCGAGACGATCTTCGTCCCTGTGGAGCTCGCGGCAGTGCAGGCACAGATCGCCCGCGGCGATGACACGCCGCTTGCGCCACTGCCGGGGTGGAAGCTCAGGCCGTCGCTCGAAACCACGCTGCACGGTCTTTTGCCTCAGCGCTACGTGCTGCACATCCACTCGATCGCTGCGCTGACCTGGGCAGTGCGAGCGGACGCCGAGGCCTGCTTCGCGCGGCGGCTCGCAGGCAAGCTGCCGTTTTGCTACGTGCCCTACGCGCGGCCAGGTGCGAAGCTGACGGCGGCGACGCGAGACGCGCTGCAGCGCGGCGCATGCGACTACCTCGTGCTCGGAAACCACGGCGTGCTCCTAGGCGCCGAAACAATAGCGCAGCTGCACGCGCTCCTGCTGCGCAGCGAAGCGCTGCTCGCTCCACAGACGACGGCGACAGAACACGCGGCTGCATACATCATCGTCGCAACACGATCGCGGAGCTCCTAGAGACGCCGCATACGTATGGCATCGAGGTGGACATCCGCAGCCAAGGGCGGCGCTTGCTGATCCACCATGATCCCTACGAGGAAGGGGAGTCCTTCGAGGCGTGGCTCGACGCGTATCAGCACGGAACGCTGATCTTGAATGTCAAAGAAGAGGGCTTGGAGTCGCAGCTGCTCGGCCTGCTGCGCGCACGCGGCATCGAGCGCTTCTTCTTTCTCGATCAGTCGTTTCCGTTTCTGATCAAGACCGCGCGCACTGGCGAGTCGCGCTGCGCGGTGCGCGTGTCGGAATACGAATCGCTCGACACTGCGCTCGCGCTGCGTGGGCTCGTGCAGTGGGTCTGGGTGGATTGCTTCACGCGCTTTCCGCTCACGAGCGACGATGCACGTCGCCTGCACGATGCAGGCTTCAAGCTGTGTCTCGTCTCGCCTGAGCTGCAAGGTCGTGCAGCTGAAGTAGAGATCCCGGCGCTCCGAGCGCAGCTGCAAGCGCTCGAGCTGGACGTCGATGCTGTGTGCACCAAGGCGCCCGCGCTATGGCTCTGAGCGCACGCCTGTTCGATCCCAAGCTGTTGTTCCAGCTCGGTCTGGCGGCGCGCGTGGTCCTCGTCCTATGCGTGTTCCCCGACATCCAGCGCGTGTGGTTTCTGCCGTTCGTCGAGTCGTTCATACGGCATCCCAGCCTCGATCCATGGACCGACTACCTCAGCACAGGCGGCGACACGTTCGCGTTCCCGTACGGCCCTGTCATGCTGCTCGTTCACGCCGTCCCGGTCGCGCTCGGGATGGGACTCGATGATCTGATAGGTTGCCAGTATTTCTCGGGCCTGGGATTTCGGCTGAGCTTACTCTCGGCGGATCTGCTCGCGATGCACTATCTCAGGTCGGTGCACGCGCAGCGCAAGCAGCGCGCGCTTGTTCTGTTCTGGCTTTCGCCAGCGTGCTTGTACATTACCTATTTCCACGGCCAGACCGATATCGTGCCGGTCGCGCTCTTGCTCATGCACCTCCACTACTTGCGTAAGCATCGGGGTGCTGTTGCGGGGCTGCTCCTTGGCCTCGCTTGCGTCGCAAAGTTCAGCATGCTGCTCGCGGTCCCGTTCGTGCTGGTCTACCTCTGGCGCAATCGCCGCGTGCGCGTGCTCCTGCCGCGCTTCGTCGCAGCGCTCGCGCTGGGCGGGATCATCTGTACCGCGCCGTACCTGCGCTCCTCGGGCTATCACACCATGGCGCTCGGCACGCCTGTCGCGGATGGCGTCTACAGGTTCGCGATGCCGCTCGGTGAAGACTTCGAGCTGTATCTCACACCGCTTTGCTACTTGCTGATCTTGTACTTCGAGTGGCGCATCCGCAGGATCAACTTCGATCTGCTGCTCGCGATCATCGGCATCGGATTCACCTCGGTCGTCATCCTCACGCCGCCGCGGATCGGCTGGTACCTCTGGATCCTGCCGTTTCTCCCGAGCCAGCGCTCCGATCAGCGCTTCACCGATCTCGCGCTGAACAGCAGCTTTGTGCTCGCGCTGATCGGCCTGCATATGTTCGTCTCGACTGGCGCAAGCGTCGCGTTCATGCCGGAGCTCTCCTACTTGCCCTGGACGCCAGAGACTGCGCCCTTGAGCGCGCAACAGCGCTCGCTCGCGCTTACGCTCGTCGTCACGCTGGGCATCGTGCTCACGCTGCGTCTCCTACGCGATGGCATCGCGAACAACGACTACTATCGGCTCAGTCGCGCCCCGCTGACGATCGGCATCGCAGGCGACTCGAGCGTGGGCAAAGACACGCTGGCGTTGTCACTCGCGGGTTTGTTCGGGCATCGCAGCGCGGCGCTGGTCTCGGGCGATGACTATCACCGCTGGGAGCGGCAGGCGCCGATGTGGAAGGCGATCACGCACCTCGATCCGCGCGCGAACGACCTGCAAGCGTTCGAGCATGATGTCCGCTGGCTGCGCGAAGGCCGCTCGGTGATGTGCCGGCGCTACGATCACAGCACGGGTCACTTCACCGCGCGCACGAGGCTCGAGTGCAACGACGCTGTGCTCGTGAGCGGGCTGCATACGCTCTATCAACCGGAGCTCGTGAACCTGTTCGATCTCAAGGTGTACTTGGAGGTGGACGAAGAGCTGCGCCGCGCGTGGAAGGTCGCGCGCGACACCAAGAAGCGCGGGCACAGCCCGGATACAGTGATCCGTTCGATCGAGCGGCGCATCCCGGACAGCGAGCGCTTCATCGCGCCGCAGCGTCACAACGCGGACGTGGTGCTCAGGGTGGAGCCGGTCAAACCTTATCGCTTCAGCGTGCAAGCAGGCCGCTTCAGCCCAGCGCCCAAGCACTTGTGCCTTCGGGTAGAGCTCGCGCAGGGCTTGTTCGCCGAGCGCCTGTCACGCGTGCTCGTCGGTCTGATCGGCGCACACGTAGACAGTGAGATCCTCGAGCGACCGGGCCGCACGGTGCAGCGCATCGAGGGCGAGTTCGATCCGGACGACATCGCGCTCGCAGCCAGTCGCGTCGTCCCGAACCTCGAGGAGCTGCTCGATCTTTCTCCGCGCTGGCAAGGTGGCATCGCCGGCATCATGCAACTGGTCGTTCTGACACAAGTCAGTGAAGCCGTAAGGCGCAGAGGACACAGATGATCGGATTCAAGTCGCTCACTCCGAAGCTGCTCGATCGCCCGCCCAAAGCGGTGTTGATCGATCTCGACAACACGTTGTACGCGTATGCGCCATGCCACGAGGCCGCGTCGCGACGCGTCGAGGACAAGGTCATGCAGGTCCTCGGCATCGACCGCGAGATCTTCCGAGAAGCCGCGCTGCGTGCGCGCGACGAGATCAAGTCGCGGCTCGGGCGGACCGCGTCCTCACACAGTCGATTACTGTATTTTCAGCGCGCCATGGAGCTCCTGGGCCTGCACACACAGACCATGCTCACGCTCGATCTCGAGCAGACGTACTGGCGCACCTACCTCGCGACCTCGAGCTTGTTCGATGGCGTCGTCGAGTTCTTCGAGCTGCTGAAGCAGCTCGGTATCCCGACCGCGATCGTTACGGACCTGACTGCGCAGATCCAGTTCCGTAAGATCATTTATCTCGAGCTGGACCACTTGGTCGATCACATCGTGACGTCCGAGGAGACTGGCGTGGACAAGCCAGCGGAGTTTCCGTTTCAGCTTGCGCTGGCCAAGCTCGGTGTTGCCGCGGATGGCTGCTGGATGATCGGCGACAGTGCCGAAGGGGACATGCTGGGTGCGCGCAAGTTAGGGCTCTACGCCGTGCAGAAGGTCCATCGCGGCGTAAAGATCGGCAAAGGCGAGGCCGGACCGGATGCGATGTTCGAGCACTTCGACGACCTCTGCGCGCAGCTGCGACGCCTGGTGCGAGGTTTGCCGATCGAGCAGTTGCCAGAGGACTCAGCGGCTGAAGCCTCGTAGATGCAAGCCTAACCCCCGGGCGACAGCTTGTAGCGTTCGATGATCGCGCGACTGGCACCCGCCACGGTCACGTGCAGGCCGAGGAGCCGCGCAAAGGCGACCGACGCGTGGAAGGCCTTCAGATACATCGGCGGGTAGTCGGCTGGCGGTATCACAAACACCCGTGAGAAGCGCGAGCCGATGACCTTGGCGCTGTGCAGCAGGATCGAGCGCGCGGCGGCACTGCGACCCACCATATGTGTGAGATCTAATACAAACCAGAGGTCCTTGCGATCCGAATAGCGCGCGTCGAGCACTGCAAATGCCGGACCGACCATCCAGCTGGCTAGCTCTGCCGTGCCTTTGACGGGCTTCACGAACTGGATCAACGCGCCGGCAGGCTCGAGCAGCCACCCGAGGATCGCCCCATCCGGACTGCGCATGTCTGGCTCGCTGGCAAAAGCCGGCTGAATGACGTCGCTCGTGACCAACTCGGGCATGCTGTTCAATATAGGCTGATTCGCGCGCGAGCGATCGCACCGAAGCAGCGAGTGTTCGGTCTCACCTGTCAGCGCGCGTCCGGATCTTTCCGGCCCAAGCCGCCGAGGTCGTAGACGTCCCGAATCCGGTCCAGCTTCTCCCGAAAATCGATTTCCAGATCGGTCAGCTCGCCGGTGCGGATGTCGAACACGCAGCCGTGCACACGCGGGTAACCGTTGGCCAGGTACGATTGCTGGACCACGGCCGTCTTGATCACGTTCACGCACTGCTCCTCGACATTGAGCTCGACCAACCTGCGGTAGCGCGCTTGCTCGTCGTCGATCGCGTTCAGCTCATCGAGGTGCATGCGGTAGACGTCGCGCACGTTGCGCAGCCACGGGTTGAGGATGCCCAGGTCTTTCGGCTGCATCGCGGCGCGAACGCCGCCACACTCATGGTGACCGCACACGACGATGTGCTTCACGCCGAGATGCGCGACAGCATATTGGATCACGCTCAAAGCGCTGAGGTCGGTCGGCGCCACGATGTTCGCGATGTTGCGATGCACGAATACTTCGCCGGGGCCCGCACCCATCAGCTCTTCCGCGGTGATGCGGCTGTCCGAGCAGCCGATGTACAGCACCTCGGGGCTCTGACCTTGTGCGAGCTTCTGGAAGTACTGGGGATCGATCTCGAGCTTGCTCGCGATCCACTTGCGATTGTTGGCGAAGATGCGGCGATAAAAGTTCGTCGGTGCGGTCATACTGGTCCCAGCATGCACGAACTAGAGCTGCAAGAAGAAGCGGATCCAACAGCCCGCGAGTAGGAAGTTGCTGATGGCAAAGATCACCAAGCGATGGATTACGTGATTGTAAGTGATGTGAATGATCGAGTGCGCGACGCGTAAACCCACGTAGATCCAAGCCAACGTACAGGCTGTGCTGTCGACGTGATTCGTCACGTAGAGGCTCAGACACAGCACATAAAACAGCGTCGGGAGCTCGAGCAGGTTCATGTAATTACGATTGGGCAGCGAGGTCACTGCCGGGACATTCGCGGACTCGCCGAGGCGGAAATCCTCAGCGCTGACTTGTCCCAGATAGGCTGCGCGGAAGCGCCGAATGGGAATCTGGATCAGCACGCTGAAGGTCAACAAAACCAGGGCAAACATGGGATACAGGATGTCTACGGAGTGCATCGAGCCTCGGGCCGCATGGTACGCTGAAAACTCGCCGCCGTTTACAGCTGCACAGCCTCATCGGTTGTCGTAGATTGACCCATATTGTGGCGATCGGCTCCGTATACAGGCCTTTCCTTCAGCTGGCGCGCGACAAGGGCGTCGACGTGCAGGCTGAGCTCGCGCGCTTCGGCATTCGCGAGCACGAGCTGACCGAGAGTCGCTTGGCTCCGGCGCATGGGCGGGCGCTCGTGCTGCGCATTGCCGCTCGATGCGGCATGGAGGAGCTGGGGCTCGAAGCAGCGCGTCGCGCACAACTGACAGATCTCGACCTGCTCGGCTATATGGCGAAGAACGCCGAGCACGCGCTGGCCGCGATGGAAGCCGTCGCACGCTATCCGGCGCTGCTCGGGGACACGGCCGCGTTCGATCTCACGTACGAGTCCGGTCACGTGGTGATCCGCTTCGGGTTGACGGGCGGCCAAAAGATGATCCCGGACGGGGCGGACTACGCGGCTTCGGTGTTTTGCAGGACGATCGCGGAGCTCACGGGTGGCCGAGCGCGTCCGCTCGAGGTGCAGCTCACGCGACCGAAGCCGCGCCGACCGCACGTGTACCGCGATCATTTCGGCGTCATGCCGGTGTTCGACACGCCTTGCATGCTGCTGCGCTTCGAAGAGGCGCTGCTAAAAGGTCCGATACCTGCGAGCGATGCGCGGTTGCATCGTATTCTGGAAGAACAAGCAGTGGCGAACATAGAGGCGCTGCCGCTGCAAGCGGATCTCTTGGAGCGCGTACGCAAGCAGGTCCGGAGGTCGCTCGACAGCGGCGGGGCCGACATCGCAGGCGTCGCTGCCAGCTGCGGAATGAGTGAGCGCACGTTGCGGCGGCAGCTCGATGCGTCCGGTACCAGCTTTCGCAACTTGGTCGACGACGTGCGCCATGCGCGCGCGTTGGAGCTGATCGACGAAGGCCACACAGTGATCGGCGAGCTGGCGCACGCGACCGGCTACACCGATCCTACCGCGTTCGCGCGCGCGTTCCGCCGTTGGACGGGCCTCGCCCCGCTGCGATACCTGGAGAGCCATCAGCGCGGCGATCTACACCGCACGATATTAGGGACTGTCCTTTGACGCCCTCCTCGTCGTCGTGCGCGTGTCTTCAGAGTGCGCCGCACACGCCGAGGTCGATCGCGTAGAGCGCGCCTTGCGCTCGATCATCACCCAGCTTGTAGTCTGTGACGAGCAGCGAACCGCCGCGGAACGCTAGGCTCGCTGGGTTCGCGACTCGCAGCACGCTGCGACGTGTCGACACGCGCGTCACGCTGCCGCCGAGCCAATCGGCCACGTACAGGTCGCCCTTCTCATCCACGGCCACTCCATCCATGAAGAACATGAACGGCACTGGCACATCGCGGCGGCCGCTGAGCGCGCCTTCGGTGCCGATTGTGAACTGTAAGAGTTGCCACGAGCCGCTCGCGTTCACGTACAGCGCGCGTGTGCTCGGCGCGTACGCGAGGCCATTTGCGAGCGCCACATCAGTCGCCACCACGCGCGCCATGAATACGCCGTCGGCCGTTTCGCGCCAGAGCACGATGTTGTTATTGCTCGTGTCGGTCGCGTACACACCGACACCCGGCACAGCCACGATGCCGTTCAGGCCGGAGATCGGCTTGGCCGCTGTCGGCTGCGGGAGCTCGAGCGGGGACGCGCCTCGAGCGGCAACCATCACCGGTCCGAGCGAAGCTGATTGCCCGCTCTTGGTCGCGAATGTCGCGACGAAAAGGCGCCCGCGGTCGTCGCACGTGATGCCAGCAGGACGGCGATCGCCGAGCGCTGACCACAGCTCCTGCTGCCCGTCGAGCCCGACGCGCCACACCTCCCCGCTCGGATCTCTCGCCACGAACACGTCCCCGTCCGGGCACACGGTCACACCTTCGGGGGATGGCGTCATGCTCGCGATCTTGCGCGAGGTCTCGCCTGCCTTGCCGCGTGCAAAGCCATCCAGGCAAAGCTCGTCGACGCCGCCATCAGCTGCTCCCACGCTGTAGATGTTGCCGCTGATAGCTGCAGCCTCGTCTTGCTCCGCGCACGCCCCTGCCACAGCCAGCGCTGTCCAGAACCCTAGCCATCGAGCTCGTCGCATACACACTCCTTACAAGCCGCCGCAGCCACGCTAACCCCGTGCAGCGCCGGCGACGCGGCTCGAGCGGGCATCCCACCCGGCATTTCCGGTCAGGAGCCCTGCCCGCGCGCCCGCATCGCGCGTACAGTCGCGGCAGGGCTGACCTTTATGAACGGCTATCTCGCGCGCGTGAGCATCGGGGGAGTCGTGGTAGCGCTGAGCGCTGCATGTCGGGGCCGTGGTGCGGCGCT
>Ga0190269_10000890_pt1 | contig 14836 bp, 15 predicted proteins | sample Popmic249IS_FD_133749 | JGI IMG/M metagenome (GOLD analysis project Ga0190269, IMG submission 133749) | Populus adjacent soil microbial communities from riparian zone of Blue River, Arizona, USA - 249 IS | ecosystem: Environmental > Terrestrial > Soil > Riparian zone | place: USA: Arizona...
CAGCACCTGGACGCCCACCCGCGACGTCGCCGCCACCACGGCGTCCACCATGCCGTAGCTCGGCGTGATCCCACCCTCCAGCAGGTCGGCGCAGAGCTCGATCCGGTCCGCGCCGCACTCCTCGGCGACCCGCGCACCGGCGACGTCGTCGACGCAGATCTCGACGAGCGTCACTGCAGGGCTGCCAGGTCCGCACCCAGCCGGATGCGGCCCACCGGCCGGCCACCGCCCAGCACCGGGACCGACGCCAGGTCACCGACGCCGGACGTGTCGACGCCGAGCGCCGCGAGCGCCGCGACCGCGAGCATCGTCGTGGCCCGCGGCGACCCGTCGAGCACCTTCATCGCCACCGCCCGGCCGTCCGCCGCGGCGGCCACCAGGACGCCCTCGGCGCCACCCTTGGCCAGCACACCGGGCACCCGGCGCATCAGCTCGGTGTTCACGTGCCCGGTGCCCCCGACGTAGAACGGCTCCGCGCGCATCGCGTCGGCCACGACGCGCTCCGGTGAGCCGGCCTCGGCGGTCACCAGACGGGCGGCCGCCCTGGCCAGCCCGAGCACGGTCGTTCCGAACAGCGGCGCGCCGCACCCGTCGGTGGTCACGTGCGTCACCGGTCCGCCGGTCGCCGACTCGATCACCGCGCGCACCCGCTGCTGCAGCGGGTGCTGCGGCGCGAGGTACGCGGCCGTGTCCCAGCCGTTGAGCGCACACGCCGCGAGCATCGCCGCGTGCTTGCCCGAGCAGTTCATCCGGATCGGCGAGGGCCCGCCGCCGCCCGCGATCAGGCTGTTGCGGGTCGCGGGATCCTCCGGCCAGTCCGGCGGGCACCCCAGCGCGCTCTCGTCCAGGCCGGCCGAGAGGAGGATCGAGCGGGCCAGCACGGCGTGCGCGTCCTCGCCGGTGTGGCTCCCCGCCGAGATCGCCGTCCCCGCGTCGTCCAGAGCCAGGCCGACGGACCGGCAGGCGACCGCCTGCCACGGCTTCACCGAGGAGCGCGGGAGGATCGGCGCACCGGGATCGCCGGCCGCGAACGCGACCGAACCGTCCGCGGCGAGCGCGACCAGCGTGCCGTGGTGGCGGCTCTCGGCGAACCCGTCCCGTTCGACGACGGCGAGTTCGGCAAGGTCGGTCATGGTGTCTTCTCCGGAACAGGTGCGGCGGTCCGCCGCCGGGTGAACGTCTGCAGCCGGTGGGCGGCGCCCGACAGCGAGAGGTTGCAGACGAGGTAGATGAGCGTGACGACGAGGTACGTCTGCACGAGCAGGTGGTTGTACGCGGCGAGCACCTGCGCCCGGTAGAGCAGCTCGGTGAACGCGACGATGTAGCCGAGCGACGTGTCCTTCAACAGCGAGACCAGCTGCGACACGACCGAGGGCGCCACCGCGCGCAGCGCCTGGGGCAGCACGACCAGCCGCATCGACTGCGCCCTGGTCATGCCGAGGCTCAGTGCGGCCTCGTTCTGCCCGCGCGGCATGCTGACGATGCCGGCGCGGAAGATCTCCGCGAAAGCCGCCGCGTTCGCGACGGTCAGCGGCAGCACCAGCTTCCAGAGCAGCGGCAGGTTCAGCCCGTACGCCGGCAGCGCGAACAGCGTCACGTAGATCAGCAGGAGCACCGGCAGCGTGCGGGCGATCTCGATGTAGGTGGCGGCCAGCCAGCGCAGCGGCCGCACCGGGGAGAGCCGGCCGAGCGCCAGTACCAACCCGAACGCCGCACCGAGCACGGCGACCAGCGCCGCGGCCTGCAGCGTGCCGCGCAGCCCGACCAGCAGGTAGCTCCAGATCGGCCACTGCCCGAACGGGCGCCACTTCTCGGCGTCCAGCTGCCCGTGGGAGGCGAACTGGTCGAGCCCGAGCACGACGACGGCGACGAGCACGACGACCGTGACGATCGACGCGATCCGGATCCGCCGCTTCCCGCGCGGGCCCGGCTCGTCGAAGAGGACCGAGGAAGAACTCATCGGACGATCGCCACCCGTCGCTCCACGAAGCCCGTCGACAATCCGATGACCAGCGCCAGCGCCATGTAGGCGAGGCCGGCGCCGACGAAGATCGGGATCGGCTGGGCTTGCACGAGGTTCACCTTGTTCGCCGACGCGGTCAGCTCGACGACACCGATCGCCGCGGCCAGCGACGTGTTCATGACCAGCGCGATCATCACGTTCCCGACGGGCTGGACGACGGCGCGCAGCGCCTGGGGCAGGACGACGAGCCGCAGCGACTGGAAGAACGTCAGGCCGAGCGCCCTGGCGGCCTCGGCCTGGCCCATCGCGACCGTGTTGATGCCGCTGCGGACGGCCTCGGCCACGTACGCGGCCTCGTAGATGATCAGCACGACGACCGCGGTCGTCGTCAGCGGCATGAGCAGCCCGACGTCGGGCAGCGCGAACACGAACAGCACCAGCAGTGCCAGGGCCGGGACGTTGAGGAAGAACTGGACGTAGCCGAACGCCAGCCCGCGCAGGATCGGCACCGGGCTGACCCGGGCGGCGGTGACCAGCACGCCGAGCAGGAGCGCCCCGACGCCGGCGACCGCGGTCATCCAGACCGTGGTCCAGAGCCCGTCGAGCAGCGCCGGCAAGTTGTCGAGCAGGACGTTCACGCGCGAACTCCACACGGACAGTGCCGGGGCGGCGCGGTGCGCCGCCCCGGCGACCAACGGATCAGGAACCCGGAACCGAGCCGATCGCCGGCGGCTCCGGCGCCTGCGACTTCACGACCGTGCCGAGCGAGTTCTTCCAGATCTCGGCCCACAGGCCCTGCTTCTGGATCGTCGTCAGCCAGGTGTTGACGAACTGCTTCATCTGGCTGTCGCCGTGCTTGAGCCCGATGCCGTAGGGCTCGGAGGTGAACGGGTTGCCCACGACCGTGATCTGCGGGTTGGACTTCGCGTCGCTGGCCAGCAGCGTGATGTCCTGCACGTACGCGTCGCCGCGGCCCTGCGTCAGCGCCTGCACGGCCTGCGGGTCGGTGCCGAACTGGATGACCTTGGCGGTCGGGACGCGCTTGGGGATCTCGGTGACCGCCGGGGTGTTCGCGCCCACGATGACGGTCTTGCCCGCCAGGTCCTCGACGCTCGTGATCTCGGTGTTGCCGGTCTTCACCGCGACCGCGAGCCCGGAGGAGAAGTACGGCCCGGCGAAGTCGACCTGCTTCGCCCGCTCCTCGGTGATCGTGTACGTGTTGAAGACGACGTCGACGGTGCCGTTGGCCAGCAGCGCCTCCCGGGTCTCGGTGGCCGGCGGCACGATCTGCACCTCGGGCTCGCCGATGATGTAGGTCGCGAGGGCCTTCGCCAGGTCGGCGTCGAAGCCGGTGACGTTGTCGGGGTTCGACGGGTCCTGCTGCGAGAGCAGCGGGGCGTCCAGGGCCTCGGCGACGACGAGCTTGCCGCGCTTCTTGATCTTCTCCATCGTCGAGCCGGGGAGGATCAGCGAGGCGTCGGCCACCGGGGCGTCGGAGGTGGACGCCGCGGAGCTCGCGGCCGGGGGGACGGCCGAGGACTCGGAGTCCGAGCCGCCGCCGCAGGCGGCGAGGGCGAGCGTCACGACGGCGAGCGTCGCCGTGAGCATCGTGGTCCGCGTCCGGCGGACGCGGGAGGCGACGTTCGCCATGTGGGTGCCTTTCAGTGCGTTCTTTGCGACCGTGGGGTGGAAGAAGCTCAGTGCGAGAGGACTTTCGACAGGAAGGAGCGGGCCCGCTCGCTGCGGGCACCGGTGAAGAACGCCTCGGGCTCGTCCGATTCGACGATCTGCCCGGCGTCCATGAAGACGACGCGGTCCGCCGCGCGCCGCGCGAACCCCATCTCGTGGGTGACGACGACCATCGTCATGCCCTCGGCGGCGAGCCCGACCATCACGTCGAGGACCTCGCTGACCATCTCGGGGTCGAGCGCGGACGTCGGTTCGTCGAACAGCATCACCTTCGGGCGCATCGCCAGCGACCGGGCGATCGCCGCGCGCTGCTGCTGACCGCCGGAGAGCTGCGCCGGGTACTTGCCCGCCTGGTCGGCGATGCCGACGCGCTCCAGCAGCTCCAGCGCATCGGCCCGGGCCCCGGCCTTGTCGCGCTTGCCCACGTGGATCGGGCCCAGCGCGACGTTGTCGAGGATCGTGCGGTGGCCGAAGAGGTTGAACGACTGGAACACCATCCCGACCTCCGAGCGCAGCCGGGCCAGCTCCCGCCCCTCGCCTGGCAGCGGACGCCCGTCGATGCGGATCTCCCCCGACGACACCGTCTCCAGCCGGTTGAGGCAGCGGCACAGCGTGGACTTGCCGGAGCCGGACGGGCCGACGACGACCACGACCTCGCCGGCCGCGATCTCCAGATCGACGTCGCGCAGCACGTGGTGCTCGCCGAAGTACTTGTTCACTCCGCGCACTTCGATCATCGCGGTCACGCTGTCACCTCCTGACCTGCAGTTCTTGCGATAGAGCGGAGACTAAGTCCAATTATCGAAACAAGTCAATCGGTGATCGAAGATTTATCGAGGACCTGGTACAACCGAGGGGTGCAGCCCGAACCGCTGGCCCCGGACTCGCCGGGCGCCGTCCTCCGCCTCGTGCGTTCGGGTCAGGCGGCCTCCCGATCCGACATCGCGCGCCTGACCCACGTATCGGCGTCCACCGCGGCGACCCGCGTCGAAGCCCTGCTCGAGCTGGGGTTCCTCCACGAGACCGGCGCCGGGCGCTCCCGCGGCGGCCGGCGCCCGCGCCGGCTGGAGCTGCGTACCGACGGCGGTGTCGTGGCCGCCGCCGACCTCGGCGCCCACCACGCCACGCTCGCCCTCTTCGACCTCGGCGGCACGCTGCTGGCCGAGCGCGAGCTCCCGATGGAGATCGCCGACGGCCCGGAGCGGGTGCTCGCCTGGGTCGTCGACCAGGTCGGCGCGATGGCCGGCGCCGGCACCGCGCCGCTGGCCGGGCTCACGGTCGGCGTGCCCGGCCCGGTGGACTTCCGGGCCGGTCGGGTCGTGTCTCCGTCCCGGATGCCCGGGTGGAACGGCGCGGACGTCCCCGCGCTGGCCGCCGCCCTCACCGACGTCCCGGTGCTGGTCGAGAACGACGCGAACCTGATGGCGCTCGGCGAGTTCTCCGCCGCCCCGGACGGCAGCGAGCACCTGGTGTTCCTCAAGGCCGGCTCGGGCATCGGCTGCGGCGTCATCGCGTCCGGACAGCTCCACCGGGGCGCCCGCGGCGCGGCCGGCGACATCAGCCACGCCCCCGTCTCCGACCAGCAGGACGTGCCCTGCTCCTGCGGGTGCACCGGGTGCCTGGACGCGGTGGCCAGCGGCGCGGCACTCGCCCGCCGCCTGGCCGAGGTGGGGTTCGACGTGCAGGGCACGTCCGGGGTGGTGGCGATCGCGCGGGACGCCGAGCCGGTGTCGGCCCGCATGTTCCGGGAGGCCGGCAGCGCCACCGCCGACGTGCTCGCGACGATCGTCAACTTCTTCAACCCCGACACGCTGGTGCTCGGCGGCCAGCTCAGCCAGGCCGAGCCCTACGTCGCGAACATCCGGTCGACGCTCTACGAGCGGTGCCTGCCGATGGCGGTGGAGAAGCTGGTCATCGAGCCGAGCCGGGCCGGGCGGCTGGCCGGTGTCATCGGCGGCGGCCACCTCATGCTCGAGCATCTCTTCGACCCGGGCCGCATCAACGCGCTCGTCTCCTGAAGACGCGGGAACCCCGGGCCGCGCCCGGGGTTCCGTGGTGCGGGACGGTCAGGCGAGCGCTCGCCGGGCGACCGGGCAGACTGGGCCGGTGCAACCGCTACTCACGATCGCGCCGCTGTCGGCCGCCGACAGCGTCCTGACGGCACAGGTCACCGATCTGGTCAACGAGGTCTACGCCGGCGGGGAGGAGGGCCTGTGGCTGCCGGGAACGACCCGCACCACACCGGCCGAGGTCGCCGAGCTCGCCGCAGCGGGCGAGCTGTGGGTCGCCCGCCTCGACGACGAGCCGGTCGGGTCGGTCCGGATCCGCCGGCTCGGTGAGCGCACCGGCGAGCTGGGCATGCTGACCGCCGCGCCGAAGCATCGGGGGATCGGCGTCGGCCGCGAGCTCGTGCGGTTCGCCGAGGCCACCGCCCGCAGCGCCGGGGACACCACGATGCGGCTCGAGGTGCTCGTGCCCCGCGGGTGGGCCCACCCGGTGAAGAGCTTCCTCGTCGACTGGTACACGCGGATCGGCTACCGGGCCGTGCGGACCGAGGATTTCGCGGCGGCGTACCCGCGGCTGGCTCCGCTGCTCGCCACCCCGTGCGACTTCGTGGTCTTCGCCAAGCCACTGAGCTCCCCGGTGGGCGGATCGGAAGAGCCGCCCACGCCCGCGCCCTAGACTTCTCCGGGAGCGAGGGAGGGCACGTGACGAGCGTCACCAGCGAACCAGGCGCGGCGCCGACGCGGCGATCCGCGGACGGCCGCCGGCGCGTGATCGACGCCGCGCTGGCGCAGTTCGCCGAGTACGGCGTCGAGGGCACCTCGCTGCAGATGATCGCGGACGCGATGGGCGTCACGAAGGCAGCGGTCTACTACCACTTCAAGACCAAGGACGAGATCGTCCTCGCCGTCGTCCGGCCCGCCCTGGAGCAGCTGCGCGTGATCCTGGCCGACGCCGAGGCGCAGCGCGGGCAGTCCGCCCGGGCCCGCGCGTTCCTCACCGGCTTCGTCCGGCTCGTGGTCGGGGAGCGCGAGCTGCTGACGCTGCTCTACGACGACGTCGCGGTGATCCGGACGCTGCGCGTGCACTGGCCCGACTTCGAAGACTTCGAGCGCCGCATCCCGCTCGTGCTGGCCGCGCCGGACGCCGGCCCCGGCCACCAGGTCGCCGCCGCGGTCGCGATCACCGGCATCGTCGCGGCGGCGGGCAGCCCCCAGTTCACGACGCTCAGCGACGACGAGCTGGAGGGGCACCTGCTCGACGCCGGGCTGCGCCTGCTCACGGCGCGCCGCCGCCCCGGCCGGCACTGAGCCGCCCCCCGGCGCCGGGCTCACCGACTCCCCCGGCGGCCACCGGAGGATCCGACGCGGACCAGCGCAGCGGCGTCGCGAGCAGATCGACGAACCGGTCGACGACGCGGTAGGCCTCCGCGATCCGGCCGCCGCGGATGATCGCCTCCCGCAGCGCCGCGTCCACCACCGCCCAGAGCATCAGCGCGGTGTCCTGGGCCGCGGCCGCACCCAGCACCGCGAGGTCGCGCGCCAGGATCATCCGGGTGTCCCGCTCGGTCGCGGCGATCAGCGCCCCGGCCTGCGGATCGGCACCCGTCCGCAGCAGCACGTGCACCTTGTAGTGCCAGGGGCGCAGCGCGAACGCCGCGATGATCGCGTGCAGCCGCGCCCGGACGCGCTCCTCGGGCGTCGGCCGGTCCGACGCCGCGCGAACCGGCGCCATCTCCGGCGCCGACACCGCCCACTCGAGCACGGCCGACGCGTAGAGGAACTCCTTGGACGGGAAGTAGCGGTACACGGTGCCCAGCGCGACGTCCGCGGCGTGGGCCACCGCTCGCATCTGGATGTTCTCGTACTCGGTCCGGTCGAGCGCGGCGAGCGCCGCGGCGAGTATCCGGCGCCGCCGGGCCGCCTGGGTGGGGGTGAGATCCGGGTGCGCGTACCGCACCACCGCGCTGGCGTTGACGATCTGGTCGTCGGTCACGGATCCTCCGGCAACCGGATCGAGGATTATTGGAATCCTGTTTCAAGATAGCCGAAGCTCGGTCGGGCGCTCTCCTGCTGAGCGGGCACCCGCGGGGGTACCGTCACCCGAACCGGTCCATTCCTCGGCGCCGAGTCAGGAGCGACAATGTCCGTCACCTCCGACTACCCGCGAACCCTCACGATCGACGGTGCGGCCGTCGAGACGGCCGAGCACTTCCCGGTCGTCGATCCCGCCACCGGGAAGCCGTTCGCCACCGCCCCGTCGATCTCCGACGCCCAGCTCGACAGCGCCGTCCGGGCCGCGGACGCCGCCTACGGCACGTGGCGCCGCGACGAGCCGGCCCGCACCGCCGCGCTGCTGGCCGCCGCCGACGCGGTCGACGCCGCCGCGGGCGACCTCGCCGCCCTCCTCACCGCCGAACAGGGCAAGCCGCTGCACGACGCCAGGGCGGAGACGAAGGCCGTCTCGCTCTGGCTGCGGTACTTCGCCACGCTGGAGCTGGCACCCGAGGTCGTCCGCGACGACGAGAAGGGGTACGCGGAGGTCCACCGCCGCCCGCTCGGCGTCGTCGCCGCGATCACGCCGTGGAACTTCCCGCTGACGCTGGCCATGTGGAAGATCGCCCCGGCGCTACGGGCCGGGAACACGGTCGTGATCAAGCCGTCGCCGTACACGCCGCTGGCCACGCTCGCCCTCGGTGAGGTGCTGCGCCCGGTCCTGCCGCCGGGCGTCCTCAACGTCGTCACCGGGCCGGATCCGCTCGGCGCGGCGCTGACCACGCACCCTCTCGTCCGCAAGATCAGCTTCACCGGGTCCACCAGCACCGGGAAGAAGGTCGCCGCGGCCGCCGCCGACGACCTCAAGCGCGTCACGCTCGAACTCGGCGGTAACGACCCGGCGATCGTGCTGCCCGACGCCCCGATCGGCGACATCGCCGCGTCGCTGTTCTGGAGCGGCTTCATCAACAACGGCCAGACCTGCCTGGCCGTCAAGCGGGTCTACGTCCACGAGTCGCAGCACGACGACCTGGTCGACGCGCTCGCCGCGATCGCCGAGCAGGTCAGGGTCGACGAGGGCACGGCCGAGGGCGTGCAGCTCGGGCCGATCAACAACAAGCCGCAGTACGAGCGCGTCAGCGGCCTGGTCGAGGACGCGGTGGCCCGCGGTGCGCGCGTCGCCGCCGGCGGGTCGCCGCTCGACCGCGACGGCTACTTCTACCGGCCGACGATCCTCTCCGGCCTCGACGACGGCGTCCCCGTCGTCGACGAAGAGCAGTTCGGGCCGGTGCTGCCGGTGCTCGCCTACCGCGACCTCGACGACGCGGTCGCACGCGCGAACCGCACGACGTACGGCCTGACCGCGTCGGTCTGGTCGGCCGACCCGGGGCGGGCAGCCGTGGTCGCCGCCGAGATCGAGGCCGGCCAGGTCACGGTCAACGCCCACGGCAGCGCGATCACCCCCGACCTGCCCTTCGGCGGGCACAAGCACAGCGGCATCGGCGTGGAGAACGGCCGCTGGGGCCTGCTGGGCTTCACCGAGATCCAGGTGATCGCCGGGCCACCGCGCCAGCCGTAGGCCGCCGCACCGCCCGCCCGGCCCGGCGCTCCTCCCGGGCCGGGCGGCGTCGGCTGGGACCGGTTTCCGGTCGGGCCGCGCGTACGATGTGGCGGTGCCGACCGGGGTAGCCATTCGCGACGTGCGGGACCAGCTGTTCGACGCCGCCGAACGGGTGCTCCTCCGGGACGGGCCGAGCGGGCTGACCAGCCGGGCCGTCACCACCGAGGCCGGGGTCGCCAAAGGCGTCCTGCACCGGCACTTCGCCGACTTCGACGCGTTCCTCGCCGAGTTCGTGCTGGATCGGATCCACCGGATGGACGACCGCGCCGGTGCTCTGCGCGACGCGGCGGGCACCGGCACCGTCGTCGAGAACCTGGCGACGGCGCTCACCGCGCTCTTCACCTCGGTGGCGGTGGCCATCGTCCCGCTGGTGATCTTCCGGGACGAGCTGCGCGCCCGGCTGCGGACGGACTGGCCGGCGGGGATCCCGGTGCTCACCGACGCCGCGGCGATCGTCGCGGGCTACCTCACGGCCGAGCAGCGCCTGGGTCGGCTCGCGGCCGACGCGCAGGTCGACGGCCTCGCGCCGACGCTGATCGGCGCCGGTCACCTGCTCTTCGCCGACCGCACCGGCGCTCCGCCCTCGCCGGCGGCCGTCCGCACGATGGTGACCACCGTGCTCGGCGCCCACCTGCGCCCGGTGTAGGAACCCGGGCGGGCCGGGAGCGTCGCCTTCGGGCCGTAGGGCGAGCGGACGCGGCTGAGGGCCCGTACCCGCGCGCTCGCGACGGAGGTTCTCGGCGGCGTCAGCGCCCGGAAGAGCATCGAAAGCGAATCGTAAGCCCGGCCGGGCACAGTGTGGACGTCACCGAGAAACGACCTGGGAGCACCCGATGCGCAAGCTCATCAACTCGACCTACATCACGCTCGACGGCGTCATCGAGAACCCGATGTGGACCATGCCGTACTTCGACGACGAGGCCGGAGCCTTCGCCGGCTCCCAGACCGACGCCGCCGACGCGATGCTGATGGGCCGGGCCACCTACGACGGCATGTTCCCCGCCTGGTCCAGCCGCGACGAGAGCGACCCGACGACCGGCGCTGCCTACTTCAACTCGGTGAAGAAGTACGTCGCCTCCACCACGCTGACGAACCCCGAGTGGCGCAACACCGAGGTGCTGCAGGGCGACCTCGTGGAGGCGGTGGCCGCGCTGAAGCAGCAGGAGGGCGGCGACATCATCCAGTACGGCTTCGGATCGGTGACGACTGCGCTGATCGCCGCCGGCCTGGTGGACGAGGTGCGGCTCTGGATCCACCCGGTCATGGTCGGTGGCGCGTCGGTGACCGCGGCCCTGCCGGACTTCACCGCGACGTTCGAGCTGGTCGACACGCGCGTCCACAAGAGCGGCGTGATCATCGCGTCCTACCGGCCCGTCCCGGCCGCGTAGGGCTGAACCTCGGGTGGAGGGTGAGCCGCACGGCGCTCCGGACGTCTTCACCCCGCCAGAGTCCGCGCCGCGTCGAGGGACAACGAGCGTCCCTCGGCGGCGAGGGCGGCGAAGCGGGCGGGGCCGAGAGCGGCGTTCAGCCGCGCGGCCACCCGATCGATCTCGTCCTGCTCCGCCGGTGCGGCCGGCGATCCGGCTGCTTCCCGGCCGGCCGCGGCAGCCCCCCACAGCCGCCCGGCGAGCTCACCTGCTCCGCGCGCGGACGCCGCCGACGCCGCCCCCTCGAGGGCGTTCACGCAGTCCCTGGCCGACCCCGCCGCGGCGGCGACGTCGAACGCCTCCCGGTGCAGTGCGGCGCCGGCGTCGGGGTCCCCGCGCTGCTCGGCCGCGTAGCCCAGCTCGACGAGCACCATCGGCAGGTAGAGCGCCGGGCCCGCCTCGGCCCGGCCCTGCTCGGCGAGGCGGGTCAGGTGCTCGACCGCCAGGTCGAGCTTCCCGTCGCGGCGGGCGGCGAAGCCCAGACCGAGACCGGCGAACACCCTCGCCGCCGGAGCGTCCTGCTCCACCGCCAGCCGGTACGCGCGCTCGGCCAGTTCGCGGGCCCCGCTGTAGTCGCGGGTCTGCACCGCGATCCACGCCAGCCAGGCCAGCCGGTCGCCCACCTCGCCCGGCAGCGCCAGCTCCTCGGCCCGGCGCAGCGCGTCCCGGTGCAGCGCGGCCGCGCCCTCGTGGTCACCGCGGAACTCGGCGAGCGCGGCGAGCCATGCGGACGCCCGCAGCCAGCCCCAGCCGTCGCCGAGCTCTGCGAAGAGCGCGACGGCACGACCGGCGGTCTCCTCCAGCGCGGTCAGGTCGCCGACCGCGTGCGCGAGCATCGCCCTGGTGCTGAGCGCGGCCGCCTCGGTCCAGCGGTCACCGGCCGCCTCCGGCAGCAGCCGCGCGGCGAGATCGAGGTCGCTGCGCTCGGCGGCGGCCTGGGCGAGGAACCACGCCGAGCGTGCGTCCGCGGCCGCGGCGACGGCCCGGACGTCGTCCGGCTCGATCGGTGCGCCCTGCAGTACCGCGAAGCCGACGCGCCAGGGCTGCGCCCGGGCCTCCTCCGCAGGCGCGCCGCTCGCCGCCAGCGCGGCCCGTGCCTCGGTCAGCCGACCCCGCAGCAGCCAGTACCAGCTCAGCGCGGTGGCCAGCCGCAGACCGCCGCCGTGGGCGAGCGCGGACCGGAAGTTCGCGTCCTCCAGGCCGAGCCGCTCGAGCCAGACCCGCTGATGCGCCCCGCGCAGCTGCGGATCGGCGCGCTCGGCCAGCGCGGTGTAGTAGGCCGCGTGCCGCGCGCGCGTTCCCGCTTCGTCGCTCAGGCGTTCCAGCCCGAACGCCGCGACCGACTCCAGCAACCGGTAGCGCGGGTCCCCGGTCGCCTCGACGGACGACTCGTCGAGCACGACCAGCGACCGCTCGACCAGCCCCGCCAGCGTGTCGACGTCGGTGTCGCACACGGTGATCGCCGCCTCGGCAGTGCAGCCGTCGCGGAACACCGCGAGCCGGGCGAGCACCCGCTGCTCGGCGTCGGAGAGCAGGTCCCAGCTCCAGGCGATCACCGCGGTGAGCGTGCGCTGGCGGGCCGGCACGTCCCTGGCGGACGTGGTGAGGAGCGTGAACCGGTCGTCGAGACGCTCGACGACGCCGGCCAGGCCGAGTGACCGCACCCGGGTGGCCGCCAGCTCCAGCGCCAGCGGCAGCCCGTCGAGGCGGCGGCACACCGCGGCCACCGACGACGCGGTACGCGCGTCGAGCCGGAACACGCGCTGCCTGGCTGCCGCCCGAGCGACGAACAGCCGGACGGCCGCCGACCGGCCGACGGCGTCCGGGTCCTCGTCGTCGTCCGGCAGGGGCAGGGGCGGGACCTCCCACACGACCTCGCCGGAGAGGCCGAGCGGTTCCCGGCTGGTCGCGAGCACCGTCACGCCCGGCGCCTCGCGCAGCAGGCGGCCGACGACCGCGGCCGCGCCCTCCACGACGTGCTCGCAGTTGTCCAGGACGATCAGCAGCTCACGGGCCCGGAGCACGGCGGTCAGGCGGTCGTCCGGCGGTACCGGTGACCCCGCCGTCTCCGGCCGGCCCAGTGCGGCCAGGATGCGCTCGGCCACGCCGGGGTCGGCGGCGGGCAGCGGCGCGAGCTCCACCAGGCACGCGGAGGCGTGTGCGCGCGCGACCTCGGTGGCGAGCCTGGTCTTGCCGACGCCGCCCGGCCCGACGAGCGTCACCAGGCGTCGCTCCGGGAGCAGCCCGCGCAGCTCGGCCAGCGCCTCCGCCCGGCCGATCAGCTCATCGGCGCTGGCGGGCACTCCGCGGCCGGCGGGCACCCGGCTGCCGTCACCGGCGGCCGCCGGTGACGGGCCGGACGGGGCCGGGCCGAGCGTCGCGTCCTGGGCGAGCAGGCGACGGTGCAGCGCGACGAGTTCCGGCCCGGGATCCAGGCCGAGCTCGTCGGCGAGGCGCTCCCGCAGGTCGGCGTAGCTCGCCAACGCCTCGGCCTGCCGCCCGGCGGCGTAGAGGGCGCGGACGTGCAGGGCCCGCAGCCCTTCCCGCAGGGGGTGCTCGGTGACCAGCTCGGCGAGGTCGGCGGCGACCAGGTCGGCCTCGCCGCGCTCCAGCCGCGCGGCGGCCAGCCGCTCCTGGACGACGAGCCGCTGCTCGGTCAGGCGGGTGGCCTCGGCGCGGACGCACTCGGCGTCGGCGTGGTCGGCGTACGCGTCACCGCGCCACAGCGCGAGCGCGGCGGTGAGCGACTCGACGTCGGAGGCGCCGGCCAGTGCCGTGAAGCGGTCGGCGTCGATCTCCCCCGTGCGCAGGGCGTAGCCGGGCGCGCGGGACTCGATCAGCTCGCGGCCGCCGGACTCGGCGTCGCCCAGGGCCTTGCGCAGCTGCGAGACCCGCACCTGCAGTGCGCCCGCCGCGTTCGCGGGTGCGTCCGCGCCCCACAGGTCCTCGATCAGCCGATCGGCCGAGACGACGTGGTCGCGATTGGCCAGCAGGTCGGCCAGGAGCAGCCGCACCTTCACACCGGGGACGACGACCGGCGCCCCGGCGTCGGTCGTGACCTGGAGCGGCCCCAGCACGCCGAACCGCATCACGTCATCGTACGGTGCGGCGACGCCGGATCAGCCGGGTGCAGGCGAACCACGCCAGCGCGGCCACGCAAGCGAGGATCACGACGTTCTGGAACGTCCCGACGACCGGCTCGACCGCGTGCCAGTTCTCGCCCAGCAGGTAGCCGGCGAGCACGAACGTCGTGTTCCAGAGCAGACTGCCCAACGTGGTGTGGAGCAGGAACACGGGGAGCGGCATCCGCTCCACGCCGGCCGGCACCGAGATCAGGCTGCGGAAGATCGGCACCATCCGCCCGAAGAACACCGCCTTGGTGCCGTGCCGGGCGAACCACGCCTCGGTCCGGTCGAGGTCGGCGACCTTCACCAGCGGTAACCGTGCGGCGATCGCGCGCATCCGCTCCCGGCCCAGCGCGGCGCCGATCCCGTAGAGGGCGAGCGCGCCGACCACCGATCCCAGCGTCGTCCAGGCGATCGCCGAGACCAGGTTCAGGTCGCCGCGGCTCGCGGCGAACCCGGCCAGCGGCAGGATCACCTCGCTGGGGATCGGGGGGAACAGGTTCTCCAGCGCCACGGCCAGCCCGGCGCCCGGGCCACCGAGCCGCTCCACGAGGTCGGTCGCGAACCCGGTCAACGAGCCTTCTGTTTCACTCAGCATCATGCCGAGAACGCTAGAAATCGGGCGCTCGCGCCACCATGGGGCGGCCCACCGGGCGCGAAGTGTCGCACCGCACCCCTAACCTGCGGAGAACCGCACCCGCTGCGGGCTCTCGGACCGGCTAGCGCAACCGCACGGAGGAGACCGGATGAGCACGGCCACCAGGACGAACTCCCAGGCGTCCGGGCAGCACGTCGCCGACAGCCACGACCTGATCCGCGTGCACGGCGCGCGCGAGAACAATCTCAAGAACATCAGCGTCGAGCTGCCCAAACGCCGCCTGACGGTGTTCACCGGCGTCTCCGGGTCCGGGAAGAGCTCGCTGGTGTTCAGCACGATCGCCGCCGAGTCGCAGCGGCTGATCAACGAGACCTACAGCGCCTTCGTGCAGGGCTTCATGCCGACGCTGGCGCGG
>Ga0190269_10000891_pt1 | contig 14798 bp, 12 predicted proteins | sample Popmic249IS_FD_133749 | JGI IMG/M metagenome (GOLD analysis project Ga0190269, IMG submission 133749) | Populus adjacent soil microbial communities from riparian zone of Blue River, Arizona, USA - 249 IS | ecosystem: Environmental > Terrestrial > Soil > Riparian zone | place: USA: Arizona...
TCCTCGGGCGGGTCTGACCCGTCCGATCACCGACCGACCGCCAACCCCCCAGCACCCGGAACGCAGCACCCGGCGCCCGGCCACCCCACCGGGCCGGGCACCGGAGCCGGGCAGCCCGGCCGCCCGGCCGCCCGGCCGCCCGGCCGCCCGGCCGCCCGGCACCGGATCACTCGCAGGCATCACCGTCGCCGTCGCCGTCCAGCGCGTCGCGGTAGCCCGGGTCCCCCCGGTAGAGCGGCGCGGCACCGGCCGCCCTCGCCTCGCTGCAGTTCTGGTAGTAGACGCCGCCGCCGTCGCTGTCGTCGGCCGGTGCGGGCTTCGCCGCGCTCGTCGTGGGCGGCGGTGCCGCCCGCCGGGTCGACGGTGCGGCCGGCACCGCTGGCACGGTGCGCCGATCCACGTCGACGTTCGTCCCGGCCGAGGCACTCGCGGCCGCGTCCACGTCGCTCTCCGAGCCGATCACCTGGTCTCCGACGACCGGCGCACCACTCGTCCCCACCGTCGACGGCGAGGATGACGGCGACGGGGAGGCGGACGTCGGCTCCGCGCTCGCGCTCTCGGTGGCTGCCACGACGGTGGCGCTCGGTGCGGGGTCGGCGTCGGATCCGATCGCCCCGAGGACGCCGCAGAGCCCGCAGAGCAGGACGATCGCGCCTCCGACACCGAGGAGAACCCAGTGCAGCGGCCGCAGACCCGAGCGACGGGGGGAAACGTGCGGTGAGTAAGCCACCGCGTGATGTTACGAATCGAAGGGCGATCGCCGAGATGGCCGTAAGTCCGAAGGAGCTTCCCGGACGGCCCTAGCCGAACGGCCAGCTTCGGGCGCACCCGGGCAGCCCTGGCAAACCCGCTCAGCCGTTCGGCGCGCAAGATCGGCCGCGCGTCCGTAACACCCGGCGAACCGCCCGGTAGGTGGGCCCCCCGCCCGGCGCCGCGGACCCCCTACCGACGACGCACGACCGTTGACTACTCCAGCGGGCTCGGGTTGGCGGTCGGCGACAGCACCGCACCGGCGTTGCGCCAGCCGGTCCAGTCGCTGGCCACGCGGCCCACCCCGCTCCGGGTGTCGCCGAACTCCGCGATCGCGGCGGTGAGGGCGAGCGTGGCATGCACCTGAGCGAGCGCTGCGTGGGCGGTCATCCACTCCGGCTCTTTGTCGGTGGCTGACTCGGTCGCGTACTTCTGTGCGTGCAGGTAGTGCTCCGGCCCGTTCACAGCCACCCCCGTAATTGCCCAAAACGGTGCATACGGGAAGGTAGTTGCCGCGCCGCGGCAAGTCGAAACCGCGGCGCGGCACTTGTCCCAGCTCTAGACGCCGGCCCGGCGCCGCTTGTTGTAGAAGTCGAACGCGACGGCGGCGAGGAGCACCAGACCCTTGATCAGCTGCTGCCACTCGGTGCCGATACCCAGGATCGACATGCCGTTGTTCAGGATGCCGATGATCAGACCACCGATGATCGCGCCCGGGATCGTCCCGATGCCGCCGGTCACCGCCGCACCACCGATGAACACCGCGGAGATCGCGTCCAGCTCGAACCCGTTACCCGCGCTCGGGTTGGCCAGGTTGAGGCCGGCGGTGTAGACGAGACCGGCCAGCGCCGAGATCACGCCCATGTTCACGAACAGCCAGAACGTCACCGACTTGGCCTTGACCCCGGAGAGCTGCGCCGCGGCGAGGTTGCCACCGATCGCGTAGACGTGCCGGCCGAACACCGACCGGCTCATCACCGCGGTGTAGCCGACCACCAGCACGCCGAGGATCACCAGCACGATCGGCGTGCCGTCGTAGCTGGCCAGCTGCACGGTGACGAGCAGGATCAGCGCGACCGCGAACGCCTGCTTCGCGACGAACCACCAGATCGGCTCGTCCTCGAGGTCGTACTTGCGCCGCTCCAGCCGCTGCCGGAAAGCGGACACCACCAGCGCGATCGCCGCGAGTGCCCCGAGAACCATCGTCAGCGGTTCGTAGCCGGTCGAGCCGAACGTCGGCAGGAAGCCGGAGCCGAGGTCGCGGAACCCGTCCGGGAAGGGTGCGATCTGCTTGTTGTCCAGCACGATCTGCGCGGCACCGCGGAACGCCAGCATGCCGCCGAGCGTCACGATGAACGCCGGGATGCCGAAGTAGGCGATCCAGTAGCCCTGCCACGCCCCGACGAGGGCGCCCACCAGCAGACAGAGCACCACGGCCACCGGCCACGGAAGGTCCCACTTCGTGATCATCACACCGGCCACCGCGCCGATGAACGCGACCACCGACCCCACCGACAGGTCGATGTGCCCGGCGATGATCACCATCACCATGCCGACCGCGAGGATCAGGATGTAGCTGTTCTGAATGATCAGATTCGAGACGTTGATCGGCTTCAACGTGATTCCGTCGGTCGTGATCTGGAAGAACACGACGATGACGATCAGCGCGATGAACAGGCCGACCTGGCTGAGCTGCCCGGTCAGGTAACTCAGCACGCCGCCGGAGCGCTTCGGCGACGCGGTGCTCGGCGCCTCCGCAGGCGGCGTCTCTAGTCCCGTGGGGGCGCTCACGCGTCCACCTCCCGATACTTGGTCATGTACTGCATGAGGTACTCGGCGGTGGCTTCGCTGCGGGGCACATCCGCGGTGATGCGCCCCTCGGAGAGGGTGTAGATGCGATCACAGATGCCGAGGAGTTCCGGTAGCTCGGACGAGATGACGATGATGCCTTTGCCCTCGTCGGCCAGCCGGTTGATGACGGTGTAGATCTCGTACTTCGCGCCGACGTCGATGCCGCGCGTCGGCTCGTCCAGAATCAGGACGTCCGGGTCGGCGAACATCCACTTCGACAGCACGACCTTCTGCTGGTTGCCGCCGGAGAGCTTGCCGGTCTTCGCGGTGACGTTCGGCGCCTTGATGTTCATGCTCTTCAGGAACCGGTTGGCGACCGTGGTCTCCTCCGGATCGCTGACGAAGCCGAAGTGCGACAGCTTCCCCAACGCCGATCCGGAGATGTTCCGCTTGATGTCGTCGATCAGGTTGAGGCCGTACCGCTTGCGGTCCTCGGTGGCGTAGGCGATGCCGGCCGCGATCGCCCGCGGCACGGTGTTCGTCTTCACCTCGACGCCGCGCTTGTAGACCGAGCCGCTGATGTTCGTGCCGTAGCTGTGCCCGAAGACGCTCATCGCCAGCTCGGTGCGGCCGGCGCCCATCAGACCGGCGATCCCGACGATCTCCCCGGCCCGCACCATGAGCGAGGCACTGTCGACCACCTTGCGCTGGCGGTCGACCGGGTGGTGGACGGTCCAGTTCTCGATCCGCAGCAGCTCTTCGCCCGGATTCGACTCGTGCTCGGGGTACCGGCTCTCCAGGTCGCGCCCGACCATGCCGCGGATGATGCGTTCCTCGGTGACCTCACCGGACTGCATCTCCAGCGTCTCGATCATCTTGCCGTCGCGGATGATCGTGACGCGGTCGGCGATCGCCTCGATCTCGTTCAGCTTGTGACTGATGATGATCGACGTGATGCCCTGATCCCGCAGCTGCTTGATCAGGTCGAGCAGGTGCGCCGAGTCGTCGTCGTTGAGCGCCGCGGTCGGCTCGTCGAGGATCAGCAGCTTCACCTCCTTCGAGAGCGCCTTCGCGATCTCGACGAGCTGCTGCTTGCCCACACCGATGTCGGTGACCTTCGTGATCGGGTTGTCGCGCAACCCGACCCGCTTGAGCAGCTTGCCCGCTTCGAGGTTCGTCTTGTTCCAGTCGATCCAGCCGCGCTTGGCCTGCTCGTTACCGAGGTAGATGTTCTCCGCGATCGACAGGTACGGGCTCAGCGCCAGCTCCTGGTGGATGATGACGATGCCCGCGGCTTCGGAGTCGTTGATCGACCCGAACTGCAACGGCTTCCCGTCGAATTCGATCTCACCGTCGAACGTTCCGTGCGGGTACACGCCGGAGAGCACCTTCATCAAGGTGGACTTCCCGGCGCCGTTCTCGCCACAGATCGCGTGGACCGTGCCGCGCTCGACCTCGATCGACACGTTCTCCAGGGCTTTGACACCCGGGAACGTCTTCGTGATGCCGCGCATCACGAGGATCGAATCCGTCTCGACCGACGTCTGCGGGCGACGGTGCGCCTGCGGGGACTCCTGAGGTTGAGAAGAGTCCACTGGGTCCTGCATGAGTTCTCCCAAGGCAAGGCCGGTGGGTGGCGCCCGCCACCCACCGGCCGGTGGCCTACTTGTCCAGTTCAGCCTGGGTGTGGTAACCGGACGCGATCACGTCCGACTGGACGTTGTCCTTGGTCACGACGACCGGCGGGAACAGGTAGCTCGGGACGACCTTGACCTTGTTGTCGTAGGTCTTCGTGTCGTTGACCTCCGGCTTCTTGCCGGTGAGCAGGTCGTCGGTCATCGTCGCGGCCTGGTGGCCGAGCTTGCGGGTGTCCTTGAAGATCGTCGAGTACTGCTGACCCGCGAGGATCGACTTCAGGCTCGGGACCTCGGCGTCCTGGCCGGTGATGACCGGGAGCGGCTTGGCGCCCTGGCCGTAGCCGGCACCGGTCACCGCGGAGAGGATGCCCAGCGAGAGACCGTCGTAGGGCGAGAGCACACCCTGCACCGTCTTGCCGCCGGAGTACGACTTCGCGATCAGGTTCTGCATACGGGCCTTGGCCGTCGCCGGGTCCCAGCGCAGGATCGAGGCCTGGTTGAACTGGGTCTGGCCACTCTGGACGACGAGCGTCTTGTCCTTGATGTACGGGTTCAGGACGGACATCGCACCGTCGAAGAAGAGGTGCGCGTTGTTGTCGTCGTTGCTGCCGGCGAAGAGCTCGACGTTGAACGGGCCCTTCTTGCCGGTCGGCTTGGCGTCCTTGTCGAGGACTCCGAGGCCCTGCAGCAGGCTGTTGGCCTGCTGGACGCCGACCTTGAAGTTGTCGAACGAGACGTAGTAGTCGACGTTCTTGTTGCCGGTCAGCAGGCGGTCGTAGGAGATCACCTTGATGCCGGCCTTGGCTGCCTCGTCGAGCTGGTCGCTCAGCGAGCCACCGTCGATCGACGCGATGATCAGAACCTTCGCACCCTTGGTGATCATGTTGCTGATCTGCTTGACCTGGGTGGGGATGTCGTTGTTGGCGTACTCGAGGTCGACCTTGTAACCGGCCTTCTCGAGGTCTGCCTTCACGGCGTCACCGTCGGCGATCCACCGCTCGGACACCTTGGTCGGCATGGCCACGCCGATGAGCGCGCCCTTGTTGTCGCCGGAGTCCGCCGAGTCGTCCGAGCCGCGGCCGCCGCTACAGGCGGTGAGCGACATCGCGAGACCCAGGGCCAGGATGCCGCCGAGCACCTTCTTCGCTTGCATCTTTCCTGCCGTCCTTCGTTGGAGGGGGTTGGGTGGTGCCGTTAGTGCTGGCCGTAGACGTTCTGGTAGCGGTCGTAGAGACGATCGACCGCGGCTTGCTCGACCGGTACGACCGGTCCGCCCTGCCGGGCGAGGTGGACGCTGCGCGCGACGTCCTCGCACATCACCGCCGCCTTCACCGCGGCTTTCGCGTCCTTGCCGATGGTGAACGGACCGTGGTTGCGCATCAGCACGGCCGGGGAGCGGTGGTCGGCGAGCGTCTCGACGATGCCCCGGCCGATCGAGTCGTCGCCGATGATCGCGAACGGCCCGATCGGGATCTCGCCGCCGAACTCGTCGGCCATCGCGGTGAGCACGCACGGGATCGGCTCGCCCCGGGCCGCCCACGCGCAGGCGTAGGTGGAGTGCGTGTGCACGACTCCCCCGACGTCGTCCCGGTGCCGGTAGACGTAGGCGTGCGCGGCGGTGTCGCTCGACGGCGAGTAGTCGCCCTCGACCAGGCGGCCGTCGAGGTCGCAGACGACCATCGACTCCGGCGTGAGTTCGTCGTAGGAGACGCCGCTGGGCTTGATCAGGAACAGGTCCTCGCCCGGCACGCGGGCCGAGACGTTTCCGGCCGTCCAGACGACCAGGTTCCAGCGGATCAGCTCCTGGTGCAGGTGGACGAGTTCCTCGCGGATGTCCTGGTACTTCATCGGTGGGCCTCGTTCCGGATCCGCCGCAGCCGGTGCAGCACGTCGTTCTGGCCCTGGCCGAAGTAGTCGTGCAGGGTCCGGTACTCCGCGTAGAGCGCCTCGTAGGCCTTGGCCCGGGCGGGGTCGGGGCGGTAGACGGCGCGCTCGACGCGCCCCATCACGGCCGCCGCGGCGGGTACGTCCGGGTAGGCGCCCGCGGCGACCGCGGCGTGGATCGCCGAGCCGAGCGCCGGGCCCTGCTCGGAGTCGATGATCGAGATCGGCCGGTTGATGACGTCGGCGTACACCTGCATGAGGAACGCGTTCTTGAGCAGGCCACCGGCGACGACGAACTCCTCGACCGGCACGCCGGAGGACTCGAAGGCGTCGATGATGACCCGGGTGCCGAACGCGGTGGCCTCCACCAGCGCCCGGTAGATGTCCTCGGGCTTCGTGGCGAGCGTGGCACCGATCAGGACACCGGAGAGCTCGGCGTCGACGAGGATCGACCGGTTGCCGTTGTGCCAGTCCAGCGCGAGCAGCCCGTGTCCACCCACCGGCTGCTCGCCCGCCAGCTCCGAGAGGTACTCGTGCGGGTTCTGGCCCCTGGCCGCCGCCGCCTCGTGGTACGCCGCGGGTAACTGCGTGTCGACGAACCAACCGAAAATGTCGCCGACGCCGGACTGGCCGGCCTCGTAGCCGTAGAAGCCCGCGGTGATGCCGCCGTCCACCACCCCGCACATGCCGGGCACCTCGGCGAGCGTCGTGCCGTTCATGACGTGGCAGGTGGAGGTACCCATGATCGCGACCATCTGCCCGGGCGCGATGGCCTGGGCCGCCGGGGCGGTGACGTGGGCGTCGACGTTGCCGACCGCGACCGCTATGCCCTCGGGTAAGCCGGTCCACTCCGCGGCCTGCGCGGTGAGGCTCCCGGCCCGGTCACCGAGCGCGCTCAGCGGGTGCTCGATCTTCTCGGCGACGAAGTCGGCGAAGCCCGGGTTGAGGGCGGCCAGGTACTCCCGGCTCGGCCAGGCACCGTCCTGGAAGATGCCCTTGTACCCGGCGGTGCACCGGTTGCGGGTCTCCGCGCCGCACAGCTGCCACACGATCCAGTCCGCGGCCTCGATCCAGCGCTCGGCCGCCGCGTAGATCTCCGGGTCTTCCTCCAGGACCTGCAGGCCCTTGGCGAACTCCCACTCACTGGAGATCTTGCCGCCGTAACGGTTGATCCACGGCTCACCGCGCTCGTGCGCCAGCGCGTTGATCCGGTCGGCCTGACCCTGCGCGGCGTGGTGCTTCCACAGCTTCGGCCACGCGTGCGGGCGGTCGGCGTGCAGCGCGCTCAGCGGCGTGCCGTCCGACGTCGTCGGCAGCACGGTGCAGGCGGTGAAGTCGGTCGCGATGCCGATCACGTCGCCCGGATCGATACCGGCCGCGGTGACCGCCGCGGGAACCGCCGTCTTCAGTACCTCGACCCAGTCATCCGGGTGCTGCAACGCCCAGTCCGGCGGCAGCGGCTTGTCATCACCCGGCAGCGTGCGCTCGATCACCGCGTGCCGGTACGGATGCACCGCGGTACCGACCTCAGCGCCGTCCTGCACACGCACCACCAGCGCACGGCCGGACAATGTGCCGTAATCCACCCCAACTACGTACTTGTTACCGTTAACATCAGCTGCGTCGGTCATGGTCACCTCCTCGTCGGTGGTTGCGGTCCTCAGTTGCGCACTTCGGACGCCATGCGTCTGTTCTTCCGCGCCCCGGCGACCAGCGGCCCGGTGCTGTCGCGCAGCACCAGGTCGGGCGGGATCACCACCCGCTCGTCGGAGAGCGGCGCGCCCTCCAACTGGGCGACCAGCAGCGCGAGACTGCGTCTGCCGACCTCGCCGAAGTCCTGGCGCAGCGTCGTCAGCGGTGGGGCGAAGTACGCCGCCTCCGGGATGTCGTCGAACCCGACGACGCTCACGTCCCCCGGCACGTCGATCCCCGCCTCCGCGAACGCCCGCAGGACGCCGATCGCCATCTGGTCGTTGGCGACGAACACCGCGGTGCACTCCTCCGCCGCGACCAGAGCCAGGCCGGCCTCGTAGCCGGCCCGCGGGCTCCAGTCGCCGCGCAGCACGGTCGTCGGGGACTCGCCTGCCTCGAGCAGGCAGTCGCGCCAGCCGCGCTCGCGCTCCCCCGCCTCGTGCCAGTCGTCGGGGCCGGCGATGTGGGCGATCCGGCGGTGCCCCAGCGAGAGCAGGTGCCGCGTCGCCCGCACGGCGCCCAGGTACTGATCGACGGCGACCGTCGGCATCGGCCCCTCGCCGCCTTCGACGGCGACCAGCGGGACGCCGTAGGGCACGTGCCGGAGCGCCGCCGCGATCGCGGCCCGTGGCGTGATCGCGATGATGCCCTCGACCGACTGGGCGGTCAGATGGTCGAACGCTTCGTCCAGCGATCGCCGGTCGGGCTCGCGCAGGCTGGCGATGCTCACCGCGTATCCGGCGTCGCGTGCTGCCCGCTCGATCGCGACCAGCATCGACGCCGGCCCGTACAGCGTCGTGTTGACGCTCACCACGCCGAGCTGGCGCGTCCGCCCGGTGGCCAGCGCCCGAGCAGCCGTGTTCGGACGGTAACCGAGTGTCACCATCGCCGCGCGGACCCGGGCCCGCGTGGTGGGGCTGACCGCCGAGCTGTCGTTGAGTACGCGGGAGACGGTCATGTGCGAGACGCCAGCCAGCCGAGCGACGTCGGCCATCACCACCCGGCGCTCCAGCGGCGAGTCGATGCTCTCCGCCGTACCCACGACCTCTTCCACCGGTTCGACCACGACCGCACCTCCGCCCCGCGACTGGGCCCGACGGTCTGCCGACCGACGGGCAGCGGTGTGGCTCAGGTCACCGCGCTGGGGAGATGTTAGCGGTAACACCGCGGCGGTCAAGAAAGTGTTGCCGTTCAGTTACATAGCTGCGCTCTGAACCGATTCCGACCACCCTCCGCTGCGCCCGAGCCGCCCCTCGGACGCACACGCCCGGCCGGACCCCCTGACCCCGTCGTCCAGGTTGGCCACCGGGGCCGCTGCGACGCAGGTCAGCCATGCATTTTGCGCCACGAGGTTTCCACGACGCATCACCGTGGGTAGCCGGAACCCGTCCAGGTTTCCGACGAGAGGTGCTCACGATGGCGACCGGCAAAGCCGTGAAGCGTGATGTGAAGAAGACGGCGAAAACCGCGAAGAGCGAGGCCAAGAGCACTGGCAAGGCCGTGAAGTCCGACGCCAAGAAGGCGAAGCGGAAGGCGAAGGCGAAGGCCTGACGCTCCCCCAACGCCGCCCCGCCCATCCCCTCCGGGCGGGGCGGTTCGCTGTCCACATACGACCGTTCGGATCCCGGCATTGCCCACCTGGTCACGGTCCCCGGCCGAACGTTTGACATCGTGAACGTTGTCGTCCCGGCGGTCGCCACCCGTCGGCACGATCGGGGCGGGCAGCATTCAGGGGCATCGGGGGCACGGTGAGTTCGGACGGTTCATGGTGGACGTCGTTACCTCGGGGGCGCGTCGTCCATCTCGTCGGAGTGGACGCGGACGCCCTCGCGGTCTCGCTCGATCCACTCCCACCCGACGCGCCGGTCGTCCTCACCTACCGGCCCACGACGACGGCCACCCAGGCCGCGATCGTCGGCGAGGTCCTCACCCGGCTCGAGGACGCCGCCGTCGCCCTGTTCCCGGCTTGGCTCCCGGACGCCGCCGGTATCACCGAGGCGAGCGGCGCGAACGTCCCGGCCGTCCGGGCGCTCGCCGCGCGCCTCGCCGGACGCACCCACCACTTCGGCCCGTTCCTCGCCGACCTGGCGGCCCGCGCGCTGACCGGCGGTGCGCCGACCGCGTCGTTCCCGCCTGAGGTTCGCGCCGCGGGCCTGACCAGGGTCCTCGAAGCCGCGTACCAGCGCGCCGACGTGGTCCTCGTCGTCGACGTCCGCAGCCAGCTGCCGACGCGAGCGGAGCAGATCCTCGTCGCCGCGGCGGAGTGGCTCGCGCACCGGGGCGGGTTCGGTGGTATCTGGTTGGTCGGTGTCCCCCCGCACTCCACCGAGTGGGTGCTGCGCCGCCGCGTCCGCCTACCGGCCGAGCTGGAGGCACTGGTGGCCACCGCGGCGGAGGTGCCTGCCGACGAGGCGCCGGACGGCGTCGCGCTCCCGCCCGACCTCCTGGTGCCGCCGCAGGCCGGCCTGCCGAGCGCTCACAGCAGGGCCGAGCGCCTCCTGGAGAAGGTGCTCGCCACCCGCGCCTGGGCCACCGGACGCGCGTGGAACCAGCCGTTCCACCTCGGCACGCTGGCCAACCCGATCCGCGTCGACCTCCTCTGGGACGCCGAGCGCACCGTGGTCGAGGTGGACGGGCCGGAGCATTGGCAGCGCGTCCACTACGCGGCCGACCGGGTGCGCGACGTCCAGCTCCAGACCGCCGGCTACGCCGTACTGCGCTTCACCAACGACCAGGTGCTCGGCGACGTCAACAAGGTCGTGCACCAGATCGAAGCGTTCCTCACCGCCCGACGCGTCCCCTGACGCCGGAAAGGACACCACCATGTCGGACGACACCCTCACCCCGGAAGAGCGCGCCGTGCTCCTCGTACTGACGGCGCTGGGGGCCGAGACCAGCAATCCCCAGCTCAAGGAGCGCTTCGGGGCGGAGATCCGGAAGCCCGTACGCACCCGGCTGGAGCGTCTCAAGCTCATCAGCACGACGACCGGTGCCCGGCGCACGATCTTCCACGAGGTGACCGATCAGGGGTGGGTCCGCGCCGCCGACGAGCTGACCGGCGAGCTGCCGACCAGCCGGCTGGCGAAGGCCGTCGCCATGCTCCTCGCGTCTCAGGTGCACGGCTACCTCGGGCGAGCGGGCCTGCGCCTGCACGAGGTGTTCGTGCCGGACGCCGGCCCGGTCGACCCGGCCGTCCCCGCGGCCGGTGGTGACGCCAGGAGCCCGGCAGCGGACCCGGTGCCGAGCCCGGCTCCGAAAGCGGCTCCGGGCCCGGCGGCCGAGCGCATCGACGACCTCGCGGCGCGGGTCCGCGAGACGTACCGGACGCTCGCGCCACGGGACAACGCCTGGGTCAAGCTCGCCGACCTCCGCGCCGCCCTGTCGGACGTGGACCGGGACGTCCTCGACATCGAGCTCCGCCGCCTGTTCCGGGAGCCCGGCGTGACGCTCATCCCGGAGGAGAACCAGAAGACGCTGACCGAGGCCGACCGCACGGCCGCGATCCGGATCGGCAACCAGTCCAAGCATCTGATCGCCATGGAGGCCTGATGAGCGAGCACGAGCTCCGGGCGCTGAGCGCGGTCCACCTCAACTTCGCGGCGGCGCCGGACGACGTCTGGGATCCGGCGCCGGTCCACGTCGACGGCTTCCACGAGAAGGTGACCAACGCCGTCCTGACCGGACTCGCGCAGGCGGCCCACAGCTCGGGCGCCAGCCCGGTCGGCGTGCTCGTCCAGGGGCAGCGCGGCACCGGCAAGACGCACCTGCTCGGCTGGTTACGCGAACAGGTACAGGCCGCCGACGGCTACTTCTTCCTCGTCGGGCTGCTCAACCCGGCCGAGTTCTGGCAGAGCACGGTGCTCTCGGTCCTCGACGGCCTCACCCGCCAGGTCAAGCACCGGCAGCCGCAGCTGACGACGCTGCTCGCCCGGCTGGCCACCCGGGCCGGACTGAGCGATGCCGACCGCAACGCGGTCTGCGGCAAGGGGGAGCTGACCAAGCTCGTGCTCGACGAGTTCGTGGCCCGCTTCCGCGCCGTCGAGCCGCAGGCCGGGATGGCGTGCAAGGACACCCTGCGGGCGTTGACGCTCTACCGGTCGAGCGACCTGGCCGCGCAGGACGTCGCGCACAACTACCTGCTCTCCCTCGACGAGGACGAGCCGGGCGAGCGGGCCCAGTGGGGTATGAAGAAGGGCAGCAAGGAGCCCAAGCTGCTCGTGCAGGAGCTGTCCTGGCTGCTCTCGCTCACCGGCCCGACGGTCATCGCGGTCGACCAGATCGACGCGCTGATCGCGACCGCGACCAAGGACACCACCGGCGGTGAAGCCGGAACCGGTCAGACGAACGGCAGCCTCGCGCTGGAGCAGGTGGCCGAAGGCCTGATGTCGCTGCGTGACATCACCCGGCGGACGCTCACCGTGCTGTCCGCGCTGCCAGCGTCCTGGGCCGTGCTGCGCGATCACGCCGTCGCCACGCTGGCCGACCGCTTCAAGGAGACCGGCTACCTCCAGACGATCCCGTCCCGGGAGCTCGGTACCGCGCTGGTGCAGAAGCGCCTCTCGGTGGCGTTCAAGAAGGAGAAGTTCACCCCGCCCTACCCGACGTGGCCGGTACGGGCCGAGGCGTTCGACGAGGCGCAGGACTTCACGCCCCGCCGGCTCCTGCAACGCCTCGACCAGCACATCCGGGACTGCGTCGACTCCGGTGAGGCGCGCGAGCTGGAGCGGTTCTCCGACGACGGCGTCGTGGCGCCGCCGCCTCCGCCCCGCCACGACCGGCTCACCGCGATCGACGAACGCTTCGCCAAGCTGGTCAAGCAGGCCGACATCGCGCCCGCGCTCACCGCAGCCACCGAGGACGCGGAGATGCCGGCCCTGCTCGCCGCCGGGCTGGAGGCATGGGCGCTGGAGCAGGGCGACACCGCCACGAGGTACTCGATCGACCAGATGCCCACGGTGAAGCCACCGCTGCACGCGCGGCTGCGCGTGACGCTCGACGAAGCGACCGAGGACGAGGCGCACTGGGCCTTCCGGGCGATCTCGTCGACCAGCCCGATCGCCGCGCTCACCCGCATCAAGACCGCGTGCACGATGTCGGGCGTCGCGGAAGGTGTGCCGAACCGCAAGCTCTTCCTGCTGCGGAACATCGCGTGGGCGGGCAAGGAGGGATCGAAGACGAGGAAGGCGCTCGAGGCGTTCGAGCTCGCCGGTGGGCGGACGCTGCCCGTCGCCGAGCACGACCTCCGGGTGCTCTCGGGGTTGCGGTCGTTGATCGAGGAGAACCCGAACCAGCTGCAGGCCTGGCTGCTGGACCGGCGGCCGACACAGCACGTGTCGTTCCTCCAGGACGCGCTCGGCGAGCTGCCGGTGCCGCCAGAGCCATCGGACGACGAGCCGGTCCGGCCGCCGCAGGTCCCGAACCCGGACGCCGCGCACCTCGTCCTGGGGCGGGCGGTGGACGGCGGGGCGCCGGTCAGCGTCGAGCTGGAGGCTCTCCGCAAGCACACCGCGATCTTCGCCGGGTCGGGATCGGGCAAGACCGTACTGATCCGGCGCCTGGTCGAGGAGTGCGCGCTGCAGGGCGTCTCCTCGATCGTCCTCGACCCGAACAACGACCTCGCCCGGCTCGGCGACGCCTGGCCGGAGCCTCCGGCGGGCTGGGGGGACGGTGACGCGGAGAAGGCCGCCGAGTACCTGCGCGGAACCGACGTCGTGGTGTGGACACCGCGGCGACAGGCCGGGCGGGCCCTGAGCTTCCAGCCGCTGCCCGACTTCGCGAGCGTCCGGGACGACCCGGACGAGTTCGACGCCGCGATCGACGCCGCGGTGGCGACGCTCGCCCCGCGGGCGCGGGTCGACGGTGGCGCGGCGCGGGCGGTGCGTGGCCGGGCGGTGCTCACCGAGGCGCTCCAGTTCTTCGCCCGCAGCGGCTTCTCGACGCTCCGCGAGTTCATCGGCGTGCTGGCCGCCTTCCCGGACGAGGCGAGCCGGCTGGAGAACGCGGAGAGGATCGCCGCCGAGCTGGCCCAGGATCTGAACGCCGCGGTGGTCAACGATCCGCTGTTCGGCGGCCAGGGCACGCCGGTGGACCCGGGCGTGCTGCTCACGCCGCCACCGGGCAAGCGGGCCAGGGTGTCGGTCGTCAGCCTGGTCGGGCTGCCCTCCGACGAGCAGCGGCAGAGTTTCGTCAACCAGCTGCAGATGGCGCTGTTCGCCTGGGTGAAGAAGCACCCGGCGGGTGACCGCCCGCTCGGCGGTCTGTTCGTGATGGACGAGGCGCAGACGCTGGCGCCGTCCGGGGCGATGACCGCGTGCACGCAGAGCACGCTCGCGCTGGCGTCGCAGGCACGTAAGTACGGGCTCGGGCTGGTGTTCGCGACCCAGGCACCCAAGGGGCTGCACAACCGCATTCCGGGCAATGCGGCCACCCAGTTCTTCGGGCTCCTCAACGCTCCGGTGCAGATCACCGCCGCACAGGAGATGGCGAAGGCGAAGGGCGGCAGCGTGCCGGACGTCGGGCGCATGCGAACGGGCGAGTTCTACGCCGCGCCCGAGGGGTCGCGCTTCGTGAAGACGCAGACGCCGCTCTGCCTGACCTACCACCCGAAGAGCCCGCTGACCACGGAGGAAGTCATCGAGCGAGCCCGGGCCGGGGCCTGACCGAGCGGTGCACACTTCGTGCCCCGCCAAGGGCTCGAAGTGTGCACCGCCGGGAGCGGATCGAACCGGGTCCCGGGGTTGGCACGTTTCCGGGAGAACGGACCTCGACGCCACCCGTAGCGTCCTTCTCAACAGCGAGCCGCACCGAAGACGGCGCGCAGCAGCACTCCCCCGAGACTTACAGGAGCACTCCGATGAGCGAGTACGAGACCAACGTCGACGTTGACGGCGACGGCCAGTGGGACGACGTCAACTACTCGGGGAACGCTGACGGCAGCGTCACCATCACCGCCGACCAGAACAACGACGGCGTCATCGACTTCGTCGCCCACGACTACAACGCCGACGGCATCGTCGACGACGCCATCTACGACGACGACAAAGA
>Ga0190269_10000892_pt1 | contig 14777 bp, 6 predicted proteins | sample Popmic249IS_FD_133749 | JGI IMG/M metagenome (GOLD analysis project Ga0190269, IMG submission 133749) | Populus adjacent soil microbial communities from riparian zone of Blue River, Arizona, USA - 249 IS | ecosystem: Environmental > Terrestrial > Soil > Riparian zone | place: USA: Arizona...
CACAGCGCAGGCGCGCGAAGAGGCGCTGCGCGACGACCCGATCGGTATGCTCGCAGAAGCCGCAGGCTTCGAGGACCACGAGCAATGGTGGGACTTGCAGGTAGAGCAGCGCATCGACGCGCGCGGTCTGTTCGATGCGATCCTCGAGGCCATGAGCGCGGTGCGCGAGCAGCACGTCGAGCGCAGCCGCCGTGAGCTGCAGCGCGAGGCGTACATGCGACAGACCATCCGCGCGGCCCAGAAGGAAGGTTACGAACGTATCGCGATCGTATGTGGCGCTTGGCACGCACCAGCGCTCGTGACGCTCGGTCCGGCTAAGCCTGACAGTGAGCTGCTCAAAGGGCTGCCTAAAGTCAAAGTGGTCGCGACATGGATCCCGTGGACCTACGGCAAGCTGACGTTTCGCAGCGGCTATGGCGCCGGTGTCGATTCGCCCGGCTGGTACGGGCAGCTGTGGCGACACGCGGAAAAGGCGCCGATCGTGTGGGCGACGTTGGCAGCGAGACTCTTGCGTCAGCAAGACCTCGACGCATCGTCGGCCAACGTGATCGAGACGGTTCGGCTCGCGAGCGCGCTTGCCTCGTTGCGCGAGCTCCCGATGCCAGGGCTCACGGAGCTGCGCGATGCGATCGAAGCCGTGCTCGCAGGCGGCGAGCGCGCGCGGCTGGCGCTGATCCGGGCACAGCTCGAGATCGGCGACGCCATCGGGCAGGTCCCAAGGGGCGCAGGGCAAGTCCCGCTGCTGCGCGACTTCGAGCGTGCGTGCAAGAGCCTGCGACTCAAGCTGACCCCTGAAGTGATCACGATCGAGCTGGACCTGCGCAAGCCGCTCGACCGTGCGCGCAGCGAGCTCGTGCACCGCTTGCAGCTGCTCGACATAGCGTGGGGCCAGATCGAAGACAGCGAGCGCGGCACGGGCACATTTCGCGAGACGCTGCAGCTGTGCTGGCAGCCCGAGCTGAACGTGGAGCTGATCGCAGCCAACATCTACGGCGCGACCGTAGAGCAAGCGGCCAAGAACAAGCTCGCAGAGCGCGCCAGCAAGGCCAGTTTGCCGGAATTGACCGAGCTCATCGAACGGGCGCTGCTCGCACGTTTGCCGGAGGCGATCGATGGGCTGTGCAGCGAGCTCGACTCGCGCGCCGCAGCGTCGAGCGATGTGCGCGTGCAGCTGGAAGCGCTCGGACCGCTCGCGCGCGTGATCCGCTACGGCGATGTGCGAGAGAGCAGGGTCGAGCACCTGCGCCCGGTGCTCCATGCCCTGTTCGAGCGCGCGTTGGTGGGTGCGGTGCCGGCGTGCTCCGGGCTCGACGACGAAGCGGCCGCGAGCATGATCGCCGCTCTAAGCGGCGCACAAGCGGCCTGTATGCTGCTCGACGAGCCCGCGCTGCAGCGCGAATGGTTGACCATGTTGCGCGCGCTCGCCGACGCGGAAGCCGTGCACGCGCGCATCCGCGGCCGCGCGTGTCGTTGGCTGCTCGGACTGCGCGTGCTGAGCGAGGCCGACCTCGCAGGCCGCGCGAGTCTCGCGCTCAGCTCCAGCATCGAGCCCGCTCGCGCCGCGGCGTGGATCGAAGGTTTGATCGAGGGGGAGGGCCTTTTGCTCGTGCACCAGACTGAGCTTCTGCGCTGCTTGGACACCTGGCTGCGGCAGCTGACTGACGCTGCGTTCCAAGCCCAGCTGCCGCTCCTGCGCCGTGCATTTGCCGCGCTGTCGCCCTCGGAACGGCGCAGGGTCGCGGGTGTCATCAAGGTGGAAGACACGCCAGAGCGGCGCCAGCCAGCACCCGTGCAGGCCGATCTCGATGCTGCGCGCGTCGAACGGGTGCTGCCCGTGCTCGCACATATTCTGGGCGTTGATTATCGCGGCTCGGTGTAGGCACCGCGGTGCACGCCCCAGGCTGGTTCTGTCCCGGCAGTGTAAGGTCCAACGTTAGTCTGCATATCGCATGTGTTAGGCGAGTTGTGTGCTTGCTCTCATCGCCAACGCGGTGCATCTCACAGTGATGGACCAGCGAGCGCGGCGAATTGCGTCTCTCATCTTCGTGTTCAGCGCGGGTGCTCTAACGACATCGGTCTACGCAGAGTCGCCCGAGCGGGAGCGCGCGAGCCAAGCGCAGATGGCCGAGCAGCTGCGCAAAGCGCGCGAGCTAGACAGGCGGCGCGAGGCGCAGCGCGAGGAGCGCCAGCGCGAGAGCGCGGCCGCGAAGACGGTGCGGACGAGCGGGCCGCCCAAAGAATCACGCGAGGAGCAACGTGCACGCGAAGCGCGCGAAGCTGAAGCGCGCCGCGAGGTCCGCGCGGCCGATCGCCTACGCACGCAAAACCGCGCGGCGAGCCGGGAGCGCGCTCGCAGGGCTGCCGAGCGCTGATCCAGACGGGGACTGGCGCACCGGCCGTGGGCCAGCGTTTGGCTGCCGACCGGCTGGGGCGCAACTGTTACACTGCCGGCATGACTGACGATCGTCTCGCGCGTTGGCGCTTGTTGTTAGGGCGGCAAGCGGAGGAGGAGCTCGACTCCGAGCTGAGCCGTGAACAGCTGGGGATGGACCGCACGCTCGAGGCGCTCTACGACTCCGAACGCAGCGGCGGCCTCGGAGCGTCGAGCCCGAACGTCGCGCGCTGGCTCGGCGACATCCGCACGTATTTTCCGAGTCCCGTCGTCAAGCTGATGCAGCAAGACGCGCTCGACCGCCTGAACTTACGCCAGATGCTGCTCGAGCCCGAGCTGCTCGGCCAGGTCGAGCCCGACGTCCATCTCGTCGCCAACCTTCTCACGTTGAGCGGAGTGATCCCCGCGCGCACCAAACAGACAGCACGACAAGTTGTGCAGAGAGTGGTCGACGACCTCGAGAAGCGTCTGCGTCACCCGACCCAACAAGCAGTGCGCGGCGCGCTCCAGCGCGCACAACGCACCTCGCGACCGCGTCCGAACGAGATCGACTGGGACCGCACCATTCGTAAGAACCTACGCCACTACAGCCCGGCGCATCGCAGCATCATCGCCGAACGTGTAGTGGGCTACGCGCGCCGCCGCTCTGCGCTGCGCGACATCGTGCTGTGCATCGACCAGAGCGGCTCGATGGCGAGCTCGGTCGTGTACTCGAGCATCTTCGGTGCGGTGCTCGCGTCGCTGCGCAGCGTCTCGCTGCGCTTCGTTGTGTTCGACACCAACGTCGTCGATCTCAGTGAGTACGTGCGCGATCCGGTGGAGCTGTTGTTTGGAACGCAGCTCGGCGGTGGCACTGACATCGCGCAAGCATTGGGTTACTGCCAACAGATCATCGTTAGGCCCGCACAGACCATCCTCGTCCTGATCAGCGACTTGTTCGAAGGCGGCGACGCGGAACAGCTGCTGCTCCGAGCGGCAGAGCTCAAGAAGTCCGGCGTCAACGTCGCATGCCTCCTCGCGCTGAACGATCAAGGCGCGCCAGTCTACGACCACGACCATGCACAAGCCTTTGCCGCGCTCGGCATTCCCAGCTTCGCCTGCACTCCGGACCTCTTCCCAGAGCTCATGGCCGCCGCGATCATGCGCCAAGACCTAGACAGCTGGGCTGCCCGCCACGAGCTCGCGCTGGGCTAGCTCGCTGAAGCCGCATGGTGCTGGCGCCCGCGAGGAAGGAGCGCGCGCCCGGGGCGAGAGCGCGTCACAACGGGGCGTGCTTCGCGAGCGCAGCGCGGACGGGGCCGATCAAGCCGATGTTGCCGGTTTGTTGGGCTGGTACTGAGCCGACCTTGCCTTGGCCTACGCCGCCTTCGAGGCCGTTGTCACCCCAGCAATAGAGCTTGTTGTCACTGTGGTCGACGCCGCACGCGTGCGTCGGTCCGAGGTCGAGTCGCTTCCACCGCCGCATCGTGCTCACTTGCGTGGGCACGTTCACGCTGGCCGCACCTGTAAGCAGGATGTTTCTGGGGTTATTGCCCCAGCAGTACGCCGTGTACGCTTGCGGGGTCGTGGCGGGAACTGCGACCAAGCCGCAACCGAAGTTGGAGCCCAGTGAGAGGCTGCTGAAGCTCAGCCCACCCGAGACCAACGTCGGTGAAGTGCGGTTGTTGTTGATGCCGTTGCCAATGCCACCGGTCGTGCCTTGCCCCCAGCAGTACGCAGCGTTGCCGACCAACGCGCAGGAATGTGTGATGTCGCTCCACAGCCCGGTAAAGCCCTGTGGATCCGGTCTGTCGACTTTGGTCGGCAGGAGCAGATCTCCCGTGCCCGCGACAGTGGTTCCCACGCCAGCTTGACCGAGATTGCGACGGCCCCAGCAAAACACGTTGTTCATGTTGGTTCGCGCGCACGTCGTCGTATTGCCAGGCGACACTGCGACCCAGCTTTGACCGGGGGGCGGCGCGACCGGCGTCGCGTGCTCGTACATGACCGGCACGAACGCGTACGCGCCGTCGGGGATCTGGGGGTTGCCGTAGGATCCGTTACCCACTTGGCCGTAGCGGTTGAAGCCCCAGCATAACAAGGCTCCCGTTGTGTCGACGCCGCACGTGGTTCCGTAGCTCGACGCAAGCGAAAGCCAGGTTCGCGTCGCATCTAGCAGCTGCGGCTCCGCGTGATAGTTGGGTGTGACCGCGGCTGCAGTCGGCACGGGCGGCATCGCTGTGTTGTAGGTCAACATGATCGAGCCGACACCAGTTTGACCCAAGGAATTGTCACCCCAACAGTAGAGTGACTCTGCACCTTGATTGTTAGGTAGCGTGCCGCAGGTGACATTCTCCCCGACCGCGAGCTGCGTCCAGCCCCGTGCATCCGTAGTCACCCCGTCGATCGTGTGCAGGCGCAGCGGTGTGCGAAAGGTCTGACTGTTTTCGTCCGGATAATACGCGGTCGTGCCGGTGCTCCCGAGCCCGAGCTGGCCATGTCGGTTCGAGCCCCAACAATGCAACGTGCGGGAAGCATCGGTCAGCACGCACGTGTGGTTGACGCCCGCTGCGATCACGCCGGCTTCCTCGCAGATCGTGCCGCTTTGATCGACGTCGATCAGGCCGTGCGGGCAAGCACACGCGTAGCCCTCTGCATCGAGCAAGTCGCGGCAGCTGCCTTGGCCGCAGATGCTGGCTGTCGCGCACTCGTCGCGCTCGCTCGTGCAATCGTCGCCATCGTAGCCCGTGCCCGTGCAATCGCAGCGGAAGCCGCTCTCGGTCGCGCTGCATACTCCACCGTGTTTGCAGGGGTTGGTAGCGCAAGGGTTCGAGCTGGAATGCGCGGCGACAGCGCTCGCCACGAGCGAAGGTGAGGCGCCGGCAAGATAGCCCCAGCAGCGGACGACGCCATCGTCGACAGCGCACACGTGCTGCGCCCCGACCGCGTACGCAGTCCATGTCGGCGAGTCGCTCGTCGCGACGAGGCTCGGGGCATTGAGATCGCCGCCGCTCTGCAGCAACAAGCCACCGTCGTTCGTCCCCCAACAAAACAGCTGGAAGCGCGTCGAAGGGTCCGGTTCACGGACTGCGCCGCAGCTAAAGTCGTCACCTGTCTGAAGTGACACAAGTGTTTGTGCGAGGCTCACTGCTTGTGGCGATGCATAGTCAGACGATTGCCCGTTGCCCAACGCGCCCTTACTGCCTTCACCCCAACAGTAGGTGCCAGTACCTGCCGTCGCGCAGGTGTGCGTCGGGCCTGCTTCCACAGCGCTCCAGCTGCCGCCTGCACCCGCAGGCACGGCGATGGGCTGCGCCGCCGTGGTCTGACCCGACGTGTTCCGGCCCCAACACCTCAGCTCATTTGCAGCGGTGATCGCGCAGGTGTGAAAAGACCCGGCGGACACGCGGCTCCACGTGCCGGCGATTTGCACCGGCGCGTCCACGTTCGTCCCGACGATCGCGGCGCCCGCTTGCCCGTCAGCGCTGTTGCCCCAGCAATACAAGTCGCCACCTGCGAGCGCGCACGTGTGCGAATCGCCGAGTGACACATCGGTCCAAGTCAAGTCGGGACGAACTTCGACAGGCGACGCGTGCGCGGCAGCGCCCGTCACGCCGCCTTGGCGATGCGAGTTGTCACCCCAGCAATACAGGTGTCCAGCGCGAAGACCGCAGATGTGCCGCCCGCCTACGCTGATCTTCTGCCAGTTGCTGCCCGTTCCGATCCGCACCGGCGTTGCGATCTGGGATGCATGACCTTGACCGAGCTGACCGAACTCGTTGTCACCCCAGCAGTGCAGCGAGCCGAGCTCGCTGATCGCACAGGTGTTTCGCGCGCCCGCGGCCAGAGCTGCGACCTCTGCGCAGTCTGTGCCATCCGCAGCGACGTCGAGCGTTCCAGCAGGGCACTGGCAAGTATAGCCGCCACCAGCTGCAGGACTCGCGCACGTGCCCGTGCCGCACACGCCTGCTTGCGCGGCGCACTCGTCGAAGTCGTCCTGGCAGGTGAGCCCTGCGTAGCCGGTGCCCGCGCAATCGCACGTGAAGCTCATGCCGGTATCCGTGCACGCTCCGCCGTGTTGGCAAGGATGGCTCGCGCAATTGTCGATCCCGAGATCGCAGAAGTCGCCTTCGAAGTCGAGGCCAGTGCAATCGCAGGTGTAGCTGTCCTCCCCGTCGACGCACCTGCCGCCGTGCTGACACATGTGACCGACGCAGTCGTCAGGCTCTTCGCACGACGTGCCCTCCCAGCCCGGTTCGCATGTGCACGTGTACCTGTTTTCGCCGTCCACGCAGGCGCCGTGTCCGTTGCAGGGGGTCACGCCCAGCGAAACTGCGACCTCACACTCCTGAACCTCACTGCAGTCGTGACCAGTCCAACCGAACGCACACATGCAGCTGTAAGCGGCATCGCCGTCTACACACGTTCCGTCGTGTTGGCAGGGTGTCTCGCCGTTTTCGATCGCGAGCGCGCATTCGTCGACAGCCTCGCAGGTGCGGCCGATGTAGCCCGAGTCGCAAACGCACTTGCGTGTGCTCTGCGAGGTCGATACGCAAACGCCGTGAGGCCCGCACACGTCGTCCGCGCACGCTCCCAAGAAGCTGTCGCACAGCTCGCCGTAATACGTCGCGTCGCACACGCAAGCGAGCGCGTCACCTGTGTCATCGCACCTGCCGTGATCACCACAATCTTTTGCCGCGCTGTTGCACGTTCTCTGGCATGCGCCGTTCACAGCTTCATAACCTTCATCGCAATCGTGACAGATCGGACCTTTGTAACCTTCGCGACAGCACAGGCCATCGTCATCATTGTCCTGGTAGCCCGCGGCGCATTCGTCGCAGATCTTGCCCTGATATCCCGTCGCGCAGCTGCAGCTGAAGTCGCCGATGGAGTCCGTGCACGCGCCGAGGTGCAGGCACGGCGTTGCCGTGGCGCACTCGTTGATGTTCTCGCGACAATCTGTGCCGGCCCACCCCGTGTTGCAGATGCAAGCCCCTTGGCTGTCGCACATGCCATTGCCGCACACCCCGATCAGCGCGCAGTCCTCGTTCGGCGTGGCTGCGTCGCCAGCGAGCCCTCCATCGGAAGAACCCGCGTCAGCAGGCCCACCGTCAGCGAGCCCCATGTCAGATGGATCGATGTCGCATGCACCCAAGAGCAGCGCACACAGCGCCAATACGAATCGCATCATCTGCGCCCCTCCACGAGCCCCCAACGTCCGGTGTACCTGGGTTTCGCTCGATCCAACACCTGTGAGCGCGCGCATTTTCTATCGGCGGTGCGGCGCAAGCGTGCTGCTGCGCTCATGACGCATGGACATGATTGCGCATTGCGCCGCAGCTGACGGCGTCACAGCTTCGTGATCGCAGCGTCCACAGGCGCGCACACCGGCAGCAGGGGCTGCAAGAAGCGCTCGACCCACACGAAGCCGTGTTGACGTGCCAGCGCTCGCGCCAGCTTCAGCTCGGCGTACGCTTGGACTCGCAGGTCGGAGCGCACACTCGGCGCGAGCGCGATGTGCGAGTACGTCGCTGCGGTCAGGCAGATGAAGGTCGGCGAGCCCATGAGCTTCGCCTTGTGAGATGACGCTCTCAGCTGCTCGACGGCGCGGTCATAGTCTCCAGCGACCGCGGCCACGATCCCGAGGTGACGCGAAACCGGCCCGAATGTGCTGATGCCGTAGGCGACTGTGCCACAGCGCTTCGCGTAAGGAAGCAGCGCCGCGTAGAGCTCTCTCGCGTGCTCCGCATCACCGACCCAGCCGCACAGCTCGGCGAGCGGGCACAGCGTGCTGAGCACGAATGTGTCGCGGCTGAGTGAATCCATGCCCTCGGCCATCAGCTCGCGAAAGATGCCGCGTGCGGCATCGAGGCGCCCGACATCCACTTCGCTGAGCGCCACGGCGCAGCGCCAGCCTGCATTGGACGGATAACGCATGGACGCTTCGTAGATCACCTCGCGCATGCGCTCGGCGTCACCCAACATGCGCAAGCAGCGGCTCTGCTGCACGAGATAGTAGTGACGAGCGATCGATTCCCCGACTGCCAAGCCGCACTGCAGCGCGGCTTCGGCGTGCATGATCGCCTGCTCCAGTTGACCAGCGAGCCACGCGCGCATCGAACGGTACACGAGCGCATGCCAGCGCGAGAAGGGATCGCCAGCTTGCTTGCTCAGCTGATCGATCATGGTCAGCGCTACATCGACTGTCTGAAGGTCACCTAACTGTAAGGCATCCCGAAGCTGCGCGCTCGCTGCGCGCAGCAAGAGGCGTGGGCTCGACTCTCGACGTGCGATGGCCGAGAGCTCGAGCGCGATCGCAGCACGCTCGCGGTCCGGCTCGCGCTCGCTCATCGCTTCGTGGCACAGCGCGAGCGCGTGAGCCTGTGTAGTCGGGTGCTTCGCGGTGCGCGCCTTTTGGATCGCGAACGCGAGCACCTGCCGCCTGTGCTCTGTATCGCGACCCAAGCTGAGCGCACGCGCAAAGGCCGCGGCGATCTGTGCATAGCGGCTGTCTTCAGGATCGAGCTGCTCGAACGCCTGACGCAGCAATGCCAGCGCGCGTCCGCCTGCATCGCGAAGCCCCGGCGTGCTGAGCCCGAGCGCGGCTTTTGCCAACAGCTCACGGCAGTCGAGCTCGCGTGAGATCTCGCCCACCTCGATGTACGTGGCGCGCGCGGCTGCGAATGAGCCAGCCATGTTTTGGGCAAAGGCTCGTTCGAGCAGCAGGTCAGCTCGGCGCCGCAGATCGCGCGGCAACTGCTCGAGTGCTGTGAGGGCCTGGCCGTAGTATTGCAGCGCGCTGCCGGTCTCGGAGCGTCGCAATGCAGCGCGAGCAGCGCGCATGCTGAAGTCTGCGCCGCGTTCGTAGTCGCCAGAAGAGAGGTAGTGGTGGGCCACATCGTCAGGCTGCGCCTCACCGACGGCTAGGCGCTGCTCGAGCGCGAGCGCCGCGCGCACGTGGAGCTGCTGACGATGCATCGGCTCGTCAGCGCTCGCGAGCACGCGGTGCACCACGGCATGACGAAACCGGTTGCGGCCTGAGTCGTGTTGCAAGAGACCACTGTCATGCGCCTCTTCCAACCAAGCTTGTATGTCGATGGAAGGTCGCTCGAGCAGATCGGCCAAGACCGTCGGTGAAAAAGGCTGTTTGAGCAGCGCAGCGAGCTCCAGACACTTGCGTGCATCGCTGCTGAGCTGGCCCATCAGGCGCTCGACCGCGCTCCTTACTGCATGACTTTCGTCAGTATGGTCCAGCATCTCCCAGCGAGGCTCGCCTGTGTTATCCACCGGACGGCACACGCTGAGCAGCTGGTCCAGCAACAGCGCGTTGCCCGCGGTCTGGGCCACGAGCATGTCGAGCTGCGGCGGCTTCACGCTGCTGCTGCCCCAACGATTGACTATCAGCGCGTGGATCTCTTGGCTCGAGAGCGGAGGAATACACAGATGGCGCGCGTGTCGCCAGAGCTCAGCATTTGGCGCTGCAGCCTTACGCGGCATCGGGCGCGTGGTTGCAGCCATGAGCAGCCGACTGCCGGCGGCGTGCGTTGCCAAAAAGCCAAACAGCTCGATGGTCGGACCGTCCGCGAGCGTCAGATCATCGATCACCAGGAGGAGCGGCGTCTCCGCGGTGATCTTGCGGAGCAGGCTCAGCATGCTGTCGAAAAAGCGAAAGCGTGCGCTGGATGCGTCGTGCTTCGAGCCATCGCACGCCGCCCGCAGGATCGCCCGCAGGTCGTCCGCGCCATAGCCGCTCGACTGCCGCGATGGCAGCGCGTCGCGCAACATGCTTACGAACGGCCAATAGCGAGGCGCGCCTTCGACCTCTGCGCCACGGGCGATCCAGCTCAGCCCACCGCGGCGACGAGCGATGGTCGCGAGCTGGTGCAGTGCTGCTGACTTCCCGGAGCCTTCTTCTCCCGACAGGAGCAACGCGTGCCCGTGGGCTTGTTCGGCTTCCAGCCAAGCTTCCTCCAGGAGCCGAGATAGCGCTTCGCGCGCAAACGCGCGTTCGTCGGCCATGCTTGGCTCGGCGTCACTGACCGGCGCGGTGAACTGATAGCCGTAGCCGTGGGCGGTGCGGATGGTGGCCGAGCTCTCGCCATTTTCTCCCAAGGCGTGGCGCGCGCTCTTGATCGCGCGACGCACGCTCGCTGGGCTCACGGTTTCGCCCGGCCATAACGTCGACAACAGCTCGTCGACCGTCACGACGCGCTCGCTGTTCTGAGCGAGATAAAGCAGCAAGCGCAGGACCTTCGGCTGGACATCCACCTTCTGCCCGTCAGCGCTCAGCTCAAAGCGAGCACCATCCAGGACGAACCTGCCGAACATGAACCGCACAGCGTCGAAGCTCCCACCAGGTACTGGAAAAAGTCGACGCAGTGTACTGTTGTGGCCAAGGTCGCGCTTGTAAACGGCTGTCCATTTAGCACTTGCGCCACAGGTGTCGGCCCGGCACGACGCGCCGCCTGCTGACCGAAACCTTCACATGCTTCGAAATCGCGGCAACGAAGCATGGCGCGTAGCGATCGCTACCTGATTGCCTCGTTCACGGTTGGATCAGGTTACGAACGCTAAGTGGTGCGAGCGTTTGTTCTTCGCCGATGCGAGGTGGTTGCCACGGTACAGGTCGTGTCTCGCGCCACGCGAGAAACAGCAAGCTCGAGTCTTCGAGTCTCGTCGGAAAACGGAACTGCACGCGTGCTGGGCGACCATCGCTCGTGGCTTCTTCCACACCGATCTCCATGCCGGAGCGTCGCATTCGCGTGCCTGCTTCCGGCATGTCCGCGAGGTTCGCGAACACGCGTTCGATGGGAACGCTTCCCCAGCCATGCTCGGGTCGCAGCTCCAAGGTGCGCTCATCGAGTCGGCGCACAGTCAGCTGCGAGCCACCCGCGTACAGTTGGGCGAGTGTCTCCGGAAGCTTGCTTCCGGGCTCATTCAAGCGCCGCTGCCAAGCGTACAGCGTGAGCAACTCCACCGGCGCGTTGACTAACACCACACGCCGAGGTGGATCTTCCGGCACTGCGGTGGCCAAAGTCAGCGCCGCTTGATCGATGACACGGTTTTGACCGAGTGCCGGTATGAACAATAAGGGCGCCAAGACGAGGTGCAGACTAACAAGTATCCCGCGCGTGACGCGCAGCCAGCGTGCGGCCCCGACACGCTGCGCGATCGCAGACAAGAGGCTCGCCAGGATGCCGAACCCGCCGAAGCTCGCCATCGTCAACAAGCGATCTTGTGGCAGCGTGGTGAAGAGCGGCGGCAAACAAAAGAGCGCCCCAAGCCCGAAGAAGAGCGACGCTCTCGTGCGCGGCAGCGCGTAGTAGAGCGCGAGTAAGAGCGGTACACACAGCACCGCCGCCGCAATGCGCGCGACCGTCGGCGCTTGCAGCATGGCCATGTCGAGCAGGCTCGGTCCGAGCAGAATGAAGAGCCACGCGGGAAGATCACTCAGGCCGCCTACCAGTACAGACATGGGTGAGGATAGCTCGCGGTACAAGCTGAGACCGCGCGCGCCGTAGCCACCCGTCACATACACCGCTGCCCAGAGCGCGAAGACAGTGAGCTCAGGCAAGAAGCGTGTGATGCGCTTCGTGAGACTGCCGGCTTCGAACGCGAGGCTGTAGGCAGCGAGGTAGGCCAGCGTCGACAAGCCGGACTCGGCAGCGCCGAGCGCCAGGGCGAACAAACAGGTTGCGCCTGCGCGATGCAGAAGAGATGGGCTGCCTGTCGTCGCGAGGCGGCGCGCGCGGATGTAGAGAAAGACAGCGGACAGGCCGAACAAGCTCGCGAGCAGCATCGAGCGACTCGCGATCCAGCCCGCAGTCGTCGCGTGACCATCATCGATCGCAAACATGAGCGAAGCGAGCGCCGCGACGCGCGGCTGCTGCGGCAAGATCGTTCGATACACGTGAAACGCGACCAGCACGATCAGCGCGTACAGCACTGCGTTCATGAGGTGCATGATCCATGGTGCGCCGGAAAACACACGATAGTCGAGCTCGTGGCTCAGCGCGGACAGCGGCCGCAAGAACTGAAGACGCAGCTCCGGGCTCGTCCACCACGGATACATGCCGCGTTCTTTGCCGAGCGCGATCTCCTCTTGCGTGATCGAGTACACAACCATCGGGCCGTCGCCGCGCTGAAACTTCTCGGCGAACGCGCGGTCGTCAGTCATGAGCCCGAGCCCGAGGGCCGGCAGCGTGAGCACGAGCGCCACGAGGCCGAGCATCAGACCACCGCGCGTGCTGGTCAGGCGATCCAGGAGTCGTTTCCGTTGCGGCTTCGTAGGTGCGGCAACGAAGCGCTGGTCCGCCGCGCTGGATAGCTCGTGGGTCTGCATGTGAAACGTCCTCTCGACGGCGCGTCTAGTTGGTGTGTGCGCTCGAGCTAACGCGACACGTAACATTGTCGCGCGAGAAGGCAAGCACGTTGCGACGTCTGCTGTGTGATGTCATGTCTCGACCTTCCACATCTGTAAGGGGTTTTGGATATGACAGTACAGGTGACACCTGCCACTGATGCGGTGATCGTTGCATCGCCTCGCGACAGCATGCCGACCGCTGCGCTGAAGGTCATCGCAGCAACCGTGGCGTACCGCGTTCGCAAGCTCGAGATGGCGAACCTGGCGGCCGCAGTGTCTATCGCGCTCGCGCTGAAGCTGCCGTTTGTCGATGTGATCGTCCGAGCTTTGTTTGCGTTTGTGCTGAACGCGCTCGTCTATCTGAACAACGACTACATCGATATTCAGATCGATCTCTCGTCGGCGGACAAAGACAGGACCAAAGCGCGCTATCTCGCAGCGCACAAAACCGCAGCGCTCGTCGCACAGTGGACACTTGTTGCGCTGCTCGTCGCCGTGTCGGTCGTGCACGACTTAGGTCTGCTTGTGCCGCTGTTGGCGGGCGGCGGCGTGTGCTGGTGGTACTCGGCGCAGCTCAAGCATCGCCCGTACCTCGACATCGCAGCGATGATCGTATGGGGCATCACCATGCCGCTCTGCGGCACGCCCGTCGATCATCCGGTCGGGTTGTGGATGGCCCTGCAACTGGGCCTCTTTTCGGGCGTTTTTGAGTCGATCCAAGTCGTGCGCGATGCAGACGAAGACGCGCAGGAAGGCGTCCGCACGACGGCCGTCGTGTTGGGCAAAAAGCGCACGATGCACCTCGCACGGGCGCTGATGATGGCGAGCAGCGCATACGCCGCAGCGTTTCTTCAGCCGTGGGCGGCAGCAGTGAGCCTGCTTGCGTTCTGCGTGCCGTTCCGAGAACACGCGGTGGAGCAGTATTGGACGCGCGTGAAGCTTATCTACGGCGTGTCCTGGGTGGTGATCTGTGCTGCGGTGTTTCTAACTGGACAACGCAGCGGCTGGGCCGTCTTCTAGTGCGACGCTGTGCATCTGGCGCAATGCGCCAGATGATCGTTAGTCAGCGCTAAATGTTCTGTTGTGATGAAGATAGTTAGTGCGCGCCGCAGCTTTGTCGCGCATCAGGCTGTTGCACTGGGGTCGAGGAGTAGGGGTGATGTCCGAACACCGCACGTTGGTTGATGTTCTTTCGAGCCACGCCGAACAGCGGCCGTCTGCGCTCGCGTATCGCTTCCTCGCGAAGGGCGAGGTCTCAGGCGCTGCGACGCTGTACTCGTTCGAGCGGCTGGCGCAGCGCGCGCACGCGATCGGAGCTTGGCTGCAAGAGCGGGTCGGCGTCGGGCAACGTGCGCTGCTCTTGTATCCACCGGGCCTCGACTTCATCGAAGCGTTCTTGGGCTGCCTGTCCGCGGGCGTGATCGCGGTGCCAGCGTTTCCCCCGCGCTCTGTGCGAACGCTGCCGCGGCTGCAGTCGATCGTCGCGAACGCAGCGCCGGCGCTCGTGCTGTCGACGAAAGCGATCGCAGACACCACGCGCAGCATGTCGAGCGCTGCAGGCTCGCTCGCCACGCTGCCGTGGCAAGTGACGAGCGAGATCCCGGACGAGCTCGCGCAGCACTGGCAACCTGCTGGCATCACTGCCGAGTCGACCGCGTTCTTGCAGTACACCTCGGGTTCGACCAGCGCGCCGAAGGGCGTGGTCGTATCGCACGGCAACTTGCTCGCGAATCAGCGCGCGATCATCGCTGCGATGCGGCACAGCGAGCGCGACTTGCGAGACTGGAGCTCCGACTTGTTCGTGAGCTGGCTCCCGCTGCAGCACGACATGGGTTTGATCGGTCCTGTGCTGCACGGCCTGTACTTGGGCCGCGCCACCACCTTGATGTCGCCGCTGCATTTTCTGCAAAAGCCCCTGCGCTGGCTCACAGCGATTTCGCACTACCGGGCGCACACCTCCGGCGCGCCCAACTTCGCCTATGAGCTGTGCGCGACAAAAGCAGAAGCGAACCCCGCGCTGCTCGAGGGCTTGGATCTGAGCCA